>Ga0153948_1000898_pt1 | contig 15937 bp, 15 predicted proteins | sample TSNJ032MetaG_FD_104696 | JGI IMG/M metagenome (GOLD analysis project Ga0153948, IMG submission 104696) | Attine ant fungus gardens microbial communities from New Jersey, USA - TSNJ032 MetaG | ecosystem: Host-associated > Fungi > Mycelium > Unclassified | place: USA: New Jersey, Wharton State...
AGTCTTGGTGCCGTGTCGATGATTGTGCTCGGCGGCACCGTTCTGGCGCCGGTTATCGCAGTTCTGGGCATCTATGCGTTGCCATTGGCGGCCTTCTTCGGCGGCCTTGCCACGACCTTGTTGCTCTACCGGGTCGCAACCCGGCGCGGGCGCACCTCAGTTGCCACCATGCTTTTGGCAGGTATAGCACTTGGCGCGCTGGCGGGGGCTGCAACCGGCGTTCTTGTCTATATGGCCGATGACCGTCAGTTGCGGGATCTCACTTTCTGGGGGCTTGGCTCGCTTGCAGGTACGACCTGGAGCAAGATCGTCGCAGCCGGCCCGATCATTGCCGTAGTGCTGATTGCTGCTCCGATGCTGGCGCGTGGTCTCAACGCGCTCGCATTGGGCGAAGCCGCTGCCGGACATCTCGGCATTCAGGTGCAGCGCATCAAGAATGTCGCCATCGTCACTGTGGCTGCGGCCACCGGTGCGACGGTGGCTGTCGCAGGCGGTATCGGCTTTATCGGTATCGTGGTTCCGCACATGCTGCGTCTCAGCATCGGCCCGGATCACCGCTATCTTCTGCCCGCGTCAGCGTTGCTGGGCGCTATCCTGCTTCTGCTTGCCGATGCAGTCAGCCGTACCATCGTTGCACCGGCGGAACTGCCCATCGGCATTATCACCGCCATGTGCGGTGCGCCATTCTTCCTCTGGATATTGCTGCGTCAGCGCGGCCTTCTTGATCTGTGAGGGCGTCATGATTGAAACTAGGTCACTCAGCGTTCGTCTTTCAGGCAAGTTGATCATCGAGAATATCGATTTCACGGCGCGCGCCGGTGAAATCACAGCAATCGTCGGCCCGAACGGATCGGGCAAGACGACACTCTTGCGCGCACTGTCGGGTGATGCGCCGTTCTCGGGTGAAGCGCTGCTGGACGGTCGGCCGTTTGCGGATTTCAAGCCGTGGGAAATGGCGGGCCGCCGTGCGGTGCTGCCGCAGGCCAGCGTCTTGTCCTTTCCCTTCACGGTGCGTGAGATCGTCGGCATCGGTTTGACCGGCGGTTACAGCGGTTTGCCACGCGATCTTGAGAACGGCTTGCCCGATCTCGCCTTGCAGCGGGTGGACCTTGGCGGCTTCGGCGGCAGGCTCTATCAGGAGCTTTCCGGCGGCGAACAGCAACGGGTGCAGCTTGCCCGCGTGTTGTGCCAGGTCTGGATGCCGGTTGTTGACGGCTCCGCACGGTATCTTTTTCTGGATGAGCCGATTTCAAGCCTCGATATCAGACACCAGATTGTTGTGATGGAAATCGCGCGGGATTTTGCTGCCGAAGGCGGCGGCGTGATCGCCATTCTGCATGATCTCAATCTGACCGCCATGTTTGCCGACCGGATCGCGGTCATGTGTCAGGGCAGGCTCGATACAATCGGCACGCCGCTAGAAGCGCTGACCGATGAACGGCTGGAGCGGGTGTATGAATGCGCATTGCGGGTAGGGGTGCCACCCGCTCGCGGCGTGCCCTTCGTGTTGCCGCAATCGGCTTATCGCGCCGCTGCCGAATAAAGGCAGACACATTAAAAAAGGTCCGGTTTTCACCGGACCTTTTGATTTGCGCTATCTGATGAGCTTAGCTCGCGACGCGCTGTTCTTCCATCTCATCGAGACCGAGTAGTGCGCGCACATTCGGACGGGCCTTTACGAGGTCTGAAATGCTGTACTTCATCAACACGCCGAAGAATGCGTTCAGCGCTTCACGCAGGGCCGAGTTCAGGGCGCAGCTGTCAACCAGCGGGCACTCGGTCGCATCGTTTTCGAAGCATTCCGCCATGGCGAAGTTTTCTTCGGTGACGCGCACGACATCGAACAGGCTGATATCGTTGGCTGCACGGCCGAGACGCACACCGCCATTGCGGCCACGCACGGTTTCAACCAGCCCGTTTTCCACAAGCGGCTGCAGAATCTTGAAGAGAAAAAGCTCCGAAACGCTATAAGCGCGAGCGATTTCCGGAATGCGGCTCAGCTTGCCTTCATTCGCGGCACAATACATCAGTATCCGAACGGCATAATTCGTCTGGCGAGTAAGGCGCATGAGAGTTCCTTTCAGCACGTCCCAGAGCATTTTCAAACCCGACCAAGTCAGGTCGGAAAATGCCCTCGCTCTTATATTCCGGCTCTATGATCTGGTCTGAAGTTCCGGTTTCAGTTCCAAATCGGCCATGTTGAGAAAACTCTCCGCTCATGGCGTTTTGATGGAAGCCGGATTTCCTTGATGATCCAGTTTAGAATCGTTCTTAATATATAGAAAGTCTTTTCCCATATTTAAAGTGGAAAAAACGAGTCGTATTTTTTCCCATAGCGAGCCCTCCCGTGCCCGGTTTGAGTTTTACTGGCAGACATCGATCCATTCCGCAGTGACCAAAGTTGCCATTCTGTCTGGCGCGATACGAACCGCGCTGTTGGTTGCACCGGCTGCTGGCACCACTTCCTCGTAAGCCTTCAGCGAGATATCGCAATAGACTGGAAGCGCGCTCGGCAAGCCGAAGGGGCATACACCGCCAACCGGGTGGCTAGTCTCGGCGAGAACGGTTTCGGCATCCAGCATGCGCGGCTTGGTGCCGAAGTGATCCTTGAATTTCCGATTGTCGATGCGCGCGTCACCGCGTGTGACAATCAGAATTGTCTGGTCCTTGGTCGAAAAAGAAAGCGTCTTCGCGATCTGGCCCGGCTCCACACCATGCGCTTCTGCAGCCAGGGCTACAGTGGCGGTGCTGGTTGGCAATTCGATGACTTCGACTTCGGGTGCCTTGTCAGCGAAAAACGCCTTTACGGATTCCAGACTCATAGCTTCCCTTTTAGGTGACAACTTAACTCAAGTTTACGTCTCATTAACGATGAGAGCAACCCTAGAACAGTTATAATTTTGATGGAATTGGCCAAATGCAGAGAAAATGCAGTTGTCACGCATTTCTGATGGCTGCAGGGGTGAGTTTTGAGCCGACTTATGCGGGGCCTTAGACATAACAGGCAGGTTGAAAGGGGCAGAATTGCTTTCAGCCGGCGATTTGTCGCCGGCCGCTGTTATATTGAGTGCGCCGAGTGTTATCCACTCTGGCGGAGGTAGGAAATTGTGCAGGGCCGCGACAATCCTTGTGAATCCTGATTGCGCTTGCCTTGAGCACGCGATTATTTGTGCGGAACGTTCTTCTTGTCAGCGCCTTTGTTCTGGGCCTTGGGGGCGGCCTTCTTGGTTGCTGCGGGCTTTTTGTCCTTTCCCTTCTGTTCCTGCTTCAGCGGCAGCACGCCCTGCGCAGCAAAAGCTGCCGGTGTGCCGAGAAAAGAAAAGGCGATGGCTGCTGCAATGAATTGCTTCATATCTGATATCCTCGTTGATCTTAGCGGAAATTGGATAGAGCAATAGAAGGGCCAGTTTTGGACCGTAATGTAACGGAATTTTTCTGTAGTGGTAAAATAAAAGAAAATAATATGATCTAAAGAATCAGATGAATGTTCTGATTATGGAAATATGTGTAAATGAATCCGGCATGTATAGGCAATTTAGTTTGTCGATATCTTCATAGAAGAGCAATAGGATTGGAAATTGCATTTCAGATTTTCTCTTGGTGCGCTCATCGCGGCGTTCATTATTTTTATATCGTTGTCTGCGTTGGCAACGCTTGGCGCTGGACTGGGCTGGATAAGAAGCTTTGCGGGGGATGTGGTCGCTGTTATTTTCGTCTATGCCGTTCTTCGCATTGGTATTGACGGTAACCGGTTCATATTGGCGGCTATTGCATTTCTCGTCGGCGTCTTCGTTGAGTTCGGACAATATCTGGCCAAGCTCTATGATGTTCAGATTGCCAACCGCGCTTTGCGCATAATTCTAGGTGCTACACCAGACTGGCTCGATGTTCTTGCCTATGGGATTGGCGCTCTTATCGTTGTAGCCTATCTGGAATTGCGCCGCTTCTACGATGCGGGGACTGAGCCGTGATGGCGTTCAATGCTGCCATAGGCATAATTTTGCACCGTGGACTTGTTTTGGACACATTGGCCACCTATATCGCTCTCATCGGCATAGCTTAAGAGCGCTGGACGCGTCTGTTGCTCGCTATTGCCGCCATCGTTTGATGCTTTTGACCACGGATGTACTGGCACTGGTAGGAAAGCGATGGATCAGGAAGGTCGGTGCGTTTTCGCCCCGGCCTTTTTTGTTATCCGGGCGCAGAACTGTCCTCCTGAGAGTTCATACAGAACCGCTTCGATCAAGTTGACGCGGCGATAAAAGCTGCTAAGAAGTCACCCATTGAGTGACTGGTGGGCAAATCACTGATTTGCAGCTTTTCCTGTCTCAGGAAAAGAAATCATAACAATCACTTGGAGAGGTGGCCGAGCGGTTTAAGGCACCGGTCTTGAAAACCGGCGTGCGAGAGATCGTACCGTGGGTTCGAATCCCACCCTCTCCGCCATTGTTCCCGTAGTTTGTTTCTGCTGCACCGTTAAAAACGGTTGAGATTCTGTGCGCGCGAAGTCAGTTTCGGATATCAGTGGCAGTCGTGCAAACGATGTTTGAGCGGATTTTCTTATATTTTCATTTCGAATTTTTTCGTTTTTGGAAATAAAATAATATATATGAATAAAACTGTATTATATTATCTATCGTAATAGATCTATTAAGATAAAATATCTCCAAAAATCATCAATGATAACATTGATTTTATTTAATGATTATTGTGTCTTCTATTCATTTATTGTTCATCGCGGGTTGGGTAGCGTGAGTTCATCACGAAAGGAGAATTTTATGTTCAAGAAGATCCTACTCGCTGCTGTTGCTCTGTCGTTCATTGGCGCGCCACTGGCGCAGGCTCGTGACAACCAGCCGCAGCGCAAGCCAGCTGTTCATCAGTCGCAAGCGAAGAAGCAGCCAGCCAAGAAGGGTTGGTCGAAGGGACAGCGTTTAAGCGGGTCGCGCCATAGCGAAGTCAAGGATTACAAGCGTTATGGCCTTCGCGCGCCGGGTCGGGGCCAGCAATGGGTCAAAGTCGATAATCAGTATCTTCTGATTACCGCAGCGACCGGTCTTATTGCTGGCGTGATGGCCGCTCGGTAATTCTGGCCGTGAAATTGGACGGTTAGCGCCGTCCAAACTCGCTGAGAAGCGTTTGGGCGTTCCCTCGCGTCTGGCGCTTCTCATCGAGAATCTCTTGCCGAATTGGCAATTAGCGCGATTGTTTGCGCATGAGCATGATGAAGAGCGGCGTGCCGATAAACGCCGTCACAATCCCTGCCGGAATTTCCTGCGGCGCGAAGATCGCCCGGCCCAGCATATCGGCCAGCACAGTCAGTATTGCGCCGATCAGCGCTGTCACGGGGAGTAGATGCCGGTAGCGAGCGCCGCAACAAAGGCGCGCTGCATGTGGCGCAATCAATCCCACAAAACCAATGGCGCCGACGGCGGAAACCGCGCCCGCCACGGAAAGGGCGGCAAGCAGCAGCATCCACAAGCGGGTGATTGCAGTGTTGACGCCGAGCGATTCAGCGGCATCCCGACCAAGCGCCAGAATGTCGAGGCGTTTGGCGAATGCCATGGAAATGGCGATCAGCAGGAGCCAGGGGGCAAGTGCTGCCACATCCTGCCAGTTGCGCCCATGTGTGGAGCCAGCGAGCCAGGCAAGCGCTTCGGCAATCTGAAGCTTTGCTTCAATCACCACAATTGTGCTCAGTGCTGAAAGGCTGGCCGCGACGGCAAGTCCGGTCAGCGCTGTGCGTGTCGGCGACAGGTTTTTACCGAGCAGGCTCAACAGCACAACCACAAGGCAAGCACCGCCTGCCGAAAAGAGAGCAAAGAGTGCGCTTCCGGGAATGATGCCGCCGAGCAGCGCGACGAGACTTGCAAGTGCCGCGCCTTGTGCAAGACCCAATGTCTCGGGGCCGGATAGCGGATTGCGCGTTACGGACTGCAACAACAATCCAGCCACTGCGAGCAAAGCGCCTGCGCCCATGGCCACGAACACGCGCGGCGCGCGTAACGCCTCTATCGACTGCCAGTCGATGTCGCGTCCGGCAATTCCATCGCCGAAGAGTAGCCCGGCAACAAGAGCCGCGATCAGAAGAGCGCCGAGGCTCGCATAAAGCACGGTCGGCCGTCGGAATATGGTTTTACCCTGAATCTGTGTGGTGTTGGCTGCTGCTTCAGTCTTCATGCGCCGCAATACGAAGATCAGCGCCGGTGCTGCAAAGCAGGCAGCCAGAATGCCTGTCGGGATGAGTGTGCCTGCGCTACTCAGCCACTGTGCGGCAAGGTCGGCTGAAAGCAGCGCGACAGCTCCCCACAGGCACGCCGCAGGCAGGAGTACATTGTGCCGAACCATGCCGGTGGCGCGCAGCAAATTAGGCACTGCCAGACCAATGAAGCCGATGGGGCCGGCGATGGTGACAGCAGCGCCGGATAGCACGATTGTTGCCAGAAGGCCGATCAGGGCCGTCGCCTTGCCAAGCCCAAGGCTCGCCGCCATATCACTGCCGAGCGCCATGACGTCGAACTGGCGGGCGAGGGCGACAAGCAGCAGGATCGCGCCGAGGATAAAGGGTGCGAGTGTTGCGACCTTGTTCCAGCCAGTCTGCTCCAGCATGCCGGACGACCAGAGAATGATGCCGGATGCGCGATCATCGGCAATCAGGATGATGGCGGAAGAGAGCGCCGAAAAGGAGAGCGACACCGCCACACCGGCCAGTGCGAGCCGAACCGCTTGTGCCCGCAAGCCGCCGCCGACCAGCAGGCATAATGTTCCGCCAAGCGCACCGCCGATGATCGTGGCGAGAAAGCCCGGAAAGGCAAAAGGCAGCAGCAAGCTGGAAACAACCAGCGCCAGTTGTGCGCCGCTGGTGACTGCGAGAATGTCCGGTGCTGCAAGCGGATTGCGCAAAATAGTCTGCATCACCGTGCCTGCGGCAGCAAGTGCTGCGCCGACCAGTATGGCTGCGATTGCGCGGGGCAGGCGAATGGTCTCGATGATGATCTGCGCGAGGGATTGCGGGCGCGATGGTGACTGCAAGACATCCTGTAAGGTGACATTGCCGCTACCTATGACAAGTTCGGCAGCGGTCAGCGCGACCAGCAGCAGGATTGCCAGAAAAACAATGCCTACAGTGTAGGTCTTCGGTTTTGTCTGGTTCGACGCCAGAGATTGCGCGGTCATTCCGCGCTCCGCTCTTTTTCGGCAGAGGGCTGAACAAATGGATCATTGACCCAGCGGGGCATGCAGAACGGGATCGGCAAAACCGGGTGCGCGGTCACTTCAATGTCGAAATCGAAAGCTTCTCTGAGGCGCTCCGTTGTGAAAACACCTTCGGGACTGCCTGCCGCCATCAACCGGCCCTTGCGCATCAAGATGACGTCATCGGCCAGTTCAAGCACCTGATTGAGATCGTGCAGAACGGCGACGATGGTCAGGCCGTGATTGCGGTTCAACTGCTTGAGTAACGTCAGCAATTCAGCCTGATGGCGGATGTCGAGAAAATTTGTCGGCTCATCGAGAAACAGGACTGAGGGTTCTTGCGCAAGAGCCAGCGCCACCCAGGCGCGCTGGCGTTCGCCGCCGGAGAGAGAAGCCACCTGACGATGACGCAGGGCATGCAGGCCCGTTTGCGTGATGGCGCGTTCGATAGCCTGGCGGTCATGGTCGCCGAGACGGGAAAACAGGCCGCGATGCGGGTGACGTCCGTTTTCGACCAGCTCTTCCACCGTCAGGCCAGCGGGAACCTCTGGCATTTGTCCCAGCACGGCAATCTTGCGGGCGAGATCAATTCGTTTCAGGCGATTGATGTCTTCACCGTCGAAAAGGACCTGACCGCTTGTTGGTGTCTGAAGGCGCGCCATGCTGCGCAACAGCGTGCTTTTGCCCGAACCATTGGCTCCGCAAATGACGGTTATGCGTCCGGCCTCAACCGAGGCATCCACCGAATTCAAAGCCATCGCGCCGTCAAAACTGACGGAGACGCCAACCGTCCTGATGATTGCTTTGTCCTGCGTGGCCATCGGCTTCCAAACGACACGTTCTTCGATGCCGTGTGATAGCCAAGAGGATAGGGCTTCGCAAGTTTTCTAGAGCGTTCCAGTTAAGATTGAATCGTGGGAAAAATTTCACTGTCCAATGAGCGCTCTGCCAACAGGTGCTCGATCAGCGCGCGCGCCGAAGAGGTCAGCTCATCCAGTGAGCGCATGCAAAGCGACAAATGCCGCGTGGCCCATGCATCCGTCAGCGGTATTGGCACGATGCCGATTGTTGTCATCATGCGATGCGCGACCAGTTCCGGAATGATCGCCAGACCGACGCCTGCGGCGACCATCGGGCAGATGCTCTCGAAAGTGCGCAAACGTGTGCGCGTCTTCAGCTTGACGCCAAGGCGTGCCGCGTGGGCTTCGATGTGATCGTAAAGTGCGCCTGAATAGAGCCCGATGAACGGTTCATGCAGGATATCAGCAAGGCATGCCGATTTTCTGGCGGCAAGTGGGTGCTGCTGCCCGGCAATGAGGACCAGCCTGTCTGTGGTGAAGGGGAGGAGAACCAACCCGGCGGTATCGACAGCATCCGACAGGATGCCGATCTCGACAAAGCCGCCGGAAACGGACCTTGCGATTTCTGCACTCTGTCGTTCTTTCAGCTCAACATCGATCTGCGGATTATCCGCCATGAACCCGGCAAGTCGTGCAGGGAGGTATTCGGTCACGGAAGCCGTGTTGGCCGCAACGCGCACAGTGGAGCGCATGCCCTTGGCATGGGTGATGAGATCGGCATGCATGTCAGTCATCTGGCGCAGCACGAGGCGCGCATGATGCGCAAGCGCTTCGCCTGCTGCAGTGAGCGTGACGCCACGTCTGCCGCGTTCGAGAAGCTTGACCTCGCCGATGGTTTCCATGTCACGCAAACGCTCGCTTGCCGAGGGCAGGGCGAGCCCCACTTCCGATGCGCCGTGCGTAATGCTTCCGGCGTCGGCAACGGCGATGAAAAGACGAAGGTCTGTGAGATCGAAACGCATGCATATTTATGGCTGATATTGTGCCTTCGGTAAAGCCGAAGGCACAATATGGAACTTCCGCATTTCGCAAAATGAGGATTTCTTTATAGCGAAAGCATGACCCAATCAGCCGCACTTATCGTTACGATCACCCTCACTTTCCTTGGCGCGGGCTTTGTCAAAGGCCTGACAGGCATGGGATTGCCAACTGTCGCCATGGGCGTGTTGGGGGCGCTGATTTCACCGCTGACAGCAGCAAGCCTGCTTATTGTTCCGTCATTCATCACAAATGTCTGGCAGCTTCTGGCCGGGCCGAGTTTTCGTGCGCTGGCTCTGCGCCTTTGGGCCATGATGGTGGCAATCATAGCCGGAACGTGGATCGGCACCTTCATGCTGGTCGGTGGCGAGACGAACCTGACCACTGCGCTGCTCGGCGCATGTCTGGTCGTTTATGCGGGGTATACGCTGCTGGCCCGGCAATGGCACGTAGCGGCTCGGCACGAAGTCTGGCTGTCGCCGCTGATTGGTCTTCTGACCGGCTTGATCGCCGGTGCGACCGGCGTGTTCGTCATCCCCGCCGTTCCCTATCTTCAGGCGCTGGGGCTGAAGAAAGACGATCTGGTGCAGGCATTGGGATTGTCGTTTACAGTGTCGACCATTGCGTTGGCTATCGGGCTTTCGTCGCGTCAGGCCTATAGCGGCGATATTCTTCTCATTTCGCTCGCTGCTGTCCTGCCTGCGCTGGCAGGTATGGGGCTTGGGCAGTTTTTTCGCCAGAAAATCAGCCCGGAACGGTTTCGCCTCTGGTTTCTCGTCGGGCTTATGCTATTGGGAACGGAAATGCTGGTGAGACCGATATTCTTGTTAAGCTTTCAATAGCGGAAGAATTTTCTTTTCCCCTCCGATACATACGGATTTGCTTTCTTGTTCGCATATGCCGGAGACAGGATACTCACGCTCATGGAAGCGGGATCTGTTGCAGTTCCCGGGAAAGCTCGGAATAGACAGGCCGCCTCTGGCTATAGTGTGACATGACCCGACATAAATCTCCTGACCATAACGGGTCGCCTGCGTCGCGATTCCGGCTGTTTAATCCGATGCTTGCGGGCGCAACGCTGCGTGAACGCGCCATTGCCTGCATTGGTGCGCTGGTTGGCATCGCTCTCACCGGTTTCGTCTCGGGTTTTCTGCTGGGCAACGGCCCGCATCTTCCGTTGATCGTTGCACCTATCGGCGCATCGGCCGTGCTGCTGTTTGCGGTGCCAAACAGTCCGCTGGCGCAACCATGGTCGATCATCGGCGGCAATACGATTTCTGCGCTGGTGGGCGTGATCGTCGCTCGCTATGTCAGCGACCCGGCTCTCGGCATCGGGCTTGGCGTTTCACTTGCAATCGCCGCGATGTCTGTAACCCGCAGCCTGCACCCGCCGGGCGGCGCTGCTGCGCTGACGGCTGTGCTGGGCGGTCAGGCAGTCGCAAGCTGGGGACTGTGGTTCCCGCTCGTGCCGGTCGGTTTCAATTCCTGTCTGCTGGTGGGAGTGGGCATTCTGTTCCATAAGCTTGCCCGGCGTAAATATCCGCATAATGTGGCCGCCGCGCCGGTGAGCATGCACGCAACGAAGGACTTGCCGCCTTCCGTTCGGGCAGGCATCCGCGAAGAGGACATTGACGAGGCACTGAATACGCTGGATGAGAGCTTCGACATCGACCGCAATGATCTTGGCCGGTTGTTGCGGCAGGTTGAGCTACAGGCATCGATCCGCGCTCACGGTGATCTGACCTGCGCCGACATCATGTCGCGCGATGTTATCAGCATAGGTGAAGATGATTCCGCCGATCAGGCCCGCAACCTGCTGTTGCGCCATCGTATCCTGACCTTGCCTGTGACGGGTTCTGATGGACGGCTCACCGGCATGGTGGGCTTGCGCGAATTGATTCAGCCGGGCGAAAGCCTGAAAGATCATGTGATCCCGGCCATTACGGCTGGGTCGGATGATGCCGCATTAAGCCTGCTTCCGGTCCTGACTGATGGTCTTACCCATGTGGCCGTGATCGTGGACGAGAACAGATTTGTGGTTGGCGTCGTGTCGAAAAGTGATCTTCTCAGCGCCATAGCGCGTGTTCTGCCGCAAGCGGCTCCATCGTCCATCCGGGCCGCAGCCTGACATTTCAATAGGCTGCATGTTCCTGTTCTTACCTGTTTCCGGCATGGCTTCTCATGGCCCTGCTGGAAATACGCTATTGAATAAAAAGCAGATTTTGGGCAGGGTCGACTCCCAAGACAATGTCGGTGAGTGAATATGTCCGTCCAGCGCGCAAGTTTCTATATTCTTCTGGCGCTCGTCACGATCGCCTTCGCCTGGCTGCTTATCCCTTATTACACAGCGGTCCTTTGGGCGATCATTCTTGCCGTCATCTTCTATCCCGTTCAGCAATATCTCGTGCGGCTGTTGCGCGGACGGCGCAATCTTGCAGCCTTTCTGTCGGTGCTGATGTGTATTTGTCTGGTCATCATTCCGGTGCTGATCATTTTCAGCTCGCTGGTTCAGGAGGGAAACTCCCTGTACCAACGGCTGAGCAGTCGCGAATTCGACCTCAACAGCTACATCACCAGCATCCTATCCGTTCTGCCAGATTCGCTGGAAGACTGGCTCAAACGTTTCGAGCTTGGCAGTTTCGCCGAATGGCGTTCGCGGATTTCAGCGACAATCCTGCAAGGCAGCCAGCTCTTCGCCGGTCGTCTCGTTAGCTTTGGCCAGAACACGCTGCAATTTTTCATCGGTTTTGGCATCATGCTCTACCTGCTGTTCTTCTTGTTCCGAGACGGTGCGGACCTTGGACGCAGAATCCGGCAGGCCATTCCGCTGAGCGACGACTATACGCGCCAGTTTCTGGAAAAATTTACCGCTGTCATCCGCGCGACGGTCAAGGGCAACATTATCATCGCGATCATTCAGGGTTTGATCGGCGGCATTGCCTTCTGGCTATTGGGCATCGAAGCCGCCCTGCTGTGGGGCGTGATGATGACCTTCTTCTCCATGCTGCCAGCGGTCGGTGCAGCGCTGGTCTGGGTGCCAGCCGCCGTGTGGTTCTTCGTCAGCGGCGATTGGGGCAAGGGCGTCATTCTCGTGCTGATCGGAACGCTGGTTATCGGCCTCGTGGATAATCTGCTGCGCCCTCCGCTGGTCGGCAAGGGCACGCGCATGCCGGATTATGTGGTGCTGATCTCGACGGTTGGTGGCATTTCGCTGGTCGGTATCAATGGCTTCGTTATCGGGCCGTTGATTGCCGCCATGTTCATTGCCGCATGGGCGCTACTTGCCGAAGAGCAGAAGGACAAGCCCATCGCCGCCGACGGTCCCAAACCGTCGGCAGTGAAGGCGAGACGCTCGAAATAATCAACGATCAGGCGACTTTGAGCGTTTCCACTGGCAGGCCGGTATCGGTCATCTTGTTGTCGATACCGTTTTCATCAAGGAACTGCTTCATCTCTGCATAGGTTTCGAACCATGCGCGGTTGTATTTATCGAACAGCGACTGATCCCAGTAATCTTCCAGATGGAATGGCTTGTCGCTGAAAACGTCATAGCTCGGAATCTTGTAAGTCTCGGCAAATTCGGCCGTGCGGCTGTCATAGGTGAAATAGATCGACGGCACGCCATTGGCGAGCGCCATCAGATTGCCGTGCAGGCGATAACCGAGCACCAGCTGTTGCTGGCGCACGAGGTTCTCATAATCGGCCACAACATCGGAATAGAACATCTTGTTCCGGTAGAGATTTTCGATTTCATCGTCGAAGTACCAGTCGGCGGTCCAGCGATGCGCCTTCAGAGCGGCGATGGCCTCTTCCTTCTGTTCAGGCGTGCCGAACACCATCTTTTTCTCATCGATCTCGCCTTGCGCCATCAGCGTGACATCGAAGCGGCGCGCCATTGTCTTGATGAGGTCGCGGTGACGGGTGAGATATTGTTCAATGTCCTGCGCATAGGCTGGCGAAACCTCACGGCGCACCGTAACGCCAACCTTCTGGACGCTGTCGAGTGCTGACAGCTTGATGCGCAAATGCTGGTTGTTGCGGCGGAAAGCCGTCGGGCAGCCTATAATGCGCACATTGCGAATGCCGATATCGTTCAGCACCTGCGCCGTATATGCGCCGCGCACACCGATGGAGACGGTCGAATCCGCGATGATGCGCAGCACTGCCTTGGTTTCTTCGGAGAGTTCCAGGGCGCCCTTCGAGGGGGCCTGTGCGCCGATGCCAAACGCGATGACCGGCAGCTTCAAGCGTTGCAAGACGGCAATGCTCTCGCGCCAGTTCATGTCCTTGTTCACATAGTTCGACCCGCGCAGAATGACATAGTCATAATCCTCGCGCAGCTGGTCAATCTTTTCCGGCGAATAAGCGGTTATGGGAAGCTCGGACGCCTTTTCATAGTTCATCAGCTTGAGCGATGACTCGAATACGAAGGCATCGCCAATATTGTGATAGTGATTGATGCTGCCCTGCACGTCGGTGTGACGATACCAGCGCACATTGTCGTGGTCATACACTTCTCCAGCGGGAATCATCACGAGGGCGCGGGGGGCACGGGCCATTCGGTTTTCCTTTAGTAAGAGCATTTCCAGCAAAAGTGTGAAACGGTTTTGCGTTCGGAAATGCGTAAGACAATGATTCCAGGTAAGCCAGGCTCAGCTTGCCTGAGAGAGGACAGTTTCACTCACTGCCGGCTTCGGTTTGCGAGGCTTCGCCTCGCGCAATCGGTTATAAAGGTCGAGATGCTCTTTGGCGCAATCAACGTAGTGTACAGGACGACGGATGGAATTGTGAAGACGATCCCAGATGCTCGGTTCGCTTAGAACTTCTGTGAAACGGTCGGCGAGATCTTCAGCGCTGCGGACGCGGAAATGCAGCCCGTCTTCACCATCGCGGATTTTCTCGGCCATGCCGCCAATATTGGAGCAAATGACCGGGCGGCGGTGATGCAAGGCTTCCTGAATGACGATGGGCGAGTTTTCCCACCAGATCGACGGCATCACCACCCAGTCGACCGACTGCATGAGACGCGGCATTTCCGCATTCTGGTAAGCGCCATAAAAACGCACGCGAGGGCCAGCTTCTTCGATCAGCTTCTGCATCCGCTCCTGAAAGGCAGGCGGCTGCTTTTCCAGATTGCCGCCAAAAATCATCAGGCGGGAATCTTCACCCCACACCTGTTCTGGAACACGCGATACCGCGTCCACCAGCACATCAATGCCCTTGAACGGGTTGATCTGGCCAAAAAAGGCGAAGCGACTGCGGCGCGGGTTCGGGCCGGTCAATTCGCGTGGTGGCGTGACCTCTCGAATGGCGATGCCGTTCTCGATCACAGCCATCTTGTCGGGGCTCAGGCCCCATTCGTGATAGCGGTTTGCCAGAAACTGGCTCGGCGAGATGAAGGCATCGGCCAGTTCCAGCATTCCGCGCACAAAGCGTTCGCGTTTGAGAAAACGCGCTGGCGGAACCTGCGGAAAGCAGGCGTGGCAATCAATGGGTGAGGCCTCGTTGCAAAGCTTCGACGTCCCGGCTTTCACCATCTGGCCGTCATTGTTGCAGATCGACAGGAATTCGTGGAACGTGACCAGAATGATGCGATCTGACAGGGCCTCGCGGATTGCGTAAAGCGTTTCCAGTCCGAGCCCCATCACATGATGGAAATGCACGATATCCGGATCGAAATCGCGCACGAAACGCAATAGATCGCGACGGATTTCGTCTGTGTTCTTGTTCGACAGATAGAAGTGATCATACTCGTCGGCGTGAAACAGGATTTCATCGCTAGCGCGGCGCATACTCATCAATGCCGTGGTGCCGTGGCGCGGGATCGGGTGTCCGGCGCGGGCCAGATAGACCGATTGCACGCCGGGAATGGCGTTCAAACCCTTGTGCAGATTATAGGATGCGATTTCACCCCCACCGAGAGAGATCGACGGGTGGGCGTGCGAGATGACCAGAACGCGGAGTTTATCGCTCATGCGGGTTCCTCAATCGGTGCGCTGCGCCTGCCAGCAAGAATATTCGACCAGCGAGCATCAAAGACCTGACGATCGATCCGCTCGATCAATGCGATGGTTGATGCTCTGTCTGTGACCGATACATCGTCGGATCCGAGCATCTGCGCCGATGGCAGCCAGTAGGAGCGCAGGCCGGACTGTTTAAGTTTCAATCCAAGGTCGAGGCCTTTTTCATGTGTGCCGAGATAGCCGCGTGTGAATCCGCCGACCGAAAACAGCGCATCACGCGGCAGGATGCAGCATTCGAAGGTCGCCGTGGCGACTTCGGTGAGTGACATGCCGGAAACCGAATCCATCGGGTATCCAGCATAACGGCTGATAAGCGCCCGATCCGATTGCGGTCCGGCAACCCAGGTTCCGGCCCAGCGAATGGAGTCGTCTTCGTAAACGAGCGTCGGCGAAAGAACGCAGTCGTGATGCGCATCATAAGCCGTGACGAGCTTGTTCAGCCAGCCTGCACGCCGCGGCAAAAGCGAGCCTGCCAGAAAGACCACCTTGTCGGTTGTGACGGCGCGGGCGCCCACTTCCAGCGCATCATAAAGATCTTCCGAACCGCTGGCCGAAACGAGGCGGATGCGCAGGCGATAGAAGTCCGCAAGCCTTCGAACCTGCACTCCGATGCGGTCGATGATTTCCGTCGCGGCTGCAACGACAATCGGTGCGATGCGGGTTTCCGGATCAAGTGCGAGCAGCGCAAGCAGAGGCTCGATCTCTTCCACGCGTTCATCGACACCGATGATGATCGCCAGATTGGCGGCGTGGTTTACCGCATCTTCGAACGGGCCAAGATCGACGACGCCGAACACTTCCGGCGCCGGACGGCTGACCCCGCTCAGCAGTGGAACCAGCTGCTGATCAACAATGTGACGCAGCGCCCAGGCATTGGGGTCG
>Ga0153948_1000904_pt1 | contig 15890 bp, 10 predicted proteins | sample TSNJ032MetaG_FD_104696 | JGI IMG/M metagenome (GOLD analysis project Ga0153948, IMG submission 104696) | Attine ant fungus gardens microbial communities from New Jersey, USA - TSNJ032 MetaG | ecosystem: Host-associated > Fungi > Mycelium > Unclassified | place: USA: New Jersey, Wharton State...
ACCGATCTCGACACGCGTTTTTCGCGCTTTCGCAATGATCGTTCTGACCGCGCCCAAAGGGCCAAGGGGCTGGCAAAGCGTCTTGCGGCCAATGTGCCCAATCAGGGTACGCCCGCAGGATCAGGGATCGGTCGCATGTTGATCGACGCCTATCCCGACCGGATCGCCAGCGCGCGCGGCCAGACCGGGCAGTTTCTGCTGGCCAATGGTCGTGGCGGGGAAGTGGATAGTTCGATCAGTCTCAGCCGTGCGCCCTGGCTGGTCGTGGCGGACATGTCGGGCAAGGCAGGCCGCGCGCGGGTTCTTTCGGCGGCCGAAGTTTCGGAGGCGGAAATCCGGTCTGCCCTTGGCGACCGGATCGAGAGCGGCCGTCAGGTTGTCTACGATCCTGAAAAGAACGTGCTCAGGGCGCGTGAAGCGGTGCGCATCGGCGCTATCGCCCTTTCGGAAAAACCGCTCGCCGCACCATCTGGAAGTGCTGCCGACGAAGGCGTGATCGCCGCTGTGCGCGAGCATGGGCTTGGTATTCTGCCCTGGGGCAACGAAGCCGATATTCTAGGCCGCCGTCTTGGCTGGCTTTATCGCGGGCTTGGCGATCCATGGCCGTCCATGGAAGATGAGCATCTGTTGGAGACGCTGGAAGACTGGCTGCTGCCCTTCCTGACTGGCGAGGCGCAGCTCGACCGCATTCCGGGTCATGTGTTGAAAAATGGTCTGATGAGCCTTGTGCCCTTCGACCTCCAGCGCAGTGTAGATCAACTTGCGCCAACGCATTTCACTGTGCCGACCGGCTCACATATTCCGATCCGCTACGATGCCGAAGAGCCGGTGCTCGCGGTGCGCGTGCAGGAATTGTTCGGTCTGGGTCAGCATCCGTCCATCGCCAATGGCAAGGTGCCATTGTTGCTGGAACTGCTGTCGCCAGCCCATCGCCCTATCCAGATCACCCGCGATTTGCCGGGTTTCTGGAAAGGATCATGGGCCGATGTCCGGTCCGATATGCGCGGGCGCTATCCAAAACATGTCTGGCCGGAAGACCCGGCCAATGCGGAAGCAACCCGCCGGGCAAAGCCGCGTGGCACCTAAAACGAAGCATTAACCGCCTGCGACCGGATAACGCAGTTCCGCTTGCATTCCTGTCTTCGCTTGCCCCATAAGGGGCGGGATAGAGGGACAGCAGACTATGCACGCAGAATTCGAGAATCGCGCTTCCAATCTTTCGCGTCGTCCGCGATTGACCACGCTGGTTCGCGTGCGCTGGCTTGCCATCGCCGGGCAGACCGCTGCCGTCATGCTGGTGGCGCTTTATCTGCAATTTCCGTTTGCGGTCGGTATCTGCTTTGCGTTGATTGCCTGCTCGGCCTGGCTCAATCTCTATCTGGCCTTTCGCTTCCCGACCAATCATCGGCTGAACCCGGAAGCGGCAAGCCTTGTGCTGGCCTTCGATATTCTGCAACTGGCGGGCCTGCTTTATCTCACCGGCGGGCTGCAAAACCCCTTCGTCATTCTGATGATCGTGCCGGTTATCATTTCGGCCACCTCGCTTTCGGCCCGTCATACGCTGACGCTGGCTTTGCTGGTGGTGGCCTGTACGTCTGTGCTTTCGGTCCGGCATGAACCGCTGCCATGGTATCCGGGTGAAGAGCTGAACCTGCCTTTCCTGTTTGTGATCGGCATCTGGTGCGCCATCACATCGGCGCTGGGCTTTACCGGTGTCTATGCCTATCGCATTGCAGAAGAAGCGCGCCAGCTGGGCGACGCACTGAGCGCCGCTGAACTCATTCTCCAGCGTGAGCAGCATCTGACTGCTCTGGACGGTCTCGCCGCTGCTGCCGCCCATGAGCTGGGAACGCCGCTTGCCACCATCGCGCTGGTGGTAAAGGAAATGCAGCGGTCCTACGCCAAAAATCCGGTCGATACGGGGCTTGGGGAAGATATTGCGCTGTTGCATTCGCAGACCCAGCGCTGCCGCGAGATCCTGCAACGGCTGACCAGCTTGTCCTCGGAAAACGAAGAGCACATGTCGCGCTTGCCGCTGTCCTCGCTGATCGAGGAGGTGATTGCACCGCACCGCAATTTCGGTGTGGTCATTGATGTGCAGAAAGTGGAAGGGCCAAAGCCGGAACCGGTCACCCGGCGCAATCCCGGCCTGCTTTATGGTCTCGGCAATCTGGTGGAAAACGCTGTCGATTTCGCACGCGGCAATGTCAGCGTCACCTGGGGCTGGACGGACAATCAAGTCAGCGTGACCATTCAGGACGACGGCGAAGGCTTCAAGCCGGAAGTCCTCGACCGCATTGGCGAGCCCTATATGACCAGTCGGGACAACACCCGTCATGGCGGCGGGCTTGGCCTTGGGCTGTTCATCGCGAAAACCTTGCTGGAGCGTTCTGGCGCACAGATTGCTTTCCGTAATCGAAGCAATCCGGGGCAGGGGGCCGAAGTCAAAGTGGTTTGGCCGCGTTCAACCTTCACGAGGGTATGAGCCAAAACCTGTTTTCAAATTTGTTTTTGCTCAACTTCTTGTGTTGTCTTTTAGAATTATTAATCAAATACAATGATTTATAGTCTCGCGCAAAATTCAGGGCCGTAGAAATTGCTTCAACGATTCAATGGCTATTTGACTTTTTGACGCAGGGGTATCAATAAGGGATCAAAAATACAGGCAGGAAGCACCCGATGGACGACTTGAAGCAGGAAGACAGCGAAGCCATAGGCAACGACCCCACCCTTCTTCTGGTTGATGACGACAAACCTTTCTTGCAACGTCTGGCCCGCGCCATGGAGAGCCGGGGCTTCCAGGTGACCACAGCGGAATCGGTTGAAGAAGGCATCACCGCCGCCAAGGCAGCAGCACCCGCCTATGCCGTGGTGGATATGCGGCTGGGAGACGGCAACGGTCTCGATGTCATCGAAGCCATTCGCCTGCGCCGTTCCGATACGCGCGCCATCGTCCTCACCGGTTACGGCAATATCGCGACCGCCGTGAATGCGGTGAAGCTCGGCGCCATCGATTATCTGTCGAAACCAGCTGATGCGGATGAGGTTTTCGCCGCTCTGACCCGCCGTCCGGGCGAGAAGGTCGCGCCGCCGGAAAACCCGATGTCCGCTGATCGTGTCCGCTGGGAGCATATCCAGCGCGTCTACGAAATGTGCGAGCGCAATGTTTCTGAAACTGCACGCCGCCTCAACATGCATCGCCGCACCTTGCAGCGTATTCTCGCCAAGCGCGCGCCGCGCTGAGCGTGACGGGAAGCAATCCGGCTTTTGGCGGCTTGTACTGAAAGTTTAGTAGTTTCTTAACTTAGTGAAAAATCCAGTAAAGCCAGATGGTTTTGCTGGATTTTTTTATGTATCGCAAATTTTAAGGTATTTTCACTGTATTCTGATTAATTCCTAGGGAATTAATCTAAAGTTGAATATAAAAATATATAATAATAAGGCACCTACAGCACATCCCGAAAAGTGTGAAACGGTTTTCGGATAAGATGTGCTCCAAAAACAAATAATTGGAGCGGGTCTGAAGCCGCTCCAAGGCCATTCGGAGGAGAATACTGCGCTTTTAGAGCCGCAGCCCTAATTCTCTTGCGCCCGAATGCGCTATCTAACATTCAAGGCAACACATGACTGCTCATATTGATGCATCTTCAAGCGCGGCCGCTCGCCGGCGTGCGCTTATCGCCAGTTTGACTGGCAGTTCTATCGAATGGTTCGATTATTTTCTCTACGGCACCGCAGCCGCACTTGTTTTCAACAAGCTGTTCTTTCCCAATTTCGACCCCGTCGTCGGATTGATGCTGTCTTATCTGTCGTTTTCGCTGACTTTCTTCATCCGTCCGCTGGGTGGCGTGATTTTCGCGCATATCGGTGACCGCATCGGTCGCAAGAAGACGCTGGTCATCACGCTGTCGCTGATGGGTGGCGCAACCGTTCTCATCGGCTTGCTGCCAACCTATGAGCATATCGGCGTATGGGCTCCCATCCTGCTGATCCTGCTGCGCATGGTGCAGGGTCTCGGCATTGGCGGCGAATGGGGCGGCGCTTTGCTTCTCGCTTATGAATACGCGCCTGCCAACCGCAAGGGCTTTTTCGGCAGCGTTCCGCAGGTTGGCGTGACCATCGGCATGTTGCTGGCCACGCTCTCGGTCAGCCTGATGGTGACCCTGCCGGATGAATCCTTTATGGCCTGGGGCTGGCGCGTTCCCTTCGTGCTGAGCGCCGGTCTGGTTTTCCTTGGCCTTTGGATCCGTAACGGTCTCGATGAAACGCCGGAATTCAAGCAGGCGAAGGAAAGCGGCAATGTCGCCAAGATGCCGCTGGTTGAAACGCTCCAGAACCATTGGCGCGAAGTGCTGATCGCCGCTGGCCTGAAGGTCGTGGAAACCGCACCGTTCTATATCTTCTCCACCTTTGTGGTGAGCTATGCTGTGAGCACACTGGGCTTCGACAAGAGCGCGGCGCTGAATGCCGTTATGATCGGTGCGCTGGTCGCTTCGGTGCTGATCCCGACCATGGGTCTCGTTTCCGACTATGTGGGTCGCAAGACGGTCTATGTCGTTGGCTGCGTGCTGCTTGGTCTGTTCATCATTCCCTACTTCATGCTGCTCGACACAAAGACTGTCTGGGGCCTGACCCTGGCAACGGTCATCAGCTTCGGCGTTCTCTGGTCGCCGATCACTGCCGTTCTGGGCACGCTGTCGTCGGAAATCTTCGCCACCAAGGTGCGCTATACCGGCATCACGCTCGGCTATCAGCTAGGTGCTGCTTTGGCTGGCGGTACCGCTCCGCTGATCGCCACTTGGCTGCTCGCCAAATATGAAGGCAGCTGGCATGCAGTCGCGGTCTATCTGTTGGTGACGGTGCTGATTTCGCTTATCGCAATCATCGCGATCAGCCGCAGCCGTTCGCGCCAGTAACAGGCAAAAGCAAACATTTGAAAGCGGGGAAACCACATCGGTTTCCCCGCTTTTGTTTGATTAGAGCGCTTTTCGATCTGATTGCATCAAATCGAAATGCGCTCTAATTCCTTGTTTTAGCGCGCATCTTCTCCGAAAACCGTTTCACACTTTTCGGGACGCGCTTTAAAAATCACCGCCCGGCATGTCCAGTCCGGAAAGCTCCGCATAGGTCAGGCGCGCCGCGCCTGCGCGGGCAAAGCGGAGCATCAGCGCCTTGCGTGTGGCGCCTGCCAGCTTGTGTTCTGGCGCATCGCGCAATATTTCCGCGCCATAGCCGTCCGAGAGAATGAAGCCGCATTCCTCCGGAAATATCTCGCGCGGTACCGCCGGGTGGGTGGCGAAAAACAGCCGGTCGCAATAGTCGCGATAGTCCGGCCATTTGCGGTCGGCCTTCCAGTCCTCGATGGACGACTTGATCTCGACAATCCAGATTTCGCCCTTGCGGCTGACCGCGATGAGGTCGGCGCGGCGGCCGGATGCGAGCGGCAGTTCGGGCAAGGTTGCAAGCCCCATATCCAGAAACAGGCGCTGCACACCACGGCGCACAAGCATGGCGTTGTCCGATTGCCGTCCGTCGGACAGGGGATGGGTCTGGTTGGGAATCACGATGGGCATGACCGCATTTTGCGTGCGGTTGCAGGGCGAAACAACTGAAAACGTACGCTTCTTTATGGCGTTTGTTGAGTATTCGCGGGTGAAACAAGGCCAAAAAAGGCAAAAAAATGGCCTAATAAAGAACTTTTCAATTTACGGTTAACGCACAGTTAACAATACTGCCGCATCTTCAAGCATGAATGGGCGATTCGCTCTTTTTGACGGCACAATAGATTCTACCTTGGGGGAATGCATGAATTCTCGCGTCCTTAAACTGACGACGGCGCTTTTTCTGGCAGGTGCACTTGCTGGCTGCTCTACTGTCGGCGGAACGTTCTACACGGCCTCATACTCGTCGGTTACCGATGCTGGCTATGTTGTTCCTGCCATTCCGAGCGAAAAGATACCATCGCAGTATCGTCGCCAGATCGTGAAGTATCAGACAGATGAGGCCCCCGGCACGATCATCGTCGATACCCCCGAGAAGTTCCTGTATTACGTCATGCCGGACGGCAAGGCGATGCGCTATGGCATCGGCGTCGGACGCGAAGGCTTTGGCTGGTCGGGCACGGCCCGCGTCGCCATGAAGCGCGAATGGCCGACCTGGACGCCGCCATCTGAAATGATCAAGCGTCAGCCGGAACTGGCAAAGTTCCGCAATGGCATGGATCCGGGCCTCAAGAACCCGCTCGGCGCGCGTGCGCTCTATCTGTTCAACAAGGGTGGTGATACCGGCTATCGCCTGCATGGGACGCCGGAATGGTGGACCATCGGCAAGGCCATGTCGTCGGGCTGCATCCGCCTGATGAATCAGGATATCATTGATCTTTATGATCGTGCCGAACAGGGCGCAAAGGTCATCGTGAAGCAGTAAATGATACAATATCGGCGATACACGACATTAAAGTGGTGATCGTGTATCGCCGAAATTATTCTTAAATAACTTAAAGTTTATTTTCAGAGCAATGTAGTTCGCATTTTTATAAAGCGGACTTGAAACATTGACGAATTTATACTTTTTCTGTGGCGTCGCAATCGCCATAGTTTGGTCCATGATAAGTGCCGCGATATCGTTTTTACTTAATATACGATATGCCTCAAGCCCCGCCATTAGCGGTGTCTGGATTGCTCCCGCAGCGAGGTTCCATAAAAAAAGCCGGACTGATGATCCGGCGTTTTTCAGATTTCAGTTTGTGATACCGATCAGATTTGTTCGACCTGCTGGACTTCCGGTACGAAGTGGCGGAGCAGGTTCTGGATGCCGTGCTTCAGCGTCGCGGTCGACGACGGGCAGCCGGAGCATGCGCCCTTCATGTTGAGAAACACGGTGCCGTTTTCGAAGCCGCGGAAGGTGATGTCACCGCCATCCTGCGCAACGGCAGGGCGAACGCGGGTTTCAATCAGTTCCTTGATGGTTTCGACGATCTCGGTATCGGCTTCGTCGAAGAACTCTTCATCGCCATGTGCGGCGGCAGCGTCTGCATTGGCATTACCAGCCATTGCCGAAGCGCCCGACATGAAATGTTCCATGATCGTGCCGAGGATCGCAGGCTTCAGGTGCTGCCACTCGCCATCGTCCTTGGTGACGGTGATGAAGTCATAACCGAAGAAAACGCCGGTGACGCCAGGAACGGCGAACAGCTTGGCCGCCAGCGGTGACGTATTGCCTGCGGATGAAGCATCGCGGAAATCGGCGGTGCCTTCCGGCATGACCACCTTGCCGGGCAGAAACTTCAGGGTCGCCGGATTGGGCGTTGTTTCAGTCTGGATGAACATGCCAGTTCTCCGCTTTCAATTTTGGAACTGTTCTAATAATAGCGAAATCGCGCGGATACAAGGGCTGCCGCTCTCAGGCGCGTTTCAGTTATTATCAATATAGGGTGATTAGGTCACCGCATCAATGTCATCGTCGGTCAACCCTGCGGGAACCACGGTGACGGGGATCGGAAACTGGGCGCGGCCAGCGAGCGATTGAACGAGAGGGCCAGGGCCTTCCTTGCCTGAACCGGCGGCGAGAACCAGAATAGCGATATCCTGATCCTCCTCGATCAGGTGGAGTAACTCTTCAGCTGTCTGGCCTTCACGGATGCTCAGTTCGGGTTCGATGCCCTGATCTTCGCGCACAACAGCGGCGAATTTTTCCAACGCGGACCGTGCTCGATCCTGCGCTTCGGACCGCATGATTTCGCCGACGCCCAAAATTTGCTGGAAATCGGAGTCATCGATAACGAAAAGCAGAATGAGTGAGCCGCCCGTGTTTTTGGCACGGCGCGCGGCATAGGCGACGGCGCGCCCGCATTCAGGCGTTTCGTCGATGACGGCTAGAAATTTGCGTCGGTGACCGGATTCCCGGCTCAGTCGTTTTGATACCATGGCCGCAATTTGCCATCAGGATTGGCCGCCCGCAAGCCAGCATTGTTTGCTGTGACCGTAAACGACAGGCGTTTTTTCTAAGCGCATCCCGAAAAGTGTGAAACGGTTTTCGGATAAGATGTGCGTCAAAGCAAAAATGAAGATAAGGGCGACCGCAAAAAATCGGTCGCCCTTAGTGTCTGAATCAAAAAGCGGCAGGCCGTGGCGAAAATGGTGATTTCGAGAACCGGAGCGCAGCGTACTTAAAGGTACGTGAGCCTAGGTAAGCGCAGAAATTGCCATTTGCAGACCGGTATGGCGACTTTTGGATCAGACACGTATTGGCAGGAATGAAAATCAGTCTTGCAACCAGCCGATGATGTCGCGCACATCATGCATCGTCTTCTCGGCGAGAACGCCTGCGCGCTCGCCGCCATCACGCAAAACGCTGTCGATATGGGCCGGATCAGCCACCAGACGGCGCATCTCATGGGTGATTGGCGAAAGCTTCGTCACGGCCAGTTCAGCCAACGCCGCCTTGAATTCCGAGAACTGACGTCCGCCGAACTCGCCAAGGATATCTTCCTTCGATTGCGAAGCGAGAGCCGCATAGATGCCGACCAGATTGTCCGCTTCCGGGCGACCGGACAGACCGTCCAGTTCCGACGGCAGGCCATCAGAATCGGTCTTGGCCTTGCGGATCTTCTTGGTAATCGTGTCTTCGTCGTCGATCAGATTGATGCGCGACAGGTCGGACGGATCAGATTTCGACATTTTCTTGGTGCCGTCGCGCAGCGACATGATGCGCATGGCCGGACCCGAAATCATCGGCTCTGTCAATGGGAAGAAGCCCGAAACCTTCTCGTCGCCCACCTGCATATCCACGCCGATACCAAGCGATGCGATACGGTCGGAATAGTCGTTGTTGAACTTCTGCGCGATATCGCGTGTGAGTTCGAGGTGCTGCTTCTGGTCTTCGCCAACCGGGACAGCGGTGGCGCGATAGAGCAGAATGTCGGCAGCCATCAGGCTCGGATAGGCAAAGAGGCCCAGCGAAGCATTTTCGCGGTCCTTGCCGGCCTTGTCCTTGAACTGCGTCATGCGGCTCATCCAGCCGATGCGCGCAATGCAGTTGAACACCCAGGCAAGTTCCGCATGCTGCATGACGCGGCTCTGGTTGAAGACGATGCTCTTCTTCGGATCGATGCCCGAAGCCAGAAACGCCGCCGTCACTTCACGGGTGGATTGCAGCAGTTCAGCCGGATCGGGCGAAACGGTCAGCGCGTGCATGTCCACGACGCAATAGATGCATTCTTCGGTCTTCTGGACCTCTACCCACCGCTTGATCGCCCCCAGATAATTGCCGAGGTGAAGATTTCCGGTCGGTTGGACGCCGGAGAAGATAAGCGGTTTGAACGTGCTCATAGCTGTTTCCTAAAATGAACCCCTGCCGGTGGAGAGCAGGGGGCTTTGACGATGTGGCGTGTTTTCGCAGAGACGCAGAGGCGTTTCAAGGACAATTATGCGTCACTTTCAGGCTCTTTCTTGACCGCGCCGCGTTTGACATTGCGACGGATCATGCCTGTATTTGCACCGCCAAGACCGAAGGCGAGGCCGAAATAGACGATCATCGCGGCAACCACCATGGCGCAGACCGTACCGGCCCGAACCGCAAAGGGAGCGGCGGAAGAAAGCTCATAGGTAAAATGCCCGATGGCGTAATGAATGCCGAATGCCATCACGCCCGCCGCGATCAACAAACGCGGAATGCGGGTGAGAAGCGGAATATCCTGCCCCCAATGGCCACGCTTCACCAGCGTTGCAAACAGCAGAATGGCATTGACCCAGCCAGCCACGATTTCTGCCGTGGCGATGCCGGTCGGGCCAAGGCGCGGGAACAGCGTGACCGCAAGCGAGACATTCGCGGCAACGGAAATGGCCGCGAAGATCATCGGCGTGCGCGTATCCTCGCGGGCGAAGAAGCCCGGAATGAACGCCTTGATCAGCACAAAAGCGGGCAGGCCGAGACCGTAAATCGCCAGAATGTTGGAGACGACGATTGTGGAATCCGGGCTGAATTTGCCGCGCTCGAACAAAAGCCGCACGATGGGTTCCGACATGACGAGAAGCGCTGCTGCTGCGGGAAGCGTAAGAAACAGCGTGAACTCGACCGAGCGGTTCTGCAGGTTCGAGGCTTCCTTCATGTGGCCGCCGCGCAAGGCGCGTGACAACTCCGGCAGCAGCACAGTGGCAACCGCAATGCCCACCACGCCCAGCGGCAGTTGATAGATGCGATCGGCATAGACCAGCGAGGAAACAGCGCCTTCCATGCCGGAAGCGATATTGGTGTTGATGAGCAGGTTGATCTGCGTAATGCCGCCGGTGATTGCGGCAGGCAGCGCCAGCACCAGCAGTCGCTTGACGTTGGATGTCAGGTGCGGGCGGCGGAAACCGATCTTGATGCCCGCATTGCGCACGGCGAGCCAGACGATGGCAAGCTGCACCAGACCTGCCGCCATGACACCCCAGGAGAGGCCATAGCCCACGGCCAGCGCGTCATAGCCGCGCCACCAGGCCAGCGCCAGCACGCCAATCAGGATGATGTTGAGGAAGACCGGCGCAACCGCTGCCGCAAAATAGCGGTGCAGCGAATTGAGCATACCGCCCATCATGGCCGCCAGCGACATGCAGGCGAGATAGGGGAACATGATGGTGGCGAGCCGCACCGTATTGTCGAACTTGACCGGGTCATCCATGAAGCCCGGCGCAATGACGGTGCGCACGATGAAGGGCATCGAGAGTTCCATCACGATGGTGATGAACAGCAACACCGTGAACAATACACCGAACACTTCTTCGGAGAAGCGGCGGGCGCCATCCATGCCGTTCTTTTCGATTTCCTTGGCGAAAAGCGGCACGAAAGCGGAGTTGAATGCGCCTTCGGCAAACAATCTCCGGAACGTGTTCGGAAAGCGGAATGCTGCGTTGAAAGCATCGGCCACCGGGCCGGTGCCGAGTGCTGCCGCCATGAACATCTCGCGTGTGAAGCCGAATATGCGGCTCATCAGCGTGCCGGATGCCACTGTGGCGAACTTTTTTACCAGACTCATGCTTTTGAGAGACCTAACTTATGCTGCAGCCTGCGACGAGCGACCATTGGCCTTGCTGCCGTTTTCGCCGCTGAGCAGTGCAAGAACCTTGCGCCGGATGTTGCCCTGGCGGGTGGCGTTGGAAATCTTGTGACCCACGAGGTCCGTTACATAAAAACTGTCGATGACCTTTTCGCCAAAGGTCGTGATATGCGCCGAAGCAATATCCAGAGACAGGTCAGAAATAAGGCCGGTCAGTTCCGACAACAGGCCGGGACGGTCCAGACCTTCCACTTCGATGACCGAGAACTTGTTCGAAAGCGTGTTGTTGATCTCGACACGCGGCTCCACGGTAAACGCCTTGGCGTTCTTTTTCGGCTTGGTGCGCTTGGCCAGCACATCGGGCAGATGCGCCTTGCCGGAAAGCACGTCTTCGATCACCTTGCCCACGCGCTCGGCGCGGCGGCGTTCATCTTCGTCAAGATCGAATTCGCGGCTGATCAGGATCGTATCGAGCGCACGTCCGTCACCGGTGGTGAAGATCTGCGCATCGACAATGTTGCCGCCTGCGGCAGCACAAGCACCGGTGATGATCGACAAGAGGCGCGGGTGATCGGGCGCCAGAACGGTGATTTCCGTCACGGCCTCGAAGCTCTGCGGCTTGGCCATGGTGGCAAGCGCGCGACCTTCCCGGTCGGCTTCGCGGATGAAATGCGCATGGCGCACCTGATCGTCGAGGCTGACGGTCAGGAAATAGTTGATGTAATGCAGGCCAAGATAGGCGTCGCGCTCGGCAGCTGGCCAGTCGGAAAGCTTTTCAGCCAGTGCTTCACGGGCCTGCCGATCGCGGTCGGCGCGCGAAAGCTCGGAGAAGCCGCCGGTCAGCACCAGTTCGGTTTCATAGAAAAGCGTGCGCAGAAGCTGGCCCTTCCAGCCGTTCCAGACGCCTGGGCCAACCGCCTTGATATCGCAGACGGTCAGGATCAGCAGCAGCTTCAGCCGTTCCATCGTCTGCACCGTATCGCCAAAGTCGATGATGGTCTTGCGGTCGTTGAGATCGCGCGACTGGGCGACCATGCTCATGGTCAGATGTTCGCGCACCAGCCATTCCACGGTTTCCGTCTCGGAAGGGGTGAGGCCGAAGCGCGGGCAAAGCCTGCGGGCTATGCGCGCGCCGGCAATCGAATGATCTTCCGGGCGTCCCTTGGCGATATCATGCAGGAGAAGCGCCACATAAAGCAGGTTGCGGTCGCGCTTGATCGTCGTGATCAGATGGTTGGAAAGCGGATGCTCGTTTTCCAGTTCTCCATGTTCGATTTCCGACAGAACGGCAATGCAGCGCAGCAGATGTTCGTCCACCGTATAGTGGTGATACATGTTGAACTGCATCATGGCGACGATCTTGCCGAAATCCGGAATGAACTTGCCGAGCACGCCGGATTCGTTCATGCGGCGCAGGATCAGTTCGGGATTGCGCGGCGATGTCAGAACGTCGAGGAAAAGCTTGTTGGCTTCGGGGTTCTCACGCAGATCGCCATTGATGAGTTTCAGCGAGCGGGTGAGCTGCTGCATCGCTTCCGGGTGAAATTCCAGCCCATGCTTGTCGGCCAGCTGGAAGATGCGGATGATATTGACCGGATCTTCCGAAAACACGTCGGGGTGCGCCGTGTTGATGCGATGATTTTCGGAGACGAAATAGCCATCCGTCGAAAGCTTGCGCTTGCGGCGCGAAAAGGTGAGGAAAATGCGGTTGAAGCCTGGCACATGCTTGGCCTGCTGTTCCTCGAGCGCGGCGCAGATGATGCGGGTCAGGTCGCCCACATCCTTCGCCACGAGGAAATAATGCTTCATGAAGCGTTCGACATGGTTCTGGCCGGGATGCGCGGTATAGCCGAGCCGCTGGGCGATTTCCGGCTGAATGTCGAAGGAGAGGCGTTCTTCCGCTTTCAGTGTCGCAAAATGCATGTGGCAGCGCACGGCCCAGAGAAAATCTTCCGCCTTGTTGAAGATGCGCAATTCGGCGCGTGACAGCACGCCGAGCTTGACCAGCTCTTCCTTGGTTTTGACGCGATAGAAATATTTGGCGATCCAGAACAGCGTATGCAGGTCGCGCTGGCCACCCTTACCTTCCTTGACATTCGGCTCCACCAGATAGCGAGTCTCGCCTGCCTTGCGGTGGCGTTCGTCGCGTTCGGCAAGCTTGGCCTGAATGAATTCCGGCCCGGTATCCTTGACGATTTCCTCATCGAAGCGGGTGACGAGCGCGGTGAACAGATCCTTGTTGCCGGTGAGAAAACGCGCATCGAGAATGGCGGTGCGGATCGTCATGTCTTCGCGCGACAGGCGAATGCATTCATCGATATTGCGCGTGGAGTGACCGACTTTCAGCCCCATGTCCCAGAGCATGTAGAGCATATATTCGACAACCTGCTCGCCCCACGGGGTCTGCTTGTAGGGCAGAAGGAACAGGAGGTCGATATCGGAACCCGGCGCCAGTCCGTTGCGTCCGTAGCCGCCGACCGCAACGATGGCCATGTTTTCCGCCTTGGACGGATTGACCATCGGATAGACCTTGGTGGTCGCAAATTCGAACAGCACCTCGATCAGCGTATCCATGAGATAGGAGAGGCGTCGCGCGCAGAGCGTGCCGCCGCCGTCCTTCATCAGCAGTCCTTCCGCATTGGCGCGGCCACGCACCAGTGCATCTTTCAGCGCCTGCAGCACCACCTTGCGCACGGGAAGGCTCGTGTAGCTTTCGTCAGTCGAATCCGCCAGCTCGTTGAGCTTGCGACGGAGCGTGTCGGGATTGACGATCTCTTCCAGCTTCAGGTCGTGTGCGCTCATGCGGCTTGCAGGTCCGGCTTTTCGGGAAAGGAATTGCGGTGACAAGACTATCCTATAGCGGCTTTTACAATGGATGAATATGCAAAAGCAAAGGCCGGGTTTCCCCGGCCCTATCATGCTTCATTTCTAATATTTCAGTGTCTCATCAAAAAGAAGCCATGCCGGGCTGCAAATGGCAATTTCTCCGCTTCCGGTGCTCACGTACCCAAATGTACGCTGCGCTCCGGTTCTCGAAATCACCATTTTCGCCACGGCCTGCCACTTTTTGATTCAGACACTTAGTTCGTCGCATTATAGGCGGCAATGGCCGCCATATTGACGATGTCGGAATCCTTGGCTCCGATGCTGACGATCTGCGCCGGCTTGTCGAGGCCGACGAGCAGCGGACCGATAATTGTCGCGCCGCCCAGTTCCTGCAGCATATCGGCGGCAATCGATGCCGAGTGATTGTCCGGGGTCACGATGACATTGGCCGCGCCCGACAGGCGGATGAACGGATATTGTTCCATCAGCTTCGGGTTCAGCGCCACATCAGCGCTCATTTCGCCGTCGAATTCAAAATCGACATGGCGCGTATGGAGAATGCGCACTGCTTCCTGAATACGGGCAGAGGTTTCGCCGCCCATATGGCCGAAGGTCGAGAAGGCGGTGAGTGCAACGCGCGGAACATAGCCCATGCGGCGCGCCATGCCTGCGGCTTCCACCGCAATATCGGCAAGCTCGTCTGCTGTTGGCTTCTCGTGCACGGCGGTATCCGCGATGAACACGGTACGACCACGGCAGAGCGCGATGGAAACACCGACCACGCGATGGCCCGGCTTGGAATCGACCACGCGGCGCACATCGTCGAGGCCGGTTGCATAATTGCGGGTCACGCCCGTCACCATGCCATCGGCATCGCCCAGCGCCACCATGCAGGCCGCGAAATGATTGCGGTCATTGTTGATGAGGCGATGGCAATCGCGGGTCAGATAGCCCTTGCGCTGCAATTTCTCATAGAGATAGTCGGCATAGGCCGAATTGCGGCTGGAAAGACGCGCATTGATGATCTCGATACCGGGGCGCTCGATATCCATACCGGCGGCTTTCGCGGTGTCCTTGATGCGCTCGTCGCGACCGACGAGAATGGCGGTGCCCAGCCCCTGGTTCACATAGGAAACCGCAGCGCGCATGACCTGTTCTTCTTCACCTTCGGCAAAGACGATGCGCTTTGGCTGGCGACGCACACGCTCGTAAATGCCGCGCAGCGTCGAGGCGATGGGATCGCGGCGCGCCGACAATTCGCTCTTGTAGCCTTCGAGGTCGGTGATGATGCGACCGGCAACGCCGGTTTCAATCGCAGCCTTGGCAACAGCTGCGGAAACTGAGGCGAGCAGGCGCGGATCGAATGGCACCGGAATGATGTAGCTCGGGCCAAAGCGCGGACGGCTGCCCTGATAGGCGGCGACAACATCGTCCGGCACGTCTTCGCGGGCAAGTTCGGCCAGCGCATTGACGGCGGCGATCTTCATTGCATCGTTGATGGTCGTGGCGCGTACATCGAGAGCGCCGCGGAAAATATAGGGGAAACCAAGCACATTGTTGACCTGGTTCGGATAGTCCGAACGGCCGGTGGCGACGATGGCGTCGTCACGGATGCGGGCGACTTCTTCCGGGGTGATTTCCGGATCGGGATTGGCCATCGCGAAGATGATCGGGTTTGGCGCCATGGCGCGCACCATCTCTTCTGTCAGGGCGCCTTTGGCCGAGAGACCGAAGAACACATCGGCATCCTTCAGGGCGTCGGTCAGCGAGCGGCGGTCGGTCTTCACCGCATGCGCCGATTTCCACTGGTTCATGCCTTCTTCACGGCCCTGATAGACGACGCCCTTGGTGTCGCACAGGATGATATTTTCCGGCGCAAAGCCCATGGCCTTGATCAGTTCGATACAGGCGATACCCGCCGAACCCGCGCCGTTGCAGACGAGCTTGGTCGTCTTCATGTCGCGCCCGGTCAGATGCAGCGAATTGATCAGACCGGCGGCGGCGATGATCGCGGTGCCGTGCTGGTCGT
>Ga0153948_1000905_pt1 | contig 15880 bp, 11 predicted proteins | sample TSNJ032MetaG_FD_104696 | JGI IMG/M metagenome (GOLD analysis project Ga0153948, IMG submission 104696) | Attine ant fungus gardens microbial communities from New Jersey, USA - TSNJ032 MetaG | ecosystem: Host-associated > Fungi > Mycelium > Unclassified | place: USA: New Jersey, Wharton State...
GACCTCGGATTGATATACGATGCTCGCAAGGATGGCATATTCGGGAATTTCGTAGGCAGCGCCAATGCGCCAGCCGAACGACTGGTCTTCTGCATCCAGCGAAGCAGCGCGAAACGGGCTACCTGGCATGCCATCAGGATTTCGGGAGAAATGGGGGATCATTCTGGTCTGCTGGCCGCGCAGTTCCTGATAGCTTACGCCACCGAGAATACGGAAATAGCCCTTCTCGCCCGCATCAAAACGATAGGAACAGTTCACACCATAATCATTCGACGTGATTTTCTGTTCAAAAGACGTGTAAGAGTGAACGGTTTCAATGCCCGCAGATGTGTTGATACCCCAAGGCTGACGATATTGCGCAGCACAGGCGAAATCGCTGGTCAGATCGAACTTGGCCGAAATCTTCGGTACCCAATAGCCTTTCGCCTCTTCGATACCCTTTTCGAATGGGCGACCTGTCACCGGGTTGATACCACCACTCGTGTCACCGGCTGCGGAGCCGCCGATTTTCGTCAATCGACGTTGTGGCGCGACATAGATTGCCGAGGTTTCGACTGCGTTCCCCTGTTCGAACAAAATATCAAAATCCTGGGAACTGGTCTCGAAAGCCCCGGCTTGAGCTACACTTGCGCTCCCGATCAGGACCGCCGCGATACCACCAATTTTCAAGCCATGTCCGCCCATAAATCTCCCCCCAAGATAGCTATGGCATCAACGTTGACGCAAACGTAAAACGGGAAGAAACAGGCCTGCAATATCCAACCAATAGCGGGTTAATTGTGCGATCAGAGCGCCCGGATCAAAATGATCCAGCGACAGAACTCCGGCACGTCACGATTAGAATTTCGCCAAAGCCCACCCTATTGGGGCTGTATTTTCGTCTACCGCGAAAGCGCAATGGCGTTCTTGTCCAGCAGAAATGCCGGTTCGATTATTTTAGACGATACTGGAATTGAAATTAACGGGCCATATCACGCAAAAACCCGGCAGCGAGAACTGCCGGGCTGAAACACTAAGGGCCGAAGCATTGTTGAGATGCTCCGGCCCTCGAATTATACTTTGATCATTTCGATCAGAACTTGACCTTTGCCGTCAGCGAGAGACCGCCGACGAAATCGTTGCCGAAGGTGCCCTTCGAACCAAGCAGGCTGCGCTCGCCATTGACGACGGTGTCGTCAATCTCGCCCGAAGTCAGCCAACCAGCAGCGCCTGCCAGACGAACTTCAAACTGATCGTTCGGCTTGTAGTTCGTGCCGAGGCCAAACAGCCAGATGTCGGTCTGCGAGGTCAGGCCCGTGCTCGTACCGCGATCCCAGGTCACAGTCCCCGCAACAGACCACTGGTCGTTGAGCTTGTGGCCAACACCGCCGCTGACAGTCCAGCCATCCTGATAATAAAGATTCAGGCTGGTGACCTTCGTACCGGTTGGAAGAACCTTGCTATCCGAAGCGACGAAATTGACCGCCTCAATGCTGGACCAATCGGTCCACTTGACCGAACCAAAAGCGAGCCAATCTGGCGCGATACCGGTCTGGAACTTGAACTCAACCGATTGCGGGGTCGAAACGTCGCTACCGACATTGATTGGAATGCTTTGCTGGGTAAACGGATTGATAACCAGATTATCAACTGTGCCTTCCAGCTCATAGTTGATCTTGGACTGATAAACGACGCTGGCGCGAACAGCATATTCAGGAATTTCGTAGGCTGCACCAAGACGCCAGCCAAAAGCATGGTCATCTACGTCCAGAGAGCCAACACGGGTCGGGCCTGCCGGGATGCCGTAAGGGTTACCCTGAGGCAAGCCCGGGATCATCTTGGTCTGTTCGCCGTGCAATTCCTGATAGCTCACGCCACCGAGAAGACGGAAATAGCCCTTCTCGCCTGCTGCAAAACGATAAGAACAGTTCAGGCCGTAGTCATTCGACGAAATTTTCTGTTCAATAGCCGTGTAAGAACGGACCGTGTCGATGCCGACATCCGTGCTGATGCCCCATGGCTGGCGATATTGCGCGGCGCAGGCAAGATCGGTGGTCAGATCGAACTTGGCCGACAGTTTCGGCACCCAGTAGCTCTTCGCCTCATCAACGCTCGTCTCAAAGGGTTGACCCGTTCTTGGGTTGATGCCGCCAGTCATACCGCTGATTGCAGAGCCACGGATATCTTTCAGCTTACGTTGCGGAGCGACAAAGGTGCCGGACGCATCGACAGCATTTCCCTGTTCAAACAGAATATCGAAATCCTGCGAGCTGCGTTCAAAACCACCCGCATGAGCGACAACCGCGCTCCCGAGCAGTACCGCTGCAATTCCCCCTATTTTTAAGCCGCGTCCGCTCATAAATGTCCTCCCAGATAGCAACGGCATTAACGTTGACGCAAACGTAAAACAGGATGAAATAGACCTGCAATATCCAATCATTCGCGGGCCAGTTGCTTGCTTAGAGCAGCCACATCAAAAATGCCTAAAATGCGTTGGGTTTTTATGTCTGTCGAAAATATTCCGACAAATAGTGGCCAGAAATTCGCCCAAATTGCCGCTTTTTGGTCCATATTTCGGCCTTGTTGCGAATACGCAACAACATCAAAAAACAATCGAAACGCCGGTTCGATCGGCTTTTGGGACCCTCCAAACACAACTTTTCCGGGATCAATTACAAAAAAACACCCGACAGCGTGCACTGCCGGGTGTATGATTCGTGACGAGCCTTACGTTAAGGAATGGGTCAAATCAACCCGCGTCACGGATACGTGACTCTGCCGTCGCAACGCGCTCGGCAGCTTCCTTCAGCTCAACCAGACGTTCGCGTTCGGCTTCCACAACCTCTTCCTTGGCGTTGGCAACGAACTTTTCGTTCGACAATTTCTTTTCAATCCGGTCGATATCGGCAGCAATCTTGCCAGCTTCCTTGGCCAGACGTGCCGATTCAGCCTTGAGATCGATCAGCTTACCGAGCGGAATGCAGATTGTCGCTTCGCCGAGCAGCATCTGGGCAGCGCCCTTCGGAGCCTGCGCTTCGAAGGCCACGCTTTCAACGCGAGCCAGACGCTTGATTGCGGCGTCGTGACGTTCAAAGCGCTCCGTGGTCGTTGCATTGGCCTCAAGAACGACAACCGGCGCTACGGCACCAGCCGGAACGTTCATTTCCGCACGCACCGAACGGATACCCGTGACGAGATCAACCAGCCAGTTGATATCAGCAGCCGCTTCATCATCCGCGAAAGAAAGCTCCGGCCAATCGGCCAGCGCCAGAACCGTATCGCGCTTCTTGCCTTCGCCAGCCGTCAGCGTCCAGAGTTCTTCCGTCATGAACGGCATAAACGGATGCAGCATCTTGTAGATCTGATCCAGACAATAAGCAGCCGTTGCCTGTGCTTCGGCCTTTGCCGCTTCATCGTCGCCCATGAAGATCGGCTTGAGCAGCTCAAGATACCAGTCGCAGAACTGGTTCCAGACAAAGCGATAGGCTGCGCCCGCCGCTTCATTGAAGCGGTAATTGGCAATGCCCTCGGTAACGGCGCGCGTCGCCTTGGTCAGCTCGGTCAGGATCCAGCGATTGACCGCAAGCTTTGCGTTTTCCGGACGGAAATCCGCGTCAAGCTTGACGCCATTCATCTGCGCAAAGCGCGTCGCATTCCACAGCTTGGTGCCGAAATTGCGATAACCCGCAATACGCGCCGGGTCGAGCTTAACGTCACGGCCCTGCGCAGCCATGATGGCCAGCGTGAAGCGCAGCGCATCAGCGCCATATTCGTCCATCAGCTCCAGAGGGTCGATCACATTGCCCTTGGATTTCGACATTTTCGCACCGTGCTTGTCGCGAACAAGCGCGTGCAGATAGACCGTATGGAACGGGATTTCCTCCATGAAATGGAGGCCCATCATCATCATGCGGGCAACCCAGAAGAACAGAATGTCGAAACCGGTCACCAGAACGCTAGTCGGGTAATAGGTTGCCAGTTCCGGGGTCTTGTCAGGCCAGCCGAGCGTCGAGAACGGCCACAGGCCCGACGAGAACCACGTGTCCAGAACGTCGGTATCGCGTTCCAAAGCAACGTCTTCACCGTAATGCGCCTTGGCTGCTGCCTTGGCTTCAGCTTCGCTCTTTTCAACAAAGCACTTGCCATCCGGGCCGTACCAGGCCGGAATCTGGTGACCCCACCAGAGCTGACGCGAAACACACCAAGGCTGGATGTTTTCCATCCAGTCGAAATAGGTCTTTTCCCAGTTCTTCGGCACGATCTGCGTGCGACCGTCGCGAACGGCAGCCATGGCAGGCTTCGCCATTTCGGCTGCATTCACATACCACTGGTCCGTCAGATAAGGCTCGATCGGCACACCGCCGCGATCACCATGCGGAACCGCGTGGGTGTGATCCTCGACCTTTTCCAAATAGCCGCGCACGTCCATCAGCTCGACGATGCGCTTGCGAACGGCGAAACGGTCCTGCCCGTCCAGCTCGGCAATCAGCGCCTTCAATTCCGGCGTCAGCTGGAGGCCTTCAAGGAAATCGATATTGTCCTTGATCGTAACAGCCGCATCAGGCGTCAGAATATTGATCGCGCGCAGATCATTGCGCTTGCCGACTTCAAAGTCGTTGAAGTCATGGGCAGGCGTGATCTTGACCGCACCGGATCCGGCTTCAGGATCGGCATAATCATCGGCAACAATCGGAATATGACGACCAACAAGCGGCAGAACGACATCATTGCCGACCAGAGCGTGATAGCGCTCATCCTTTGGATTGACCGCAACGCCAGTGTCGCCCAGCATGGTTTCAGGACGGGTCGTCGCAACAACGATATAAGTGTGCGGGTCTTCTGAATCGAACGGCACATTTTCCAGCGGATAACGGAAGTGCCAGAGGTGGCCTTTCGTCTCGCGGGATTCGACTTCAATGTCGGAGATTGCCGTCAGCAGCTTCGGATCCCAGTTGACCAGACGCTTGTCGCGATAGATCAAGCCCTGCTTATAAAGAGAGACGAAAACTTCCAGAACGGCGCGCGACAGACCTTCATCCATGGTGAAGCGCTCGCGCGACCAATCGCACGATGCGCCAAGGCGACGCAGCTGATTGGAGATCATGCCGCCGGATTCGGATTTCCACTGCCAGATGCGCTCGATGAACTTCTCACGGCCCATGACGTGACGGTTCGGCTCCTGCCGTTCAGCAAGCTGACGCTCGACAACCATCTGGGTTGCAATACCGGCATGGTCCATGCCCGGCTGCCACAGCACGTTCTTGCCGCGCATGCGTTCAAAACGAACCATGATGTCCTGGATCGTGTTGTTGAGCGCGTGGCCCATATGCAGCGATCCGGTGACATTCGGCGGAGGAATGACCACGGCAAAAGGATCGGCTCCTGGCTTCGCTCCTGCTCCCGCTTTAAATGCCCCTGCTTCTTCCCAGCGTTCGGCAATTTTCGGCTCTATGGCCGCGGCGTCATAAGTCTTCTCAAGCATGGAATTATCCGGTCTTTTTGCGCAATGAAAGGATTGAGCGCTCAATAACAACAAACGGGTGATAAATCACTTTAAAAGTGAAAACCCGCCTGCAAGACAGACGGGCTTTTGAACTCAAAGGCCGTTTTATTCAGGCAACACGTCGATTACCGGTCGCCGCGCACTACGCGTTCGATTTCTTCACGGACAAGCCGCTCGACGAGTGTCGGCAGATTGTTGTCGAGCCAGTCCTGCAACATGGGACGCAGAATCTCGGCAGCGATATCATCGAACGAACGACGCGGCTCTGCACGCACGACGTGGCTCAGATCCTGAAAAGCTGCGGCCACCTGGCGTTCTGCCACTTGTGACAGAATATGGGGAGCCACGGACGCATTTGCCAGTGGTTCAGGCGCAGCCGCTACCGGAGCCGCAGGTGCGACCGGCGCTTCTGGAGCTTGCTCCACAACCGGTTCAACATGCGCCTCCATAGGCTCGTCCAGATCAGGTTCAAGCAGTTCGTCGATGGCTTCAGCGATTCCATCCTCAAGCGAACGATCCAGCGCTTCCAGCGAGTTGTTCTCAGCACCAGCTTCTGGCGCGGTTACGGCAGGTGCTTCCTGCAGCACTTCAGCGGCGCGTCGGTCATCGTTTTGCGCGTCGAGGACGATGTCCTCTTCTTCCTCTTCGATTTCCGGTTCCAATGCGGGAGAAGCTTTCACCGGCTCATCAATCGGCCCGCGCAACACTGCTTCATCCTTCAGAATATCGCGCATCATGGCAGGCTTTTCAGCCGGTCTCGACACCGGAGCTTTCGCAGCAGGCTGTTCCTGTGCGGGCTCTGGGCGACGAAACTCAGCCACCTCGCCGCGCAACGGAAAATTCGCCGACGTGGACACAGGGTGGCGGCTAACATCGCTGTCTTCGATAATGCGTCGGATGGAAGCGAGAATCTCTTCCATGGACGGTTCGCGTGATGCGCTGGATGTCTGTGCCATAGCTGTCCATCTTCCCTATTTCAGAATAGAGCAATGCGCGCCTGCAAGGTCGCACATGGTTCTCCTTCTCTGTGTGGTGCAGCTGGTTTCGCGCGGAAAACCTTCCGCAGCTTGCAAAGCTGCATCCCGCAAAGGACAGAGAATCAATGAATTAAGGGTACCGGACGTTCGGTGATTTGAGAATCCCTGCAAGAACGCTGCGCAATTCAACCCACAGCTTTATCATTTTGTTAAGAATTAAGCACAGCCACCGGCGAATCATCGCCAAACGAAAACGGCGCCCGAAGGCGCCGTTCAAACTGTAATTCTCGCTGTTTAGCGACCATCCGGCGTACGAAGACCGAACCACTTGTCCTTGACGGCATCGTAGTGTTCTTCAGGCTTATATTCAGCAACCTGAAGCCCCATCTGCTTGGAGGTCATGCGACCCGTCGCATTGAGAAGCGCATAGCTGGCGACAACCACATCATGCTCGGACTGAACAAGAGTGATTTCGGCAGCGGTCAGATCGTTCTGCGCGTTCAACACGTCGAGCGTGGTGCGCTGGCCGACCTTGCGCTCTTCGATAACGCCATCCAGTGCGAGCTGGGCAGCGGCGATACCATCGCGATTTGCCTTGACCGAAGCACGAGCAGCTTCAAGCTGCGACCACGCCGAACCAATGGCTTCACGAACCTGATCGCGAACGACATCAACTTCAATGCGGGCCTGACCAAGCTGTTCCTTGGACTGGCGAATCTGTGCCGAGGTGCGACCACCCGTATAGATCGGAATTGTCACGCCAATGCCGACCGATGCGGAATTGCCATCACCAACCGTCGAACCGGCATAGGTGTCCAGACGGCTGGCGCCCGCTGACAGACCAACGGTCGGCAGCATTGCGCCTTCCTTGGCCTTCACATTGTAGCCAGCAGCGTTCACAGCATATTGCGTTGCCAGAATGCCCGGATGTCCAGCCTGTGCGACAGCAAAAGCTTCGTTCGGCGACTTGGGCAGGTTCTTCGCGGCTGCGGCAGCAGCAAGCCTGTCTGGCTGTGCACCAACGATGCGAACATAGGTCGCCTCAGCCGACTTGACGTTGGCGCGGGCGCTATTCAGTTCGGCAACAGCGGTCGAACGGCTGGCTTCCGCCTGTGCAACGTCGGTACGCGTGCCTTCACCAACATCCAGACGTGCACGGGCTGCACGAACCTGTTCGTTCATCGCAGCCAGATTCTTCTCGCGAAGCACTGCGATCTGGCGATTCTGATATACGTCCATATAAGCAGAGACAGCGCTATAAAGCGTATTCTGCTCGTCATTGCGCATATTTTCACGCTGGGCATAAACCTGCGTTTCCGCTGCGGCGACATTGTTCTTGGTCTGGAAACCATCGAACAGCATCTGGTTCAGCTGGATGCCGACCGTACCGCTGGTGCGGTAGCCGCTCGTTGGCGCGCGGCTGCGGCTTGCATCGTAGCTACCGGTAATCTGCGGACGGTAATTCGACTTGGCGATAGCCACGTTTTCGTCCTGAACGCGCACACCTGCGCGGGAAGAATTAAGCGTAGCGTTATTCTTATAAGCCTTGACCAGAGCACCGGAGAGGTTTTCAGACAAGGCGGACTGCCCCGATAAAACGGTGCCGGCCAACAATGCTGCCGCTGCGACCAGTCCTTTGTACGTTTTGAACACCGGGTACCTCATCTTAAGAACAGCCAAATTCAGTAAATCGAACCAATCAGTTCGGGCAACCTTAAATAACCTTTAAAATCGGTTATTTCCATCGCCCCGCCCAGAGCATGCACAAAGAAATTCCGCAGCGTTGCAGAATTGTACCAATCCCGGAAATTAGAATTCGAACTGTGGAATCCGCTCGAATCCCGGAAGTGGACGCACCGCAGTGTTGAACGCAATTCGTCCTGATGCAACACCATTTTCTTTAAAGTAAATCCGGGCAACCGAGGCGTTTCCACGGCCTTCTACGGCGACAAGGCGTCCGCCTTCCTTCAGCTGTTTGAACAATGCGTCCGGAACGAAATCCACACCACCCTCAATCATGATCACATCGTAAGGCGCTTCCGAAGGATAGCCGGCGTGCATGTCGCCCGAAACAATCACAACATTGTCATAGCCGAGTTCGGCAAGACGCGCCGTTGCAGCGGCAGAAAGCGCAGAATCACTCTCAAGGCCAATCACCGAACCGGCGAGATGCGAGAGGATGGCCGAGGAATAGCCAGTGCCGCAGCCGATATCGAGCACAACATCATTCTTGTTCACGCGGGCAAGCTGGATAAGCTTTGCGAAAGGCGACGGCTCCATGAGATAGCGCGGGGCGCCACCTTCGGCTTCAAGCGGCTGGTCTTCGTCAATATAGGCAACGGCCTGACGGACGGTCGGTACAAAGGCTTCCCGCGGAACGGCCAGAAAAGCGTCGATAACCGCCAGATCGGTTACGTCCGTCGTACGGATCTGATTGTCGACCATCTTTGTGCGAAGATCCTGGAAATCGGCTGCCATAGCCCTCAACCCTTCATTATCGCGTAACGCGATGTTTCATATCACAAAGCACTCTGCAGCGTTGGTCCAAACCTCGCTGCGAGTGCACCATAAACGAGATTTGCCGTTGATGTGGCAAAAATCGCCGGTACAGTCAATGAAACAGCTGCGAAACACCCGCATTTGCGGCACTTGAACTCACCGGAACGAAGCTTCGCGATCCGGCTTTCCTTACGGAAAGAAAATGCCGGAAAGCAAGGCTTCCCGGCACGTACATCCTGACTTGCATCGGCGCAAGCACCAGCAAAATCACATTATTGAGCGCTTGCAGCTGGATAACCCGCCGCCGCCAGCGCGGAAACCACCGCATCGCGGGACGCCTTGCCGCCGAACTCGACTTCCTTGGTGTCGAGATCGATTTCAATCGGCGCTGTGGTATCGAGCTTACGAAGAGCAGCAGTCACACTGTCAGCGCAGCCGCCGCATTTCATCTTGGGAATAATCAATTTCATCACGAGTAACGCTCCACACTTGATATGCACATCTTATGCACCTTGCCATCGTGGTAAGGTCAAGCATGAAAACTCGATTGCTGAGCAGTGATTGTTATCCCTGTTTTTATGGGGCTTCGCAGGCTTCCGGCACGCTCTTTTCAAGCTCCAGTTCCGATTTGCTCAACGAGCCGGTCATGATCTCGATCGGCTTGAACGGCGGCTCTTCCTGCATGGCGGGATTGGTGAGGTGAATCGTATAGCAACCGCCGAAGACTTCCTTCTTGCCATCATTGCTCTCGGCTTCAATCGCCAGCGGCTGGCTCCAGTAGATCTGGCCAGCGCCCGGATCCGGCTCGGTCTTGCGCAATGCGACTTTTACGCTCTTGGTATTTTCATAGCCCTTCACGAAGGTCTTGAAGTCGGGTTCCCGCCCCTCTTCCGAGTAATAACCGTAAGCGCGCGTATACTCCTTGCGGTTGATCGCATTATAATAGGATTCAATCAACGCCTGCGGCGAGGATCGGTCATCGCGATATTCCGGGACAGTAACGCCATTGGCGGCATCCTGCGTCTGTTCAGACGGCTTTGTCTCTTCTACAGGCGCTTTTGTTTCCGCAGCCTGATCCTTCTTCTCGGCGTCAGGCTTTTTCTGCGCTGCCGGTTCAGTGCTTTCCTTGGCGGCAGGCTTTGGTGCTTCCTGTGCATAAGCATGCGGGAGAGCAACGGACAGGCCGAGCGCGCCCGCCAGAACGGCCAGCCTCAGAGATTTTATCCGATCAGTCGACATTCATACCTCCTCTTTCCCCAATACCTGCCAGCCGGACACTCGGCCTGCGCTCTCGATTTGGTGTCTTGCGGTAATGATGTTACAACACTAACTATAGTGAAAACGTGGCAGCGAGGTTTGAAACTCGCGGGTTTCACACGAGATTGGTTGATTCTCGCGCGTGAAGCCACAGCCTCAAGGCCACCGCACAGTACCGGAAGAGAAGAACCATGGGCCGTTTCGCAGTCATGACGCTAACCGAAGCCGCAGCAAATCGCGTTCGCGAGATTGTTGAGTCGCGCGAAGGCGCGCTGGGCATTCGTGTCGGCGTGAAAAAAGGCGGCTGCGCAGGCATGGAATATACCATCGATGTCGCCAGCGAAGCGAAAGCCGGTGATGATGTAGCTGAAAAAGATGGCGCCAAGGTCTTTATCGCCCCGGAAGCTGTGCTTTTCCTGCTCGGAACCCAGATGGATTTCGAAGTGACGACGCTGCGTACCGGCTTTGTGTTCAATAACCCGAACCAGACTTCGGCCTGTGGCTGCGGTGAATCGGTTGAACTGACCCCTGCCTCCGCAGAAAGCCTCCGCCAGATGCAGGGTGCCCCCTGATCTAATCCGAACAAGGCAGTATTCTCAGGGAACCGCCGCCAATGGATGACGAGACCCTCCGTGATCTGCTGCAGGATTTCGGCCCGATCAGCATCCGCCGCATGTTTGGCGGCAAGGGCATTTATCATCAGGGACTGATTTTCGCGCTTGTCGTTCGCGACGAACTGCTTTTCAAAGCCGACGAATTGACGATCCCGCGTTTTATCGACGCCGGATCGGTGCAATGGACCTATGAAGGGCGCAAAGGCGGCGACCCTATCGGTATGCCCTACTGGAGCGTGCCGAGCGAAGCCTTCGATGATCCTGAGATCATGACCGAATGGGCCCGCCTCGCCTATGATGCGGCTCTGCGCAGCGGCCAGTCCAAGCCCCAAAAGAAATCGGCCGCGAAGCGTTCCCCCACGGCCGAATCATAATTCTAAAACTGCTTTCCGCTTACATGCCCGTCGGAATGAGCATGAAAGCAGGAATGTCGTTGCCGAAACCAACCGGCGACGGACCATCATCGTCGCGATCACGGCGGCGCTTATGCTGGTCGTGCTGCGGCTTGCCACGACGTTCGTCGTTGGAAGCACGGATCGATTCGCGGCGGTCATGGGTTTCAATAACGGGTTGCGGCTGTTCCGCCGGATCGAGCGCTTCGGTCGAAGCTACCTTTTCCTTTGGTTTGTCCATGCTCTTGTCCCGCCCCTTATCTTTGCCCTTGCTATCTCTCTGCGAGTCCTTGCCCTTGCCCCGCGCATTCCGGCCCTTGCGTGGCTGATCGTCAGCCTCGTCGGACGGTGCAAGCGTGGACAGATCGCCATCGACCCATTCAATCTTCTCGCCGATCATGTTTTCAATCGCGGCAAGATATTTTGTGTCCGATGGCGTAACAATGGTGAATGCCTTGCCGGAGCGGCCAGCGCGACCCGTACGGCCAATGCGGTGGACATAGTCTTCCGAATGGATCGGAACATCGAAATTGAAAACGTGGCTGACATCAGGAATGTCGAGACCACGTGCCGCCACATCGGAAGCGACCAGCAGTTGCAGCTTGCCTTCCTTGAAGTTGGCCAACATCGTCATGCGGGCGCGCTGGTCCATATCGCCATGCAATGCACCGGCGTTGAACTCATGACGCACCAGCGAACGGAACAATTCCGACACATCCTTCTTGCGATTGCAGAAGATGATCGCATTCTTGAGCGTGTCGCCTTCGGCGCGGATGAGATCGCGCAGTGCAGCGCGCTTGTCCCAATCCTTCTTGCTCGACTTGACCAGTCGCTGCGTCACGGTCTTGGCCGTGGACGAAGCCTTGGCCACTTCGATACGAGCTGGCGAATGCAGGAACTGCTCAGTGAGCTTAGTGATTTCCGGCGGCATGGTCGCCGAGAAGAACAGCGTCTGGCGCGTGAACGGGATCAGCTTGCAGATGCGTTCGATATCCGGAATGAAGCCCATATCGAGCATACGGTCGGCTTCATCGATAACCAGAATTTCAACGCCGGTCAAAAGCAGCTTGCCGCGTTCGAAATGGTCGAGAAGACGGCCCGGCGTGGCGATCAGAACGTCAGCGCCACGCTCCAGCTTACGCTCCTGTTCGTCGAACGAAACGCCGCCGATCAGCAGAGCGACATTGAGGCGATGATTGACGCCGTATTTAACGAAATTCTCTTCGACCTGCGCTGCAAGTTCGCGCGTCGGCTCCAGAATGAGCGTGCGCGGCATGCGGGCGCGGGCGCGGCCCTTTTCCAGAAGCGTCAGCATCGGCAGAACGAAAGAAGCCGTCTTGCCCGTTCCCGTCTGGGCGATACCAAGCACATCCTTGCGCTCGAGTGCGGGCGGAATGGCGCCTGCCTGAATGGGTGTAGGCGCGGTGTATCCTGCCGCTTCTACAGCAGCAAGCACTTTCGGGGAAAGACCGAGTTCGGCAAATGTCGTCAATGGAGGCGCAGCTCTCTGGTTCGGAAACGTGTTCCGCCCATCCTGTCATTGCAGCCGCGTCATCGGGCGCAGGGACCAAAGCAGAAAAGGCGTCTGCAACGCATCTAGCGTTTTCTTGCAGCATCGCCTACGTCCGCAGCGTGCAAAAGTCAACCAAAATACCAACATCCGATATCAAATTGCTTTGATAATCCTGATCAAAACGACAAACCGCTCTAATCAACGTCTTTTCTAGTCGAATTAAATCAAATTGATGACAATTAGAGGCCTGCCGCGCACGGTAGTTTGACAACTTTGCTTGCGCGTAATCTTACCCGAAAACCTGTCAAGTTTTCAGATCAATGGCGGAATTGTTCTGTCAGAATTCTTTCGTCCCAGGAGTGGTTCTTGTCGAATAGAATGGCCACCTGGCTATTCGGTGCCTCACGCACCGTAACCGACGTCACGGATTTGACCTCGTTATTATCGGCAACGGCATTGACCGGTCGCTTTTCCGTTTCAAGCAGATCCATGCGAACCGTCACGTGCTTGGGTAACAATGCGCCACCCCAGCGCCGCGGACGGAAGGGACTGACCGGCGTCAGCGCCAGAAGCGGCGCTTCCAGCGGAAGGATCGGCCCCTGCGCCGAGAGATTATAAGCTGTCGAACCGGCAGGCGTCGCGACCATCACGCCGTCACAGACCAATTCTTCCAGCCGGACTTTACCATCGATGGTTATGCGCACCTTCGCCGCCTGATAAGACTGGCGGAACAATGAGACTTCATTGATTGCAAGCGCTTCGACGGGAGCCGAATTTTCGGTCTCCGCGATCATGACGAGCGGACGGATCGTCTCCATTTGCGCTGCCAGAATGCGTTCGCACAGATTATCAACGCTGAACTCATTCATCAGAAAGCCGACGGACCCGCGATTCATGCCATAGATCGGCGTGCCGGTATTCATAAAGTCGCGCAGCGCCTGCAGCATCGTGCCATCACCGCCGAGCGCAACGATGATGTCGGCATCTTCGCCCGACACGTGCCCATAGCGGTTTACAAGTTCTTTCTGGGCCGCAAGTGATTCTTCGGTCCCGGACGAGAGAAAATGAAGCGCGAGTGATTTGTCGTTCATGTCTACTGTCTCGCTCCCCAGCTCAACCCTGATAAGTTTGCCACGTCTCATCGCGGTCTATTGGCTATCACATGAAAAACCCTGTTGCCATGACCTGTTTGCGAAGAATTTTCGTTTTACAGACGCGTCATTTATGCTAATCGAGCGCTAGCCGCACAGCGGAAGCGATTTGCAACCAAAAGCGGCTCGATACATATCGTATCGGGAGTGCCCTTATAGCTCAGTTGGTAGAGCACCTGATTTGTAATCAGGGGGTCGGGAGTTCGAGTCTCTCTGGGGGCACCATAAAAATCTCAATAAATTCAATATGTTGAGCATTTCGGCAGTGCCGGTTTCCTTAAAATCCATGTCGCATTGTGTTGCAACTACGTGCAAACAATTACAATGACTTAAACTGAGTCGCGGCTACTGGACGCGACATGGAACGCGACATGGAACGGGAGGAAACGAGTCGCCAACGCCTCACCTTTGCGACGTATTGACCGTCCCCCGTGCTTCTTGCAGCGGTTGCATCTCCCACATCAAAATGAGGACCTAGATTTGGCACGTCGACGCTTAGACCTGACCGCGAAACAAATAACTGCTATCTGCCGGGGCGCCAAGGATGCCGGGTTCATTGCGGAAATTAAGATTGGCGAGGTGTATATTCGTCTGGTGCCGGAGGAATATTCCGCTCATTATCCCTACGATGAGAAAGTGCACGGCTACCTTTGAACTAGCCAGCCCAAATTTGTTTTAGCGTCTTAACTCGTCTGAATAAAACGCTTGTCAGACAATGAAACGTTTCGGAAGCGTTACAGTAACGTCACGTGTAACGCATCCAGATGTCACGTGATGCCCCTACCCAGTCACGTGACTGTCCAGCTCACAAGCGTTACCCTATCGAACCAGCGCCGCCGCTCAACCAACCGAGGTACGTGTTAATGCCTGCTTCCAAAAACCCTGGAATACGTCTTGCCGATCTGGATCGAATGGCAAAGGCAGCAAAGCGGCATAACGTGCCTATAGAGATGCAGGCTGCTGATGGCAGAATTTTTCGAGTCTATCCGTCAACCGATGACCTGAAACCTTCCGCTGCTATTGATCCAGACATCGCATATGGCGGGACGACTTTGGAAGAGTGGCGAAACCGAAAGCGCCGTCGCTAAACCAGAAGGGAATGACGCCCATGCCGTTGCTTACAATGAAGCAAGCCGCGCAGGCTTTAGCCATATCGGTCCGTCACCTGATCTATCTTTCCGAGGACGGGGAAATCCCCTTTGTGAATGTTGGCCGAGGAACGCGGAAAATCCGCCGTTACGATCCGGCAGATATCGAGGCGTTTAAGAACCAACGAAAAGTTTATCGCGAGCCAGACGACGGCGCCAGAAATTTGCTCCGGTCATCCAGCCAAGCGCTCCATACCGTCGTAGATTTTCGCGCCCTACTGGAAGAGCGCCGAGCAAACAGGAAGCGAAAATGACCAAAAGAGCCTATTGGCAAGAGCAGATCGCAAGCAAGTGCTGACTTACCCAACAGCAAAGCAGCATATTGACTACTCAGGCCCACTTAGCCAGTAATCGATACGGTTTTGGAAGCGGCGCTGACGCCGGAGGAATGGAAACGAATTAAGGCCGAATAGGCAGGGGCGGAATGACAGAGGAATTGGAAAGTGCGGTTGAAAAGGCAGTCGTCTTGCTTCTCGCGAAGGATCGCGTAACGGGACACGATGTCAACTATCACGACATTCTGAAGCATTTGTCGAAGGATGAACAACAGTCCGAAAACCTAGATCATATTTTCAGCGACGTTGTGTACGGCATGAAAAATCATGGCCGAGTAGCTTATGACGAAAATTACGATGGCACTGAAGGGGAGAACTATTTCGAAGGGCTTCGGCTCACCGAACTTGGTCGAAGACACTATTGCAGTCTTCTAGACCCTGATGCCGTTGCCCCAGTCCAAGGACCGCTCATATCTTTTTCCGGCGGACAAGTATCGATTGGTACTATGAACGTTCAGAATTCTGGGATTAACAGCAATCAGTCGATCAGTCAGGTGATAGACAATTCTCAA
>Ga0153948_1000906_pt1 | contig 15869 bp, 20 predicted proteins | sample TSNJ032MetaG_FD_104696 | JGI IMG/M metagenome (GOLD analysis project Ga0153948, IMG submission 104696) | Attine ant fungus gardens microbial communities from New Jersey, USA - TSNJ032 MetaG | ecosystem: Host-associated > Fungi > Mycelium > Unclassified | place: USA: New Jersey, Wharton State...
AAAAACGGAATCTGCCTTTGAGAGGATCATCTCCCCTTAGGTATTTATATCAAAAGACCGGAAAACACTGTGCACTTTCATGTCCTCTAAATGCCGGTAGAGTAACTGTCTCGAGGCCCATTGCTGATGACATGCGTGTGGAGACGAATTCTAATAAAGACCCTCACATAAAAATAGTGACGGAATAAGAATAGATTTGACCGAAATACCCGACAAGCGTGCGCTCAAATGGATTCCGGTTCCAGAATTCAACCATTGAGTCATTATCTATCACAATGTAGGACCTCTCTTTTGATGTAAGGGGACTGTGAGAGTAAGCATGTCATCCTTCATCATTTTTCATGGAATGAAGCCACGGTTTAATCCAAAGGGTTCTGATAGTTTTAAAAATAGGCTGATTATTGAAGTAATGCACCACACATGAAGCTCTGTTTGCTCGTTCTATGATTGCTGTTGAAACAAGTTACAAATTCCACAATACAATTACCACCACTATTTTCTAGGAGGAATATGCTTTCACAGCATTGTTAAGTGCTGTCTCCATGTCTTCATATATGCTGACTGCTTCATGTTTCTTGTCCGTCTTTTTATATCATTAGGATCGTCCAATAATCGTTAAGTATGATTATAATCTCACTGGAAAATCATTGATAAGTGCATCTCCTGCCCCTTTAGCATGAACGCCAAAAGTCTGCAAATCAACCGCAATGGCGGAGTGGAGAAGAGTCGGGAGGCTGTTCTTGTTGATAATGACTTCATTGGAGAGTTGGATAATTTCTTTGTCTAGAGATCGGGCAGAATCCAGTACCGCGACGGCCTCTGAGGGTGTAAAGCTTTTTGCGGCCTGAGTCAGAGTCAATCAGAAACTAACTTTATTCCTCTTTTTCATTGTTTTACTCACTCTTGCATCCGTAGCAATGCGGTCGAGACCTTCAATAATGTCTTTCTTGTCTTGCACCATGCTCTGGGTTTTATGAGCGACTAATCATGTCAAAGACAATGTGCCTCACAAGTAGATCAACGTTATGAACATGATTGCCGAGACTCACTACTTTGTCACGAAGTGCATTCAAATCACTAATAACGTCACGAAAATTGGCATGGGATGTGGCCAGAGCCAAGGTTGCGAGAGCAACAAGACCAAAGAGGGAGGAAGAAAAATGCATATTGGAACAAGTTTGTTAAGGGTCTCTGAGTGTACGAGCAAATCCCTTCGAGCTTTTATTCCTCCAGTGAAGAGAATTTTGGGCCACGTCATTTAGATGTCCGATCGCGAGACCATGCATGCCAAACTCCAGGGAGCAAATAAAATCAACGAGGTTCACCTGCTTCCAAATAGATCAACGTTCAGCAGATACTTCTTCATACTGCCTTCTGATTAATATATGATCGAACTTTGATTCATGAAAGTTTGAGTTGGTTGTGTATATTACAATGAGGAGAATCTACATGAGAAGTCCAAGAGTAATAACAAAATCATCAAAGGGTTGTAGGCTCTACACCATCTGGTTTAAACCTCAAACGAGATACAAGAACCGTGTCCCAGGGGCCTCCACTTACAGAAGAGACCTTACTGGCTGATTGCCATAACGATTGATCTGGTATATCGATGTCGGGACCAGTACCCTCGTATTCTGAGTCAGTAGTGAAAATACCCCAAGGTCTACCTTTTTTTGGAGAACTGAATACGTTGAAATGCACCTGGTATAACTAAGAAAAGGAGACGCGAAGGATGATAAGTAGTACTCACATGACCTTCTGGATGATTATGACTGACAAAAAGAGCATAGTTAGGTGCTCGAAGAGTACCAACAACTAGTCCATATGGTTCAGAATCCAAGGATCGCGAAAATGTCGGTGTGCCACTTACCCAGAAAGAGCTCTTCGCGTTGGATCTGGTGTTGACCACTGAAGATCTTCATAATGGCATCCACATTGGCCTTGAACCACCGCTTAGGTGCATCCAGCTGTCCACCTTCCTCAGAGATCAAGTAGCGATATTCGGTCGCTTCCGCACAGAGGAAAGCTGCTCTGTGGCCAGTTTTGAGCGGAAACGAATAACGACGGCTAACTTGTTGACTAATACCAATTAGTTTTGGTAAATGTGTCTAGCAAGTGAACACGATGCAACATACGGGAAAATGCCAGTGCCTTGTCTCTTCAGTGTGAGGAAGCCCATGATGGTGTCAATTAACTGGTTCCGCTTCGAGACCCGTTGACTACCACTATTCACACGCCCATATCCATTGATCTTAGGTAGAGCCCGAACGGTACTCAGAGAAGACCTATTGGGATGAAGAGCATTGAACAAAGTGATAAATTCGCCTCGGGGTTTGGACAGATATCCAACAGCCCCCACGTCAACACGGGATGGCTCCCACAAAGGTAAAACAACTGCGAATCGATGAATTTGGTTCTATGAAAGAGATAACGTGCGAGCTCACGTGAAGGATGGTACTCATGGGTGAGAATCATTCGGTACCTTCTCTCATTTCGTATTTGGGCAATGATATCGCTCTCTGGTGGAGGAGAGGCGTGGGTATCTTGAATGGGAGCTGAGGTGTTCTGGCTGCTTCTCTCAGAATTCTCTAAGGAAGGCGAGACAATCTCAGAAGACTGCCCGTTACCCGTGCGGGAGAAGAAGACTGGTTCAGGGAACTTTATTTCGGGAGTGGGGACTGATGTTTCCTTGTGCGGCCGTTGGTCAGAGTCAACAAGACCAGGCTCATCAGGCTCCTTAGAAGCTATCATGGGATATTAGGGGAAGAAACGAAGGCAATTTAGACAGGCCACATACAGGAGAGTTCTTCAATAGGAAGGAGAACTGGTCTAATGTCGGGTGAGCTGACTGGATCCTCAGGCCCTAGTTCAGGTAATTCAGATATATAAGGAGTGAAATCTTCTATCAACAACGGGGTGGTCTCGCGGATGACTTGCGTAAGTGGCACAATATCAGCGAAAGAGGGCCGCTTTGTGGGATCTTGGTCCCAACAAGCCCGCACAAGGTCCTGTAGTTGAGGTGTCACGTACTTGGAGCTGCTGGGCCATGGAGGTCGTTCATCATTGTCTAAAAGATGAAGATCGTGAGTACGAAGCGTACTTGTTTGGGGCTTATGAACCCATACCCAGAACCAGATGACGGATGGTCAAGTCATTTACATATGCCCACGGTAGAGCACCCCAATTCAAAACCTCAACACAGGTGATAGCAAATGAATATATGTCCATTTCCTTAGTGAGGTGTGATGGTCCACGCATCAATTCAGGAGCTTGCCAGCGGAGGGTACCATCTGTACAAGGAGTATCAACAAAAAGAGATAAATGAGGAAATTGAATACCAACGAGGAGGCGCCACACCACTGATACTAAAGGCTTCCGATTTCATTTCGCTTTGGCCGAAGTCAGATATCACACAATGAAGTTTGTCATCCACGAGAACGTCTGCAGTCTATATCAGACGTTAGGGCGCCAATAGTGAGAGCAGGAATGATAGAATGACCTTGAGATCACCATGATGTACGTTCTGGCTATGTAAATAATCCATCCCTTTTGCGATCTCATGGATGAACCTGTGTAAATCTTGACTTCGTCGATGCTCATTCGCGTTTTGAATTAGAGGGATCCTCGGTTGTATTTGTTGACCAGAATTCACACCTGACCAAATGGGGAATGTTGTTTGCCTTTCCGTTTTTGAGGAGCCGGGTAAACTGTTACCAAGTAAACTGTTACCAAAACGAGGGCTTTTTCTTGATCCAAGGGAAGAACCGGACGACCTTGTCTGACTTCGAACCTTTTTCAAGAATTCGTTCAGGCTCCCATTCTTCTCGTAAGGGCTAACGAAAAACCAGGGTGGATCACCAGCAGCACTGCTGGCACCGTAAAGCTCCAGTACGTTGGGGTGTTTGAGATTTTTCCATATAGCTACCTCTCGCTTGAATAATCCACGTGGAGTGGTATCTGCGAGAACTTTGATCGCGACTATGCGATTTCGCCAGAAACCCTTGTATACATCAGAAAAGAAACCGACGCCTATCTTTTGGTCACGATCAACTTCATATCTGGAGATTTGGATTTATTAGAAGCGGAAATAAGACACAGGAACGAACTTACTTAGTGATTGTCCAACTTGGTAGGTTCGTATCTACACCTCGGCTCATCCTCACCAGTGCCTCGATTCCACTCTCTAAAAATTCTCTATCCAAAGTATCCTCCTTGCCCGCTGCAGCGAAACTTGCAGCAGAACTACTACTATCTATAGTTCCCGAGCGCTGTTGACTGGCAATGGCCTTCATGGAGGATCTTCTGGACATGGGAGGGGGCTTTGAAGTAAGAACAATAGAGCTTTGTCGCTCCCGGTCGCGTTCGGTGACCTGCTCAAGTGCGCGCTGAAGTGACTTTATGGCCTCTGGCATATCCTGACGTTTGATCTGGAGTATGTCGAGAATGTCAGCGTCTCTCGTGGTATGGAGAGCAAGGCGCATGAGTTGGCGTAGATTCTCTGAGTCTCGGGCTTGATCAGAGGCATTCTGAGCTAGGTGCAAGGATGCTATTCCGGCACGAAGCTGTTCCTCTGACATCTGTGGGATCGAATTCGCTGGAACTGCAGGATGCTAGAAAAGAGTCAGAACTAGCTCGAAAGAATAAATTTATTCCTACCTTCATTGAATCAGACTGAGGGCTTTGGGGTGGCGACGAGACAATGTCCTCCGTCATACCAGTTAACATGAGTGCATTACTGGAGTTCGGTTCTTGTCCCCTTTGAGAGGACATAGCAGCGAGGAGAGCCTCAGTCTCAATATGTCGATTTCTTTCCGACTCCTGAGTTTGCTTTAGGATGCGAATTGAAACAGAGAGCTGCGGATGATAAAAGGTATATATAAATGACGATAAACCAGAGGGGAAAACATACATTGAACATGTCCAATGCCGATCGTATGTCCGCATCGCAGGCATTAATTTTGCGCATGATATCGTCTCGTTTCAGGTAACGTTTAATGAAGGGTCGATGTGCCTCTTTGATCAAGAGTTGTTTGACATTTTCAAAAGCTCTGATGATATATCGTAAGATCCGGAATAACTGAACAATGGGAAATACCGACTCCTGCAGCTTGTTGAGAGGTCCCTGCAGCTCGACGGTGACGGAACTTCCTGCATCATGGACTTCCTGGCGAACTGAAATGAGAGTTTCGGCGCACCGTCCAGTCAGTCGTAAACAAGTCAAAGTATTTAGCTAAACATATCTGATGATCTATACAATTGGGTATTCCAGGAAAAGACTTACATCGACTTTCTGCACTGCATCCCAGATTTCAAGTAACGACCTTGCTGCAGGTGAGAGGCCCGGAATGGGAGCCAGCTCAAGAAAATCCGATCCGACGATGAGCAGCTCGTGGGCGACATCCAAAGATACACCGAGAACAGATTTTATTGCAGTAGAAACGCGCTAGGGACAGGAGGGAAAAGGACGGGTTAAAATTGTTTCTTCGCTCAGGTCAAATTGATATCACAGAATGATCGTCACGTCATGACCCATCGATCGAACATCCAACAAACTAGAGATGCACAGGAGATGCACAAGAGATGGTCAACTTACCTCCTTCGTATGATTCCATGATTCTGTTACTTCTGGTGATAAACCAATAACTTTCTGTGGTGGATCATCCCAAGACTTTACATTTGTGTTTTCACCCCACCAAGAGGCTGAAGGAGAGTCAAATTGACGTGTGGATGTGTCTGTTTCGTTAACTTTCTTTCGCCACACATCGCTGATGCGCCAAGACTGTGACCCCAACCGTGTTCTTTGGGAGAGACCTGAGGTCAAGAGGTTGCTTTCGTGCTGATTGGTGGATAGGGCGATGGCCGTAGATGTTGGGCTTGATGTGATATTCACTACTGGGTTGGAATTCAACGAAGCAGGAAAAAGCGGCTTTTTGGCGGAAGATATTGATGTGGTGTACGATCGTCCCGAAGGAGGCTCTGGGAAATCATCCAGTTCGTCTAGACCCGGTAGAGACGAGAGTGGCACTCCATTAGGCAAGGGAGAGGAAGCTTGTGGTGTAGTAGACAACGGCGATTCAACAGAGGAGGGGGTTAAAGTTGAATACCCTGGGGGGGTGGACATTTATGAGTGAAAAGTCGGCAGAGAAGATAGTCTCTTTATATCAGCGCTAAGCGCCACGAAAAACTGCGCGGAGTGCTGCTTTGGCAGCGTGAGAGTCAGTAGTCTGCCTATTACAGCATCTCAAAGTAGAATCTGTCAGTTATCACGTTCACGGTACCACAGCTGAATTCCACTGAACTTCACAGCCCTATTCTTAATGAGTCAAATTGGGGCGAATCCTCCGTTTTCGGGTGGGTGCTCTATCCTAGTAGATCCAAGACCGAGTTGCTCGCTTTTTAATTTACTTCAAGTATGGACCCAACCTAGAAACAGTAAAGAGAGGATGACTCCTTACAGATGTGTGTTGGTCAAAAGGGGCATTAAAAGGCCTGTTTGACCTGACTAAATGACCGGAAGACCCAAAGTGGGGCTGCGCAGTCACAACAACTACACTTGCATAAAAGTTCTAACGAATTACACAAGCCTATCAAATTGTATTTTACTAAGGCCAAACAGCGCAATTTGTGTGAATCTTCGAGTGGACAGTATATGGATAGTTTTCTGTCCCCCTAAGTGGCTCTCTTCCGAAGAATTCAAAATTACCATGAAGTCGAGTCGATCTTCTACTAGTTATTGCATAAGCAGCCAAATGACCTCAACTTCAGTTCGAGGGACTGCATTTAACATTGTTCCACCTCAAGAAGCAGTATGCCCGGGCGCCGAGATGCCTTTGTTAGGGCACTATACGAACTCGAAGCAAATGGTATCAAAAGCCCGACAAGCCGGAATGCAAAGATCGAGTGACTCCTCAGAAAGAAGTTCAGGCAGGGACTATCCCCAAACTAGGGATGTGGGCAGTAGGCCCGAGTGGCACAATACCGTATGACTTTATTCGTTCAACGTCAGCTACGCCCCAAAGAATGACCAGGACGAATGTTACAGGCTTTTCTGGCTTCCTGCCAGACAATATGATGACATCATACAGAGTCCTCCTCCCGCTCGCTCCCCATATCTTCTTCTTTTCATTCCCTCTCTGGCGCTGGTATTACAGGAGATACATGAGTGGAAACTGTTAAAAGCATGACGTGGTGTACCAATGATGTAAATTATACAACTCCGATGCCCCTCAAAAGTAACAAGGTTTGAAGTCCGCATCATTCCCCCCTATATCCGCAGTGAGAGCACCATAACATTCAATTGCTTGAACAGGCGGAGGCTACGACCTACTGATTCTCAGCGTCTGGCATTTTGTCCGATGTGGATGCCCCACTTTTTCTGTTTGCCTTTGAATGCTTCGACAACACAATATCAGCGATTCCCGAGAAAATTCAATTCCAATAGGATGAGTATGATCAGTATAAATTCTATTTTTCGACCTCAGGATAGGGTGAGCCACTTGATTCTGCCACGACAGCTGATTTGCCCAAATGTTTTTTTCGCCGTCATACATAACCGCTCCAACAATCTTTCTATCCGCTGCTTCACGACGCGCACCCTCCAGACTTTCACCAACCCGAGTTGAGACGTCTATCAAGCGACCAATTACCGCTTCCATATCTCCAGCACCGTGTTTTCTTGACCATCCCTTCTTGGTGCCCATGACGTCTACATAATCTTCATTGTCCCCACCTCCTCGGGAAGTCTGCATCCTTGCTTGACCGGCTGACAAGCAGCACAAGAATGAGAGAGTTACTGCAAATAATCTATTATAAGGTTCTTGGGTTTTAAAATAAACTTACTCTTGTTCCTCATGATGCATCGTGCGCAGGGGTTTTTGCCACCCATCCTAATGATTTGTCTGTCGTTTCCGTGGGTACAGACGCGTTTATCTGCATTTTTTTTGGACCAGGACAGCATGGCAACGTTTATATACTTCAGAGTTATTTGGGTCATGAAGGATACAAGCTCTTAAGTCACTAATTACTAAATGTTTTGTCAAGAATTTTACTTAACTAATAACTTCTGATGCTATAAAGTATGTTCTAATGAACAGTGTTGCTTGAAATCCATCCTAGACATGGAATTAGCTTATCAATAATCTACTGAGAGAATCTGGTTCGAAGTGTTTCCCAGGATAATTATCATTATCAAAGGCTATCCACACACTGCTGTGGCCAATTCATTCACCACAACTACAATCACACAGCCTTTTGAAATTTGATCCACCAATAAATTAATTATGTGACATTATGATTCTCAGTAATATATCTAGCTGCTGGGACATTATGGGCATTATAATTATTCCTTAAAACTTTCTCCATTTTCTCATGTTAAAGAATAGCAATAATGAGCACTACAATACCGCTGTTGTAGTGTCAGGGTCGTGCCTGCCAAGATTTCCTTATACAACTCAAAAAATGACCAATGTCCTTCCAGCCAACCAGACATAATCCCTGCCCTGCCATACGCAGCCATACAGGTGATAGTTCAACAACCCATGGGTTCCACAAGCTAGCATATTCAATCACTTTGCTGCATGTCAGTATGAGCACTGTGTAGAACAAGGACCCCAGGACTTGCTTTACCAAAATTGACAATGGCAAAATGAATTATGCGGAGGCGGAGTTAACTTCCCCCAACTGATGCCGACAGGAAAGTAGAACACATCACGAGAATCTGAAAATTGATTGCTTTTTGCATCCACGGTAAAAATTTACATAGTCAAACATCCTTATACAGCCTACATTCTGGAAAACGGTATTCGAGGTCCATAGGCTCTACAGAAATTAACAGGAATGAACGAATGTCAGACGCCAGTGTTCTGACCAGCAACAATATAGACGACGCGAATGAGCGAAGTTTTGTTCTACTTCAACTCGTACTAGTTGAATATGTGCTCCGTGGCACATCGGTATCTGTGGCACCAGAACCTTGTCCAGTCCCATCTAATTCAATAGGGGGTATCCTGCGTGAGTCCGACATAATAGGTTCGAACAGTAAGATGTGGGCAGAAGTGGTGGGAGAGATCAAAGAAGTCGAAGAAGACGAGGTTATTGTAAAGAATGGAGACATAGAATTGTCTTGATTATCAGGTGATGGAGAACCCTGCGAATTTTGCCCTAACGGATTGCTGTCGTCCGGGATGGACGACTCGTGACGGCGACGATCGATCCGAGTACCAAAGATAATGCCTAATACAATTCCGATTACGACAATATTGCTGAGGAGCACGATGAGTGCAATCCCCTTTTTCGTACGCCAGAACGGTATTCTCGGTTTGCTCATGTGACATACAGGTTGGTCGTCCTTAGTGTCGGCGCCTTGGAATGGGTACGGCTCGTAAGCTAATACGGAGACTTTTGAGCTGTTGTCAAAATGCAACGGCCGAAGGGAAATTGGTGGGTCATTGTAGTCAGGTGGTGGCGTCCGTACGCAGGCCACTGGTGCAGAAGTGTGAAGATGGTCGGGGAGTAGAGAGTTGGGCAATCCAGTAATAGAGGAATTCTAGAAATGAAATGAGATAAGGGACGGTAGAAGACAGGGACTATTTCAACGTCACCTGGAGCGAAGAGGTCATTTCCTGCTGAGCTGGCTTGTCCCATCGTTGGGCCTTGGTCATTACCATCCTGACTGGCTGAGTGGATGCCATTGGACTGCTGAAGAGTGAGTTTGTGTCGGAGCGAACGTAAATTCAAAAGAGTGACGGGGTGAGGGTTCAATCAAGAAGAAAGCAAAAATTACATTTGAAGAGGCTGCTTCGGATGGGCGTTATATAGCAAGCTATATCGAGACTAGGCGATTTTTATTTTTGGTCACAGTCCATCAAGATAGATGGGGGGCTCCAGGGTTCCTGATTTATTATTGAGGCGATTGATTGGACTTGAACTGTACACGGGTGCAATAGTATGTATGACGAATATGAAAGTGAGTGCCATTCTGTCAAAGGGCTTTCAGAAAACATGTTAAGGGTATGTGCTTGAGAGGAAATGCTCCCACATCAAGAGAGAATTATGTAAGACTTCCAAAATCGGCGTTTCCTAGAAAGGCTCCATAGTGCACTACTTACCGATCTCACGACACTGACAGATCAATTCGAATCGACGCCGACGCCGACTGAAGTCAAATTTTTTCAGGAAGACATTCTGGTCTATGAATCATGTATCAAAGTATCCTTCCACGATTGGGGAGAAGGACATTGGTCGAGCCTGTGATTGGAGCTGATGGGTCCTGGGGCTTAAAACTTAACACTAAATCATACTACCCAAAACGAACTGCTGTTACGGAGCTATCTTTCCTTATCCATTGCTCATCAACGAGCCAAAAATACTGTCCGATCGCTTATGGAGAATTTTCCAGACGTGAGACTTCAAGCTGTATGTCAAGACTAAACTTGACAGACATCTGCAGAGTTAAGACATATCTACAGCTATGTGATTTATACCTCTTGCTTGTTACTTGTTCAAAGTGCTGTACTGAATATATCTCACAAAATCCTTGTAACCAAGATTTTCGATTCTTATCAAAACCTTCCAAGACAGGGTCAGCCTCAGTAAATTGTGACATTTTATTTGTTGCAGGCACCATAACACCTCCCGACTAGGATTACCATGCCTCTGGTCCAACTCCTGGGCAAATCATCTCTCTGAATCCAATACCTCCAAAGTGTATTTCATGCCACAAACAAACTCTGTCATAAGGATCAGCATAGCAATTGATAGTTTCAGAGTAATTCAATTAGGCGACATCTTTCAAACCTATGCTGGCTGCTAGTTAATTTGGCGGAAATTGAAACTTTGCACTACTATCACTACTAGTCCTCATGTTCATGTGAAATATTTGCTTTGCTGGGATAAGATGCTGCTTGGTCTCATATTCGCAGCTTTCTCTATCACGTGTTCCTAAAAATCGAGGGAAAGGGGTGCAGGAGTAGGTTGGTACAACCTACTCGAACGGTATACAAAGTAGGGGCAGCAGCACTCGAAGAGACCGTTCTCAATGTCGATGGCCCTGTGGACCCTTACAGAATTCAGAAGGATGAAAGCGTGACAATGTGAGAAGAAAGATGCTGGATTTCCACATGCCCAGTACATTCTCTTCTCGGCATACAAGACGTCAAGCACTCTGATTGTCCAGAAGACAATAATCTATTAAAAGCCTCTCCATCCTCTCCCAATATGACACCTAGAAAGGGGTTATCTGTCATTGCAAAATTGGCAATGTCAGTTGTTTCATCTTGATCTCCGCTTAGTTTATTAACCTCCGAGCTCTTCGGTGGCGGTACCCGTTTCAAACAAAATTAATTGGGCTGGACATTGCTAGGAGGAAGAAAGTTATTGGCTGAAGGGAAGGACCCTGGTTTTGGATGGTTGGTGAGACGGTGTACGTGGAGTGATAAATTCTCCGTATCTGCAACCTCTCATTCTCAAAGACTGGATGAATAAACGGTTCATCAAATTACGAGAATCTGAAAAACGACCAAGATGGTCAAATTAATAACGTAGCGCTTCGTAACTGGAGGCGGTCTTACATGCCGAGAAATAATACCTGACCGTTGTGTTGGGCCTATGGATAGACCTGGGGTCCTATTTGTGCGTAGAGTAATTTCTTCTAGAGGCAAGCGCATCTCTGGAGATAGCAATTCCGACTGACGGAGGCGTATCTTGTATATCAGTTGGTATAGAATTTTCGACATCTAGTATTCTTGTGTAGAACCTTTTTTCCAAAGGAAGGGTCTAGTTGAAGAGAATGTGATGAATGAATTCGTTAGCCTCAACCGAACAGTCTGAGTCTTTGTTGAAGACAATCGTTAGGTTCAAGCGAAGTTGTGCATATTTTTATAAGTTCACACGCAACAATGTTGCGCTTTGTCGCCACAAGCGATGGCAGCACAGTCAGTCCAGGTATTTCCCCTCTACCCACTTACACTGCAGCCCCGCTGACTAACAACTGACACAGCGTAACGATTCATTGATGACCCGATTCATAGAATCGGTGCCGAGGAATTCATCTTCATTTCCACCTTCTCCAATATCGTTATCCAAACTTCATACTCAACCGCAACCGCAACTCCCTCCACTCTCACCTACATCGAATGAAGGAAATGTAGCAGGCCCAGTTCGATCTGACTCTGGCAGATCAATGCTGTCCCGGAGACTTCGCCATGCCTCTCTGCGTCCTTCCCCGACAACACCGGCACGCTCCAGCGCAAGAGACGATCACCACACACGAAATTCCTCCAGTGTGTTTACGCCAGCTGCCTCTCCCTCACAACGTACGGAACAACCCCAGCTTCCCCAGATTTCGAAAATTAATACGATAATTTCCCCGTTTTTGACAACTGGAACACCCTCAGAAATTATGTCAACTCACATTGTGACACAGGGAGACAACATTCTTACTTCATCTGTGACTAGAAAACACAAATCTGACGTTGAGGAAATTCCGCCTTCTCCAGGCTCCATAGCTTCCACACGGACTCTCACGTTGCAAGACTCCCAGTTCGGAAGTCGAACAGAGAATGTGTTTACGCGCGACAGAACCCATGATTCCATACTCCTTGCTGAGACTGCAGACAACTTGACGTCTAAGAGAAGCGAAGAAACACCGCCACAAGAGCATTCCATTTATTCCCAGTCGCAGTCCATCGGAGACACATCTCAACGCTCAAGAAAGCCAGGAATTCGCCTATCATTATCGCCGTCACATAGGTCCAGGTCTCAAAGAAACTCTTCCCGGCCCATGTCATTGACCTGCTCTGACCAATTGCTCGAACAACCTCATTCCCTCGCAATGCAAACCTCAGGCCAACAGCGCGATGATCAAAGTACAAGCATGCTATCCTACGCTTCTCTACCTGTTAATTCAGGGCAACCGATTCAGCATGCCTACATTCCATCTGGCTCCATGTTTCTTCCATCTACCTCGAGAACTGCTTCGGATAACCAGACAGGAATTCTCAAGCACCCTCTCCAAGATCCTTTAACAGAGAAACTACAGGCCCATCAGGCTGGTGCAAATGCTGAAGATAGAGAGGGTGCGAAAGTCGCGCTGTCTAGTGTCACTGAATCCCCAAGGCGTTCCGTTTCACGATACGATTCTCCAGAAGGAACTGATCGCGTCACCGGTCTAGGCTCCAGTTCAGATCGTATGACAGCGCCCACATCTATAGGACCATGCCGGAGAAAGCGGGAGAGCGTTGCAGATCATTTCGTGTCCCCATTTGCGCGACGACAGCAGCCCGGGAATCTTGTCACAGGTAACCTTGGGGAAATTAGTGGGATGTCATATACAAGTTCACAAGGACAATCAGCGGATGGGACTCATACAAGTGGAGTTTCTCAACCAGCTCAAGCTTTGCTTTTGGTTAACCCGCCTCCAACAAGGACCTTGGATTCTGTGCGCAATCAAGTTGCTACTGAAATTGCATACCGTGCTGTATCCAAGTCCAACGTGGTTGATGGTGAGTTGACCAACTTGAAGCCACTACAGTTTTGTCATTGGACATCATGTAGGCGTGCGTGTGGCAGTGGCAGACGCTTCATCAGCTTGGTCCGGTCCAGATGATATCTCCTTCATTCACCTTATCTCATCATCCCTCAATACCTCGTCCATTCTTTCTTCTACACCTTATCTGTTCATAATCACGGCTACATCTTTCTCCCCTGCGTCCACTTTGACTTCCTGCTTTAAGTCAGAGAACGGTAGCGCCACTGCGGCTCCTGCCACTGGTCTATTGTACATAACTTCATCGTCATGCAAGATAACTTCGCGTGCTGTACATCTGACCTGTTCAAAATTCATCGGCCGCATAACATCATCCTCCTATACCTCTTCCACACCAAATATCGACATCGAGAAAGCAGGAGACGTGAGCTTGGGTCTAGCAACGGAAGAACTCGAGTGGATGGCCCGAATCAAAGAACTCCATTTTTCCTCGTTCGATTCAGACGTCATACATTCAATCCTTCTCACCGCTTCCCGCACATCGCTCGATCCTACCGCCCCTCCACCCAATTCGAAATCCATCGACACAGTACTCGAAGAAGCTCGAGCTCAATTGGCTAGGATCACACCCAGACAGGCGTTGGTGGAACTGGGGAGTCCTGTCATGCAAGTTCCAACATTATTGGTGGATATACGGCCTCAAGCTCAGAGAGACGAATTTGGTGAGATACTGGGAGCATTGATCGTGGAGAGGAGTGTGTTGGAATGGAGGTTTGATCCGAGGTGTGAGTCGAGGTTGCCTATAGCAGACCGATATGATCTGCGGATTATTGTATTTTGCCAGGAGGGGTATGCATCGAGGTGAGCGTGTTCAATTCAAGCTGCTTGCTACTGGAATTAAAGGTTGATCTTTAGTTTGGCTGCACGGTCGTTACAACAGCTGGGATTGTTGAATGCGACGGATATTATCGGAGGTTACAAGGCATGGAAAGATGCTGGACTGCCCGTGAAGATGAAGCCGTGTTCTTCTGTATCTGTTCCCAGGTCTTTACTTCGAGTACCCTAAACCTTATGTTAGTAAATATACCTGTCATACCCCATGCTAATTTCGGAAATTGTTTCCCCAGTACACGAGTATATTTGAGAACTAAGCGATGCATCGAAGGGTATAATCGATAAAGACATTTGGCCACCACTTCACCCCAGCCTCCCCTAATCCAGTACCTGCAAATCCTCCACCATTTGCATCAACATCCTGAATAATACACTCCCCAACATCTCTCGCAACGTCCCCGTTAATTTCAGCATCGTCAACCATTTCCATCGCTGTCTTTGGACCTTGTAGTGTGAGATGTGCTTTCAGTCTGGTACTAAATGCGGGCTGGGCAAAAGACGGCGTATGAATCACAGAAAGGCCTGATTTGAATTTTCGCATTTGAATTTGCGGTGACGTGTATTGCAAAAGAAGAGGGATCACCTGGAGAAACGTCGATGGTGGAAATAGAGCTTGGAAAAAAAATTGTTAAATGAGAATGTCCAAGGACAGATTCCAGAGACATACCGATCCCGCGAGCACGATTCCATCCGCCCCATAAACCTCGTCCAGAGCGACGATACCATGATCGTGCATCATACCTCCGAGTATCTCTGCCAGTTGCCTGGCCACCCACTTTTCTCATCGGTTATCATATCATTTGAGTCCGGCCGTATATAATGTTTCGTTGGGAAGTGTTCATTCAACTGGTGGCGAATCTGTAGAACAACCAACTCATCCGTCATAGCAACATCAACATCAACAGTAGCAGCAACAACAAGATGGGATTCAAGGAGGAGGATTGAGAAGACTGGAGTCGAAGACGGGTTTTAGTGATGAATATGGTAGGTGTGTATGATTCATCGCAGCAACAGTGGTAAAAAACCTTGTTGTTTGGGATGTTTGAATCAAGTAGTTGATTATTTTTTTTTGTGTGATAAATTTTATCTATTGATTCATTATGGGATTCAATTACAAGGAGATGATATTTGAGATCTCTCAATTCAAATAAACGGAAGGAAGGGATTACATTGTATAGGATCAGAGGGCGTTCAGAAGGTCTCACGCCAGAAATCGGCATGAGGATAGCGAGCTTTGATATGTTCAAGGACTCGCCAAGCAGCCATGGCAAACGTGACATGGGTACTAATCCCTTTCGACATCCCAGAGTGGAGGATACCAACCAAACGACCGTCACCAGTGAAGATGGCCGAACCTGAGTCGCCCTTAGCAGAAAACGGGCCAGACTGTTTATTATAATTGTATATGGCCAGTTCCGTGGTCTCAATGCCAAACTCATCACAAATGTAAGCCTCCAATCCAACATAGCGTCCCACAGTAAGATCGGTGGTG
>Ga0153948_1000907_pt1 | contig 15864 bp, 13 predicted proteins | sample TSNJ032MetaG_FD_104696 | JGI IMG/M metagenome (GOLD analysis project Ga0153948, IMG submission 104696) | Attine ant fungus gardens microbial communities from New Jersey, USA - TSNJ032 MetaG | ecosystem: Host-associated > Fungi > Mycelium > Unclassified | place: USA: New Jersey, Wharton State...
CCACTCACAAAAGCTACAGCGTTAGCCGCATGTAGGCCGGCCTTGGATGAGAGACATGCGAGGCTCTTTGTCCTTTTGCGAGACTCAACCTTAGCTGCAACTTGCAGAGGCGATGGTAGCGCTAATTTTGGAGACGACGATGGTATATTTGATTGCGCAGACGACGATCGGCATCCCATATTTTGCATTGCAGAAGGTACGTTCGCACCATCCCAGCTCGGAGGTTGAAACTGTAGTAGTTCTTCTTCACCTCCTCGACGACGTAGTATCGACATTGATGGAGGTGAGGGGGTACTTGTAAGTCCGTTAGAACAATGTTCCCGCCCCTGAGTAGTTGTCAAAGCCAATCCTGAAATAGGAAATTGGTCACGGTCGTCGGAAGTGGACAGCTGGGTGAGGGACATCTTGCTCAAAAGAGGTGGGCCAGGAGGCGAAGGTGAAGAGAGCTCTCGAGGGGTGGGTAGAGGTGGCGCTTGTTCAGGATTGACACGCAGATTGGCAAGTGACAGACGCCTAGGTATGATCCTCTGACCGAGCGTCTGAGAAAGGGGCTTCGGGGAAGAATGTGCCTTCGCAGTAGGAGAAGCCGGTAAAGTAGGTATCACGAGTGAAGGTATAGAAAGGGGAGACGATTTCTTCTTAGTAGCTGGTACGGGTGTCAAAGTAACAGCCTGTTTGAGCGAGGTGAATTTCGGCGATGAAACTGTCCGGGTCGTGGTTCCTTTGCGAGAACGAAAGAAACTCCCACCAAATTTCGATAGTGCTTCCTCCACGAGTGATAACTGCATCCTTGAGCCAAATGTAGGTGTACCACACCGCGGAGACGAACGTTCAATCAACTCCCGCTCTTCATGCTTATCGTGGTGGCGGATAGCGCAAGGAGTAAGTAGTTTCGACTTGTCTGGGGATTTATGGAGGGCAAAGGTAGGATCACGATATGAGGCGGCGTTTGAACCATGGTGTTGAGATGGTACTTTTGATGGGACTGCAATAATGTACCCAAAAAGTGAGCCAATAGACTTCGTGACTTTTGTGACTTTCCACCCAGCAGATGCAGCCAGTGCTACAATTTCTCGCAACGTCCGTTCCTGAGCATTGAACATGACTTGCATCTAAAGAGGATCGTGTATCAGATTTTGATTTTACAGAAGTTGATTAATGACCCACCGTCATGTCCATCCAATATGCATTTGCACTTGCTTTCCCAAGGTTTGGAAGTAAAGGAGGTGGTGCGAGCATGGCCTCAATTCCTTGAATGTCCTCAAGGAGCTCATTCCCGCCAACTTCATCGGGGCATGCCAATGGAAGAATAAAATCACCAAGAAGAAGCTTGGTATGGGGCGTCGCAGCTTCTCTCAAATGTAGCAGTATCCTGCGAGCGAAATCATCGGGCCAATCATGTAACACAACTCTCAATACAAAGATCGCTGCTTGTTTGACCGGTTGAGGCGCAAAAAAATCATGGACTTAACGAAGAGAGTCACACGCGAGCCGAAAAAATGGCAAAATAGATGTCAAACGCACCCTGAAAGAGCGCCGTTCCATTCTCAAGAAATTCTGGACACTTGGCCCTCCAAGCCTGTCCGTGGGTGAGAATGTGGCTGAGATAAAATAGGTATCCCTACCTTTTCGCCCATTTCAACCACAACCGGACGGTCTTGAATAATGAAACGAAGACTTGGACTATCCTCACCGTGTGATGAAAAAGCACTAGCAAGGAGCATGCTGGTAGATCCAATACCACCACCAACGTCAACGACGAGACTTCCACGGGGCAGGGCATGCCAATCAAAGCCTATACATGTCACTGGTCAGAATGTCCCACTCAATTCTACGAGGCCAAATTCGCACTGCTGAGAATGGCACTTGGCACTTCCCATGAGGAAGTTCCTGACATAGCCTTCCCAAAACGCTCCAAACGAAAGCGATTGGTGTTAGGAGCATCCAGTGTCAATCCTGGTCCGAAACTCGTGGCTCTGAGCCAATTTACATGGGAATCAGCATCTTTGACGGGAGTACTTTGACCTTTTTGAACCCTGACTCATTGATAAGCATACATAGTGTGATTTAGTGGTTAACTTGTTCATACCGAGCATCTTCAGGGGAGATAGCCTCTATTGGCCTCGATTCGGTAGAGCCCTCAAGCCAACCGAAAAACCCAATTTCTGACTCAGCAGTTCCAAAGGCAAAACAAAAAGGGGCCCTGGCTGGCTCAGTGGCTGCTCTAGTAACATCCGACTGAGACAAAAGGTATGTTTCAGTCAGATAAGCAGATGATTTGTAGATCTCATCCGAGCTATGGAGATAATCAATAAGGCTCAGGCAGAGGAACTAAACACGGACCATAGCCCGACGTAGGCTGCGACACCTGATGTACCCTCGTACTTCTTTTCTGGTCTTTGCAAGAATGTTTAGAAGGAATATGTGGTCAAATGTGGACATAATATGACTCACATTCCTTCCAAAGTCCACTGGTGAAGATCACGTACATTCTTCCCAGTGTCAATTGTCGAGGATATCCTGTTTAATGCAAAGACATCTGGAGAAAGCTCTCTCACGACGTGATGAGTTGCCAGAAGACGCAAAATATGTGCTGTGTGTGCGTCAATCACTGAAACAATGCAGGACCAATGTCGCATATACCCAGTTTGATTTTATCAACACCATTCTTTTTTGATATGAGAGTGACATGCAAACCGGCAGAGCCTGCCTCTCGCAGTATCTCAGGGACATGTGAGGCCTCGAAAAGGCGCATACATGAAGGTAAGTGGTACTAGATAAGACATCCGTCAGCGATATGGCAGGTCATCAGAAAATTAGGTTCACCCCCATTATGGCGTCACATAAAGTGAGGAAAGGTGTCTGAACTGTAGCACTCATCTGGCCACAAGCGGCAATAATGCGGTTCACAGCAGAAAGAACGTCAGGATGATGGGTCAACATCTCAGATAGAGATGTTGGGTTGCAAGGCGCATCCAGAGATGGAAAATCCAGACTCTGTTGGTGTAGAGAATCGGTCGAGTTCTCCGTCTTAATGCATGGAGATGGTGGTGGAGACGCATACACATTGGAGAGAGAATTCACAGAGAGAGTAGGACGATGGTTAGGTCTAACCGGACTACAGGTAGACGAATAATTTCCTGAAGGGTCGGGGGTTGGGGTCTTGTCCCTGTCCAGGCCCGAAGGAGGTTTATCATACGACCCATGGAGCGCATATACAGCCTCTATGTCTCCCAGAGCCTCGCCTATGATGCTATGAAGGGCTCTGAGGACAGAGAACGTCATGAGGGGCGAAGCAGGAACTAGATGGAGGGAAAGAATGAAAAGAGGTCAGAACCACCTGAGAGATATATGAACCGAAAAACAGCTGACCAAATTCACTGCCAAACTGCCGAAACGTCATGTCATCAGAAATTCAGCATACACTTCGTCTCAATCCACAGTTCATCAGGGGAATGTCAATGCCTTTTGGGAAGTAGGAATCTTTGCAATGGAGCGTTGCCAAATCTCATAAGATCTCATCGTTGATGCTCCTATGCCACCTATTCGTCTAGTCTTCTGCCATGTCATTAGACGAGACTCCAAGTTGCCAAGTGTGCATATCTGATGAACAGCGAGTAGACGGAACTTCATACTACATTGCCACAGTCAAGCGGCCAAAATTCTAGTCAATACAGCACGAAGACAAGCAGGCATCACATCTAGCACAAAATCAAGATCGTAGATAAAAAGCCAAAAGTAACCAATACAGCTTTCTGTTTCTGTTTGTAGTTGCTGCCCATCGCCTTTGACGTTGATTGTACTTGATTTTTGGTCCTTGACACCGTCTTCCTCCATCACAATCCTGGCATCTAGAGTTCCGTATCCGTTGACAACACATTCAAGCACTGATCATCGCACAGTGGTACTTCGATCACTGGAATCTGCTACCAGAGGCATGCATACGAGCGCTAAAACATGTGAGCCTTTCTGCAGATTACTTCTTAAGACGATATGGCCGGTTAATCCGCCCTTTGGGCCTCGAAGAATTGATTGATGACAGACGCCATTCGTAACTGAGGCCGTGTGAGATTCGCACGTCTCCGGTTACCTCCTCCCCTGGGTCAATTTTCTCTTCTTAGGTAGACCCTGTATCTTTCAAACGTGGAGGGTGTATATATCATCTCTCGCCGAACGTGATCACTTTCGCCACCACTGCTCGCTCAAAAGCCTATCTTCGCCACACCACTCTGTCGATTTTTAGTACGAGAATCACTTCATAACTTATCAAATGCACAATGCGCGAAGCCCTCTTTTCAAAGGTTGAATGACAGATGTACGAGCATTTGCTCGACTTGTTGTGTGACTCGTTTCTAGTTTCTCGTATCTTTCGGCGATCTAATCGGGTGCTGCATTATAGATAACAATACAACCGAGTCCTGGTAGGTTGAGCGGGGTTCGGGTGTCAGAAAAGCACTTAAATGAGCTCACCGTGATCTCCGACACCTTGTCTTGCTGGCTAAATTTTGCAAATGACCTGTGTTCCACCCTCAACGTTGTAATATCCCCCCTCCGAGGTCATTCTCGAGGCAAACTATGGACCTACTACAAAGTTTTGTCTCATTGGCAGGGGCGAACCCTCGAGGGCCCAGATCATCTCTGACAATTGAACTCAACAACGTTTTCGGATGACGTTACCAAACACGTATGCTCCAATGGAATTCCATGTGCCTTGGATCCTTCAAGTCATACAAGAACTGTGTATTTTAGTGTCTGCGTGATCGGGATTTCATTACTATGTCCATGAGACAGAAGCAATCTGTTCTCAATGTTCAGCCAACCAACCAGATACCAACCAAGTTCATGCTGTCAGAAGGGCTATAAATAGTACACGCTAATCCTTTGCACCCGAGTCTGGCAAAACGTAATCATTCCCTCCAAAATTTGGCATGTCTCGTAAGCAATTGCCAGCACAAGGACACTTTATCAAGACCCAGTTCCCTTTGTTGTCTTCAAGTTCTGTTTGTCTTCCAATTCCCCACACTCGTTTTCTTTTGTCTCAATCGCATCTTGTCGTCGTTACGTCAGCTCTTCCTACTTTCAAGACCGGGAGTGTTGAAATTTGTCTGCCCCAAGAAGCGATATTGCATCTGAGCGCTCGCGCTGCAAAACTCCTTTCTTTAATCAGAAACTGTAGCATCTCATGACTTTTGTAAGATTTCACCGTCGATATGAGCATACGTGAACCTACAAAGCTTGAAGGCATGACTTGAGTTCATAACTTCATATTTCAACCATGCCTGGTCTTGATGGTTCCCTTGCTCTCCTCCCTCCCTCAACCCCGTCCTATTCTACAATTTTAAAAAAGCATTTACTGAAAATATTTTCTGCCAAATTCCTACCCTTCAACACCCGTACTCTCATTGTTCAACCAGGCTCCTTCCGCACAAAATGCATGTTACTTTCACGGATAGAACAAAATCACCCCTATACCCGAATACGAACCTTTACGTACACGAGCCACAAGCTCTTTGTTTGCCAGCATTCCGAGAAACGAGAGTGGACATCCCGATAAAGCCACAGAAGTGATCGTCAACACTGCGAGAAGCAAAAGCACAGCCAAGAGCAGAGGACGGCCCGATCATTCGATGTTTTGGTCATGATGCAGAACACGCCCTTCGGACAAAGTATAGTATCATATTGAACACGCAAGATAAATGGAGAGCTGTTACAAAGAGTGTAACTTTTTCATTCCCCAGATGGCGAGTTAACCATCTTCCCGTACTTCATATTTATATACAAGAGGGAAATCTATTAAGGAAATCATACCGAGTATTAAAAAAATACGGAATTACATGTGGATGGGTTTCCCATAAGCTGCCATAGCAGCCTCCTTAAATGCTTCCGATAACGTAGGCTAAACAAACGAATGAGAGAGTGAATACAAAAGAAGAGAGACTGAATGAAAAACATACGTGAGCATGACAAGTCCTGGCCACATCCTCGGCACTTGCACCGTACTCAACAGCGAGGACACCTTCAGCAATCATCTCACCAGCGTTCGGGCCAATGATATGGACACCAAGAATTTTATCCGTTTCCTTTTCTGTGATGAATTTTACAAAGCCATCAGTGTCCAGATTGGTCTTGGCACGAGAGTTGGCAGCAAAGCTGAATTTGCCGACATTGTATTTGACGCCCTCAGCCTTAAGGTCTTGCTCTGTACGGCCGACCCAGGCAACTTCAGGGTGTGTGTAAACAACAGAGGGAATGGCATTGTAATTGACGTGACTATGTCCGGACTTGATGTGTTCGACAGCGGCAATACCTGAGGGGTTCAATAAGAATAGCTCTAGTCAGAATCAGACACAAACCATTACCTTCTTCTTCAGCCTTATGAGCCAACATAGGACCAACGGTAACATCACCGACACACTTGATGTGCTTCACCGAGGTAGAGTATTGATCGTCAATCTCAATGCGGCCGCGAGAGTCCTTCTTAACACCAGCAGCCTCAAGATTGAGACCATCCGTGTAGGGACGACGACCAACAGCAACAAGAACAACATCGGCCTCTAGCTAAAAGACAAATGTGACAATCTAGTCAGGCGGGAAAACTCGGAACGCACTGTCTCTTGCTTGCCATCCTTGGCGGACTCAGCAGTGAGTAAAACTTTTCCGTCCTTCTTCTCTGCAGATAGGACTTTTGTGTTGAGTTTGAACTTGAGCCCTTGTTTGTTCAACAGCCGCTGGAACTGCTTACTGTTTGCGAGATGGGGGTGCCTTTTCAACGAAACAAATGAAACGGACGTACGCAACCTCCTCATCGATTCCTGCGCCTCCGATACCACCGAGGAATTCGACAACAGTGACCTCGGCACCGAGTCTACTCCATACGCTGCCCATCTCAAGACCGATGATACCTCCACCAATAACCACCATCTTTCCTGGCACTTGCTGTAATTCTAGAGCACCAGTCGAGCTGACAATTTGCTTCTCATCAATTTCAATGGCACCACCCGGGAAAGGAGCGACTTCTGAGCCAGTAGCGATGATAACGTTCTTTGTTTGGACTTGTTGATCGCCGCCGGAGAGGAGGGAGACAGAAAGTATGTTTGGTGAAGCGAATGACGCGGTGCCTTTGATGTAATCAACTTTGTTGGCCTTGAACAACCCCTCAATGCCCTTTGTGAGACCAGTGACAGCCTTGTCTTTGGCTTCGAGCATCTTGGGAAGGTTAAGAGATACTCCCGAGACTAAAGGAACATCACATCAGGAAGGATGTAGCAGGAGTGGAAGAACATACCATCGATACCGCGCCGCTCAAAGTCGTGCTTTGCTTGGTGATACAAATGAGAGTTATTGAGCATAGCTTTTGAAGGGATGCAGCCAACGTTCAGGCAAGTTCCACCAAGAGATCCGCGCTTCTCGATGCACGCAGTCTATACAAAATTATTATTGTTCTGTCAGAATGCGGAAGGTCTGACCTTGAGCCCCAGCTGAGCAGCTTTGATAGCAGCTACGTAGCCGCCAGGACCTTTTCAGATGTGCTTAATGATCGAGGTCGGACAAAAAACAGAGATAAACGTACCACCACCTACGACTACAACGTCATAAGGCTCTGATGGAGTGGCAAACCCTCTGTAGGACAGCCATGACAATGAACCTTGGCGCAAACGACATCCAATATTCTAGCCAGCTGTCAGAGTCTGAAAGACGACCGCACAGAGACAACAAACCTGCTGGGCAACCCGTAGCATAGCTGAGGAAAGCCGTACCTAATGATCCAAGGCAGCTTATAAAACCACGTGACATTTCTCGCGCTGATAAAATTTATTTAAAATCTACAAATGTACAAATCAGAGGGCCATACAAAGACCAAACAAGGCGGGCCAGACGATAAACAAAAGTCGAAACTGCGCGGTGTCCAGCTGATCTGCCCTGCCGTGCACAGCACCATTTCTTCGAGGCGGAGACGAGGAGCCATCCAGAGTAATCGTGCTGACTGGTAGTATACTCGAGCTTGTCTGCTTTTCTCCTTCCGGTTGTGTTGGACCCAAAGTCGCAGTGGAAAGGGAGCGAATATCAGACATTGGTCGAGGACCGAGTCTCGCGTCCTCGGGTAAAATAGTGAAATCCGCTGTCCAGACATCTTCCCAGAGACCAGGAGCAGAGAAACGCAAAACACTGACAGGACCCTGTCAGTTTCTCACGAAAAGCAGATCAAGACTTACTATAGTGTGTCGTTCCGAAGATCCAGCGGAAGAGTCACCTGTGTACTGTACGAAGCTGGATTCACGCCCGATGCCAGTGTAGTCACGTAATCCTATGCATATATGAGCAGATGAACAAGGATACAGACCGTCAGCAGAGGCACATACATCTTGACTAGTATGCAGTTTGATTGTCAAGTTGCCTAGCCCTGCCACATGTGGTTTATGTCGTGTATCGACCCAAGTTACCAAGGCAAAACTCCCGCAATAAAAGACCGTGTCGGCAACAGGCTGCGTTGGATAGAGTGCTGATAGGACACTAGAGAGCCTAGTTAGAAGGAACAAGCAGAGAAAAGTGTTCCAGTAGAAGCTAGCCATAGATCACTGTGTTTAACCGCCCGCGGATCTAGTTAGAAGATAGTCGTTGTAACAATGTTGGCGAGGTCACTTGTTCGATCACGTGACTACCCGTGACCTGTTTTTTTTGTACATACTATTATACTCATTTTACATATTTTCTGCTGAGAAAAGCAGAAGATTCAGTTATTGTATGGACTACTATTCCGGGTCTTCAGTAACCTGTCCCTTGCGTCGCCTGGTGAGCCAGGGGTATGCTGAATGAGGCCATACTCAATTCGTTGATTGGGATCAACCACTCAGACATGGCAAAGCGTGACGTTGGCCAGCTCTCTGCCCAAATCGGGTAATGAGAGATTGTACAAGATCGTCGTCCTGAAGCACGAATCGCTAGATATTTCTATATAAATGTCGTTATCTTCAAAAGTGGCCAAAACACCGTGAGTGGCTATGCAGGACCCTGAAAGTGGCTAAAACCACCATAGTAAGGTTACCTTAATCACTTGCTGACTTTGCAAGCAGTCTATGACACATGATGCATATTTACAACACTGTGACGTGACTTGTCATAATTTGGATGTGACGTTTGGCGGAAACGCAGACCAAGATCTGGATGTCTTCCTTGCCAGTTTATGCGACTCTCGACTTTCCAACAGCCACTTCTTTCCCATCCTTGACTTGTTTGCAATGGACTTCTGAAGGTCAGCTGGTTTTTGTCACGAAAAGCGCTGCCTACATATTGGTACTCTTCTCTCACTTTTCTCATCACAAGTTCACGAAGCCATTTTCCAGACTCCGGAATACGGAATAACGTATGATACCGCGTCTGCTATCAAGCATACTTCCAGGACAGAAAATGCGAATTTACACCAGGGGATTGGTTGGTTCATGACTATAGTGCAGTTGGACACGAATGAGACTTTGAGATGGTCGGAATACTCTCAGGGTGAGTCGTTATACAGCCCGCTGTTTTTGTTGTTATTTCTTACTTTCTCTTTTCATTTTTTACCTGAAAATTAGACTGGGGTGCAGTCTCCCTAGGATCTATTGATCTGATTCTTGTGGCTGTCGCCATTTCTCCATCCGCTCTATCAAAAACTTCAGGGTAAGGTCCATATAAGAAGCCCTTTGTCAACTGGACATCCTACAGCTCGCATCAAGATGCATTATTGCTACTCTCAGCTCAAATTTAGAGCTCAACCTCTGGACAGCCAATAGAAATGCTCTGAAAGGCGAATGGACCAGAGACTTTGGAGTCACTGCCTATCTCATTGACAAGTTTCAGACCACCATGCTCGAAAGCAGTCGAACAGCACAGGCTTTACAAGCACAGGTTGTCAGTATGTTATGAGGGTCGTTGTCTCAACATAATCGATTGACTAGTCTTCAGGTATATGCTGGACCCCGCAGCCTGACTTTGGCGTTGTACCAGTCCCAGGATGTGATGGCTCTCTCCTGATTGCCGGAAACCGCGGTGGAAGTGTCCTGTTTCTCAGGTACCCAATTTTCTTCCCCAAGCTCGCGAGATGATAGCTGAATTGATTCAGGTATATCAATAGCTCTGTAGACTTGGTTGACAACTACCCGCTTGGCAAGCACTGGATCAATTACCTCGCTTTCTCGATGTGGACCCCTTCAGATACTAAAAAAAGTGGAGCAAATCTTTTGATGCCGTACACCGATCGTACTCTGATTGCCCTTAGCATCTGGTATCCTCGCTTACGGTACCTCAGCAGGAGCCATCGGGCTGCTGGAGATCTCACAAAATCTTGTCGAAGGCATGGGGCCCTCATTCTTTGGACCTCATTACATTGTGAATTCCAAAATCTCGGATCTTGGACTAATCCACCAACCCGACCAGATAGACATAACGTCTATGCGTTGGATTAATACTCCTTACGGTGTAAGTTCTAGCTGCTGCTTCAAACAGAGTTCGTGTTATTAACCTTCGCAGCCCATACTAGTTGTCAGTAAACCAGGCAGGCTTCTTTTGTTTTCCTTCCTGTCAGATCCTGCTGGCTGGTCTGGTTCTCGAGTACTATTCTTGAGAAATCAGAAAATTCATAAATCGTCGTCAGCCTTCCATCCAGTGGTCGGGCTGAATTATATTTTGCACCAAGATATCCTCATAGTCACGCTCACCGATGGGTCCTTTCATGTCGTTCAGAATATATCTTCTGACCCTTCGTGGTCCGGTGGTCATGTCAACTCCTACCAAATTTCAAAAACTGTTAGGTCGGCTTTCGTTGAATCACAGAATTTCGATGTGGATTTGGCCGATATGAATAAGATTACAGGGGTATGCTTGTTTGATGATAGATCTACTGTTATATGGGCACAAGAGTGAGTAATCAACTGCTCATTTACATTTCTTCAATCCTTTGATTTTTGAAGGACTATGCGACCGTCTGATTTCAGTTATAAACATGAAGCTCAAAATCATAGCTGTTTGGTGATCGCCCAGCTGTGGGAAGATGTTGAAGACTCCGATGGAGCGCTGCTGAAAGATCTAACGCGACTTTTCCACCACGCTGGGAATTGTGAGTTCTGGGAATGACTCGAAAAATATGGGCTGACCTGAGTCCAAGGTCGTGGACGGCATACACTCGACCTTCTCCATCCATATCTATCCCGCTTCAGAGACAGAGCCAAGCTAAACGAGTTGCATCCACGTATTCTTGAAGCTCTTTGCCCTTCGCCTGACGATCATTCTCTGATGGTGAATATCACACCTTGCTCTTCTTCCCTGACTACGGGAGTTAGACAAAAGTTCAGAGAGTGTCTCTCTCGTCATCTCTTTGGTCATGATACCCTAGAATCATTAAGGGTACAGCTGGCATTGGCCGATTTCACTTGGGTAGGTGTATAGTATATGTAAGGATTCAGACAGCAAAAACTCATTTTTCGACCCCCAGAAACACTCAGATACCGGCGATAAACGCCATGATTGTGAGGTTGTTGTCCAACTTCTCCTTGATGCGATTACAAATCGGACGTTGCGTACGATTATACGCCATTTTAAAGCTGTCGTTCCTCTTCTAGAACGTGGGTCTTTGAGCTACTGGGATATGATGTGAAGTCCTTAACGTCTGAAATTTTGAAAGAGGATGATATCCCTTTCCTTCAGCGGTCTGTCATTCAGGCGTTACTTCCTAGGTCCCCTATGGATCTGTCCGATGAGGCGCATGCTTTGTTCGAGCAAGTGCATGCAGATAAGCGTTTGGAAGGACTTGCCGATGTGGAGGAACATTGTCCTGCATGTGGTCTTGTCATTCCGTTGGTCGATATCGCAGTTGCTATTTGCAGTAATGACCATCGATGGAGTACGTCCTGTGTTTCTGCAGAGAATGACGCTCAATCATTTGTAGCTCGATGTTCGATCACCACGTTCATTCTTTCTACGCCATGGGTACGAACGTGCATTGGATGTAGTAGAAAGGCATTTCTGCCGCTATCGACGCGAACATCCCCAGAACAACCGAGCTGGTTGCCTACAGTGGCCCGAGGATGGGTTGTAGAAGAGTTGCTGGAAGCAGTTTGCCGATGCTTGTATTGTAATAACACATTCGTCAGGGTCCTGTGAATATATTTGTGCCATTTACCGACATGTTCAGTGTTCATTATGATCGCTTTCACGCTGCAGGGAATGAAGTCTCTTTTGTTTTCTGCGTGCTCACAGTCGTCAGGAGCAAGATAGAATCGGGGTATATTTTACCCAAGCTTTATTGACATTGAAGACTGGCAATTTAGTACCCGTGATTACGCAGATAATCATTGAGACGTCCAACGGCAATCGTCGCTTCACTCGCTTGGACAGGTGCTTTGTAAGTACCAAGCAGAATTGCCTTGTTTGTCTTGGAAAGCACTATGCCATCGAGCTGTCAAGTTGAGAGATTCAATACTGACTCGATTTTAATGAAAGCCAGCGTCGAGTGATGCTCACCCCTTTCTTCCCATATATATTGTCTGTCCCTGCTTGGATTGTGAAATACTTGACTCCACCAGCACGAATTCCATTTGCTTGGACTTGGTCTGGTTTGTTAAAACCAGCAATGATCGCTTTTTCTTCCTCGGGTGAAAGCTGGGATTTTCAGAAATCATTTATCATCATCAATCTCGGGGGGAACACAAGAACAACCTTTGATGGTTTTAACAGCATAATAGACGTACTTGCATTCCTTTGGACTTGGCCCAGATGCCACCTTGTAGACCGATGATGGCAGCTTGGTCAATTTTGCCACTTTGAATAAGTTGAGTGTCAACGTATTCTTTTTTAATAGATGATGATAACACAAAAAAGAGATGATAGTGAGTGTGAAGCTTGGATGATCGAGCTGGTAAATGTACCTTGCCACGACATTTTTACCAGGAATAAGAGGAGGTACCGTTGTTCAAGAGGAAGAGATACTAGAGATACTAGAGTACTACCTTGATCGGTAATCTGACATGCTTCGGCGATTTCCAGATAACATATTACCACGGCTTATGGTACATTCCTCATAAGTATATACTAATTCTGAGTGGTGTTTACAATGCTTATATCTGAATCATATCTACAATTCTTCTTACTGACTTACAGATTGACCATATCTAACTGTACTCACCAGCTGATATTACAATTCCATTCTCTTATCACTATCAATTATAAGAGACACAAACTTCTCTGTTCTCCTGCTGACGTGCACGTGTGCTCTCTTGTCGTTGGGATGAACGCTGGCACTGTTTTGGCTGGGAATTCACGGACCGCACAGACTTTATGGTTAGGCTTTATGGTCGTGTGTTACTATGGATACACGCATTTCTCTCCGTTTTCTGCAGGCTCAAGTGGAAACTAGGCGATGGGACTCGGCTCACGAGTCGGCTGCTTAGCAGACTCAAGCGCAGCACGTTAAGGCCCTTGTTGGACGGCATGTATGGTCTTGAATCTGTGGTCGGTACTCCGATGACGGTGGTTGTTTTGCCTCTGGTGTTATAGACAACATGAACGCTATCCAAGCCCAAAGCACCGAGACTGCCCCTGTCTAAAGCCTTGCTGTTCAGGCTGCTGGACTTTCTGCCGTTTTCTGTCCCCCATTGTTGTTTTCGCACTACACACTGCCCCTCTCTCACAAACGCTCGTAGCTTTGTTGCTGGTCCTTTTCACAATTTACTGTGCTGGCCTCACTGGCTCTGGTCATCCAACTGAACGATCAGGCTTCTTCGACCCATCTTCCTGATCTTCTTTAAAAGTCCACGATACAAATGTCAGGAATCGGTTGGTGCGTAGAAGCTGTGCATTTCAGTCCATCTTTATGTCCCTTCAGATCCGCCTTGGTACTATTTCCATAAATTCTTCTTCTGACTTGTGCTGTCTTCCTGAAAGTCACTTGTCTATTTTCTAGCTATCAGTCAATAAACCCCGTACCTATTCTCACTGGACAAGACAAGCGGTGTGCAGACATATGTGAAGACGATTCCATTTGTTCGACTTGCTGAATCCGAGACTTTGCTATGACCCTCGGCAAAGCGTCGACACATTATACTCTGCAATGAATATGTAATGACGGTAGGCTCCTTCAATTTTTGACGTTTTGCCGTCGCTATCTGGCTCAGTGATCGTTGGTACACGTTTTCCGAGGTTTTCATTCCTTCCTCTCAGCTGTCCTGTCTGACTCAACATCTTGTGGGAGTATGTAGCTCCAACGCTGAAATACGTTTTCTAATGGTCTACTCTTCTTCAGATACATGTTGATGGTAAAACTCTCACTCTTCATGTTCAACCTTGGTCCCATTGTCGACCTCAATGGCTCACACCTACTTCAATCCCTGCATGGAAGCAACCGCCCTTCGATGCTGTCCATGACTCTGAAGCACTTGAGTATCACAAAATCAACTGCTTGGAGAAGATGGTATCGGCACTAGCAGGTTCCCTCATTGCATTAGACATCATCCTAGCCTCGATTCAAACATATTATTGATCAGTTTGAATGATATATAACTACGTGACTTGATTATTTCTTTTTGGGCTTGTCGATTTCGATTGTCTTGAGAACTACATACACTTTCATGAGATAGGAGGTGGATATGCAAGGAACGAGCAGCGCACCAGGTGGCAAACTTTGTCTTAGCTTCTCAGCTTTTTCAGGGTCGTCAATTGTGATTGTATAGAGATATCGTGCGCAGCGGACTTTCAGCTTTGTCCGTGTCTTGCCGCTGGGGCCTTTGGGTAGGAGCTTCTTGATGCGTACCTCTGAAAAAGATAACTCAAGGTGAGGACACGAGTCAAGGACGACGACGCACCTCTAGCATCTTTACGCCCTGCAACCGTGAGGAATTCTTTGATATTAGTGACCTCCTTCGGCTATAACACTATTTGTTAGAGCTATGAGGAAAGTTGTGAAACAGCGGTCATTTTTTACCATGATTGAGACTGTTGAGCTTGACGACTATAATAAGGTACCTCTGAGGGTCCTGGCCGTGGTGATGTATAGAACACGGTGATTGCCGGGAATGTGCCGTTGTCTGCCGACGACCCACGGGTTCTTATTGCGTCGCTGGCCACACGTTAGGGGCGTATTTACTCCATCTGCATTGGTGTCTGGTCTCCAGATTCCTCTTATTTACTGGTAGTTGAATTCCATATAGAAGTTCAGGTTATGTTGACAAGGTGTGCAAGGCAGAGTTGCAATCAGTCCCCAATAAGTACTAGGGACAAATAATTTTGGTATCCAGTGCTTGTAAGATTGAGAGAAATCAATTGATATCATAGTTTGATAGCGAGAAATCGAGACAGGCATGATGTCTTGACACAACGAAAATAACCTTTTCTGATACTTACTCTGTTATTCTTTTGATTTGTTCCTCTGTACAGGACAGGGCTTTGTTTCATTCATTTCTTTTTACTAGTCATGTAAATTAGAAGAGATATTTTCTGGCATTGAACATGGAAGACACTAGAAGACTAATAATGCAGTTGTGCTTTGATAGGCATGTGCAAAAAAAGGCAAAAAAACAGAAAAAGAGATAAAAGATGAGAAAGTAGAAACTCACGATTTTCTCCTGAAAAACGTACCTCTTCAACAGGAGGGACTGATACTCTCAACAGATCATTGATTAGCTACTAGTGAACTGTCCATAGGCTAACATGAACTCACAAGGTAAAAATATACTGCCTAAACAGGCTCACATGATGAAATTCATAGGAGATCTGTCACAAACGTGACCTGTCGTGTCGCCATCACGTATCGACCATTTTGGATCATTGTCTGACCAGCTTGGGCTCATCAATATTGTGTTGAACCCCCGTAATTCAAACGCCTGAGTCCAGATTAGGTGC
>Ga0153948_1000912_pt1 | contig 15840 bp, 10 predicted proteins | sample TSNJ032MetaG_FD_104696 | JGI IMG/M metagenome (GOLD analysis project Ga0153948, IMG submission 104696) | Attine ant fungus gardens microbial communities from New Jersey, USA - TSNJ032 MetaG | ecosystem: Host-associated > Fungi > Mycelium > Unclassified | place: USA: New Jersey, Wharton State...
GCGCCCAGGCATTGGGGTCCGTCGCACGTATCTGCCGGACAATCGCATCGCGTGACGTGACACGGGTCGGCGTCAATGGATGAAAGGCGCGGCGTCCATCGCTGATGGCAAGCTCGATATAGAAGGGTGATGTGCTATCGCCAGCAAGCTCGGGCGCAAAGGCCACGAAACCGTGCGCATGACGGTTGGGGTCGAGACCTGCATTGAAGGGCGGTTGATTGTCGAACTCGCGAGTGACATCTGGCCGGTCGTAACGGGTCCAGGTGCCGTCGACCTGTATCTCGCCGCGATGGCGGCGCAGCTTGACGCTTTCCACATGGCTGTCGGGGTCGAGCAGCCAACCAGAAACCAGAATGCCACTGCCCTCGACGCGGAACACGTTGTCGATGCCAAGCCGCACCGGGAAGGGCAGGCCGGAGACAGTCTCGCCACCGTCGAAACGGTTGGCTGCGGAGCGCAGCCGCAGTAGAATATCTGTCGAACTGCGCAAGCGCGGCAGGATGGCGCGAATGTGTCCCGGTGTCTCGCGTGATCCGGCCAGCAGCCTGCGATCATAGACTTCCGTGAAGCGCCAGCCGCGTCGTCCGCGAAACAGTAGCCGTTCAATATCGTTCGGTTCAACCGGCTCATTGGCAAGCAGTAAACCGGCAAAACCCGACGCCTGATCGTTGAGATCTGGGCGCGCGAAAACGCTGATCGAACATTCTGCCAGCGAAGAGTTTTTACCGCTGATGAGAAGTCGCGTGACGGCGGGCGTCAGATCCTGAGCCCAGCCCTGAACGAAGATTTCGCCTTCGTCGCTGCCGCCAATCAATTCGATGCAGCCATCGGAGCGGGCTCCGACCTGCAGTAAAACGGTGATCGCAGCAAGCTTCTTGCGTCCGATAGGGCCGGAGATCAGCCCTTCTACCAGTTCATCGATGACGGTTGGCAGACTTGGCCCGGCAAGGTCGCCGATCATGGCGACGAAATCGGCGACAGGTGCGGCGCGCGAGGCGAAATTATAGCGCGCCACTTTGGCCTTATGCTGGAACATCACCGTTTTGAGTATGCCCCGGCGCAAGATGCCGGTTGGCACAATAGCCACGAAGCCATGGGTTCCGGCAGGCGAAGGCTCTTTCAGTGGCCAGGTGACGAGGTTTACCTTGACGCTGAGCGCCGGATCGCCATTCAGAAAGGCTGTGACCTGATCGCCGCTCGCATTGCCGATACCAAGCACGAGCAGAAGCGTTTCCTCGATCACGCAGCCGACAACCATCTCGCCTTCCATCATCATGGGCGGGCGTTCCGATGGTCGGGCAGGTTTTGCTGTCGGTTGCTGCGTGGCGGGTCTTTCGTCTTGCGTCATGGGTTTCCCCTCAGCGCATCACGAAAAGGGTCAGGATGGCGCCTGCGACAAAGCCCGCCATAACGTACATCAGCATGAACAGCAGCTTCACATCGCCACCGGCGCGTTTGCGCACGTCGTCCATGCGTTTTTCAAGCCCTGCGACCACACCATCCATACGCATGATATGCACGTCGAGTTCGGTCATGCGCTGATGCAAATCGGTACGCAGGCCATCGACCGAGGCGGCGATGTCTCCCATTTCGGCGGGCGCGGCATTGCCTGAACTGTCGAGCACCGGAGCCACGCGCTGCAGCGAGCGCTGATTAACCTGCAACTGGCGTTGCGCGGCCATCAACATGTCGAGCTTATCCAGAATGCGGGTCATCGGCGCTGCAATCAGCGCTTCGGCGGCCTGTTCGTCTGGCTTCGGTACGCGCAGTTTCTGCTCATTGCCTGCCGCATTGGCTGCGACGACAACAAGCTCACCGGCGCGGGCGGCGGCGAATTGCGGCAGCATCACTTCGAAAGCATGCAGGCCGTCGCCAATGCCGTTGCGTTTCAGGTCGGGACGTTCCTTGTCCGCTGGTGCTTCCGCGATGGGCTTATCATCGAGCAGAACGCGGATCAAAAGCCGTTCGGTGGGCGCTCCGGGATCGAACGCCCAGCCGTAAAGGCGGCCTTCCTCGATGGCGTCAACGCGTCCTTTCATGGCTTCTGTCCTCTGAGGTGCGGCGGATGCAGCCTGCGCTGCTGCCGGTTTTGCTGCCCCTTCGGTTGGAACTTTGGTCGCGATGTTCATGATCTACCTCTTATGCTGCCTCGACACGGGCCGTTCGTAATGTCCCGATCAGATCGAGATAATGCGAAGCCGTCGTGTCGATGGTGTCCGGATGGCGTGCATTTTCGCTGAGCGACTGACGCAGTTCCGGGTTTTCCGCCATACGGCGCATGGCTTCCGCCAGCGCCTGCGGATCATTGGGCGGAACGGTCAGGCCGTTTACGCCGTCTGTAATCATTTCGGCCATGCCGCCAATATTGGAGCAGATGACAGGGCAATCCTGTCCCTGTGCTTCCTGAATGACGAGGGGCGCATTTTCCCACCAGATCGATGGCATGATGGCGCAATCGACGGTGCGGATCAGTTGCGCGATATCTTCACGCCGATAAGCGCCACGCCGTTGCACGAAAGGGGCGGTTTCAGAGAAAAGCTGGTCGATCTCGCTGACAAAACTTTCGCTTTGAAACGGTGCCGCGCCATGCACGCGCAGTTCGAAATCGAAACCTTCGTTGATCAGTTGCTGCGCTGCACGGAGCAGAACAGGCGCGCCCTTCCACGGGTTCAGATTGCCGAAATAGCCGAAGACAGGCTTGGTTCGCTCGCGGCGCGGAGTGTCGAGCGCAGGGCGTTCCGGTTGGCCGTTTGGGATAACGCTGATCAAATCTTCCGACAGACCCCAGTCAACATACCGTTGCTTGAGGAATTCACTCGGGGATACGAAGGCATCAACGGCGGTCAACAGCGACTTGATGTGGCGTTCGCGCAGCACGAATTTGTCGAGCGCGATGTCCTTGAAACAGGCATGGCAGCGATCCGGGCTGGCACCGTAACAAAGTTCCTTGCCCGTCGTGCGCACCATCAGGCCGTCGTGGTGACAGATCGGGTAATAGTCGTGCAATGTCAGGACGATACGGCAATTCGGTAATGTGCGTCGAACAATATGCGGAAATTCTGCGCCGAGCAGCAGAAGGTGGTGAAGATGCACCACATCCGGTCGAAAATCCTTCAGCAGTTCCACAATGTCCGGCACGATACCGTAGAGGTCGACCTGACTCATGTTGAAACGGTCGAAATGACCGGACCAGAGCAGGATTTCATCACCGCCATTGCCGATGCTCTGAAAGCTCGTTCCCGGGCGCTCCTGACGGTGAACCTTGTTGGTGGCTCCCAAAAACAACGCTTCGCAACCGGCGCGCTGATAGGCGCGAAACAGGTCATGGGCGAAGATTTCCGTCCCGCCGGGATGCAGCGAGGGATGATTATGGGCTGCGACGAGCACGCGTTGGGCCATCAGGCAGCGCCTCCGCGTGTCGCGATGAACAGATCCTGATAATGGTCGGATGCTATCCCGCGCCAGTGGCCGAATGACTTCAATTCCAGTGTCAGGCCGACACCCGCCAGCGCGCGATCCAGAAAGCCATTCTCAAAGCCGACGGCGGCGAGTGGTGGAAGTTCCGGCACATACCAGCACGGGCCTGCACCGCTGCGTTCGAAACTGAGGCGTGGGTCTCGCTTGCCATGGCGGTCGCGCGCAGCAATGTCGTCGACAACAAAAGCCGTCATGAACAGTTTGCCGCCGGGCGCCAGCACACGGGCGATCTCCCGCAGATAGACTTTGACTTCGTCAGCGGCGAGATGCGTCACCACCGACGTCATGATGACAAAATCGACACTCTTGTCCGGAAACGGCAGGACGAGGTGATGTCCATCGACAGCGCCACGCGGATTATAAAGCGCATGGGCAATGTCGATGTGCTGAAACTGGAAGTTGGGATAAAGCGCGCTGATGTGCTGACGGCACCAGTTCGTGCCGCCTGCCACCGGATCGATACCCGCATAACGCCCCTTGGCCGGGTCGAGATATTGCGTCAGCGGCACAGCCATGCGTCCGATGCCTGATCCGATATCGAGAACGCGCGCATCAGGCTTGAGGCCGCCTTTGCGGATGAAGTGGCCGAGAAACTCTGCACCCACAGCCCGGAAATCGCCGTCCCCCACAAACACGCTGTTGGGGTCAGGAGAGGGCAGGAAGCGGTTCTTCAAGACGGCGCGTGTCAGCCAGCCGATCTGTTCTTCGGGAATTGGAAGTTTGGTTTCAGGCTGTTTCAGCGCTACCACGTCGGTCAAGCGACGCTCCTTTCATATTTGGCAACGATCACATTGGACGACGGCGCGGTCTGCGTGTCGTCCTCTGGCGGAGCCATCAGGTCGGTGATGTCTTCGTCCCAGCGCTGGGTGTGCATCCAGGAATTATATTGGCTGGCAAGGCCGCGCATATAATCAGCGCTGCGGCGGATTGAGCGGCGCTCGAAATGATACAACGCGACGGCAGGGTCGTAGTAAACCTGAAAGCCAAGCTGGCGTATTTTCAGGCAAAGATCACTGTCTTCATAGTCGCCGATGATATAGTCTTCAGTATATCCACCGACGAGATCGAAGATATCCTTGCGCGTTATAAGGCAGGCACCAGTAATTCCGGGAACATCGCGTCCGACAAGGGCCGGCGCATAGCTGCCGGGCATGCCCTTGTAGTAATGATGGTTGAGCCAGACACCGTGGCGATCACGGGCGAAATAGAGGCCTGCGTGCTGAAGCGAACCGTCTTCAAACAGAAGTCGGGGGCCGATTGCGCCCAGCCGCTTGTTATCGAAGAGCGGTTGCAGCAGGTCTTGCAGCCAGCCGTGCTTTTCCGGCACGACGTCGGAATTCAGCATCACAATGGCCGTACCTGTTGCAACGCTCGCCCCCGCATTGCAGGCGCGGGCATAACCGCCATTGCGGTTCATGATGACAAGGCGAAACGGCAGGTCGTGCAATATATGCAGGCCACCCAGCATGTGCTCGGTATCGTCGTGTATTTCCGGCGAATCGAGAACGAAAATGAGTTCTGCATTGGCGACGATCCAGGGATCGGTTGCCAGTGACGAAAACTGGAAGCGCAGGAAATCCAGATTGCGATAAAGCGGGATGACGATGGACGCGACCGGGTTGGCAGGCGTGGTGCCAAAATCCTTGGTTTCCGCAATGCGCACGGTCGCGCCCAGCTTCTTTTCCACTTCGGTCAGAGCCGGAGCGAGAATGGTCTCGAACACTTTCGGGCGTGCGTGTTGCGGCGGCACGGCGCGCAAGATGCGCTTGCGCTGCTCCGCCGGTTCAAATGGCTGTGGGGCAGGGACCAGCGGTGCGGTTGCACCGGATGTGAGGCGCATCTGGAAACGCGGCTGCAGAAGCGGGCCAAGGTTCTTGGCAGCAGGCAGCCAGGCGACGAACCCCGTCACATCGGCCTGTGGGGTATCTTCCCGTTTGGCGATCTTTCCAGGGAATTTATGGAAATGGGCTTTCAGTGAAATGGCACTGCCATTGGCAGGCAGATATTCGATGTCGCCCAGCATAGCCGACGGATCGTGATACCACCCGCCCACGATCAACCCATTATCCAGCGCAAGTGCAAGATCGATTTCCGCCGCCGGATTATGGCTGGCGGATTGCGTGATCTGGCGTACAGGGAGAGGAGAACGGCTTTGCAGGTCGATGGCTACAGCCGGGCCGCTTTGGCCAAGTTTTGCGAGTTCGCTGACCAGAAATTCGCGCAGATCGGCATTGCCTTGCCATTTCGACCACCATTTGCCGAAATCCATCGGCTCTGAAGGGCCGTCGGAGAGTTTGCGTATTGCAACCCCTTTCTGTCCGGTCAGGACGAACAGAAATGATGATGGCAGGGCTTGCGGAGATTCAACCAGAAGATGGCAGGGCTGCCATGCCTTGTGCGATTGCTGGCCGACAGTGAAGCGCGGCGGGATAACGATGACGCTACCATTGCTCACGCCATAGATGGCGGAGATTTCGCCGAGCATCGGATCGACAGCGGTTTCCAGCAGATGATGCCCGCCAACAGGCTGGCCGCAGTTCTGGATTTCGCGCGGTTCCGGCGTCAGCGCCAGCGTGAGGTTGCGAACGAGGGCTGCAAAAGTTTGATTGCGCGACAGGCGAAACGCGCTGCGCCATGTTGTGAGAATGGTCGAAAGCAGCTTGATGTGCCCCGGCAGGGTCAGGTCTGACAGGACGCGCTCGCTATCAAAGGATGCAAGCTCGTTGGCCGGGTAGAGAATGGACTGAACCGTGGGGCCGAGAGAGCCCGCAGACAGAGCGAATTCAACAGGCTCGCTGCCTGTGCGCATAGCCCAGAACATTCGCGTGCCGCCACTTTCCAGCGGAATGCCGACGCTCAGCAGTGGCACCGGTTGGACAGGCATCTCAAGCGCACATTTGGTCGACTGGCGTGCCGGGCTTGGAATGTCCCAGGCGATCACGGCAACGTCGGCACAAAGGCGGCAAATGGAGAGATTCTCGGGTTTGCTTTCCCTGATATCGGCGGTTCTGCCGATATCATTTGCCCCGGTGCCAATTGCAATCTCCGCCGAATGGTCGAGGTTCAATGCGAATACCCTTTCATTCTTATCGGATGCAGGAAAATCAACGAGGAGCCCGCATTCTGATCCGAAAACTGGCAATCATTTTTCGGAATAGACTTCAAAATCAAAACGTGCCCGGCGGGAGGCTGCCGGGCACGCCATTATTGGATCAATCAGTGAACAGTGAAGTACTGGTCAGGATGCGACTGGATGTCGTCAGCATTGGTGTTCACGAGGGTAACGGTGTCGCCATTGCCGAGATCGACAACGACATTGCCACCAACCTGCGTGACGCGATCGGCAAGATCGTCCGCGGACGAAATATCGAGACCATTGATGCCCTTCTGAATTTGAAGGATGTCCTCGCCCGGATTGAAGTCGAGAATGACGTCGTTTCCGCCGCCACCGTTGAACAGGAACGTGTCGCTCCCGTTACCACCAATGAGCACGTCGTCGCCGGCGCCGCCATCGAGGATGTCGTTACCATTGCCGCCATACAGGATGTCATTGTGAGCACCGCCATAAAGCAGGTCATCGCCGTTGCCGCCCTGGAGAATGTCATCTCCATTGCCGCCATACAGCACGTCGCTGCCATTGCCGCCGCTCAGAATGTCGTTTCCTTCATTGCCGTAAAGAATGTCATTGCCATTCTCGCCGAACAGGATGTCATTACCTGTGCCGCCGAAAAGAATGTCGCTGCCATTCCCGCCGAAGATGGTGTCATTGCCATCCCCTCCGAAGACGAGATCATCGCCGCCATGGGCACGGATGAAATCGTCAAAGCGGGAGCCGAACAACACGTCGTCGTAGGCGCCGCCTTCTAGAGTGGCCATCTGCTTCTCCTTGTGTTCCGTTGGGTTTCACAAGCCGGAATGCTCCGACCATTATGCTCGTAGTAGTCTGATACTTATCTTTGATAAATACAACATCGGAAAATGGTATAATTACAATAGTGCCGTGTAACAATTTATTACGAAAGATTTATATTCCACAATTGTGAACTTCTTTTAAAATTAATTTTGTATCAATAATAATTTGTATTTGGATTATATTTAAGATCAATTTGCTTCAAAATTTGAAACGTCACGGAATTGTCAAGAAAATGTCTATTTTTCAAAGCGATGATGCCGCACATTGTTTCTAATGCGCGGCGTCGCAAAAAACAGAAAATCTGAAATGTCTATGAGGAATACTGTGGAATACAGTTCTCCGGGGGACGGCGGCCTGGCTTCGAAACGTTCCCAGTCAAGGATTGGTCACGGATAAATTCAAGCCATTCCATTTTGGAACATCTTGCTTGGAGGGGTTTGAAACTTGGGACGCGTAAGTTTTAATCTTCACGGAAGGCGCGGTTTAGACTGTCGGTGATCGGCGAAACGATGTAGTCGATTGCGCGACGTTCCTTATGCACGATGATGACTTCCGCAGGCATGCCCGGATACATGCGGGCTGTCGGATTGGCAGCCAGTGAATCCGGATTGATTTCTGCACGCGCCACGAAATAAGCCGAGTTGGTTTTGTCATCGATGGTTTGATCAGCGGCAATGTAGGTCAATTTGCCGTCAAATGGCGCCATGGAACGCTGATTATAAGCAGTCAGTTTGATCTGTGCTTTTGAACCAACTGCAACGCTGTCGATATCGTTAGGGCTGACTTTCATTTCCACCAGAAGAGGCTCGTTCTCGGGGACGATATCCATAATCGCTTCGGCAGGCGAGATGACGCCACCCGGTGTGCGCAGGCGAATATTGGCAACGATGCCTTCCTGCGGGGCAAGCACTTCAACGCGACGCATTACGTCTTTCGCGGCGATGATCTGCTCTTCCGCATCGGAAAGTTCGACCTGACTGGTTGTGATCTCACCGGCGATTTCCGATTGCAGATCGCTCTCTATGCCGGAGAGGGCGAATTCCGCGCCAGCCTTGGCTTGTTCGGCCTTGGCCTTGTCGCCGGTATATTCGCCACGGTCGCCCGCAAGCTGGCTTAACCGTGTCTCGATTTCGGTCAGCTTTGACTTCTGTGCGAATCCCTTTTCCACAAGGCTGGCGATGGCCTTGCGCTGCTCTTCAATCAAAGCGATCTGGCGGTCGGTCGCAGAGATCTGTGCTGTCGATGCCTTGGCCTGCTCGGTATATTGTTCGATGGTTTTCTGTTGAATGTCGATCTTGCTTCGCTTTTGCGTTAGCCGCTTTTCGAAGAATATCTGTTCGGCGCGAATGGCATTTTTCGCGTTCTCGCCGCCTTCCTCAAATCTCTCCGGGAAGGTGATTTCGTGCTCGCCCGCTTGTTCCGCTCTCAGGCGCGCCAGCTTGGCGATGAGACCAATCCGGCGGCTTTCCAGCGATTGCAGTTGCGAGCGCGCTTTGGTGGCGTCGAGACGCAAGAGCGGCTGGCCGACCTTGACCAGATCGCCTTCCTGAACCAGCAGTCGGTCGAGAATGCCGCCTTCCAGATGGCTGATCGTCTTGCGCTTCGAATCGACGATGACGGTTCCATTGGCAACGGCGGCACTGCCAAGTTCGGCAGAATAGGCCCAGGCGAAGAAACCACCAAAGGCGACACCAATCGTCGCCATACCGGCGATGATGAGACCGCGCAGCGGAGACTGGTTATCCTCGCGTTCGAGATCATAGGCCCATTCGGGTTTGACGCTGCCGAAGCGGGTGAGCGCCTTGTGGTCGGATGATTCTGCACGCGGCGCGAGCAGATTCGAAACGCGGCGGGGAATGACGGATTTTCCGGTCATGAGTTCACGGCTCCTGCCTGCGGATTATTGTTGCCGGGCGTCAGCGACGCCACGACGTCGGTGCGCGGGCCGAATTGTGTAATACGGCCGTTTTCAAGCACGAGCAGTTTGTCGGCGACCTGCATGATAGTCGGGCGATGTGCGATCATGATGACGATAGCGCCATCATCGCGCGCGTGTTCGATGGCGCGCATCAGGGCGCGCTCGCCGATGGCGTCGAGATTGGAGTTGGGTTCATCGAGCACGATCAGGCGCGGGCGATTATAGAGGCAGCGCGCCAGGCCGATGCGCTGGCGTTGGCCGCCCGAAAGCGTCAGTCGCCCGTCACCAACCGGCGTATCGTAACCGAGCGGCATGCGCCCGATCATTTCATGCACATCGGCAAGGCGAGCTGCTTCCAGCACGCGGTGCGGGTCGCTGTCGCCCATGCGCGCAATGTTGTCCTTGATGGTGCCATCGAGAAGCGAGACCGACTGCGGCAGGTAGCCTGCGATCTCGCCGAATGAGCCACGCTCCCAGAGATAGACATTGTTGCCGTCTAGGAAGACGCCGCCCGCAGTGGGTTTGACGATACCGATGAGCAGGCGCGCCAGCGTGGATTTACCAGCCGCTGAAGGGCCGACCACCCCCAGCACTTCGCCTGGCGAAATCGAAAACGAAATGCCCTTGATGATCGGAACTTCGACACCGGGCGCGGCGTAAATCAGCTTGTCGATCACCAGATCGCCATTGGGGCGTGGTGTCGGCATGGTCTGACGCACGGCGAGGTTTTCAGACAGCAGCGACTGAACGCGCTTCCAGCTCGCTATCGCGCTGACCCATTGGCGCCAGTTCTCGACAATGCGGTCGAAAGGCATCAGCAGGCGACCGATAATGATACTGGTGGCAATCATGGCGCCGGGGGTGATTTCCTGCTGCATGGCGAGCAGCGTACCGATGCCGAGTGAAGCGATCTGGATGATGAAACGTGCTGTGCGTGCAATCGACGACAGCGCTTTGACGCGGGTACCGCCGAGGTCGAGAACTTCGAGCGCCTGCATCTGCATGGTGCGCCAGCGACGGGCGAGAGCGGGCAACATGCCCATGGCTTCGATGACTTCCGCATGACGCAGGCTGCTGCCGATTTTCGCCACCGCTTCAACATTGGCCTGGTTGGCCTCCTGAATGAGATTGCGCGTCAGGAGATCAGTGAGCAGCCCGCAGGCGACCAGAATAACGACGGCTATGACGCCGATGACGCCGAGCATCGGATGCAGCAAAAACAGCACGCCGAGGAAGATTGGCGACCACGCCGCATCAAGAGGTGCATTGATGGCGGGGGAGGTCAGAAAATTGCGCAACTCTGTGAGGTCGCGCAGGGTTTGTGTCGCTTTCGGGAGACCTTGATCGACCGAAGCCTGGATGGCGGCCGTCAACACGGCCAGGTTGAGACGACGCACCAGAGCGGTGCCCATGGCTTGAAACGACAGCGCCCGGATGAACTCCAGAACACCGAAAACGACCATCGCACCGATGGCGAGAATCGTCAGCATGGTCAGCGTGTCGAGACTGCGACTGTTCAGGACGCGGTCGTGAACCTGCAACATGTAGAGTGGTACGGTGAGTTGTAGCAAATTGATACAGGCGCTCAAAAGCACGGCGTAAAGCAGCCCCGAGAGGAAGACGCGCCGAGCCCTGTAAATGAGGCTTTTCGGCGAAACTCCCACTTCGTCGGTGGCTTTTTTGCCGACGGAGCTCTTGCCATTTAGGTTCTTTTGGCCAGTATCGTTCATGCGCGGTCTGCCTTGGTATGGTCACAGGTCGTGGATATCCCTAAAGAGAGTCACCCATCTATCAGTATTATTCAAGTAATACCGCTTAGAATGTGACGGAAAAAAGTTATTACGGCGGGGAAATGCGAAAGGAGACAAGAAAATCTAATTGAAAATTTCTTCAAAATTTGAAGTAAAATTGAAAATGGAGAGTAAAAGATGCAAAAACTTCTGCACGAGGGAGTGGAAGTCGAAACATCAATTGACGGATATTCATCCGTTGATTTTCCTGAAGTAACCGCCGAGAAACAGGAACGCAGAAACCCGGTGCATACAGTCGTAATTACTCATTTCGAACTGGCCCGGATGATTGAAAGAGTGAACCGCCGCTTTGTGAGCCTCCTGAAGACGGAGCTTACCAAGTTGGGGGTAGAGGACATTGGCCCGGCACAGACGCTTGTTCTGATGGCGATTGGCGATGTCGAGCTCACTGTGGGTGAACTACTGGATCGCGGGCACTATGTCGGGTCCAACATTTCCTATTATTTAAAGCAGCTTACCGATGGCGGTTATGTTGATCGTGTTGCCTCGCAGCGAGACAAACGGTCTGCACGCATTCGTCTGACAGACAAGGGTGAACGCCTTTGCCTGAACCTGAAAAACGCCAGCAGGGACTATCATCATATCCTTGCTCGTGATGACGATGATCTTAGAAATCTCGAAATCGCATACCAGACTTTACACAGACTGGAATTGCTGTGGGGCAACGCCGCACGGTATGGCATTTGATGTTGATCGACGAATATCGACCAAAAAACCTACACGTTTTGTGACATGCATATAGCTTTTGTGCACAGACGTGGATTTGGTCAGTTCGCTGCTCTGGCCGGGCATCTGGCTGAAAGCGGACATGATGTAAGCCTGATTTGCGAGACGGTGGACCGTCGCCTCCCTGCGGTCCGCGTCATTCGCCACAGAGTTGAATCTGGTCCTCGCACCGATGGTGCGATGGCCAGATATCTCGAGGTTCCGGATCATCATACCCGGATCGGTTACCGTGTCGCCGAAACGCTTGAATCGATGGCGCGGCACGGTCAACCGCCGGACATAGTCATAGGTCATATCGGCTGGGGCAGCATGATGTTCGTCAAGGACGTGCTGCCCTCGACGCCGGCGCTTGGCTACTGCGAATTTTTCTATCGGGCGCATGGTGCGGATGTCGGCTTTGCGCCCGATGACAAGCCTGATGTGGAGATGCGTAAGCGTCTGCGGCTTAGAAATATGGCGCAGCTCGTAACGCTCGAAAGCATGGATGGCGGTTTCAGCCCCACGCACTGGCAGAAGAGCCTTTATCCGAAAGCGGCACAGAATCGCATCGCCGTCGTGCATGAGGGGGTCGACACCAAGGTCTTCTATCCTGACCGTCACGCATCTTTGCAGCTGCCGGACGGTCGTGTTTTGAAGGCTGGAGAATCGCGCGTGATCACCTTTGTGTCGCGTGATCTCGAACCCTATCGGGGTTTCCCGCAGGCGCTGGAAGCGGCGGCGAAAGTCATCCGCCAGAACAAGGATGCCATATTCGTCTTCGTCGGGGGAGACGGGGTCAGCTATGGCACGCCACCTCCCGGTGGCGGATCGTGGCGGGAGCATCTGTTGCGCGATCATGATCTGCCGCCCGACAGGGTGGTGTTTCTGGGTTCCATCGCGCATGCCGATCTGCGCAAGCTCTACCAGATATCGACGGCGCATATCTATCTGACCTATCCGTTCGTGCTGTCGTGGTCGGTGATCGAAGCAATGGCGTGCGGCGCACTGATCGTCGGGTCCGACACGCCGCCGGTGCGCGAGGTGATCCGCGCCGGTCAGAACGGCCTGCTTGTTCCATTTTATGACACAGATGTGCTGGCTCAAACGGTGCTGGACGTTCTCGCCGACCCCGATGCCTGCCTCCCGATGCGGGCGGCAGCGCGCCGAACCATCGAAAATCGCTTTCGGTTGTCGGAATGTTTACGTCAGCAAAAAACGTTGATCGATGCAGTATTGAATATCCGATGAGCGGTATGTGGCGACAATCGGGCATTCAAGTGCCTGTATTATAATATAATAGCCCGCAATTCTGCGTGTTTACGAGGTATAGTGAATATATCTGCATATTGTTTCAAATTTTGAATTAAACCATTTTCAATTATTCGCAATATTATCATATAGTTGACGCTATATCACTGTTGACAATACATGGTCTGTATTTTCTCATTGTACTTGTAGGCCGAACCTCCCAATCGGCCATCAGACAATGGACGATTATGTTGAGCACACCACTTCCTGCGATCTCGGGGCGGAAGAACCGCCGCTATGCCATTGCTTCGATGCGTGATCGTGAAGCGCTGGAAGCGACTTCTCTGGGCGACGTGACTGCTTTCGTTGAAGGCGACGGCAAGCGTCTGCGTCTGGCGAATACATTTCCGCTCATTGCGGTTGCCGCTTCCGATGAAGGCGCACACGAACTGAACACGATCCTGCAGCAGCTTTATCGCATGCGCACCATACCGGAAGTGCCGGTCGTGCGCGTTGATGAGGCTGGGCCGGAAACCGTGCCCATGCTCGTGACCCAGTTGCTGGAAAGCAGTCTGGACCGCCTTGTCGGGCATGTCAGCAAGGTGCATGCGGAACTTGCGATGCTGCGCCGCGAACGCGAAACGATGTTCGAGAATTACCGCGCCATCGAAGACGCCTTTCATGCGCGCAACTGGGATTCGTCGACTGAGATATTCAGTCACGCGCCTTTGGTGGATCCAAAGGATGAAGGTTTTGCGCGCCTGCTGCGCGAATCTGAAATCGAGCAGCTTTTTCCGGTTTCAAGCTATGCCGTGTCCGGTTTCGCGCTGCATTTCCGCGATCTGCCCGCCAACCGCAACGGTCAGCTGATCGTCACGCTGGATTATCTCGAAAACGGCGAGGGCATTGCCGAATGGCTGGTGCCTTATGGCACGCTGCATTCGGAGTGGAACTTCTTCTCGCTCCCGAAAGCGTGTGACGGCAGCCATCGCACCTTGCGTCTGCGCATCTCGGCGACGGGCGGCGTGCCGCCGGAATTGTCGTTGGGCAATGTGATCGCCAATGAGCGCTATGCCGCGCGTGCCCGTATTCCGCATGCCGATCTCGACATGCGCCCGCTGGCGTTGAGAATCTTCACCGGCCTGCCGGGTGTGCGGCCGTCATCGCTGCCGAATGCCATCGTGCCGACCTCGATGATCAATGGTCGCAAGGTGGACGATTATCGTCTGCCGATCGAGCTCTTGCGCAATGTCTCCAATGTGTCGGTGACGCCGCTCACACCGGATTTCCCGACGGTGCGTTTTCTGGAACATGAAGACGCCATCGGTTGCCACCCGCTTGAAGAGGGCATTACCGCTGCTGCCATCCGACGTGTGGTTGCGCCGGGAACGGTGCGGATTTCCGCCCGTGCTGTGATCGACCATCCGGAAGGCCAGCCCTGCGCCGTCGGTCTGCTGCTCGTCAATCTGGCGTCCGATGCGCAGGAAGAAATCGGCGCGCTTGCTTCCATGGACAGACGGCGTTCGCAGGTCCTGTTCAGCGGCTGGTCGGAGGTGGCGCCCAATCGCCCCATCGACATCAACTTCATGCTCGAAGAGCCGATTGACCGCACGATGGATCTGGTCGTTTTGAGCAGGGCCGCCGGTGGGTCTGTCGATTTCTCCTGGCTGAAGGTGTTCAACTTCCGTCTGGTCAAGCACGTTGAAGCCAGTCCCGCCCAAGAGGTGCTGAAAGAGGCCGCGAATGTACGATAGATCGAAGGATTTGATCGTCGTCGCGATGCCCCTCTATGGGCATGCGGCGCTGGCGCTTGAGGCGCTGGAATCGATCCTCACATCACAAACCGTGTTCCGCACGCAGATCGTTGTGTCGGTCGACGGCGATCCGCGCCGCGAAGTGTTTGACAGTCTGGCGCTCTATTCCGCGGCCCATCCGAATATCCATGTGATCTTTGGTGAAAATGCAGGCCCCGGTGGCGCGCGTAACCGCGCTGTCGATTACATTCTCGAAGAGATGCCGGACGTTAAGGCGGTCTATTTTGTCGATGCCGACAACCGTGTTCAGCCGCATACCATTGATACACTTTACCGTAAGCTTCTCGCTTCCAATGCCGGCTGGGTCTACACGAATATCGACACGTTTTCGGTCAACTGGCGCGCCCACTATGGCGACAGCTATTCGCGGCTCATCCACTGTATCACGGACAATATTTGCGATACCGGCTCGATGATTTCTGCGGATGTGTTCCGCAGCGGCGTTCGCTTCGATGATGACCGCCAGAACGGTTTTGAAGACTGGGAATTCTGGCTTTCGGCCATTGAAGCAGGCTTTGTCGGGACGCCGTGCCATGACACCGGCTTCGAATATCGTCTGCGTGCCGAAAGTCGCTTCAAGGAAGCCAATCGTGACCGTTCCGGTTCGATCAACTTTCTGCGCAAACGGCACAAGGCGCTGTTCCGTCGCCCGACATTGGTAGGTTTCGAGCATGAGGAATGCCCACGTTACGGCGTCATTCGCGCGGGCGAGGGGACAGTCAGTCTCTTCACCGATCCGAGCCTTGGCGCGACCGATCTCAAGTTTGACGATGCGATCCGGGCGTTCTGGGGCAGTGTGTCGGAACCCGACAATTTCCATTTCCCGCCCTTTCTCGCTTCATCCAACACTGAGACACTAAAACTGCTGGCGCGATCGCGTCTGTTCCCCAACATTCTATCGCGCCTGGAAAAGCTCTCCGAGCAGGCCAACATCGTTTTCGTAGAACTGACGAA
>Ga0153948_1000914_pt1 | contig 15823 bp, 20 predicted proteins | sample TSNJ032MetaG_FD_104696 | JGI IMG/M metagenome (GOLD analysis project Ga0153948, IMG submission 104696) | Attine ant fungus gardens microbial communities from New Jersey, USA - TSNJ032 MetaG | ecosystem: Host-associated > Fungi > Mycelium > Unclassified | place: USA: New Jersey, Wharton State...
AATAAACTCAAGCACTTCCGAGCCATCGCAACCCGATACGACAAACGCGACGACAATTTCCTCGCATCTATCCAGCTTGCTTCAATTCGTATTTGGCTTCGATCTTATGAGTCGGTCACCTAGAGCGTAGACTCATAAACTGATGCACCAGATGCGGACAGCGATCAGTTTGACAGCAGCGAGGAAATTGTCCGGGTTCTTGTCGTAACGCGTGGCGATGCCACGATAGTGTTTGATGCGATTAAAGAAGCGCTCGACCAAGTTTCTCTGGCGATATACCCATGGCGAGAACGCGAAGACGTCCTTACGGTTGGATTTGGGAGGAATAGTGGCCCAGATTTTTCGTTCTGCTGTTGTCTTCCGGATCGCATCGGTATCATAGGCCTTGTCCGCAAGCAGGGTGCCGCCTGCTTTGATGCGTTCAATGAGGCCCTCGGCCTGGGAGCAGTCAGCAGCCTGATCGCCCGTCAGGCAAAGATTGATCGGACGGCCTTCCGCATCAACAATCGCGTGGATTTTGCTTGTGAGGCCGCCACAGGAACGTCCCATGCCACCATCGTCGGCATCCCTTTTTTTCCTGTGGCTCCGTGCTGGTGAACACGAACACAGGTGCTGTCGATCATCACGATGTCGCCATCATAGGCCTCAGAGACAGCCTCAAGCAACCGATCCCAGACACCGGCACGACGCCAGCGAACGAAACGGTTGTAGCAGGTCGTTGCAATACCATAGCGTTCGGGGATTTCTGACCATGATGACCCGGTGCGGAAGCGCCACAGGATTCCGTTGAGAACCATGCGATCATCAACCCGTGGAACGCCACGAGGTTTGCTCGGCAACAGCGGTGCAATAATCGACCATTCTCGTTCTGTGAGTTCATAGCGGCGACGTGACATCAAAGACCTCCAAATCCGAGGTCTTTAAATAACTAATCCATTCAAATAGCTAGCCTATTTATGAGTGCACGGCCTAGCGTTCAAGCAATAGCTTTTTGAACTATCGGCAGAATTGTGTCAGGCGATAAGTCGTGCTTCGCCTTTCTCATGTTCGCCGACACATCCATACACCATTGGGCGTAAAAATTCTTGTTCATGCCGAATATTTTTGACGATCTACGCTGTCCGTTGGAAGAATAGCGGCTTAGTTCTTCGGAACAATAATACACCAGCAAGATTGTTCATGATCAATGGATGGCTGTCGTGAATCGGGAAATAGTCTGGACGTTGTTATTGTTGATAATCCTGATTGCCAGCGCGGCAGCAGGTGCGTTTTTACGGGTCCGCCTTCCCGCTCCACACCGTAGCAATGAATCCTTAGACTTTCTACGAATTGTGACCGCACTTCTGGTAACCTTCGTTGCACTGGTCCTGAGCCTGCTACTCGCTTCTGAACTGGCTTCCTATAATACAGCCTCTCATGACCGTAATCATTATGCCGCAAACCTCACGCAACTGGATGGCTGCATGAGAGATTTCGGCCCTGAACTGGTGGAACAGCAGAAGCAATTGCACGGTTACACAGCCGCAGTCATCGCCAGCACCTGGCCTGATGAACCTCACCCAGCAGGAGTGAAATATCCGGACACATCCCAGTTTCCGCTCGTCGGAGAAGCCCCTGTGCTCACTGGCGTAATGAACGGTATCGGCATTGCATTGGCGGCTTTGCAACCGCGGGATCCGCTGCATCAGGCACTGGCGACGCGGTGCAAGGACATTTTCGCCTCTGTCTCTGCGGCCCGCTGGACCGTTATTGAAGATACCCAAGGCTCGCTCTCAGAACCATTTTTTGGGGTATTGGTGTTCTGGCTAATGTTGATGTTCCTGAGTTTTGGCCTTCAGGCGCCTCGAAACTCCCTATCCTTCTGCATCGTCGCAATCGCCATAGTTTCGGTTATAAGCGTAGTGTTCGTTATTCTGGACCTTGACCGGCCCTATGGTGGAATGTTTGAAATCTCGAGCCACTCGATGCGTCTTGCACTTGCTGACATGTTGCGTTGAACAGCGCAGCAGCAAGTACATTGCGAGGATCTCATCAAAATCGTCGTCTCGACCTCATTGCGATAGTCCGATTGTGGCCTGCTGCCGGTTTTTCGGACACCGAGTTAGGCTAATCCCACCTTGTTTTCAAATTCCATCGGGCTGAGATAGCCCAATGTCGAATGCCGACGCTTGGGATTGTAGAAGCGCTCGATGTAATCGAACACGTCCGCCTTTGCATCGTCTCTGGTTCTGTAGACCTTGCGAGCTGTCCTTTCCGTTTTGAGTGACGAGAAGAAGCTTTCCATCGCGGCATTGTCCCAGACATTGCCGGATCGGCTCATAGAACAGGTGATGCCGTGATCAGCCATGAGACGCTGGAACTGCTGGCTCGTGTATTGGCTACCCTGGTCCGAATGGTGGAGAAGCGCATCCGGCTTGCCTCTGCGCCAGATGGCCATGATCAGCGCATCTGTGACGAGCTGGGCCGTCATGTTTGCGTTCATCGACCAGCCAACGACACGGCGCGAGAACAGGTCGATGACGGCAGCCACATAGAGCCAGCCCTCAGCCGTCCATAGATAGGTAAAATCGGCTACCCACTTCTGGTTCGGTCTTGCTGCCGCGAACTGCCGGTCCAGCACATTCGGCATGATGACTGGGCGCTCACCGTCGTCTTTCGGCAAGCCCCGTCTTCTCGGTCGTGCTCTCAATGCATTGTCGCGCATGAGACGCTCGACGCGATGGAGACCTCAGGAAAAGCCCTCCGCGAGAAGATCATGCCAGACACGCCGCGCGCCGTAGGTACGGTGGCTGTCCTTAAAGCTGATCTTGATCTTGATCTTGTCGAGCAGAGCCTCGTCATACCGGGCATGCTGGCTCGGAGACCGATGTAGCCAGGCATGAAAGCCGGAACGCGATACACCCAGCGCTTCGCAGAGCCATGCCCCCGGCCAGATCGAACGGTGCTTTGCAATGAACGCGAACTTCATATCACGTCCTTCGCAAAGTAGGCGGCGGCCTTTTTTAAGATGTCGCGCTCCGCCTTCAGCTTGGCGACTTCTTCCGAAGCCTCTCGATCGCAAGCTGCTCGGGCTTCATCTGCCCGGAACCGGGAAACGCCTGCGCCGGGTCTGAACCGTATTCCCTAACCCACTTGCGCAGGACATTCTCATGAACATCCAGGTCGCGGGCGGCTTGCGCAACACTGACCCCGCGCTCTCGCACCAACTTCACTGCCTCGAGCTTGTACTCGCTGCTGAACTTCCTTCGTTGCATTCATGCGCTCCAGTTTCATCGGAAACACCTTAACTCGGTGTCCACGAAACCGGCAGCAGGCCATTGTTCGCATCTCAGGGGCTAGAGCGAAGCAAAATCTAGAGGTGCGAATGGTGCGCGCAACCCCGCTGAAATATTAACTAGAATCTTCGCCAACTTTGGCTCTGGCGAAACGTGGCGAGCTTCGCTTGTATGATTGAGCCATCGCATTGATAAATTGTGCATTGGGGAACATAAGTGAGTTGGATCATCTTGGCTGAAGCTTTCCTTACGTCTGTTCTGGGACTTGTTGCGCTTGCGATGGCATGGAGAGTGCGGCGCTAGGCGATTTAGTATGCGATGCACTAATTCCACTTGCCGCTGCCATTGTTCGCCTAACGGACCGCCGACCAGTCGCCGTCTTCCAGCTTGAGCCAGCTGGTCGCAGCAATATTAGATCGCAAACTGAGTTGCGCAACCAACGCTTCGACCATTCGGTCTTCTTCCTTGCCTGCGAACAGCGTGGCCTCCACCTCAACCTCATTGCTTCCATCGATGTGATGGCTCCGGATAGCGTGGAAGCGCAGTCTTTTCAGATCGAGTGTCTGGATCAACAGTGCCCTAACCGCAATTTCGCTTTCCCCGGGACATCGAAACTTAACCAGATAGAATTGATCGACTTCTGGCTCTACAAAGGAATAGCGGTTCACGAGTATTGCAATCTTTGGCAAGGAAATATTGAGGCAGACAATGAAAAATGCCGTTTCCACGGCGAGCAACCACTGCCCATAACCAGCTAGAACGCCAACAGCACCCGTACTCCAGATAGTGGCAGCCGTACTGAGCCCCTTGATGCTTGCGCCATCCTTGATAATGAGCCCGGCGCCAAGAAAGCCGATCCCGGTAACAACCTGCGAGCCCATTCTAAGATCGCCTTCAAATCCGAGAGCGTAGGGCAGCGAAGCATATGCTGCGGCACCCAAAGCTACGAGACCGTGTGTAGAAAGGCCGGAATGGCGTTGCCTTAACTGCCGTTCCAATCCAATTGTAGAACCGAGCAGAAGAGCGATCGCAAGATTGATCATGATGGACGAGATTGCGGCAACTTCTGACATAGTGGCCCTTCTTCACGCCCTGCGCGACGGGCTGGTTAGTAGGGATGAATGCGAACTGCAATCTGCAATTCAACTAAAAAGTAGCGGTTAATGCCGCTGAATTGAGCAGTGTGCATTATAGACACCCTTATGAAGTTAAGGAAGTCTTCCTATTATAGCGACACTCATACCTCATAATAATGCTTGAATTATCTCTTCTATAGTAGTTCTATCGATACGTTGCTCGCATTTTCTCCAACATCGACTGAGGGGTCAGATTGAATGGGGTTGCTTGGAATACTGCTTGGACTAGCTCTTCTCATGTGGTTTGCTTATCGCGGCTGGAGTGTGCTTCTGCTTTCTCCCGCCGCAGCTCTTCTCGCCGCCCTCATTTCGGGAGAGCCACTTCTGGCAAACTGGACATCGACTTTCATGAGCGGGGCGGCCAGTTTCGTAGGCCGATGGTTTCCACTTTTTCTCCTGGGCGGCATTTTTGGCAAGCTGATGGACGATAGCGGTTCCATCACATCCATTGCACGATATCTGACGGAGAAACTCGGCGTAAAGCGCACGATGCTTTCCGTCGTGCTCGCATCGGCAGTCGTCACTTATGGCGGCGTCAGCGTCTTCGTTGCCTTCTTCGTGCTGGTTCCCATGGCACGTGAAATGTTCAAAGCAGCAAACATACCAGCACGGCTGATGCCTGCCGCCATTGGGCTTGGCGCCTTTACTTTCACCATGTCGGCCATGCCTGGCACACCTTCCACCAACAATGCCATTCCGATGCCCTATTTCGAAACCACGACCTTTGCAGCACCTGGCCTTGGAATCATCGCATCCATCATCACACTTGTCTTTGGCATGTGGTGGTTACAGCGGGCGGAAGCCAAGGCAAGGGCCGCAGGCGAAAACTATGTCGATGACACCGGCGACCTCGAAATCACAGAGAAAGTCAGAGAACAATCGACATTATCGGGAGACTTCGATCCGGCCGAACTCAAACATGGTGTACGTGCCGACAATCAGCCGCCGTTCTTCTTTGCGGTACTGCCCCTGCTTGTCGTCATCATCGTCAATTTCCTGATGGCGCTGATCATTCTGCCCCGCATCGACTTCTCGTTTCTGGAACAGGAGCCGTGGGGAATTGACGTCGGCTCATCGATTGGTCTGTGGGCGGTTCTGATCGCTTTGGCAGCGGCCATCCTGACCCTGATAGTGGTCAATTTTGGGCGGCTGCGGGCAATCCGTGAGAGCCTCGACGCAGGCGCAAACTCTTCTGTTCTGCCAATCCTCACAATTGCAAGCCTCGTCGGTTTCGGTGCAGTCGTGGCTGCCATGCCTGCTTTTGCGCTGGTTCGCGATGCGGTGCTCGAAGTGCCGGGCGGCCCGCTTGTCTCACTTGTCGTCGCCATGAACGCGCTCGCAGCCCTCACCGGAACAGCATCCGGCGGCATGGCCATCGCGCTCAATGCACTTGGAGACGAATATATGCGGCTAGCGATACAGTACGGGATCAATCCCGAACTCATGCACCGTTTGACGGTCATCAGCGCCGGCACGCTGGATGCGCTACCGCATAACGGCACGGTGCTTCTACTTCTACAGATCAGCAAGCAGACCCACGCATCGAGCTATCTCGACATGGTCATGACCGTGATTGTCGGTGTGATCATATCGCTCGCCGCGGTTTTCGCGCTGGGATCAATGTTTGGTTCCTTCTGAGCATGGCCATTGTTGTTGAAAGGAAGTTGAAATGAAAAGGACTTCTCTCCTGATTGCCGTCCTGCTCTCTTTGATGGCAAGCCCTGCATTCGCGCATCTCAACCCAGCAGAACACGGTTCGTTTGCCGCCGGGTTTACGCATCCCCTCTCGGGCGTCGATCACATCCTTGCAATGGTCGCCGTCGGTCTCTGGGCGTCAATGCTTGGCGGACGTGCGCTCGTCATTGTGCCGCTAAGCTTTGTAGGCGTCATGCTCCTGGGCTTCGTGGCAGCGCTTGGCGGAGTATCCCTCCCCTTTGTCGAACCGGTCATCCTTGCATCGGTGATTGTGCTTGGCCTCCTCGTCGCCATGGCATTCCACGCATCGACCCTGACCGCAGCACTTATCGTCGGGTTCTTTGCATTCTTCCATGGCTATGCTCATGGCGGAGAAATAGGCAGCGCTGCGTTTCTTTCCTATGGTGCCGGTTTTGCTCTTGCGACAGCATTGCTCCACGCGGCAGGCATCAGTGTCGGTCTTGCAGCGGGCCGTATGCTGCAGGGACGCACGGGACAGATAGTGATGCGGATCGCTGGCGGCTTTGCCGCCCTTAGCGGACTCTACCTGATGGCCGGGTGATGTGAGCATCATTTTGCTGGATCATTCGAAGAGACACGCTGAAACTGATATTGAACATGATGGGTCAGTGCCGGAAATACCTATGCATTCTCCGGCGCTGCCTATGCTGCATCTCATGCGGCTTGTCAGTCCCAGCCAGCCAGTCGGCGCATTTTCCTATTCGCGCGGCCTTGAATGGGCAGTCCATGCGGGAACAGTGACGAATGAGGAAAGTTGTGCCGGGTGGGTGTTCGGCCTTCTGGAACACAGTTATGCTGCGCTTGACGGAGCAATTTTCTGGCGAATAATTTCGGCATTGATGCGAAATGACGATGCAGAATTTTGCCGCCTGAATAACTGGCTTGGAGCAAGCCGTGAAAGCAGCGAGCTTGAGCTTGAAGATCGCCGCATGGGTGAATCCTTGCTCACGCTACTGTCGGAACTTGGTGTCGAACAGGCACGCAGCTTCGCTTTGGTACAGCAAGCCACCTATCCTGCAGCCTTCGCCATTGCAGCATGTCATTGGAATATCGAGCCTGTTGATGCGCTGCGCGGTCTCATGTGGAGTGTGGTTGAAAGCCAGATCATGGCTGCAATCCGTCTCGTCCCCCTCGGCCACACAGCAGGCCAGAGGATACTTATCGCCGGAGCGGCGAAGATCGAGCGGGCCGTCGAAAAGGCCCGGACTCTGAATGACGACGAAATCGGCAACACAGCACCCGCACTGGCCATGGCCAGTGCCTGGCACGAGACACAATATAGCCGCCTATTCCGGTCGTGAGCGAAGCGATTCACGGTATTGCTTGAGATTGTCCTCAGCCGAAGTCGCATCAGCCGGTGCGACGGGCACCAGTGCCTTGAAGGCATACTGACCGATCAACATGACCCAGGTGACGAGCACGAATGTCGAGGTCAGCACCGGCATCCCAATCGGTTTCAGGAATATGGCGACCGAAGCCCAAAGCCATGTCGCCACGATGGCACCGAAGATCGCGTAAAGAAAACTGCTCCAGCTAAAAACAAGGAAGAAGCCGCCAAGCGCAATCGCCGTCAAGGCCGCGTTATAGCCGAAAAGCCCATCGCGAATGGCGCCTTCCGGACCACCGAATGCGGCTGCAACCACTGCGCCGGTTACCGCTCCCAGAAGGCCCATAAGAGCGCTTATTCGCGAATGGATCGCGATACCGGCAAGGATGATGTAACCGGTGATCCAGTTATCCTGGAAGAATATCTGCCCGATGGCAGTACCGATCCCCATATACCAGGTCGGAAGCACGTAAGGGACAGCATAGGAAAACTGTTCCGGCGAAACCGGCTTTGCCATCGGACCGGCATCTATGGCATCGAATTTGAGTATCGCGAACAGAAACAGCCAGCCGACGAGTACGAATGGCATTGTCAGGGGCGCCACCTTGTGCGGCCCTAGCAGTGTGGCGATACTGGCGAAAGCCATGGTGGAGAAAGCAGCGCCACAGATGAGATAGATCGTCATGGTAGGCGACGGCAGGGCACCGCTGCGGAAATCCGCACTGGTGAAGGCAATCAGTGCAAGGGCGACCAGAGCGCCGTTGAACCCGAACAAGCCATCCCGGATCAGCCCCTTGTCAGCCTTGAGGATGATTGCCGTCAGCGTGCTGGCGACAACGCCAAGCACGCAGATGAAAGCATAGATCCAGGAATTGACCAGAATGGCGAACAAAATGACCAGCCCCGACAGAGGGTTGTTCTGGAACACCACCTGCCCGATACCGCGCAGCGTCCAGTCCACAAACCCCAGCGAAGGATGATCCTGCAAAGCATTGAGCTGCATGGATTTATTCCCCGTCCTTCGTGATCCATTTTCCGCTGACTAGAGCATTTTCTGTTTCGACTGAATCACCGGAAATACTCAATCTCTTTGTTTTTATGTATGTCTCCCGAAAGCGGTCTCCACTTTCGAGAGACATGCTCTAAAACAGAAAATAACGCTGCGCCATCGGCAGTATGTCAGCCGGTTCACACGTGATCAACTCGCCATCCACCCGCACCTGATAACTCTGCGGATCGACCTCCAGCTTCGGCGTCAGACCGTTATGGATCATGTCCTTCTTGCGGATCGTTCGGATCCCTTTGACCGCAACCAACTGCTTGCTGAGTTTCAGCTTTTCGCCGATGCCATCATCCAGCGCCGCTTTCGAGACGAAGGTGACGCCTGTGGAGCTGAGCGCCCGTCCTAACACACCATACATAGGGCGGTAATGGACGGGCTGGGGCGTTGAGATTGATGCGTTGGGATCGCCCATCGGCGCAATCGCAATCATGCCGCCGATCATTACTAGGCTTGGCTTCACGCCGAAGAATTCCGGCTTCCACAATACCAGATCAGCGCGCTTTCCAACTTCGACAGACCCAATCTCATGGGCAAACCCGTGCGTAATTGCGGGGTTAATCGTATACTTGGCGACGTACCGCTTTGCGCGAAAATTATCGTTCCGGCTGCTATCCTGACTCAATGGGCCTCGCTGCACCTTCATTTTATGGGCAGTTTGCCAACAGCGAAGCGTTGTCTCTCCAATGCGACCCATGGCTTGAGAATCCGATGACATCATCGAAAACACACCCAGATCATGGAGAATATCTTCTGCAGCAATCGACTCACGCCGAATGCGGGATTCAGCAAATGCTACATCCTCCGGGATTTTCGGGCTGAGGTGGTGGCAGACCATCAGCATATCAAGATGCTCGTCGACCGTATTGATGGTGTAGGGACGGGTCGGATTGGTGGAGGACGGCAGGATATTTTCTTGGCCCGCCGCCGTAATGATGTCGGGCGCATGACCACCGCCGGCGCCTTCCGTATGGAAACTGTGGATGGTCCTGCCCTTCATGGCAGCAAAGGTATCCTTAACGAACCCGCTCTCGTTCAGCGTATCCGTATGGATAGCCACCTGAATGTCTTCTTCGTCAGCGACGTTCAGGCAATTATCGATGGCGGCTGGTGTGGTTCCCCAGTCTTCATGCAGCTTCAGGCCGACAGCACCGGCCCTGATCTGCTCACGCAGAGGTTCGGGCTTGCTTGCATTACCCTTGCCGAGCAGTCCCACATTGATTGGAAGAGCTTCGACAGCCTCAAGCATACGATGGATAGCCCAGGGCCCCGGTGTAACTGTGGTTGCGAGCGTGCCAACCGTCGGCCCCGTTCCGCCGCCGACCAAAGTCGTGGTGCCACTGGCCAGCGCCTCTTCTGCCTGCTGTGGCGCGATGAAGTGAATATGGGTGTCGATACCGCCCGCGGTGAGAATCTTGCCTTCGCCCGCAATGACGTCGGTAGCAGGTCCGACGACGATGTTGACGCCGGGCTGAATATCAGGATTACCGGCCTTGCCGATCCCCGAAATACGACCATCCTTGATACCGACATCGGCTTTGATGATGCCCCAATAGTCCAGAATGATGACATTGGTGATAACCAGATCGACAGTTTCGGACGAGGGCCGCTGCCCCTGCCCCATACCGTCTCGGATGACCTTGCCGCCGCCGAATGTTACTTCTTCGCCGTAGATACAACGATCTTCCTCGACCTCGATGATGAGTTCGGTATCCGCCAAACGCAGACGGTCCCCCTTGGTCGGGCCATACAGTTCGGCATAGGCCTGTCTTGAGATCCTTCCCATCTGTCCCTCCTAGAGTTTTCCGTCGATTTTTGCGTTGAAGCCGTAGACTTCCCGGTCACCATCCAGTGCAACCAGTTCGACTTCACGGTCCTGCCCCGGCTCGAACCGCACCGCAGTCCCGGCCGGAATATTGAGCCGGAAACCTCTCGACCGTTCGCGGTCGAAGGCAAGCGCCTCGTTCGTTTCATAGAAATGATAATGCGATCCAACCTGTATCGGCCTGTCGCCCGTGTTCTCCACGGCGATGGTGCGCGTTTCGCGACCGTTATTGAGGTCGATCGACCCGTCTTCGATGAAATATTCACCCGGTATCATGATCGTCTCCTGAGGCACATCCCGAAAACTGTGAAATGGTTTTCGGACAAGATGCGCGTAAAAACCAAAGCCAGAGCGTTTCCAATGTTTCAGGAAATGCCTTACGGAATGGGGTTGTGAACGGTCACAAGCTTGGTGCCGTCCGGAAAGGTGGCTTCCACCTGAATGTCGTGGATCATTTCAGGCACGCCCTCCATCACCTCGTCACGGGTGAGAAGCGTGGCTCCATAGGACATGAGTTCTGCAACCGTCTTGCCGTCGCGTGCTCCCTCCAGAATTTCGGCGGAGATATAAGCCACGACTTCCGGGTAGTTCAGTTTCAGCCCTCGGGCCTTGCGTCGCTCCGCAACCAGTGCTGCGGTGAAAATCAGAAGCTTGTCCTTTTCACGTGGCAATAGTTCCATTTTTAGGCCCTCTCTAAACTGAGTTATGTTGCCCAGATGCGTGGCGCAGCAGCCGGTTTCCCCAGTCCGGTTTCGCGCAGAACTTCCCAGGCTTTTCGAAACAATGTCTTGGCTTCCGACATGCGCCCGCCGAGATAGCGGCAGACGATTATCCGCTCGAGCCGCGACGCCGAAAACAGATTTCTGGCTGCATCGCCGACCGCTTCGCGAATAGCATGAAGCGCGTTTTCATCTGCTGGACCGGCATAAACCATCGTCGCGACAATCGGTTTTGCGCAGAAGGCAAAAGCGGCATTCATCGCCGTATCGGCGCCATAAAGGCGGAACTGCTCGAACCAGATCGGCTTTCCGTCCCTGAGTATTTCGACCCTTTGACGAACTTCTCCCTTGTCGAAACTTTCCTGACAGGCGGGCCGCCCGAGACTGATAATGTCCCAGCCCAAATAGATCGCATCTCTGCTCAGCGAGACTTGCGTGCTTATGGAGGCCTTTGCGCCGTCAAAAACGATTGTTTCCTGCGGGAGATATTCACATATACCGCCCTCGCCCACCTCGATCCTGGTCGTTTGGCTGCTACGGCCCCGCTCGCTGCGATAGAATTTGGTGGCACCCGGCGTCGTCAGGACTGCCCTGGCGCCGCGCCCCAAAAAGCAAGAAATATCAAGAACATCTTCACCAGCAACACCGCCCGGCGGATGAAGAAGATAGACATGCGCGCTGCCGTCTTTTTCAGGATAGAAGGGTTGCTGCACCGCAAGCGGCCCCACGTGGCGTCGCCGCATCAGTCGCGTCACTTCACGATTATGCTCAAACTGCAGTTCAAGCTCGGCATGCCAACCCTTTTTCGACACTGCCACCTCTCCAATCTAACGACAAGTCACAGAATAGGAAGAAACATTCAGTACAAAATGGAGATGCATATACATTTTTTACTTAAGCTAGCTCGACAAATCGGTTCATACAAGCCTAAATGTAAGAAAGAGACCGGTTCACGAGGTTGCCATTGATGCGACTTTAAATACAAGAGCTGTAGATGGAAAGTTCCTTGGGAGGGAGAAAAATGCTGCAGGTAGCATCGGTCAGACGCAAATCAGACGATCAACTGGCAGATGAAAGGCCTTTATCGGGAACTGTTGTTCTCCGATACGATGAGCGACATCTGCGGCGAAAAGCAATCTCTTTAACAAACGGGATCAGAGTGTTCATCGATCTGCCAGATCCCGTTATTCTTACAGCCGAGGATCAACTTATACTCGATGATGGATCGATCATAGAGATAGAAGCTGCTGATGAGCTTTTATATTCCGTCACGACTTCCGATCTGGATCATTTGATAGAGCTCGTCTGGCATATTGGGAACCGACACCTCCCCGCTGAAATTTCGCAGGATCGCATCCTGATCGCCCGAGACCACGTTATTAAAGATATGCTAGAGGGGCTCGGCGCAACAGTAGCGGAAGTAGTCATGCCTTTTAATCCCGTTAGAGGCGCGTACGCTGGCCATCATCACGATCATAATCATAACTCACCGCACACCTGAATAGCCCTGTTGCCATTAGTTTGCGAAGGAAATTTCAATCATGGTTTCAAAGAATGGTCCCTTGCGCGTTGGAATCGGCGGCCCTGTGGGCTCGGGAAAGACCACTCTTACTGAAAAGCTATGTAAGGCGCTTCGAGCACGCTATTCAATCGCAGTGATAACCAACGATATCTATACAAAGGAAGATGCACTTATCCTTGCGCGGCAACAAGCCCTACCGGAAGATCGAATTCTGGGCGTAGAAACAGGCGGCTGTCCTCATACCGCTATTAGAGAGGATGCGTCCATCAATCTGCAAGCAATTGCGGAAATGAACAGAAAATTTCCCGATCTGGATATCGTTTTTATCGAATCGGGCGGCGATAATCTTGCCGCAACTTTTTCTCCAGACCTGGCAGACCTTACGCTTTACGTAATTTCCGTTTGTCAGGGCGAAGAGATACCGCGCAAAGGGGGTCCGGGCATCACTCGATCTGACTTTTTGATCATAAACAAGAGCGACTTGGCTCCTCACGTGAACGTGGACCTCGAAGTCATGAGAAGAGACGCGGATCGAATGCGAGCGGGTCGACCATTCGCTTTTACGGATCTCACCCGGGGCAGAGAGCTTAATACCGTCATTGATTTTATAATCGATAATGGTGGTCTTTCGGTTTAGCGTTTGGATAAGCGGTCGATTATGCGGACAGGCAAATGCAAGACCAACGATGCCTGTTCGAATGTGCCCTGACCTGAAGTAACGAAAGCATCGTCCAGCCCCGCATATTCATCCGTGATCATTTGCCTTAGGAGTTTACCCGACCCTAAAAGCTTGATCAACGTGTTGGAGCTGGCAAATGAACTGTGCCCGCCACTATCAACCTGGGAAATATCGAGAACCTGAATATTCTTCTTCTGTAAAAAGGCGATATCTGCGCCGCTGCCGATCCGGGCGTTTCCTCCGGTCAATCGCCGAGAGATATCTAACGCTCGGTCACGCCGCGAAACCACTATGGTGAATGGTTGCGGCAATGGCTCAATATCATTGACTTGGCTCTGGAACATGTCCGGATCAATATCGGGTGCCGCGAGCAGCACACCTTTGATCTTTTTGAGTTCCGCCGTGCGTTTCTCCATGGAGAGTGTTCTTAACGCTTCCATAACCACAAGTGCACCCATAGAGTGGCCAACGACGATAATTCCCTTTGTGTTGGTTCTTGCTGCCAATTGAAGTGTTTGCGCCAAACCATTGCGGGCGATGATGGCGCTGTCTCGATCATAAAGATAGCGGGTAAAATTGGCCGCTGAAGCCCAGGAAAAATGCACAGGGACAGAACGCACGTCATAATCATGGGCAATTTGTGCATTCCGGAAGAGAGATTCCGCAAAATTGTTATTGTAACCATGAACAAAGATAAAAACCTCGCGTTGGGGCTCGGATCGCTTCATTAGCTGAGCGTTCATTTCCCGCACGAAAGCATCTGCGTTCGGAATGACCTGGTAGTTTGCTGCCGTAAATTGCCGGCGGGGATCCGGTTGGGCCGAAGATGTTGGGACGTCGCCGGGGCGGTGTGCGTCGGGGATTCGCACGTCGATAGATGAGAACATCAGAGCATCCGCCCGACTACGCGAATACGCTATTTCCGGATCTTCAACACGCTCACGTGTGGTAGCAACAAGAAGTGGAATGAGGCTAGACCGCTGAGCACCTTTGTTGTCAACCGTTCCAAGCCCAGTCACGGCTCTGGGTCCAGCGCAACCCACAGAAAACTGCATGATAAGCACCGCGATGAGAAATCGCGGCGCTTGACCATATATCCGTCGGAAAATTGATTTCGCCATATCAGTTCTTCGGTAACGCGCCCTCCACGGCTTCACGAAGATGCTTTTCTTGTTCTAACGACAATGAGGTCTTCAACACTCGTCCTTTCAGATCGGGCATATCCGCGATCACTCGATCCCACTGCACCTTCCGCAAAAGAACAAAAAGGGCGGATGAGTTTTGAGGAATAGTCTCCCCGAGCGCGCGAATAAAATTGTCATCGATCCCATAATCAGTCAGCGAGCCGGAAAGCGCCCCAGCGCCAGCCCCAACCGCACCGCCGAGTGCCATACCAGCCAAGGGATTGAGAAAAATCAACCCAACAAGCCCGCCCCAAAGTGCCCCTGACAAGAAGCCTGACCCGGCACCCAAAGCGGGCAAATTGAATTTCTGTTTGAGATGAACTTTTCCAGTTCCATCCCGCACCACGATGACTGCGTCCTCCAGATCAACAAGATATTCTTTCTGGAGCTGGCCGAGCTTGAGCAGCACGTCATCAGCTTCTGCAACGGTATCGAAGCCTATCACAACCAATTCAGACAAAGCATTTTCCCTTCGATGATTGTAGATCATAATGCCGCGTCAGCGGCGCCACCTCACAGTACGAACATTGGTTATGCGCCCATCACGTGCACGGACTGTCACATCATAGGTGCGCCTGAAACGATCCCCACGATAGAGAAAGTGGCTACCTCTACAGTCAATTGCACGAACGTTTCGGAACCCGCGTGTTCTCAGGATTCTGGTCCCTTCAGAACAGCGGATTCTGTGACCATTATTCAACCTTGTTCCGACCAAAGCAGTCTGGTTCTGGCTGAATGCCTGAATGGGTTCGGCCACCGTGCCCGCGACGGTTAATGCAAACAATGCGAGAGTGGCGGCAATGGCTCGTAACATCATCCCCTCCACGAAGCTGTTTTCAACAAACAAGCTGACAGGTGATCTGGCTCGACATGACTGCCGAACCAGATCACATGGTTTCCAGAGCTGAGGGCGCCGGAAACTTCTCATAAAATGCTCGAGATGTAATCTTATCGACAACGCGCCTCAAAGACGCGGCCATGCTGATCACGATATCGGCAGTATTGAACACCGTTTCGAGTCTGAGCAACGCCGACGAGCGTTCCTGCAGCTGCGCCGATAGCCGCGCCAGTAAGCGCTCCGCGCGTATCCCCACCAATCGCAGCGCCCGCAAGACCACCGATTGCAGCACCACCTACACCATATCCAGCAGTCCGTCTGTCATCGGTGGTACACGCCGCTGTTGCGATCGCTATCGAACAAACTGCTAGTAAGGTGCAAACTCGGTTTCTCATTGTAACCTCTTTCCCAACATGAATCTAAACGACTATTGATACTCATTGTAACGCGAAAAAGTGCGACAAATGTGGGCACAAATGCGGCCTTCACGTACAGTGGGATACTTATCGACTGTGACGACCCATCACTCGATCGACGCACCA
>Ga0153948_1000917_pt1 | contig 15795 bp, 16 predicted proteins | sample TSNJ032MetaG_FD_104696 | JGI IMG/M metagenome (GOLD analysis project Ga0153948, IMG submission 104696) | Attine ant fungus gardens microbial communities from New Jersey, USA - TSNJ032 MetaG | ecosystem: Host-associated > Fungi > Mycelium > Unclassified | place: USA: New Jersey, Wharton State...
AGATCGTTCAGCAATGGTCGGTGAGCTGGCGCGATGCGCTGGTTGCTTCCATTGGTGGCGCTGTGGCATGGCTGATCTGTCAATGGCTTCTCGGCCAGCCGCGGCCGGTCTTTGCCATGGTTACAGCGGTGATCTGCCTTGCGCCCAACCTGCCGAACCACGGCAAGCAGGCCATTGGCGTCATGGTCGGCGTAACGACAGGCGTGGTGATCGGAGAGCTGTCGCTTCTGCTGCCGGAAACCATTCCCGTCATGCATATGGCGGTGGTGACCTTCATTGCCATGGTGCTGGCGACATCGTTCGGCATGGCGCCAGCGATTGCCATCCAGTCCGGGGTTTCGGCCATTCTGGTGCTGGCCATGGGGCCGCAAGTGGCGGGGGTGACCCGCCTGATCGACGTTCTGGTGGGGGCGGGTGTCGGGCTTCTATTCAGCCAGATCTTGCTGACGCCTGACCCGGTGCGGCTGATCGACAGGGCGGCGCGGGGCCTGCTGGACCGGCTGGCAAACGGGCTGAAACAGGCGGCCATGGCGCTTGATAAACAGGACCCGGTGCGTGCTCAAAATGCGGTCAATCAGTTCACTTCTGCCCATCGGGCTGTCATCGCGCTGGGCGACGGTATTGCGCTTGCCCGCAGCAATGCGCGCTGGTCGTTGCGCGGGCGGCTGGCGGCCCGCGAAGTAACCGAAATGGCCGGGCGTTATGATCGTCGCGGCATTCGTCTTTACGCCTCGGCGCTGCTGTTTGGCGAAGCGCTTGGCAATGCGCTGCGCAAGAAAGAGGCTCCCCCGCCGCCATGGGTCAGCGAGGCGCTGCAGATCATCATCGCCAATTGTTCGCTGGATGAAGGCGTGGTGCCGCAGCGCATTCCGCCCGTGCCGAAGGAAATACCCTTCGGCTGGCGTGATTGCGTACACCGGCTGGAATCGGTGCAGGATACGCTGTTGCACTTCCTGCATTCGGGAATTCCCGACAGTGTGCCGGTCCAGACAACGAAGACGGTACACTCTTGAGCAATTCAACCGAAGTTGCTTTCCGATTGGGATGTTAATCTACTCCCATGGATGCGACCGCATCGGATTTGCCAAAACACTGGATTCCACCGAACCCTGGTCGGCTGATATTTGCCGTTCCCTTTGAATGGCCTCGGCTTCAATGGCGGAAACGTGACTGTTCTTTCGGTAGGGAGACGACGCGTCGTATCCCGCCTGTCCAGCGCAGCCTGCAAGAACGATCATAGATAAAACAATACAGGAATTGAAATTCATTATGTCCACTTATTAATAGGGTTCAATATATTGGGTTATAAAATTATTAAAACATATCAACTGGTTAAGGTGATATGAAGATATCATGATCGGAGATAGTACACGCATGTCCGGGTCGCAAGACCCGGGCCATGCAAATACTGTCGCTTCTTTCATTTTGTGTGGTGGCCTTTATGAAACCGGGTCGTCGCGCTTTTCCAGAATGTGATCGACCAGCCCCCAGCTGAGACCTTCCTGCGCGGTCATGAAATTATCGCGGTCCAGTGCGCGTTCAACCTCTTCTTCGGTGCGTGCGCAATGTTCCGCGTAAAGCCGTATCATGCGGCGTTTGGTACGCTGCACCTCCTCGGCATGGATGAAAATATCCGATGCCTGGCCCTGAAACCCACCCGATGGCTGGTGGACCAGCAGGCTGGCATTGGGCAGTGCTGCGCGGTGGCCGGGTTCGCCCGCCATCAGCAGAAAGGAACCCATCGAGCGGGCGGTGCCCATGCAAAGCGTGTGAACAGGCGCACGGATATAGCGCATCGTATCGTAGATCGCGAAACCGCTCGTCACCACACCGCCGGGTGAGTTGATGTAGAGATTGATCGGCAGCCTGGCATTTTCGGCTTCGAGAAACAGCAACTGGGCGCAGACCAGTTCCGAAACCGTGTCGTTCACCTCACCGTTCAGAAACACGATCCTCTCGCGCAGCAGGCGGGAGTAAATGTCGAATGACCGCTCGCCGCGGCTTGATTGTTCAACGACCACAGGGACGAGTTGCATCGTTTCGCGCATGGCGAACTCCTTTCCAGATTGTCGGATGTCGGGCTGTCTTGCGCTAGGCCGCGCGCATCAGCAGCGATCCATTGGCATTGGCTGCAACCGGGGCAGGGCGCTTCAGCCGTATGTCGCTCAGCACATGGCTGATTTGCAAGCGCGTGCCGCCCTCACCATTAGGAGCGATGCTGAAAGTGACGGTGCTTTCGAGAAACGGCGGTTCCTTCTCGCGCATCCGATAGGTGATTTCCTCACCGGGTTTGCACGATGCGGCGCTCTGTTCGGCAAGATCGGCTGCGGGAAGCCAGTGCTCCCGGAATTCAGGCGTGCTGATTGCCCGCCAGACCTTCTGCGGCGCAGCATCCAGCTCATAGGTCTGTGCGATATCGGGCTTCGGCGTTTGGCTCTGCTGCTCGGTCATTGGTCCATATCCTTCAGCAGGTCTTTCAGGGCGTCGATACGCGCTGGCCAGTAGGCGCGATATTTCATCAGCCACTGGGCCATCAGCGCTAGACCGTCGGGGTCGACTTCGTAATTCACGAACCGCCCGCGCTTTTCTTCCCGTACCAGACCGGCGCCGCGCAAAACCGCCAGATGCTGGGACATGGCGGGCTGGCTGATCTCCATGCCCTCGCGCAGCGCGCTGGCATGCAGACTGCCAGTCGCCAGTTTTTCATAGATTGCGCGACGGGTCGGATCGGCCAGCGCCTTGAAAATATCGTTCTCGCTCATGGCTAACACATAAGCACGCACTTATGTGATTCGCAAGCCATGTTTGGACGCCGCCGAGCGTTCGCGCCTATTTGTCGGGGGAGGTGAACTGCATCGTATAGACACCGCCGCCGATGCCTTGCGCCAGCGAGGGAGCTAGGTGCACCGGCGTGCATTTCTGCACGGCCTGTATGGCGGTATCGACAAAAGCTTTCCTGGCTTTGTCGTCGCCCTGCACATCGATCGCCGTTGCGCGGGGCGTGCCGATCAGGCTGCCGTCGCGCTTGAAGCTGAAGCTCAGCGTGACGGATGACTTCTTCGCATCGGCAGGCGGCGACCAGCAGGCCTGCAACGCCGCACCAACCTCTTCCATGGACTTCAGTTCCGCCGCCTGAACCGCGCCAGCGGCCAGAACAACGGATGCACACAGACCGGTCATAGAAACGAGTTTTTGAACCGCGATCAATTTGGCCTCCCCAAGCGCGATGTTTCCACATTGAAGTAGGGCAGTAGGGGAATAGGGGAATAAGGCAGTATGTTTTCGTTGCGAACGGCGGAGGCGTTGTTAATCCTATTCCCCTATTCCCCTATTCCCCTATTCCCCTATTCCCCTATTCCCCTATTCCCCTATTCCCCTTGATCGCTTCCATCAGAAAAATTCAATTGTACGCCAACGCTTGAGGGGTATTTTGCGGCGCATGATGCCGTTCTCTCCCAGCACTGCAGTTGCATTCTTCGTGATGCCGGGCTGTAACGAGCAATTTCCTGTGCTCCGGTGCTCACGTACCCAAAAGTACGCTCCGCTCCGGTGCTCGAAAATCACTCGTTTCGCCACGGCCTGACGAATTTGCAACGGCAGTGCTAAGTCGAACTTTCTCAAGTCAGCTTTTTCCCGTTCGGATATTTCAATGTCATCCTCCCCCAATACCGCTCAACACCAGACGGCGATCCGTTATGCATTGGGCGGCTTTCTCGCCATGGCGTCTGCAATGGGCATTGGCCGTTTCATCTACACGCCGATCCTGCCGGGCATGATGGCCGATCTTGGCTTCAACGCTGCTGATGCCGGCTTCATCGCTTCCGCCAATTATATCGGCTATCTTCTTGGTGCTGTCGCGGCGGGTTATGGCTGGTCGGCAGGTATTGAACGCGCCAGCGTGATCACCGGTCTCATCATCAGTGCGGTGCTTTGCGCGGCCATGGCGCTGTTCGACGGCGTCTGGATGTTTGCAGCCATCCGCTTTGCTGCCGGTTTCATCAGCGCCGTGACCATGATCCTCTGCACCGCTATCGTGCTCAGTCATGTGACCGCCGCAGAACGCAGCGGGCTTGGCGCGGTGCATTTCGGCGGGGTGGGCAGCGGTATTGCCATTTCGGCGGTGCTGGTCGCTGCCATCCGCTTTTCCGGCCTTGGCTGGCGTGCGGATTGGGTCGGTGCGGCGCTGCTTACGCTGGTCATGCTGGTGGGCGTGATCTTTCTGGTGCGCGAAGGGCCACGCGGCAATGGCGGCAACACCCGTGAACCGGCTTTGCCGAAAAGCTTTGCCTTCAACGCACTGGCGCTTGCCTATGGTATTTTCGGCTTCGGCTATGTCATCACCGCGACGTTTCTGATCGCCATCGTGCGCGCCAATGAAGGCGGACCGCTGATGGAAGCAGCCGTGTGGATTGTTACCGGCCTGACGGCTGCGCCGTCCATCTGGCTGTGGTCCCCGGCGGCGAAAAAGTTCGGCCTGTTCAATGCTTTTGCGCTGACGGCGCTACTGGAAGCCATCGGCGTTGCCGTCAGCGTCGTCATCGCGCCGCCCGTTGGCCCGCTGGTCGGCGGCGCGCTTCTGGGCATGACCTTCATGGCGCTGACGGCTTTCGGTCTCCAGATCGCACGGGTTCTGGCTCCGGCATCGCCAAAGCGGGCACTGGCGCGTATGACCGTGTCGTTCAGCATCGGGCAGATTGTCGGGCCGCTGGTCGCCGGTTACATGGCGCAGCGTTCCGGCTCGTTCACCTCGGCCAGTCTCGCGGCAGCGCTTTCGCTGGTGGCTGTTGCCGTCATCGGCGTGCTGGCGGGTCAAAAGGCCAAGTAGGGCGCTAAAAGCAGGAAACTAATAAGGTTTCTAGCAAAATCTTACAAAGATTTAACTGGTAAAGGCACGCTAACAGGCATTCTATGGGGGCGATAACCCCATAGAATCGGGACCTTTTTCGTGTTCGTATCTTTCTTCCCCCGCCCCAAATTGTTTTTTCCGTCTGTCGTGCTCTGGAGCCTGCTGGCTGTCCTTAGCTGGTACATGGGGGGAGAAAATCTCGGGCGCATATTCGGAATGCCGCCAGCGGCTGCGGATGCTGCGCCGATCATCGGCGCCAGCATTTTCTGGTCCACGCCGTTCCTCTGGTTCTACATCTATTTTGCGGTAGCAACCTTTGCGTTTTATGCTTTCTGGGCAGTGTTCTCGCCGCATCCATGGCAGCGCTGGTCAATCCTCGGTTCGGCGCTGATCCTGTTCACGACCTATTTCTCCGTGCAGGCCAGCGTGGCGGTGAATGCCTGGTATGGTCCGTTCTACGATATGGTGCAGAAGGCGCTGTCGACGCCCGGGTCGGTCACGGCCAGCGATTTCTATTGGGGCACTGTCGACTTTCTTGGCATCGCCTTCATCGCGGTCACGGTCGGTGTGCTGAGCCTGTTCTTCGTCAGCCATTACATCTTCCGCTGGCGCACGGCGATGAATGATTATTACATGAGCCACTGGCCGCAACTGCGCCACATAGAAGGTGCGGCGCAGCGCGTGCAGGAAGACACGATGCGGTTTTCCTCAACGCTGGAACAGTTGGGCGTCAGTCTGGTGAAGGCCGTCATGACGCTGATCGCCTTCTTGCCGGTCTTGTTCAGTTTTTCCGAGAAGATCAATGAACTGCCAATCATCGGCGTCATCCCGCATGCACTTGTGTGGGCGGCGGTTTTCTGGGCCGTCTTCGGTACAGGCCTGCTGGCGCTGGTCGGCATCAAGCTGCCGGGGCTGGAGTTTAACAATCAGCGCGTGGAAGCGGCCTATCGTAAGGAACTGGTTTATGGCGAGGATCATGATGACCGCGCGGGGCCGGTTACAATGCGCGAATTGTTCCGCAATGTCCGACACAATTACTTCCGGCTTTATTTCCACTATGTCTATTTCAACGTGGCCCGCATTCTCTACCTGCAGGCGGACAATGTCTTTCCGACGATTATCCTCATTCCGTCCATCGTGGCAGGTAAGTTGACACTTGGACTGATGAACCAGATCAGCAACGTGTTCTCTCAGGTGCAGGGGTCGTTCCAGTATCTCGTCAATTCATGGACGACGATTATCGAGCTTCTGTCGATCTACAAACGTCTGCGGGCTTTCGAGGCGACCATCCATGGCGAACCGCTGCCGTCGCTGGATCGCGAAAATCTGGAAACACCGCAGAGCGTTTAAGGAAGGACACCAGCACCCTCGTGCTTCGAGGCGGCGCTTACGCGCCTCCTCAGCATGAGGGTTTGGAAAACGCCGGCTACGACCTGCTTTGCGCAGCGTGGCCGGTGTTTTTGTCGAGGCTGTTCAGATAATCGCCATAGGTGGTGCATTTAACATCCGGCTTGGTGCAGACTTCAGAAACAAGTCGCTCCATGGCGCGCCAGTAAGCACCATCATTCATCAGCACGAAATGGAAACCCAGCTGCAAGGGAATGCGCTCGCCGTCATATTGCTTGTCGAAGGCGGCGCGAAACGCCTTATAGGCGCGGTCCTCGAAGGCTGCCGACTGTTCTGGCGCTTCCTTGCCCTTCGAATGGCGAACATAGAGATTGTAATCCATGCCGACGATAGGACGTTGCGACGGACCTTCCGGGATCAGCGGCAGGCCAAAGGATGCGAACTGGCCCGTGAATTGGGGCAGTTCCGGCCCGCGTGTGACGGATGAGGCCTGATAGCGGAAACCATTGGCCTTCAGCGCGTCCTGCACCGGCTTCGAAGCGGCGAGATAGGGTGCGCGAAAGCCGTTGATGCCGTGCCGCGCGAGGTCGCGCCAGCCTTCCGGCTCGCCGTCGATACCGTTGTTCTTGTAGGCGTCGGCAACGATGCGGCGAAACTCGCCGACTTCCTTGTTCCAGTCGGCGGTGGACCAGCTGGTGCCGTCGAAATGGCCGCAGCCATGGCTGGCAATCTCGTTGCCCTCCAGATGCGCCTGCCAGATATTGCCAAGCCGGGTCACGACTTCATCATGGGTCTGGGCAAAGCCGACATTGGACGCACCCGCCTTTTTGTGCGGCGGCTGATAGCTGGCGCGGTCCTTTCGGGTCATAAGAAAGACGCAGGACAGGAAATAGGTGAAATGGGCGTTGTTCTTCTTCGCGAGTTCGCGCGAGCGCGTCCAGAGCGCATTGTCATGTGCGCCGTCGAAGGAAATCAGCACATATTGCGTTTTGGCGGCAGCAGCGTCGGCTCCGGCGCTCGCGTCCGGTGATGTAGCCCCGGCAGGCGCACAGAAAGCCGTCGAAAGGGAAAGAGCGAGAAGAGTTTTGGGGGAGAAAACGCGCATTGCCATCAGATACCGGGAAAATCGAAGGCCGGGAAGGGGGATATGACCTCGCTATCCCTTGAATATGGCGAAGGTCGGACCGAAATTCACTTTTACGCGGGGCTTGATCTGCTTATTTCGCAGACGGGTCTTACATATGGCGACAATTCCGACTAAAAGCGCCAGAACATCTATTTCGTAAACCAGATTCAAGAACAATGGCAGGTCCATGGCAGACGACAGTTTCATTCGCGAGGTAAACGAAGAACTCCGTTCGGAACGGGCGAAGCAGGTCTGGAAGAATTTCGGCCCGATCGTGATCGGTGCTGCCGTTGCTATCGTTTTGGGCACTGCTGGCTGGGTCGGCTATCAGCATTGGACCGACAGCAAGGCGTCTGCATCCGGCGACAAGTTCCTCGCGGCGCTTGACCTCGCATCGGCAGGCAAGAACGATGAGGCGCTTGCTGCGCTCGACGATCTGGAAAAGACCGGCTACGGTTCCTATCCGGTTCTGGCGCGCCTGCGTGCGGCTTCGGTTCTTGCTGGCAAGGGCGATGCGGCTGGCGCCGTGAAGGCGTTCGACGATATCGCTGCCGACAATGCCGTGCCAGGCCCTCTGCGTGATGTGGCGCGCCTGCGTGCGGGCTATCTGCTGGTCGACAGCGGTTCTTATGACGATGTCGCCAAGCGCGTCGAAACCCTGTCCGCCGATGGCAATTCGATGCGCTCCAGCGCGCGCGAAGCCCTTGGCCTTGCGGCCTGGAAGGCCGAGCGTTACGACGATGCGGCTAAATTGTTCAAGCAGATCGCCGATGACGGTTTGGCTCAGGCCAATATCCGCCAGCGCGCTAACACCATGCTGGATCTGATGCGCAGCGCAGGCGTTGCGGCACAAAGTTAAACAAAGGCTACCTTCGGGGCTGGTCTTGAACCGGCCCTGTTTCTTTCTGGAGTAATTTTCGTTCATGGGTTTCACTCTCGCTATCGTCGGGCGTCCCAATGTCGGCAAGTCCACGCTGTTCAATCGTCTCGTCGGCCGCAAGCTGGCGCTGGTGGACGACCTGCCGGGCGTCACGCGCGACAGGCGCATCCATGACGCCAAGCTCTACGACCTCAAGTTTCAGGTGATCGACACGGCTGGTCTCGAAGAGGCCGCCAATGACTCGCTGGAAGCGCGCATGCGCGCCCAGACGGAAGCCGCCATCAGCGAAGCCGATGCGGTTCTGTTCGTGGTCGATGCCAAGAACGGCCTGACGCCTGCCGACAACACCTTTGCCGAACTGGTACGCCGTTCCGGCAAGCCGGTAGTGCTGGTGGCCAACAAGGCCGAAGCGCGCGGCGCGCAGTCGGGCCTTTACGACGCCTTCCAGCTCGGTCTTGGCGAACCGTGCCCGATTTCGGCTGAACATGGTCAGGGCATGCCCGACCTGCGTGACGCCATCGTCGAACTTCTGGGCGAAGAGCGCGTTTTTGCCGATGAGAAGGAAGCGGAAACCGCAGACGAAGTCTTCACGCCGAAGGCTGTCGGCGAGCTGATCGGCGACGACATCGAAGACCCGGATGAAGAAGTCATCCCGGCCTATGATGCGACCAAGCCGCTGCGCATTGCCATCGTCGGACGCCCGAATGCGGGCAAGTCCACGATGATCAACACGATGCTCGGCGAAGATCGCCTGCTGACCGGCCCGGAAGCGGGTATTACCCGTGACTCGATCTCGGTCGACTGGGAATGGCACGGTCGCAAGATCAAGCTGTTCGACACCGCCGGTCTGCGCCGCAAGTCGCGCGTGCAGGAAAAGCTGGAAAAGCTGTCGGTCGCCGACGGCCTTCGCGCCATCCGCTTTGCGGAAGTGGTGATCATCGTGCTCGACGCGACGATCCCTTTCGAAAAGCAGGATTTGCAGATCGCCGATCTGATCATCCGTGAAGGTCGTGCACCGGTCATCGCCTTCAACAAGTGGGACCTGATCGAAGACCGCCAGATGGTTCTGGCCGATCTTTACGAAAAGACCGCCCGCCTTCTGCCGCAGGTGCGCGGACTTCGCGCCGTACCGATTTCGGGCGAACGCGGACAGGGTCTCGACAAGCTCATGGAAAATGTCGTGAAGACCCATGAGATCTGGAATCGCCGTATTTCTACCGGCCGCCTCAATCGCTGGCTGGAAGGCGTGATCGCCCATCAGCCGCCGCCGGCCGTTTCCGGTCGCCGCCTGAAGGTGAAATATATGACGCAGGTGAAGACCCGCCCGCCGGGCTTCGTCGTGTCCTGCTCGCGCCCCGATGCGATGCCGCAATCCTATGTGCGCTACCTGATCAACGGCCTGCGCGAAACCTTCGATATGCCGGGCGTGCCGATCCGCCTTGCGCTGCGCACCTCGGACAATCCGTTCGCCGGTCGCGCCAAGAAGAAGCGATAAGCATGATGCAAAAAAGCCCGGAGTGATCCGGGCTTTTTCTTTTGGCGCTGCTGTGCAGACGGCATCATGCTTTTGGCAGCACGAATTCGACACGCCGGTTCTGGGCGCGTCCATCGGGATTGTCCTTGCCCTCTATGTCGTTGGGCGCGAAAGGTTCGCTTTCGCCACGCCCTTCCGGTTTCAGGCGTGCTGACGGCACGCCATTGCCGACGAGAAACTCGACGACCGCCCCGGCACGCGCTTTGGAAAGCTTGAGGTTGTAGCTGTCGGAGCCTTTGGAATCCGTATGGCCGACAACTTGCACGGTGGAATCCGGTGTGCTGTCCAGTATCTTAACGACATCACCCAGTGTGGACTTGGCCTTAGCCGTCAGCTTGGCGCTGTCGAAGCCGAACAGGATATCGCTCGTGACAGACAGGACGATGCTGTTGTCTGTCTCCCGCATCGTGATGTTGCCGCTCTTCTCGACAATCTGTTGCGCTGCGCCCGAAAGGCCGCGCGCGTTGCCATCCGTGTCGCCGGAAGCCGAAACCAGATCGCGGATTTCCGGCACAAGATCACGAATATAGGCGCTCTTATCCGTATTCAGCCCTGCATCCTGCGCTGTTCCACCCGATGGCAGGCACAGCGCAGCAAAGCCGATAACACCAAAACGGGTCAATCGATGGATCGTAGCCATTGGCTGTTCCCCCTATTCGGCGGGAACGCCGAACGGCCCAAGCGGCTCGACCCCCTTGATATAGAGCGTCACCTTCTGGTCTTTCGGTGGTGCCGGAAAGACGCCATGCCAGACGCCGACCACAGGCCCCTTGCCGAACAGCGAAACGGAGGTGGGCGTGAGCGGCTTGCCCTCGGAGTCCTTCAACAGCAGATACTTCTTGTCGCCAGCGAGAAGGTAATAATCGTTCTCGTACTCCTTGTCCGACATGGAGCTGTAAAGCGTCGAGGAAACGTTGTCGCCTTCCGTGGCATTCTTGAAACGGACCTTGACGGTCAGCTTGTCGCCGTCGCGTATGGCGCCGCTAACCTCGGCGGTAACCTGGCCGCTGCTGTGATAGCCGGTTGCGAGCGGCTGGCCCGCTGCTTCTTCAGCCAGCGCTGCAAAGGGCAGGGCGCTTGCAGTTAGCAAGACGGTGGCGAGAAGTGTACGTGAGAGAAACGCCATGAGTATCGCTTTCATTTGTTGGACAGCCGGGAGCATTATGCAGTCGGACGAAATCACCCGGCGTCGCATTCATGCGGTGAGAACAAATAAGGGAGCAGTTCAGGCGGTATCATGCGAACTGATTTGGTCGGATTATGCTCTGAAAGGTGAACCACTCCGGATGCGGGGCCGAAACCTAACAGTCTGAAAACAAAAATTCTATAAAGTTTCAAAAAAACTACAATCTTTTACTTCAAACTTCTTTTCCGTTCGTTACATGACGGATTGGGCCGGTGTTTCAGGTATTTATTTTCGCGCCGATCTAGAGCAGTTCCGGTTAAAATGGAATTGTGGAACCGCTCTATCTATTTGTTTTTACGCATTATCCTACGCATCGAAGCGGGATCAGAAATCAGTCCAGTGAACTGATTTCTCCGCGTAGGCGCTACGCACTTTTGCTGGAAATGCTCTCATCCATTGGCATCAAAACGCGCATTAACGGGTTGAGCTTGGTCGTCGCGGCTGCTAATCCGCCCGCTCCCCGATTTTCTCCCAAAAGGTGCAGTGATGACGAAGGCTGTTGAGAGCCCATTTGATGGCGTGACATTAGGCATCGATTTCGGCACCACCAACACGGTGTTGTCCGTTGCCAGCCCCGATGGTTCGGCGGCGGTGCTGAGCGTCGTCAAGGATGGCGCCGATGTGACCGGCTATCGCTCGATCCTCTGTTTCTGGCAGGATCGCGAAACCGGCGAACGCACGGTGGAAAGCGGCCCATGGGCGATGGATGCTTTTGTCAACGCACCGCATTCGACGCGCATGCTGCAATCCTTCAAGACCTTCGCGGCGTCGAAATCCTTCACCGATACGCCGGTTTTCGGCAAGCGCTTCAAGTTCGAGGATATTCTGACGACTTTCCTCGAAACGGTTGCCGCGCGTCTCGGCGACCGGCTGCCGCCCAAGGGCAATCGCGTGGTGGTCGGGCGGCCCGTTATTTTCGCGGGCGGCTCGCCGGACGAAGAACTGGCGATGCAGCGCTACGAAAAGGCGTTTCGCGCCTTTGGCTTCACCGACATCCACTATGTCTACGAACCGGTGGCGGCGGCCTATTTCTACGCGCAGGAATTGAAGGCGGATTCGACTGTTCTGGTGGCCGACTTCGGCGGCGGCACGAGCGACTTTTCCATCGTGCGTTTTGAAGTGGGCAAGGGCGGTCTTTCCTTCACGCCGATGAGCCAGACAGGTCTTGGCATTGCGGGCGATACATTCGACTATCGCATCATCGACAATGCAGTTTCACCACTGCTCGGCAAGGGCACGGAATACAAATCCTTCGGCAAGCGCCTGACCATGCCGAACCATTATTACGCAAATTTCGCGCGCTGGAACACGTTGTTCCTGATGAACTCGCCCGCGACAATCCGCGACCTGACCGAACTTGCCAAGCAGGCGATTGAGCCGGAAGCACTGGAGCATTTCATCAATCTGATCGAGAATGACTACGGCTACGAGATTTATCGCGCCGTTTCGAACCTCAAGGTCCGGCTGTCATCCGAACGCATGGCGGAACTGCATTTCAAGGCGGATGATTTTGAAATCCGCTCGGATATCACCCGCAACGATTTCGAAAACTGGATCGCCGAGGATGTGCGCCAGATCGAGCAATCGGTGGAAGAAGCCGTCGACAAGGCCGGAATTCAATCCGGCAATATCGACCGCGTGTTTCTCACGGGCGGCACGTCTTTCGTGCCGGTCATCCGCACCGTGTTCGAGAATCGTTTTCCCGATGCGGCAGTGACCAGCTCCAACCAGTTCGACTCGATTGCCACCGGTCTGGCGCTGATCGGGCAGGATGCGGATATCGACCGCTGGTCCGTGAAGTGATTGCTAAAGACGCGTTGTCCTGACGGGTGTCGTCAGGACGCTGTCGCCGTATCGGCAAAGCAGTTGGCAATCTTGTCATTCGCACCAAGCGTCTTCGCCCATTTGACCAGCTCCGGCACCTCGCTTCTGTCAGCCATGCCGCCCCAAACGTCTTTGAGTTTCGGCGTCTTGCCTGAGAGGTTGAAGAAGAAATAGCCGGGGTCCGCGACCGGAACATCGGCATAAACGACGGCCCAGTCGCCGTTCTTCATGAATGTCTCGATGGTGATGGCGGTTGGTTTCACTTTCTTGCGAAAGCTCTTGGCAATCAGGGCTGTGTAATCGGCCCGCTGTTGCTTGGTCAAACTGGCGGTAACCCCGTCGCAAGGCGACTTGGCGACGGCGCTTCCCGCGGATGCCAGAACCGACATTGCAATGAAACCACTTATACAGGCCGACTTGAAAACCGCTGTCATCATTCCCCTCCAAACGTGTGCCATCCCGTTCGGTGAGCATAGCCGGATTATGCGGAAGCGATAGAGCTTTACGGCACGATTTCGATCGGCGTGCCGTTCGGCACTTTTGCCCAGATGTCGCGCATTTCCGCGTCGGTAACGGCAATGCAGCCATCGGTCCAGTCCCACAAATGGTGCATGGATGCTAGCCAGCCCCAGCCGTTCGGCAGGCCATGGATCATGATATTGCCGCCCGGCGCGTAACCACCCGCCGCGGCTGCCCGTTGATCATCTTCGTTCGGATAGGAAATATGCAGGCTCAGATGCGCCATTGAGCGCGGATTGCGCCAATCGATGACATATTGCCCTTCGGGCGTCTTCTCGTCACCCTCGCGCTGCTTGTGACCGCCATCGCCATTGCTGCCAAGCGATATGCGATAGGTGCCAATCGCTTGGCCCTGGCGCAGCAAGGTCATCTGACGGCTGGCCTTTTCAACCCGGATCGCATCGGCCTGCTGTTCTGCCGGAGCGGCGACGGGAGGTTCGACCAGACTGACCCGCGCCATGACCTTGGTATAGCCAAACAACGCGACAGCAATGAGCACGATGGCAGCGAGAGTTTTCTTGATCATGATGTCCGATCTGACCCGAATATGCGCAAACGAAGAGATGAAGTGCTTTTCACAGATGATTGGGGCTTTCACAAGTTCATTGTGAACGATGGTCAGCACCGATAAGGTTCGGCTCGCAATCAATGCACGCGATATGGAGCAACGTCTTGTCTATGCTGAAGAATGATGAAGCTGTGTCCGCACGATTTACTGATCGTTTGCGACAGAGCACGGAGCCCTACTGGACACAGGCCGTGACGCATCGTCTGGTCCGGGAAATCTACACCGGGACGGCGTCGAAAGACGTGATGACGCGCTATCTGGTTCAGGATCACCGTTTCATCGATTGTTTCCTGTCCTTACTTGGCGGCGCACTCGTCAATTGTGACAGGATGGACGCGAAGCTGACCTTGGGCCGCTTCATCGGCATGATCAGCAATGACGAGAACTCCTATTTCGAGCGCGCTTTCGAAACGCTGAAGGTTGACGATGCGACGCGCTTCGATACACCCGATGCGGCGACGACGACCGGGTTCAAGGCGCTGATGCTGGAAGCAGCAAAGTCCGGTTCCTATGCTGTTTGCCTGTCCGTGCTCACCGTAGCCGAATGGCTCTATCTCGACTGGGCAGACAAGGCGCCGAAACCTCTGCCGGAGAATTTCGTTTTCGCCGAATGGATCATCCTGCACGACAATCCGTATTTCGTGGAGTTCGTCAGCTTTCTGCGTTCGGAACTCGACCGTGTCGGACCGGCTGCAGCATCAAAATGCGAGGATTTTTTCCGACGGGCCGTGGAACTGGAGAAAGCCTTTTTCGACGCTGCCTACGAAGCCGGAACCTAATCAGCCGCCGCAACCTTCAGACACACTTCGATTGTCGTCATACAGACCGGCGTTTGCGCCTGTTCCTGCTTGTTGTCGAGCCAGTGCTTGTAGACGATGCGAAACTCGACATCCTTATACGCATAGGTTTCGCCGCGGGCTTTGATGCGGCTTTTCTCAAGCGCTTCACCGGATATCACCATATGCAGTGACAGCCGCTTGAAGACCCACGGCTTCGCGCCCTTCGGGTGTTCGAAGACCTCGACATGATAATAGGGGTCACCGATCGCTTCATCCGGCGTGATATGCACTGCCGCCCAGCGCGTGACTTTCGGCGTATCGGCGAAAATGACCACGCCATTGCGTTGAAGATCCGCCTTGGCCGTGGCTGGCAGGAGTGTGAGCACGGAGAGGAGAGCGGCAAATATCTGTCCTGGCTTCCAGTTTCGCATCGCGGCTCCTTATCGGTAATCTGCGTGTAGATTTTTGACGAAATTAGTTTCGTCCTGTCAGGGCAATTTTGTCCCTTTTCGCCCGTGCGCTCCAAAAACGCAATGAAAACAAAAGCCGGGCCGGCGGCGTTAATTCTAAATTAATCAATCTTTTCAAATAGTAAACGGAAGCCCGTTAACGATACATCAAGGTTAATACTCCATTATCAGCGTTGTTAAGCATATCCCGAAATGCGCGGAAACGCGCCTCGGACACGATGTGCGCGAGAACAACAGAAGTCTGTGTGAGTGGAGTGTGCGGTGCGTCTTGTGTCGATACGAGCGCTGTTTGGTCGTCGGAAGACCGTCGCTGAGCCGGTTTGGCATTATCCTGTCACGGGCTATTGCCCGGAAGAGGGGCGCTATTACGCCGTGCGCGCGAAGCCGCGTCATATCGCCCGCAAGCCGCAGCGCCTGATCCCGCTGGTACTCACAGCCTTCGCCTATCTCTTCAATTCCAATGCGATTGCCTTTCAGGATATGGCGAGCCTCGTGCCTTCCGCCGATCTTGGCACGCATCGCTGGACGGCTTTCGTCGCCAAGGCGCCCGTCGGTTCCGTGCATCAGGCGGAAATGCCTTTTGTCGATGCAACGACGGTCACCGGTAGCATCGCAACCAACGGCATTGAAGTGCCGGGCATCGGTCGTGTGGCGCTTTCGGGCGGCAAGAAGACCGCAAAGCTCGGCCCGGATGATCCAAATCCGGATGAAAACCG
>Ga0153948_1000918_pt1 | contig 15757 bp, 15 predicted proteins | sample TSNJ032MetaG_FD_104696 | JGI IMG/M metagenome (GOLD analysis project Ga0153948, IMG submission 104696) | Attine ant fungus gardens microbial communities from New Jersey, USA - TSNJ032 MetaG | ecosystem: Host-associated > Fungi > Mycelium > Unclassified | place: USA: New Jersey, Wharton State...
AAGCTTCTATACAGAACATTTTCCGTATCCCCTCCGGCGTTAATCCTACGGATATATAGCGGGCAAATTCCCGTTTTCTCTGACGCAGGAAACCCAGCGTATTAGAAAATACATTGGCAATCCCAATAATGGCAAGTAAAACACAAAAAGCACCTAATACCAGCTTATAACCACCTATCATTACATTGATTGACAACGGTACAAAGACAACATAAAAAAATTAGATTTTCCAAACGATGTCAAAATCCTCGTTTGTGGCCTTAATTTGTGAAATCATACCATCGGCAACCTCCCGCCTGTCCTCAAAACTGATGTTGTCCCAATTATCCAAAAGCTCGGAAATCCGGGCTATTCTATCCGGGGAAACAGTCTCGGCGCTTAAATCGGCTATTTCTTTTATAATCGTTTGCCGCCTCGCGTCCAGTTCCTCGATCTTGCCGTTGGCGTAGGACAGCAAGACAGCGTTCGCGCCCATCAGACCATTGATCAGCTTTTCAATTTCGGCCTCGGCCTGTGCAAGCTCCACATTCAGCGCGGTCAGTTTGGGATTGACTTTCGCGGGATTGCCGCCCGTCAAAGTTTGAAACTCAGCCATCTTAACAATCATTTGCGTATATATGGATTGTTCAAACTCGTCCGTTCGGAGCGTTCCGCAACCGGCACAGCTTTCGATGTTGTCAACCCGCTTGTGACAGCGCAGGTAACGAATACCCGAAGAATTGACGCTCACCAGCGCGTAACCACATCGTCCGCACTTGATTTTCCCGGCAAGCCATGTATTCTGCACCTTGCGCCCGTTCTGGAATGTTGTGTTGTTCATCAGCTTTTTGCGGCATTGGAGCCATACATCCGAAGATACAAGCCCATCATGCGGCGCAATTACAAGGATTTGATCCTTTAATTGCTTTTGTTTTCTTACCGCCACATCCCGGCCTTGATAGAGAAAACAGCCGTTTTCCCCGGTGAAGTCCGCCGCGTCATTGACGATAGCCGCGCCCTGCGTCTTGAAAAACTCGTACAGTTCCAGATCAGCCTGGGCATAGGCCGGGTTCCGCAGTAGCTGAGAAACAAACCCACGGGCAAGCTCTTTGCCGTAAATCTTAATACCCTGCTCCGAGAAATACCGGGCAATATCACCGAATGAGGTCTGCGGATCGGCGTACATGTCAAACATCAGCCTCACATGCTCCGCCGCGTTCGGCTCGGCCACCATCATCTTTGTGCGGACACCCTCCACGGTAGTCGGCTCCAGCCTGTAGCCATAGGGAGCTTTACCGCTCATATGGAAACCTTTTTGACACCGGGAGTAATAGGCGTCCGTTACGCGCTTTTGAATTGTTTCCCGTTCAAGCTGTGCGAACACGATGCAGATATTGAGCATGGCCCGGCCCATCGGAGTACTGGTATCAAACTTTTCAGTAGAGGAAACAAACTCGACATTATATTTCTGGAATAGCTCCATCATGTTTGCAAAATCCAGAATGGAACGGCTGATCCTGTCCAGCTTGTAAACGACAACCTTTGAAATCAAACCCTTTTCAATATCGCGGATCAGTTCCTTAAAACGCGGCCTGTCGGTATTCTTACCGGAGTAGCCCTTGTCGGTATATTCTTTGCAGCTCCCTCCCTTTAGCTCATATTTGCAGAAATCAATCTGGCTTTCGATGCTGATGCTGTCCTTCTTGTCCACAGATTGCCTTGCATAAATCGCGTCTATCCGATTGTTCATGTTTAGCTCCTTTCCATATAGGAAACGGAGCTACCAACCTATCTATATTATACCTCGGATAGCCCCGCATCACAAGGATGCCGATCACCCTTGCCCGGTTTTGTTCCTCATGATCACATTGTAAAGCCGCCGCTCAATTTCCCGCTTGCGCCGTTCCCGCTCCTTTGGGGGAAGTATGGGCGTATGATTACGGACGGTGATGGTTTTCCCTTGAAAGGGAATGGTTGTTTCCTCGGTACGGTATTTAACTTGTGCTGTCTGCATATCAAAACCTCCTTATAAAGTCATGGATTTTATGAACAGCTTTCCTCTATTCACAGGGAAACGCCAAAGGCCAGCACCGCGAAAAGTGCTGGCCTTTGACCTGTTTCCACCTCTGGACAAAATGTCCCGAAGTGCGGGAGCTATTCACTTTGCAAAAGTGGGAAAGCGCCGCACCGTATGCTTTCGGCCTGTCATTGGACAAAAAAGACAGCTTTTCCCGGCGCGGCGTTTCCCTATATGTTAATGAGAGGAAAAACACCTCTCATTAACCGTGAGATTTGAGGGCCTGATCCGCAGGAGAAAATCAGTTATTTCTCAAATATTTTTTCATGCTCCGCAATCCTCTTTCAATAGCATCGCGCACAGCACTTTCACGAACACCATCGGCCCGCGCAATATCGGCCTTGCTTATGCTGAGAATGAAATGCGCTTCAATCCTCCGGCCCTGTGTTTCCGGCAGGGAATTGAGCGCCCTGCACAACCGGCATCTATTAAGTTTTAGCTCGTAAACCTCATGGGGGGATAAATCCCTATAAACGGCTGCGCTTTCTATCCCATCCCCGGCATCCAGCGAATACTGCGCCTTGTTGTAGTACACGCGCCTCCTGTGCGCCTTGTGATACCGCTTGTCCGCGAACAGCTCCTCCGCCACCGCGTCGGAAACCTCAATAAACTCGTCCCATGTATACCACGGGTAAAAATCCCGCAAATTGATCGTTCTCATATAAGTACCTCCATTCGATTTTTAGGGGAACGCGAAAAATCGAATGGAGCGCGGCGGGGATCGGCAACCGGGACAGCCTCCGCGCACCTCTGGACAAAATGTCCGGAAGTGCCGGGGCTTGTCCGAAAACAGGAAAAGAAAAACCGCAACCCGGTTTTGGGTCGCGGCGCGTTGTTGCCTGCATTGATAACAGGGTAAAAAAGCCAGCCAATAGCTCACGCCGTTCCCTTCTTTCAAGAGGGAACAAAACTGGCGTCAGGCGAAAAATCCTCCCTCTTGTGGTTGTATAAGGGAATCGTACCGCGCGCGCATGTCAACATAGGGTCTGTTGCATGTCAGGAGGTGAGCGGTTTCATGTCGGAACGTGAGCAATTTTTTCACCAATAAAAAACGACCCGATTTTTAGTCGGGCCGCTATGGAAAGCGGTGATTTATACGGCAATCCGATATCCGATACTGCGAACGGAATCTATATAATCTACCGGATCGGGGTCTATACGAAGTCTTTGCCGTATTCGTTTTATGTGGCAGCGTATCGCGTTAATGGTAACGCCTGCCGACACATCATCACCATAGGCGAACAGATAAATCTGCTCGTAGGTGAATACCCTTCCCGCCTGAGACAAAAGCAGTTGCAGGATTTCAAACTCACTTTTGGTAAGCGTGATTTCCTTTCCCTGCACAAACACCATTCGATATTCCACAAGCATAAAGATATCGCGGTGTGTGAGGATGCCAAGAGCCTGCTTGTTGTAGGTGGATAGCTCCGAAAGACGCTCTAAGATGTCTTTATTTTTCTTGATGCTGTCTATCAGCTTATCCGGGTCGATGATAAATGTGTCCGCGCCTCGCATAATACTCTCGGCCATTTTAGTACCGCTTTCCTCCTGCGATAAAACCAATAAGGGGATTTGCCTCGCTTCCCGCATGACTTCTATCAGCGATGTTATATCGGAAACATCATAGGATGCGATTACGGCGAGATATAACTGGGTTGAAAGCTTTTCTATCGCTTCGGGTATGGTTTCCACTAATTGAAGATGTACATTGTACTTTATCCATTCTTTCTGTGCCGCTTCAAAATGAGGGCGGCTATATCCTACTACTAATATCCAGTTTTTCAATATCCGCCCTCCTTTCAAAGTCGGATTTCTCTGGCGCATTAGCTGCCGGGCCGCTTCTGGACAAAATGTCCAGAAGTTAATATAGAGGCTATACCCGCCGCCACACGGTTTTCTCCGTTTGCGCGGCGGGTATTGGGGCCTATTTTGTTGTAGCTTACTTTGGGCTGTATCTAATGCAGAGAGTATTCCTACATTTCAATTCTTATCCTCGAACAGCCGCCACTTCATCTAAACTTTCAAAATGGGTCTGCCCAAGCTCTATTTTAACGAGGTCATTAGTGTTGGATAAAGTGTGACACCTCGCCACTAAACCGGAGCAGGCTATCGGTATGCTGCTGGCACACAGTGTTTACTTTATCTTGCAGGGCCGCTTTATCGCTGCTGGATAGGTTTTGCGTTTCAATATAGTTGGCAAGTTCATCCAGAACCGCTGTAACTTTGGTATCCCTTTGGGAAACTGTCAGCCGGTCGCCATCCAGCACCTCGTATTCAATGTTGTATTGCACCGTTATCTCACTGAAATGGAATTGCTGGATAACAGGGCGGCTATCGGCGGCGTAGTTTGATTGGTGATTGGCGATATATTCATCGACTGTGCGTCCGAGGGTCATGGAAAGGAAGTATGCATCCTCGCTACTAAGCGTCGAAGGTGTTTCACCTCTGATGAAATCTCCCAGCACCCTCTCATAAGCGGCAGGAAGCGGTGAGTTTTCGCCGTTAAAGGCGCTTTGAACAAGAGCGGTGTAATCGTTGACCGACATTTCAGCGTAGCCATTTATTTTGAAGGTGTCCAAAAGGAGTTGATAATCGGCCTGTGATGCAGGGTCATTTCGTTCGCCAGAGTCGCTATTTGCACCGATGCCCCCGCTTGGCGCACTCTCCTGGGGGATGCCCACATCCAGTTTTACTGTGAGGGCATCGTTCGTGTGTTTCGTTGCCAAAGCCTGCGCGCCAGCCCGGATGCCAGATGCATTGACACCGTCCGCGCCAGTATTGTCTGTGACCAGTGTTTGCATGCTGTTGAGAATGTCTGTAAGCATATCTTCATGTTGGCCGACCGTCAACTTGTTTTCATCCAGTATACTGCGGCTTATTGCGTACTCTACGGGAGGGATATCTGCGCCGCTGCTCGGCACATAGGATCGGAATTCCCATTTGTTCCAGCGTTCTGCGGTCAGGGGAATCAGTGTGTTTGCGATGAAAAAGGCATCAGAATCGGTGTACCGCTTGGCAAGCAGCCCTTCGTCTACGCTGTTTAGCATATCAAAGTATGCCTGCTCATTTTCGGCAAATTTGGCGTTGACGGCATTCTGATATTCGCTGATTGTCATATCCCTATACCCGTCAAACCGAAAGTCCAGCAAGAGATCATATTTTTCCTCAAGCTCTTTCGGCAGTTGAGTAGTTGTATTCTGCGCGGGTGGATTATCTGCCGCGCTGCCTCTCGCTGATGTTGCGAATACCGTTGTTACACAGACTAACAGGGTAATTGCAATTCCAATCGCTATTAATGACGTCTTTTTAATTTTCATAATGGCTACAATCCTTTCTTCAATGGCATTTTTACTAAAGCTATTATAATAAGGTGAAAATACGCTCCGCCTTTCTTCCATGCCGACTAAAGCGAGGGCATACGCGGTTTTTATTGTTTCCCCAAAAGAGCGCACAACGGTTTCATCACAGGACAATTCAATGTCTCGGTTTGATAGAATATACATGGCCCATACCAACGGATTAAACCAATGGATACACAGGGCGGCGGTTAAAAATAGTTTCGTAACGGTATCAAAGCGCCGGATATGCGTGTATTCATGGGCGAGAATATACTGTACCTGTTTTTCATTCGACCAATCCATATTAGGGGGAAGAAGAATGACCGGATGAAAAATGCCATAGGTCAAAGGCGCTGAAATCCGGGTGGATTGCCTTATACTGATGGGTCGCATAATCTTGTGTTCAGCAAGCCAAATATCAACAAAAGCATTTTGAATTGCGGTTGATGTTCGAAACTCCTTGTAGCATTTGACATATGCAATCACAAAATATATGCTGCACAATGCAATGCCTGCAATCCATATAACCGTCCACCATGATAGCATAGCGGCGGGAGTGGAGATCGGTGCTGGTGCAATGTTTTCCGGTTGCATTTGTACGGGCGCTGTTATTGGAAATAGATTTGCCGCCGGGGTTCCGGTCATTGTGTCCGTTACCGTTGGGTGATTACTAACAACGGAATATACACTAAATGGTGACGGAAAAGAGAAAGGGATCAGTAATCGCAACAGGGCAACAGCCCAAAAGGCTAAAAAGGTTTTTTTAGGCAGTCTATTGATTGCCAATGCCCGGATTACAATGATAACCAAAATTAAGATTGAAGCGGAAAAACTCATTTGCAGTATGCTCATTCAAATCACCTCATTTCAAATCGCCTATAACCTGCCTGAGCTTTTCAAGCTGTTCGGTGGAAAGATTTTTCTTGCCTAACAGAGAGGCAAACAGCTTGTCGGCGGAGCCGTCAAAGATTTTATTGATTAGCTCGTTCGTTTCCTGTTCCTGTACCTGTTCTTTGGGAACAAGGGCGCGGCACATAAAATTCGGCTCCCGGCGTTCAATGGCCCCTTTATTGATACAACGCTTGATAAGGGTATAGGTGGTATTCATATTCCAGCCTATTTCACCTTTGAGAACATCGGAAATGTATTTTGCGGTGCAATCGCCCTCACGCCAAAGTACATTCATAACCTTTAACTCGGCATCGTGTAATTTGATATCCACTAAAAATCCTCCTTTTATAAGACTGTGGTAGTTTACTCTCTTATACTACCACAGTCTTTTAAGCGTGTCAACACTACTTCGGTAGTTTTTTATATTTTTTTTATTATCCCCAAAAGAGCCCGAAATGTGGTTTCCGCGAAGCGGCAAGCAATTCATGTGTATATACATACCCATGAAACGCTTGTTGGGGCCTTGCCCCAAACCCGCCACTTCTGGACAAAATGTCCAGAAGCCCGGCGCGTTGCGCCGTGTTGTTGCGTCATGCCGCTATCGCGTCATTTCCTTGTTTTTCCCCGGCCCGGTCAGGCCGAGCAGGTGATCGACATTACCTTTCACCGCCACGACCTCCCGCATTTCCTTTTGCGCGGCGCGGTACTGCGAATAAAGGGATTTTTTCTCAGCCGCCAGTTTTTGCCCCTCGGCTTTCAGCGCGTCCATTTTGGGGAGCCTGCCGCCATCCAGCAAGCGCCGAAACGTGGCCTGCGCCGAACGGTACAGCGTGATCTCAGCTTCATGCTCCGCAAGATATTTTTTGCTATACCGCGCCGCCTTATATCCGTCGAACACAGGCCGGGTCTTTGCGTAATCAACCGTCGCGGCCTTTAGCTCGGAATTGACGCGCATCGCGGCCTCGGTATTTTGGATCTGCCCGGATAGCTCATGGAAACGATCAACGGCCTGTGTTGCCCGTTTTTCAAGCTGGCCGTATTCCAACAGGTTATGCTCCTGCAAATATTGAAGCGCCGCCGCCATCATTTTCAGATTGTAGACTTTGGCCCATCGCTCATATGCCGGGCCTTTCCCGGTTTTCAGCCGCTCCTGTATGTTGATAATCAGATTGACACGGCGCAGCAATCCCTGCGGGGAAGAAGTGCGGCCCCGGCCGGCCGGGAACGGAGCGCGGCCCTCGATGATTGCAACAATATCCTCCTGCCCGTAACCCTCGCCAAGCGTGGACGAGCGCAGGCGGGTAAAGTCTTTCTGTCCATGCGCCGGGGCGCGGAAACTGATCACGCCGCCGCGCCCACGCTTAACCTCATAGCCAGCCGCCATAGCCTGCAAAAACGCCTCCATGCTCGGCGGTTTTTCGGCAAGGCAAATATCAATCTGCGCCTTTAACCGCTGTTGAAAGGTCGGCGGCTTGCCGCCCTCCGCGTTCTGCCATTCACCATAATGTTTATATTTGCCCTTGCTGTGCTGTTTGGGATTTTCGATAATGGACAGGCCATGCTCCAGACATACCCGATCAGAGAGCCGCCGAACGGCAAAGGTTGATCCCCAAAAGTTATGAAACTTCCGGGAGCGGTCAAAGGCCGTGGAACAAAAATAAATGTGATTATGGATATGCTCCTGATCTGTATGCGTACAGACAAAGAATTGGTACTTTCCTTTTGTCCAGCGCATAGCCGTTTCATAGCCGATCCGATTGGCCTCCTCCGGGGTAATTTCTCCGTGGGGAAATGCCTGGCGTATCTGATAAAACAGATGCCCGCTGTCGGCCTTGCGTCCCGTTTCGGCTTGATACTGGCTTTTGGTAAGCATACACTCCAAGTGAGCCGTGGCGGGGTCGCACAGGTAGGAAGAAATCTCCGCGCATTTTTCCGGGTTCAGCCCATAGTCAAAACGGTCTTTCATTGTTTCCAGAGCCGTAAGCCCCGCGCTTTTTTTGTACGGCTTTATGTATGTCGTAGCTATGCGCCGCGCCTCCTTTCCCACATGATAAAGGCGGCTGTCACCAGCCGCCAACATATCATCCCAACACTCCTTCATCAGATTTCGGCTGCTCAAGCGGCACAATCCGCAAGGGAGTATCATCCGCTTCGATAAATATATTCTCCGCTTCCTGCATGGCCTTAATCAATCTGTCGGTTGCCATTCGATTTAGCTCTGCCGCATCGCCCGCTGCTTGCGCCATTTTTAAGTACATCTTATGATAATCTGGCATCATGGCCCTCCTTTCCGCAACGTCACCTCTGGACAAAATGTCCAGAGGTTTTAGCTTGTGATAAAATCCCGCAGCGCGTAATTGATGCCTTGCAATCCCACTACAAGATGCACCGCCAGCATGGGGATGCCGTAAGGGGAAACAAGGAACGCGATCACAAGCAGAGCAACCCCGTTGAAAACAGGCCCCGTGAATAACGTGATGACTCCGATAATACCGAGCAGACCGGAAACAAGCCCAAACACCCATCCGGAAATGTGGAATAGAAATTGCATGAACGCGACCACAAGCGTCAAGATCACCACAAACGGCGCGGCAAGGATTTTGAATATAATCTTCATAAAATACAGCCCCTTTCATATAATAATAGCTTACATATATATTGTAACTCCGGGGAGCATACGCGCACAAGGATGTCTCGGTTACACCGATCTTGTCCGTCTTAATGACTTCTGGACAAAATGTCCAGAAGTCATTAAGACGGGGGAGCGGCAGAGCCGCTCCCCAATCCTTTATAGTTCCACCAGTAATGAAAGCTGTTTCAAAAGCTCGGATAGCGGCCCCCACAATTCGGTATAATCTTTTTGCAGGCCCTTGATCTCATGCTCATATATCCCATAGGTATTCGCATGGACAGCGACCTGATTAAGATTATTTGAACACCTGCGTTGTAAAGAAACAAGCTCCCGGATGGGCGAGAGGTCAACATGCAAGATGTGTCCATTCAACGCCATTTTACGAATAAAGGCGCTCATGTTCCGTACACCTGCTTCCTCCATGCGCCGCCGTATTTCCTCCTGTTCCTCCCGGCTCACCCAAATGAATATGGGAACATCGCGGCTGCGTTTGGGCGCGCTCACCGTTCCTCCCGTTCCCGTGACCGCTTTCTCCGGGGCGGTTCCTTTACCTTATCCAGCGGCTTCTCCTCCGGGACGGGTACAGGCGGGACAAGCGGCGCGTTGTTCGGAATACCGTCAATCATGTTGTAATTCTGCTCGGTGGAAAGCTCGGCGGTTCTCAAATCATTATCCTTGTCGTTCATGGAAAAATGCTCCTTTCTCATTTTAAAAATGTTAGCTTTTGCCCTGCGGGAACGGGGAATTGTATTACCCGCCCCGATCCCGGCATTGCAAAGCCTTGATACAAGCGGGTTTATAGCCGCCTAAAAGCTAACAGTTACCCCGTTTTTTTCGCATGTATTCCCGCTGGCGTTTCTTGCGGGCGGTTTTCGCGCAGGGGCCGCAGTATTTGGCGCGGCCCTGCGGGATAAAGGTTTTGCCGCAGGCGGCGCAAACATCCCGCGCCGGGGCCTCCCGGCCCGTTAGGGTAGCCTCCAGAACGGGATCAAGCGGTAATACCGCATTTTTGAAATACTTGCAGTATGATCCCGTCCACCATTTATTCAGCATATAACAGGCACAATCAAGCGGCAGACAACCGTATTTGTGGTCGTAATTGGCACACATGCCCGTTACCAGCTTACGGATCACCGCCCGTTCCTCGCGGGTCAGTTCGCGGGGTTCCGTTTTGGGCGTCCCGGCGTCCATCATACAGAGCGGCACTTCTGGACAAAATGTCCAGAAGTGTCATCCCCCCTTCGCGTGGCGGTCAATTCCCGGTAACAGGTTCCCACGCAGGCCATGCCCCGCCAATAGGAGCAATCCCGACAAGGCGATCCGGGCGGCGCTTTTGGCAGAGTAGGGCGCGGGGGCCGGGGTATTTCCCGCATCATTTTTTCAAACGGGCTGTCGGTAAATCTCATGCTTCACCGTCCCCGCTGTATTCCTCGTCCTCGTCCCACGGCGGGGCACCGTCCTCCGCGTCCTCTCCATAAGTATCCTCGCCCTCATATTCGCCGTACTCGTCCCCGGCGTCAGCCTGCTGCTGTTTCGGGCGATAAATCTTAAAGTAATAACCGGCCCCGCCAGCGGCAAGCAAGATCAGTACCACAATAATAATGCCGCCCCCGCCGCCGCTTTTCTCCGGTTCGGGTTCCGGGACGGGCTCAGGCTCCGGGTCGGGAGTAGCAGGCGTATCGGGAACGGCGCTCACATTTTCCGCCTCGTCCCCGGACTGCTCGGCAAGAGCTAATAAATCCCGTTCGGTGACAGCGTTCAGAAAATACACGTTTTCAATTTCCCGCTGCCTGTCGATAATCAGATAAAACACATTTTCGTCAGGGGTCATAATCGTGTAAAACTCTTTTCCGTCCCCATCGGTGGCGTTGTCGATAACCGTCCCCGTTCCCGCCGGGGTAAAAGGGTTGGGTTCCGGGGCGGCGCTCTCGATTACGGCGGTTTCCTCCGGGATTTCATCACCGCCCCCGGCATAGGCAACGGTACTGAAAGAGAGCATCAACAAAAAAGCGGCGCAGAGCGCCGCCAGCATACGGAATTTCCTCATTATTCGGTTTCCTCCTTATCATCGGTATGGGTGGCTGTGGTTGCCCCGGACTTCTGGACATTTTGTCCAGAAGTGGCGCGGGATGTTTTCAGCAGGGCGGCAAGGTCGGTAATAGTGATATTCATGCCGCGCACCACATCCACGATCTCCACGTTTTCAAGCTCGGTTTTCTGTTTTTCCAGTTCCCGCAGGCGGGTCTGAAACTCGCTGATCTTGCCTTTGGTTTTTTCAATATCCCTGCTCACACGCTCAATTTTTGCGTTCAAAAGATTAACCTCCGTTTCCTTAATTCAACCTGCCAAAGCTGTAAAAATGGCTCTGCCAGTAGCTTGTGTTAATGGACGCATAGCTTACACCGGCACTCGCACAATGGATCATCTGCCCGTTGCCGACATAGATGCCAACATGACTCATGCCGGTTGTGGAGTAAGTACCCACAAAGAAAATAAGATCGCCGGGTTTTGCCTCTGCGCTGGAAACAGGCGTACACAGGTTATATAATCCCTGCGCCGTTTGCCGCCCCACGCTCCCGACTCCCGACTGGTTGATGACCCATGACACATAGCCGGAACAATCGAAAGAGGTTGACGGTGACGATCCGCCCCATACATAGGGATAGCCCAAATACCGCTCGGCCTCAGCGATCAGCGCGGCATAACTGCCATCGCCCATAGGAGCGCCGGGGTCTGCGCCGTACTCAGGCCCCTGCCCGTAATCGTTGGTTACGGCAAAATACAGGGGATTTAGGTACTGCCCATCCTTGATGACCTCCAGATGCAGGTGCGGCCCGGTGCTGTTGCCCGTGTTACCCACGCGGGCGATCACATCCCCGGCCTGTACCGTCTGCCCGGCGCTCACCAGCAGGGCCGAACAATGCGCGTACTTTGATACAAGGCCCTCGCCATCATCCAGCACCACCACAAGGCCATAATCTCCGCCGTCCCCGGCAAATGTAACCGTTCCGTCCTGCCCGGCTAAAATCTCCGTGCCTTCGGGCAGGCCAATGTCCACGCCCTTATGGTAATTCTTTTCCCCGCTGATCGGATGTACCCGATAGCCGTAATAACTTGAAACATAGGGCAGCCAGTTCATCTCCCCAAACGGGCTTGATAAATACTGGCGGTTTCCCTTTGTTATCATGTACACGTTGTACCGTTCAAGCTGCTCGGCGTTCATGCGGGAATAGACAACGCTGGTAAAGGATCGGGCGGTCAGGTTAATGTTGAGAATGTAATAATTGTACGCAACCTCCACATCATAGGAATTGCCCTCGCTGTCGGTGCGGGTTTCGGTGCGGTAACGCACCTCCACCTCCTCCACGAATGACAGGGTGTACTGCTCATTGAAGATTTCCCGCAGTACGCCCTCAATACCGGAATAGATAAAATCGTCATATACGGCGGTCAGAAAGGCCATCAATTCATAGGGGTTATGGGATATTTCCGCTATGTTGTACCTGTACTCGTCATAATTGGGATGTGTACTTTCCGCGTTATTGATTTCAAGCTGTAAATCCGTTTCCCATTCGGTATAGGCAAGCTCGGCCCGGTCAATGTCCGCGTCCTCGGCAAGATAGGAAGTGCCGCCCACCGCGCCCGTGATACCGTTGCCGATTGACAGGATCGCCGCCATACAGGATTGCAGGACAATGATCAGCAGGAACAGGCAGGCCGCGATCAGTATGATTTTGGGATTGCGCCGCACGAAGCGGAAAACGGCCCCGGCGATTTTTCCTGTAGTAACCGCCGTTTTTTTCGCCGCCTGTGCGCTTCGCTTCGCCGCCTCCCGCGCCTGTTTTTGGTATTGCTTTTTAATTTTCCGCTTCTGCCAAAACCGGGAAAGCGCGTTTTTGTTTAACTCCGGGTGTTCCTGTGCCAAAGTGCGGAAAGTGTGATCGGCGCGGGCCTTGATGTTTTTTCGCTCCCACTTGCGGACACGCCGGGCCGGGCGGGTACGGATGCGCTTTTTTACAAACCGCGTCCCGCCCCGTACAACCTTTTCCCCCACAAGCTCCGTCCTGTGCGCGGCCTCGATGCCCACATTTTCACGCTCTACCTCATGGATTTTTTTGTGGACATAACGCCATGTCACGGCCCCCGCCGCCCGGCCTGCGGTTTTACCAATGCCGGACTTTTTCGGCGGCTTCTGTTTTGCCAGCTTGTCGCGGGACTTATCCAGCCTCGCGCCGCTCTTTTCCATGCGGAGCTTCGATTTTTTATACCGCCGATCCTCCCGCGCCGCCTTTTTCCCACCGGGGCGGGGGCCGCCATCAAAAGCGGCCCCACTACCGGGAGCATCCCCGCCGCTATCGGCGGCGGGTTCCCCATTGGGCGGGGCCTCGTCAGACCGCAACCGATCTGATGGCCGGGCCTTTTCCCTGTCCCGCTTAAACTTTCCGCGCCGTGACTTCTGGACATTTTGTCCAGAAGTAGGGGGATTTTCCTGCGGCGGCGAAGCGCCCGGCGCGTCCGGCAGACGGCCTCCGTCCTCAAAGTTCAGGCTCCGGGCGGGCGCGTCACGGGTTGACTCCGTATGTGCCGGGGTAGTGGGAACGGGCCTGCGGCCCCGCCGCGACCTCTGGACATTTTGTCCAGAAGTCACAGGGGCATCTTTCTGCGGCGTGTCCTCAAAATGCAAACGGCTGGCCGGGCCATGCTCCGGCCTGCAGCCCCCGTTACTCATTTTGCACCCCTTTCCTCAATTCCTCCGGGCGAGTGGTAAGCAGATTGTATATTTCGCCTCGTGGGAACCTGTCAACAAAAGGAATCGTGGTATTGCCAAAGAACAAAAGCCCCTCCCCGGAATTGCTGTGCGTGATATAGGAAAGCTGATGCGGTGATATGCCAAGCTGTTTGGCTAAAATCTGCCTGTCCCCCTGCGCCTGTGAAAGCAATACCATAAAATCGGTATTTTCCAGAATGTTCTCGACCTCCCGGCTGGCCAAAAGGTCTTTCACATTTTGGGTCAAAGCTGATGGCACACAGCCCTTTTTCCGCAGCATTTTCCAGATGGTCACGCAATAACTGGCGGTCAGCTCGTCCCGCAGGAGTTGATGAAACTCGTCAAAATAACACCATGTAGCGATGCCCTCGGCATGGTTTTTCGATACCCGCGACCATACAAAATCCTGCATAATCAGCATGGCAATGGTACGCAGGCCAGCGCCTAACTGCTTTAAGTCCAAACAGACAAGGCGGCTGTCCAGATCAACATTTGTTTGGTGATTAAATACATTCAAGCTGCCCGTGACATAAATCTCCAATGCTGTTGCCAGCCTTTTTGACTCCGGCTCCGGCTGTTCGCATAAAAGCGTGTACAGGTCTTGGAGGATCGGCATGGGGGCCGTGGCGGGATCGTTCAGAAAATCCCGGTACAAGAGCCTCACGCATCGGTCGATGACCGTCCGCTCCACCGGCTGCAAGCCCTCCTTCCCGGCAACGATCAACTCGCACAGGGAAAGAATAAAATCAGACTTTAACGCCATAGGGTTTTCATCGTCCGGGCCGAACGCCGCCGCTATGTCCATAGGATTGATATGATGGTGGCTGTTGGGCGCGATCTCCACCACCTGCCCGCCGAGCCGCTTGATTAGGGGAGAATACTCGCCCATTGGATCGACAACGGTAATTTTATCTGTGGTTGCTAAAAAGACATTGACAAGCTCCCGCTTCGCGGCAAAACTTTTGCCGCTCCCGGTTGATCCCAAATACAGGCCGTTGGCCGATTTGAGCTTTTTCCGGTCTGCCATAATAACATTGTGGGAAAGGGCGTTCATGCCATAGTAAAGGGCCTGCCCTCCCATGCGTAGCTCCCGCGTCATAAAGGGTACGAAAATCGCGGTACTGCTTGTAGTCATGCCGCGCTGTATCTCGATGCCGTTATGTCCGAGCGGCAGAGAGGACATAAAGCCCTGCTCCTGTAAAAAATCCAGCCGCCGCAGAGCGCAGTTGTATTTTTGCGCGATGCCCGACACGGTAAAGATGTCATTCTCCAGCCGCTGGCGCGTGGGGGCCGTGTTCAGCACAATAAATGTCAGCAGGAACATTCGCTCATTCCGGGATTGCAGGTCGGCAAGCAGGTCTGCAACGTCCTTTGAAAACGTGATCAGGTCAGGCGGCAAAATATCCATATCATAACCGGAGCGCACCGCCTGTTTTTGGGCCTCGATTTTCATTTTGTCGATGTCGCTCATTTTGGTCTTAATGGTCTTGATCGCCTTTGTTTGATCCACCGTCTGAATGTGCATAGTGACGGTCATTTCCGCGTCAAGCTCCAAAAGCTCCAGCAGTAATTTATCCGACATTTCCGACGCCATGATCTGCAAATATGAAGCCGCGCCACACATCGTACCCACGCGGAACATGCGGCTCTGTCGGAAATCGAAGCTGGGCGGGGCAATATAATCCTTTGTGGACAGCCCCGACTTTGGAATATCCTCCCATGAAAAGATAAACTTTTCACGGCCTCCGGGATGTAGCTGGCCGTGAAGCACCTCCAGCCGCTCCCGCCCGGTGAGGGATCGGGATTGTACCCCTAACTTTTTGAAATTGCTCATAATATCGGCCTCTACCCGCTCCAGCCGGGGCCGGGCCGTTCCGATCCCGTCCGCGTGTATGCCGAACGTGATATATTTGGAGCGTGTGATGCCGTTGTTGCTTTTGGCGATCTGCCCGGTCAGCATATCCACAAACTCGCCCCGGACGCTGTTATAATCATCGTTTTGTGGCGGGATGTTCACGCGGTAACGGCTGCCGGGCCGGGAACGGTGATTGATAAAGGACATCTGGAACGGC
>Ga0153948_1000920_pt1 | contig 15710 bp, 20 predicted proteins | sample TSNJ032MetaG_FD_104696 | JGI IMG/M metagenome (GOLD analysis project Ga0153948, IMG submission 104696) | Attine ant fungus gardens microbial communities from New Jersey, USA - TSNJ032 MetaG | ecosystem: Host-associated > Fungi > Mycelium > Unclassified | place: USA: New Jersey, Wharton State...
CTCTTTTCAGATTCAATGGGAGCATGCTCCAGCATGGCAGTAAGGAGCCTATATGCAAAGATTTCTGGTGGGTTGTAGTCCAGGTCTTTACAGAACCTATCAAGGAAATCTTTTTGCTCATTGGAAATGAACTGTGTTGTTGTATACGAGTCATTGTAGAACTCCTCAAAATCCACTGGATACAAGAGGGGAGATCGGAAAACGACTCATAGGAAGGTTGGCGTTGGTTAATCATGATGGATACAGTAGCCATGAGCTGACGAACGTAAGTGGCCTGCATGACCGGATCCAGGGGAGTATGATTACCCTACGAAGTGGCAGGTCTTGTGGGCTCACTTGCGTACTGTCCACTTGCTGTGATTTCCTTGAGCAAGGCTTACTACAGTGGAGACTGAATACATACAATTGATCGCTGCAGATGTGTCATCGACAGTCGAACTTGATGTGCCAGTGCCAGAGAAATTCCAAATCGGAGACAGATATAAATAAAAAATTGCTTCTCAAGTCTTCAACAACTTTCTCAGATCATGGACGCTCCAGTAAAACATCCTTTTTCTATCTCAACTCTTTTTGATACTATGTGGAACTTGCTCATGGATACTGCCTTGCAGAGCGAGTTTTCACCACTGACAAAGCTAGCAAAAGCTGCTGTCCTATCGTCAGTCCTCCTGTCTATCATGCTAGTGGGAAGCTGACTTATTTCTCAGTTTGATGCAAAGAATCACCATTGGTCGGCTCATAATTTTATGCTCTGAAAACACGTATATCTTCCCTTCTGAGTCCTGCGAAAACGGAACACAGAGCGAAAAGCACAGATATACCGCGAAGCTGCGAATCGTCAAAGATACATTTTGGGTCCGTATATGCGCCATGGGTGATCTTGGATTCGCTGAAGCATACATGTACGGCGATGTAGAATGTGATAATTTGATATTCCTATTCCGAGTAAGCTCTCAAGTCCCTGGATAGCATATATCAAGTTCTGACGATCCTTACCATGGGAAGATATTTCTTGAAAATCAGGAGAACCTCAAGAATAACATGGTCTCGAAATTCTCCTTTCTTTTCTCCCTCCCCCAAAAAATAATTGGTTGCCGGTTTTTGAATACAATTGACAACGCGCGGTCCAATATTTCTGCGCATTATGACATCTCTAATACAATGTTCGCAGGTGAGTTCAAAGCTACGAGTCATCCATGCGCGATGCTTATGATTGAAGGTTTTTTATCGGAAGACATGACATATTCATCCGCCATATTCCCAGACCTTGACTCTGACCTGAAGGGTGGTGCTGCTCATCATCAATGGAATGATAAACAAGAGTCCAAGGGAATGCAGAACCACCGTACGAAGGGTGTCGACGATCATGGGAATGCCCACCCTGATCGATGTAATGGCGCAAACGAACTAGGCGCTCGGGATGGTCCCAGAAACGGATGCGCTTGCAGCGATACCGTTGACGAGCTCTACGAGGCTCAAATGAAGAAATTAGACCACATCATTAAGAAGGCGAAGATTCAAGAAGGGGACCGTGTCTTGGATATTGGCTCTGGATGGGGCTCGATGGCGATTCGCATTGCTCAGAGGGTACCTGGAACGACTATTGACGCTATAACACTGTCCTCGCAGCAACAGGATCTCGCCCAAAAACGTATCGCCGCCCAGGGTCTATCTGATAGGATCACTGTTCATTTAATGGACTACCGAAGTATGCCCTTAGAGTGGGAAGGTGTTTTCGACAGAATCATTAGTGTTGAAATGCTGGAGAGCGTCGGAAAGGAATATTTGGATACATATTGGAAAATTGTAGATTGGGCTCTCAAGCCACAGACTGGAGCAGGTGTCGTTCAAGTGATCACGATTCCAGAAGCTAGTACGTATGAGCTTTCTTTTTTCTTTCCCGTTTTCGGCATGTCTAAGGCAACTTCTCAAGGATGGAACCGATACAATAAAGATATCGACTTCATCCGAAAATGGGTTCGTTCATCCTTCTGAGGCCATGTCATTAACTTCAATCGCTAATCCCTTGGTCCTTGTACTGGTCATCAGAGTGTGTCTTCTAGTTTGTTTCACCTGACCTACCAAAGTTGATCATGCCCCTAGTCTTCCCAGGAGGTATACTTCCCACACTCTCGCTCCTGATAGATACCCTTCACTCTGGATCCAAGGGGAGATTAGTAGTTGATTCGGTGAATAATATCGGGCCCCACTATGCTAGGACGCTTCGGGAATGGCGCCGGCGTTTCCTAGACCGATTCGACGATGTGATTGTCCCTGCACTCAAGGCGGAATATCCCTCTATGGTGGGTGGGGATCAGGGGCTAAATGAAATAGAAGTTTTCAAGAGAAAATGGTTGTGTGAGTATGCAGAGATTAGACACTTACTTCTACTAAATCGCTTCTCTTGCAGATTATTACTGTTATAGTGAGATTGGATTTACGACCAGGACTCTTGGAGGTAAGGTTTCTACCAGATCTCGCGTATATGCTTGGCTGATGAATCGATGCACAGATCACATCATTACATTTGCTCGCGAGGGCTATGAAGACTTTGGTTGTGACATCTTCGCTAGAAATAACTGATCCTAACATAACATCCAGGAAAGCAGCAATTTCTACGTGTTTTGGGTCCAAGTGTTTTAGAATACTTTACAACCAGGTACAGGAATGTACTTACTAATTTGATCCCACTCGATTTTGGCACTATTATCCGCTATAGTCACTTCAAGGGTCCTACCCGGAAGACCATCCTATAATTCTGACTGTGTCTCACCAGCACCTACCGAGCACATATTCCTTCGGGCCAAACAACAGACCCCCACCTCACCTCTCGGACAAGAGTGGTAGCAGCTTTGACAGTGCCCAAAGATGGGGGTAGACCCTCCAAGTGGCCCAAAGGACCATAGAGGATGGTAAGGACATTTGTACAGATGGTCAATACATGTGAATAGACCTTCAGCCTCGTGCCCTTCAATATATTGACAATGATACTTCATCCAATATCGTTCGATCCGAATCACCTCCGGTATCCACAAATTGTAGTGAAGACAATGTCATGAATCAAGACTGTGGGAACCCTTCGAATTAACTATACAGAACCTATCTCGGCATTCCCCGGTTACAGTGATCAGTATACACAACCGAGGAAAGGCTTTTGTCGTCGTCGTTGATAAGAATGGTCAACATTCCCAAGTGAGATTCGTTCAATACCATTAGTCAGTCTGCTGATATACCCCTCTTCAGAACTCGCCGAACATGTAGGCATGGTTATCTGGTATGATGGTACAATAACTCAAAGGCAGGCACACAGATTGCAAGGGCAAGACTTGCAAGAAACACACGTATGCTGCTGGGATGGCTCTGGCCAATCAATCATTTCGTTGATAAGATGTATTACAGGCCGCATAAGGTGACACAATACAAGAAGGGCAAGGACTCTCTTTTCGCGCAAGGAAAACGTCGTTACGATCGAAAGCAGTCGGGTTATGGTGGTCAGACTAAGCCCGTCTTCCACAAGAAGGTATGTTTCTTTTGTCTTCGACGCTCATTCTTGTTGGGTTGACGTTTTTAATAGGCCAAGACAACCAAGAAAGTTGTGTTGCGATTGGAATGCACAGTATGTAAATACAAGATGCAGCTCTCCTTGAAGCGTTGCAAACAGTGAGTCAAGGATTACTGTATTCGTATGTGTCCATGTCAGCTTGCTTGTAGCTTCGAACTCGGTGGCGAAAAGAAGACCAAGGGTGCTGCTCTTACTTTTGTATGTCCGATGACACCGTGTTCTTGTTGCTTGCTCATTTCGTTTAGTGATGTCTTCATGTCGTTTTTATGTTGCATTCAATATTCCCAAAATGATTACACATGTTATGATCCAATGCCGTGACTATTGAAAATTGCAATTGCATTCATCACACTCAACTGCTACCGTGTGTAGTAGTGATGGCAAACAATGCCTCTGCAAGCTGTTTGACATTAAGTATTCCAATTTTATTTTTTTATCAGTTATATCGAAGTTCAATGTGGGAATTTTCTATCCACCTAGTTCCACATCATGATAATCTGAACTTTTATCCCTCCACCATACAGGTCCGAAATGCTATTGAGAACCCCATCTAACTCCGCCTGTGAGAAGACCTTTTCAAGGTCTAATATTGTTCACATGTTTAGATACGTAACAGGTTTCCAGGACTTAAATGCATCTTAGGAGCATGCAACTAACACTTCCTTCTGCATCATGCCCTCGCAGGATTTTGGTGTCTATCTTACCCAAGGACTGCAAGGGCGAGATGACCAAATTGACTTGTTGGTTGACTTGTTTGAGCAGTCTCAAACGGTCACCGTGGAGACCGCAAACCCAATGCTGGATCTCATCTCGTTTGCCCAGGACTGCACAGAATTCTGGCTCATAGATGTTGATGATGCTCGTCTGACAGCTCAAAATCTCAACGATGATGTTCAGGAAGAGTTTATGTTTACCAATTCTTTGGGTTTGTATCATCCGCTTGGTTCTATTGAGCCAACTACTTCGGATCCTTTGAAGCCCAACGATACATCGACGAAACCTCTTAATATCTCGAATGAATGCCAACAGCAATTCTCTAGCCATCCCAGCTCGCTAGCCAGAGAACGCGGAATCAATGCCACTCTGCGGTGTCATGTGTCAAGACATTCACCCCAGCTATTACCCTCCACCTTCTACGTCGGAGACAATTTCCGCCACTCTTCGGATACGAGTTTGGCTGGCTTCATCTATCTCCTCCCCTCATCCGCTTATCCGGATGTACTGCATTTCCAGGAGTATAATATTGGCATCATCCTACTCCCGAAATGGAGGAACCGAGATGTGGCCGCGCGAACACTTTACTCAGCCATTGACCTTGCCTTCTCAAAGCCCAACGTGCACAGGATTCAAGCGCAGCTGATTGATTGCTATAAGAACATCCAGGCGCTGAGGTTATTTACTCGCATGTGAGTATTCCATCGAACCAGTCACGAATGTTCTCTCAATAGCATTTTTTTCCAAAACGATCTTCTTGAATGACTCTAACTGCCTTTCTTTCTCCTTTTGGCTTGCAGGGGCTTCTCTCATGAAGGAACGAGGCGTCAAAGTTTCCACTGCCCTCTTACAGCCGAGTGGAAAGACGTGACGACTCTTGCAATAGTAGTTACGGATTGGTATATTCATGTTCGGAATCGAAATGGGTTTGAGTCAGCGCCCTACTCGTTATGGGATGTCCTTTTTGCTCGCCATCAACAGGAACGCGAGGAGTTATTGCGGTGGGAAGACAGGCTATCTCATCAAGGTTCAAGCCTGGAAACTATTAGTGAGGCCGCGACGACTCCCGTCCCTCGCGTCTCGCGGCCTGCTGATCTGTTTGATTCGGAGGATGGGACCACCAGTGAAATCGGATCTGCATTGATTGGGCGGCCGGAGAAAAAACCGTTTGAGATTGGAATGGATCGGGATAGGAGACGCAATCTCACCAGTGATGGACATGATGCGTCGAGCTCGGAGTACGAAAGCGAGCGTGACAGTACTGCCTTGGGCAGCCCACCCAAGAGGTTCCAGTCCCGGCTAAGAGGTCCGAGCTCCGCGACTGCCAGCGCTTTGCCACTTGTTATGGGCATCGCTCTTGATCCTCTCGCAGGCCAAAAGCCCTTGCTTACAAGTCAGACATCCTCAGGGCTACCTATCGACCTTGTTGATTGCCAAGATTTGCCTATCTCTATGCTTGGAGAAGAAGCTGTTACCTTAATTCATAACCAGTCCCGCTCTCCAAGTCCCAGCTCAGAATTGAATATAGCTTCAGCGGCTACCTCGCCCCTCTTAGATTTTGATTCGGAATTTGAACTGGATCCAGGCGGAGGATGTATGACGTCCTCGTGCACTTCTTTATCGCCCATCGGTTGGGAGCTTGTTGATCATGATGATGCATCCAAACCAAATCTTCGTTGAATGGGCATCTTGTTTTTATCTTCATCTCCTATTCAATTGAACCTCACGAAGCCTTGGTGTGGAGACCTGTGGTTGTATTTATATCCACATATTTTTAGAGCTCCTAGTTCCTATTCATCGTTGATCTTAGTTTTCGAGTCGATTGATCTAATGTGCAACAGTTGTATTGTTCTCCGTGTTGCCTTGTCGCCTTCTCATACTCTTTGGACAATTTTGTATTCTTTGCGAATGGCTATCTTTTATCCAAGTGCTTGGAACTACAATTTAGGCTTCAGGCTTTCCGGCACCCAAGACAAGAATCTCATCACTTACACTTCCAAACTCGCTGGTGTTACTGAAGCGTGGACAAGATTCTTTGGTCGACGTCCCTCTTTTGACGCTCAATACCCATCGTTCGGTTTTGAGATCGGGTGCCTTGTCACGGTGGTGCAAATCTCCTGGGAAATACACCTCAAGTTTCGGCGTTGTTTAGCATGTGGACCTGCTGTTAAAGCCTGTTCGAAGTCATATGGAAGCACTATCATCGTTGCGAAGCGAGTCACAGGCCTATTTTGGCTCCTGTTAAATGTGGCCAACACTTCTGTCACCAAGATCATATTTCAGTCGTCCACTGCCCCGGACATTGAAATGGTTGGCAAAATTTCCCAGGGATTGGCTAGCAATCGTTGGTTAATCATTTCTATAATTAGGAGGTTTTATCAATCGCTAATCACATATGTAACCCAGGAAGAAGACGAAGTGTGAACAATGAGATGCTTTTTGATAGTCCTCATTGCTGACCTTGTTCTTGTAGCAATTACAAAATAGTCAAAGTGTTGCCAAGTAGTCTCATGTCGTCTCCAACCTCTTATCACTGATCAGTGATCATCAGTATATTTTCTTGTGTTTTTCCTTAGGCCCTGTTCTGCAACTTGGATAGGATAAGCACTTGCCTGCCAAATTTAATGTGTAGGATAGGACAAGGAAATATAAATGGTTTTTTCATGTTGCTATCCAATGCAGATGTGTTTGGCAACCTTTTTTTGACATGAGAATTAAATAACTATATAGTCTGACTGCGCACATCAGCTCAAGTCGTCACCGGTCTGAGATCCTGCCGGCTACAATGTATTATCTCCTTGTCCTACACTTATCTTATGGAATAATCAAAGATACATAATGCTTATCCTATCCGAGTTGCAGAACAGGGCCTAAGCAGTCAATTTTTTTGATAGAATTTTACAGCCTGTTCATACAAACGGGAATGAATCTAGGAGAGTTAATGAAGGAACATGTTCCTGCATTGGTAGCATGACACTGCAACCACAAGAGGTATTCATGGAGAAGTATACATATTGAGCATTTTTAATGAGCTTCGGTTAGCAAAGATGAATACAAATGTAACTATGATCCTACATATATCGAAATATGACCATGATGGTTGAACTGGGATGAAAAAAAAGGAGAGCTCCGCCTACAAATACATACGAATAATTCCGTCCCTGCACTCGCGATAGCGATGTTCCATCAGATGCAGTACATCTTTTCACTCAGCTCCTCCAGCAAGTTCCAGGATCAAACGACAAGCAACGTCCATAAACACGTATGGTGATACAACTTCATCCTCTCGCATACCATCTTTCTCCTTCCTTGTCAAATCATCATCAGACTCCTTGACTGCCATATCATATTTGCCAGCTGCGGGGTCTGTAGATGCGCGATATGATCTCTTGTGATGGAAATCAACAAGGTAGTTGGTAGGATTAACCATGTAAAGTTGGAGATTCATCAGTACCTATGGAAAGTAAACATGCAATAGACCATGTTCTCAAAGGAAGAATCTTACCACGATATCCTGTCTCCTCGCTCGAGTTTCTACGAAATAGATGCTCGAAGCAGCTTTCAAATCAACATACCCATTCCCATCATACTCCCTCGCTCGTGTAATACCCACACTCCCTCTTCTCATTCTAACTCCTCCAAGACCACCAAGATTTTTCTTCTCTTTCCACTCCATATCCAACGCTTTCAGTGTCCTATAAATCTCCAACATGACTTCCATCGGTGGACTCCGACTCCTGATACCAAAATGCCATCTCGTTCTGGGGCGTCGTTCTTTCGTACTACCAGACCCACCAGAGCGTTTGGCAGAAACATATGAAGCAAGGTGATGTTGTTCAGGAAGTTGGACAGGAAGAGAAGAGTTGAGGACGGCGAAAGTATTGGCTTGGGGGTTACTAGGGTCGATCATAGGTGATGTGAAATCGAGTTCACCGTCACCTGGTTCGTCGTATTGGGCGTTAAATTCGGCTTCAAAAGGGTTGTCTTCGGCCATGTTGGCACTAGGTGAGAGAGCACCAGGAGAGGTCATATTCCGAGGCTGGTTAGAAAAAGTCGGTTAGTCGGTTTAGGATGAATAGAGAGGTTGGGACGCACATCCATCGCAGCTATGTGGGCATCGCGTTCGGCTTCGGCCATGGCACCCACTGCTCAAGTGATCAACATGTGTAATCTAACAAAACCATTGATTACTCACGGCCTTTGCTGCCTCGCTTCTTGTCCCTTAGGAGTAGATATGCAACTTTGACAGCATTCCCTTGCACTCCATCGTCTCTCCGTAGGCACTTCCAAACATCCTCCTCAGTCACATCTATCAACTTTGAAGCAAGCTCTTCGACGACCTTTGGCTCGATCTTGCCAAGCCCTTCTATAAACTCAAAGTCGAGTTGCTTAGGAGGAGCCACAAGTGCTGACATTGAGACGGGCTCGGGTGCAATGGGAAGAGGGGAGAGATAGCGGGGTAGATCTTTAGTAAAGAAAGGATGCTGAAGGATCTCGGGGATGGTTATTCGTTTGACGGGGTCGACGACGAGCATAGCATTGATTAGATTCCGAGAATCAGATGAGAAGCTGCTAGGGATGTGGAAGTTGCCCTCTATGAGGGTCTTTAGTAGCTGTACAAATGGAGTCCCAGGAACGTACGAGTGATTTTGGAAAAGAGCCTTTGAACATCTTCATCCTCGAACGGTAATCTTCCAGAAAGCATCACATAAAGAATGACACCCGAGCTCCAAACATCGATTTCAGGGCCCGCATAGACACCTCCGCGAATGACCTCAGGTGCAGCATAGTTTGGACTACCACAACTTGTAGCCAAGAAATCACCGTCAGTCATCTCGTTAGAAAGACCAAAGTCAGTGATCTTGACGTTGAAGTCATCGTCCAAAAGAATATTCTCTGGCTTGAGATCACGATGAACGATCTTGAGGCGGTGAGAGAATTCGATGCCGGAGATGATCTGTTGGAAGAACTTCCTGGCTCGAGATTCGGTCATTCTGCCATTGGATACGATGTAGTTGAATAGTTCGCCGCCGGCGAATTCCATGACGAAGATGATGTCGCTCGATGTGGATATCACTTCGTATCTGAAGCCAAATCATGGAAACCTGTTTCGGTGATCAAGGAGCTGAAGGCGTACAACTTGATTACATGGGGATGTCGGAGAGTTCTCATATATTCGTACTCGCGTCTGACACGATTCTTGTTCTTTTCCCTGCGAGTGACAGCTTTGGAGATAAATTTCATGGCAACGATGTGGCCTGTGACGGTGTGTTGCGCCACTGAGAGATCAATGAGATGCAGGACAGATTGAGAAGTGCAAAAGCATACTCTTGACCTTGCCAAAGGTCCCTTCTGCAACGTCACGAAGGACGGTATATTCTCCCAGTTTTGAGGCAGGAAATATTTCATCCTCGATGTCGTCCATGGTAAGGGATGTGTATGGCCTTGTTTGGCTGATGTGTTTGGCTACACAGCCACTCTATCGCAGGAGTGGATGTTTTTCTGATGACAAGAGATATGACGTGACGTGTTGAACAACATTCTTCAACAACATTCTTTGACAAAGTTCTCTTTGATCCTTGCCAAAGTCACCGCCACCGCCACCATACCCGTGATAGTGTAGGGGGATTATTTTATATGACTGGTTGTGTCAGTGTCATTGTCTTGCTCCCCAACATCTCACAAAGATAAATATCACCCTACTATAATCAGTTCTAGTCATCCCCCACAACGGGACCAAGCCCTTCAGGCAGGTCCAACACCTTCTCCTTCAACTTGTTCAACTCTTCCATCTCCAAAAACACCGTACTTTTGTCAAAAATCCTCCGACACCCTTCTCTAAACTCTTTCACTCTCTTCGATCCAACTTGGTCTTCCAAACATCTTATCACCTCAAGAGCAACCGAAATCGTCAATCCAGATTCATTAAATCCATACTTTTGCTGCTGGTCACTGCTTTTGCTGGTATTATAGTTATTGGATATTCTTTTCCTCGAAGATGGAAGACGAATTAAACCAAGAAGAACGTCTTCAACTTCAGAAGGAGGGGCTCCGAGGATCATCATAGCTTGTGCGCATGCCAATGTCGCCTCTGCTGGATTCACCCTTTCTCGAATGTCATCATTCCCGTCATCACAGTAATCCACCGAATGTTTCTGCAGATACTGTAAATTATACGTTTCCAGCGATACCTGATTCTCGTCGGGAACACCAAGTTGCTTAACCCCTTCTATAAAGGCAGGCCCGATCGGTGCAGGTGGAGTCTGATTTTGTAATGAGGTTGCGATAAAATGATGGAGATGTACAAGACGGAGATGTAACCCAGGATGAGATGAGAAAAGACATTGCGCATGTGTGAGACATGTCAGAGCTTGCAATAGTTTTCCTGTGTTAATATGTGAGATCAATAATCAACTGAGAGGGGAAGGAGGCGGAAAGAACGTACGTCGACGGATAGCTACATCATAACTCGTTAGCCAAATTTCTATTCTCTCTTTGTCTTTCACCATCCCCTCAACTTTTTCTCTCACGTTGATATTTGACGAGGCCAACAAATTGGTCAAGGGACGCAAGAGTTTAGCAGCCGTTTCGAGTCGATCGGAAGATGAGAGGAGCTTTGTTCCTTCTGGATCGTCGTCTTTGGCGGGAGGCGCGAGTCCTTTGTCTTCGTTCAAATTTTGTTGGCCTTGTGAAGACGTGAGCAGAAGACAGAAACGAACAAGAAGATGTTCACCTTTTTTTTCGGCTTCATTGGCAGCCGCCTTCGAAGCCGCTTTTTTGGCTTTCTTTTTCGCCTTTTTCGCAGCATCTGACAGCTCGGCTAATGGTACGGGGCATGAATATTGGTATGAAGAGGATACAAAAGACTAACAAGCAGCCGTTTCAGGTATCGCCAGCGATGGATTGTCGTGAACGGCAATCAAGATCTACAGACCACATAAGAAAAGGAACAAGTCAAGGATAGGAACATACCTTCGAAGCGGCAAGGGCGGCCTTGATATAGGCTGGATGTGCACGAACAGAATCTTCCCACGAAATAAACCTAGCTATGTGAGTAAGTAGCAGAGAAGCCATCAGTCAAAGCGCACTTCATGTAGATATTCAATGTGAACTTTCTCAAAGAGTAAGCATGAAAATCGAATTGATCATGCTCGAAATTTTCAAATACTTTGACGACAGCCATATACTTCTTGAGTGCGAGGTTGAGTTTGCCATTGATACGATGTGCATTGGCTTCCTCGAGTAGATATAGTAAAGACTGCATCTCTTCCAGGTCGTAAGCCGGGGAGGGAGCATCTTTCTACACTCAACGATGAGAATGTTGGAATGACGGTTAGTAGTTTAGGATGTACCTTGGTAAACAATCCGAATATCTGGTGGGCCTCATCAATACATGCAGTGCGTAACAGATATTTGCCAGTCTTGGTGTTCAAAAACCTATCCTGACCATCTAACAAGCGAGCTTCATTGACAGCTCTGGCAGCGCCGATGTAATCACCACAGCGTTTCAAGACGCGTGCTTTGAACATGTGCAGATCAGGCAATGTGGGGGTGTGGGTGATGGCGAGGTGGAGATAGTGAAGAGCAAGAGAGTGGTTGGAGAGGTAGGAATGATGCTGAGCGAGGTAGTAGAGTGTCCATAGGTAAATGGAAGGTTCGTCAGGTGCATCAAGGAGGGATTCAAGGTAGGCTTGGATAGACTGCTGTTTTTCAGGGTAACTGTAGAGGCTTTTCAGATCGGAGAAAAGAGAGGGAATGCCTTTTTGGAGTGCGGTGAGGATGTAAGGAATGATAAGTGACTCAAAAGCTGCGCCCGAGGCAAGATAAAGGGAAAGACGTCTGGGAACGGATGCACGGGGGCTCTGGGAAGAGAGGGACTGGAGGAGTGCAAGTGCTTGGGGAGCATCAGGCGCTGGCAGGAGAAGGAATGAGAGAGAAGAGAAGAGAGCACATCTAACAAAACCTACCTTGTGGATCAAGTGAGAGGTTTTTTTGTGCGAGATAGCCTATGTAGTAGGCATTGTTATCGGGGTTGCGATCTATGAGGGCACGCCAGGCCGACTCTGCCTCGGGAGCATGAATGGTAGTCAAGAGACGGGCTGGAGTAACTGTGAGGCAGGGATACAGTGCTAGGAGAGAATGCGTACCTCGATACTCCATACTGGCGGTTCTATCGAGGATGGCGCGGTCCTTGGTATGACGGTCGAGCATGTCCAGAGCTTCCGAGTGACGTTGGGCAAGCTCAAGGACACGAATGTGATACAATATGGTCTCTGAGTGCTCAACATCAAAGTCGGGTATGTCCTGGCAGAGGGATGAGATGATTTTTTAAACAAGAGATATGTTATGAACCTTGAGGGAGAGCTGGTAGTGTTCGAGGACGAGGATGGCGTGGCTGAGATTTCCATTGAGATGATGAGCAACTGCAAGGGCAACCCAGTGCTGCCTGAAATTGGGGCGGAGGCGGAGGATGGCGTGGCGGGTGTCGACGAGGGCATCGAAGAGACGGAGCTGGGACTGGAGACGGGCTGTGTCGCGGAGGATGTTGAGATTGTCCTACGCCCGTTACTGGCGATGTCCAGGGGAAGAGACGGGGCGTACCTTGTCGAAGCGAAGGGCCTGAGTATACGATTTGAGCGCACCGTGATAATTGTTTTCTGCCGATTGAATGAGGGCAAAGACGTGCCAGCAGATGGGCGATTGCAAATTGAGAAGCATGCCCTGCCTCACGAGCTCTGTGCCCTCGTCGCGCCTGCCGACATGGGTGAGGAGAAGACCCTTCATACAGATCGTTTCTGGGGGCGGATCAGCGATGAGCGGGAGAGCGGCAACGGCGCACCTCCGTGATCCGGCGCTTTTTTCAAAATTTGATCCGCACATTTCAGGGCGCGGCGGTAGTTTTGACCCTCATAAAACGTGAACATTTGAACACCGCTCCTTCTTTTTGGGCGAGCGGTGCCATGTTGGGGTGTGAGGCGAGCGTCACAGCTGTCACAATCATCTTGTCACGGTATTGACGAGACTCACGTGGTTATACATACTACACGTGACTTTGTCACTCATGCCCTCGTCACCTTTGTCATTTACATCACGCGTACCGTCACGCGCGTCATGCCCACCTTCACTCTCGTCCAGCGCGGCCTCTCCACAGACACCCTCCTCCGCACCCTCACATCCCTTCTAGAATACCTTGAGGTCATCGACCAGGACGATGTTGACACAGACGCCCTCGATGCTCCCCGCGCTGACCTCGTACACAGGTCAATCCTTCTCCACAAGGACCAGGGAGTTCGCGCCTACGCTGCCTGCTGTCTCGCTCAACTTCTCAGACTCTATGCCCCAGATGCTCCCTACACCCAGCCTCAGCTACGCGATATCTTTCAATTTTTTATCCGCCAGCTCACCGACGGCCTCAAGCTCCCCGACGTTCCCTACCATGCCCAGTACTTTCATCTCCTCGAGTCTCTCTCCACTGTCAAGAGTCCTGTTCTCATCTGCGACCTCCCCTCTGCCGATGACCTTATTCTTGACTTTTTTACTGCCTTCTTCGCCATCCTCCGTCGGCGCACCGCCAACAACAAAATGCAGGCCTACATGGCCGATATCCTCGTTGCTCTCCTCGACGAATGCCAATCCGTCCCACAAACCGTTCTTGATACTATCCTTGCACAATTTATGGACAACAATCTTGACCAGCCTGCCTATTCACTTGCCGTCTCCGTCTGCAATCACGTCTCCGATAAACTTCAGAGACCTGTCTGCCAGTACTTTACCGACATCATCGTGGACTCCGCCCGCTCCTCTCCTGATGACGATCAATCCCTTGAAAACGCCCACGAACTCATCCAACGTCTCCACGCCACCTGTCCCGCCATCTTACATGGCGTCATTCCTCAGCTCACCGAGGAATTGCGTGTCGACCATGTTCATGTTAGGCTGCTCGCAACCCGCGCCCTAGCCGACATGTACGCCCATAAGAATGGTCAAGAGCTTGCCAACAAATATCCTGCCACCTGGGACGTCTGGATATCCAGAAGAAATGACAAGAACGTCCCCATTCGACTCCAGTTGATCCAAGCTTTGACAAAGTTAGTCTCTACCCTCCCTGCAAAGAGGGATGCCTTGGCCGGTGGGTTTTCTCTCTCATCCCAGACATTAATTTATCCTCCCCTATAGATGCCCTCGAGGCCAAGCTTCTTGACCCAGACGACAAAGTCCGTGCAGCCACCTGCAAAGCGTTTTCCCAGCTTGACTATGAGGTCGCTCTCCATCACCTATCAGAAAATCTTCTGCGTACGGTCGCTGATCGCTTTTTGGACAAAAAGGTGTCTTTTCTTTTGCTCCGTCTCTCTCCTGCCACTGACCTTCTCAGGCCTCTGTCCGCACTGAGGCCTTTTACAGTCTCGCCAAACTGTATAGCCTTGCTTACCCTGAAATGTTCGTCTCCACTCTTTTTGGCTTGTTCTCCCAGCCTCACGTTTTTCGCAGCGAGAACAACGATGCAGCAGCTACAAGCCATTTCGCTTGGATACCTGACTCCATGCTCCAAGCCGTCGGTCAATCAACCCTTGTTAGGTACATGGTCCCCCCTTTTATCATGACAATCCCTAATGTGCGTCCACAGGGACGTCGTTGACCGTGTATGGGCAACGTCCATTCTTCCACTCACCCACGATCCACTTCTGTGGACTGAAAAGTTGCTGAATATCATGAAACATCTATCAGACAAGGGTGTCGAGATTCTGATCAGTATGAGTGGGATCAAAGAAGCGTGTGTATTAACTCATGTGCGTCTCTGTCGACTCATGGGTCCTGCAGGAAGCCGGGGCTGTGTGACAGGTACCTGAATGCCTGCATCCAGTTTAATGTGCGTCCTGTTCCTGCGTAGACATCTCAAGGTTCATTCACCTTCGTTCAAGGGTGGTGTTATAGATCAAGACGAAGCCAAGGTAACACATACCCTCCATGTTTGTATTAAATCTCTCACGGGTTCGTCCTATCCAATGCCCATCCCTTTCGTCCTAACAAATCGAAATAGCATTTGTGTTTGCCGATGACCACAAAGCTTCCGAAGACTTACACACTTTGGCTAAGATGAACGAAAACAGGCTATTCAAACTTCTCAAAACATGTTTCGACCCACTGACAGATATCAAAACACTGGCTAAAGCATCAGTAAGCTCGAGTCTGCCCATTCTAGTACACTTCTTGACTTTTCTAGGCTGAATTTCTCAAACGTCTCTCCTCGTCTGCGAATACTTCGCCAACATTCATTACCACACTCACAACTCTTTTATGGCGTGGAAGCCCGCACATCCTCAATCATGCATCTATCCCCATCTTGTTCAAAAAACTTTCTCATCAACAAGGAAGAACAACAAGTGGGTCAGCAGCAGCCAGCAATGCTTATATCCTGCTGAATGCTGTGGCAAAA
>Ga0153948_1000921_pt1 | contig 15710 bp, 14 predicted proteins | sample TSNJ032MetaG_FD_104696 | JGI IMG/M metagenome (GOLD analysis project Ga0153948, IMG submission 104696) | Attine ant fungus gardens microbial communities from New Jersey, USA - TSNJ032 MetaG | ecosystem: Host-associated > Fungi > Mycelium > Unclassified | place: USA: New Jersey, Wharton State...
ATTTATTATTGCATCTACTTTATAAAATATGATATATTTATCTTGTCAAGCCGACATAGTATAATGGTATTACGAAGCAATGGTAATGCTTTAATCCGTGTTCAATTCACGGTGTCGGCACCAGAATGATAGGAAACTTGAAATTTTAAAGTTTCAAGTAGTAATAAAGCTAACTAGAAATAGTTGGTTTTTATTATGAAAGAAAGGAAATGAAAGTTAATGTTATTAGTATAAACTAAAGAAATAGAGATAAGTGAAGAATTAAAAAAGAAGATAGAAAATGATATGTACCTAGTTCTACATGGCATATTTTTTAAAAGTTCCATGCAATTCTTAGTATTGTTTTCTTCGTCATAAACACGTATAATAAATATTAGTTAAGCGAGATATTCTATAGATTATGAACCTATTTATATAATATACAAATCAGTATCGGGAAATGAATGTTTTTTTACCCCAAAATATGTTTTTAAGTTAGGAGTGTAAAAAATGAACTTAATAGCACAGTTTTTTGGTGTACTAGCTATTATTGCAAATATTGTAGGAATGCAATTTAAACAGAAAAAGCATATAATGATAGCCTTTTTACTTGCTACATTCTGCTTTTCTATTAATTTTGTTTTGCTTAAAGCATATAGCGGAGCATTAATTTGTTTTATTCAATCAATAGAAATCTTTATTAATTATTTATATGATATAAAAGATAAAAAGTATCCGCCACTTTTAATTGGGACTTATGTAATTATTTCAATAGTTTGTGGGGTTTTAACTTATAATAATTTATTTGATATTTTACCTGTGTTATCTTCGCTTATTTTTATAATAGCAATAACTCAAACAAAAGAAAGATATATAAGATTTTTAACTTTAATTTTTATATCATTATTTGCAATATATGATATTTTAGTTGGGGCTTATTTAGCTTTATTATCAGATATTCTACATGATACTTCAACGATTATTGCAATTATGAGATATGATGTGTTAAAAAAGTCAGATAAAAATATTATAAAAGGAGACAAAAAAATTGATGAAAAAAAAGAAAATACTAATTGATGTTGATGAAGTTATATGTGATTCTGGATTTTTATACTTAGTTAATAAGTTTCTAAATACTAACTATAAAATAGATGATTTTACAGAATATTATATTGATGATTATGTTTTAAAAGATGATGAAACAAAAGAAAAATTTTATCAATATTATTTACAACATAATTCATATGATTATGCAACATTGTTACCCAATGCTTATGAAGTTATTGAAAAGTTGAATTGCAAATATGATGTATATATTTGTAGTGCTTGTGTTATGTTTTGTTTGATTAATAACTCAGGCAAATTTTTTATGGATAAATATGATTGGCTAATAAAGACGTTTCCGTTTTTAAACCCCAATAATTTTATACTAACAAATTCCAAAAATATAATAAAAGCAGATATACAAATTGATGATAGATTATCAAATCTTGAAGGAGATATTTCAATTAAATTATTATTTGATTCATATCATAATAAAAATATCAGTGATAGCGAGTTACAATCTAAGAATATTATAAGGGTTAATAATTGGAAAGAGATTGATAAATTACTATTATAAATTATAAGATAAAAAGAAAGTTCCTATTCATTTGTACATAAATAGAAATTAGTAAGAATGAAAATCTTGCTAAAATTTTTGTAGAATTTACTAGAGTTAACATTTTTGATGCACTAGCTTAGATAATACTTTGAAAATTCCGAGTTTCGAGTTTTTTATATATTTAAATTTTTTTTAACTGTCGATTAATTTTATTAGATTTTTCTAGTTTTAATTTGTTAATTCATTTTTTAATTATTTTTACACAATACATATAAAAATTATTGCAACTGTTTTTTTAATGTTTTTGATTTTTTTTTCGTATACCCTTGCCCAAGCTTTTCTAAATATTTAGCAAGTTTAGTTCTAGCTCTAGCCTCTATTTTACTTATATATTTTTGAGAATAATTTAAAATTTTGCCAGTCTTTTCTTGTGATAATCTTTCACCTTTAAAGCCATAACGTAATTCAATTACTTGTCTTTCTAAATTATCTAATATTTTCAAAGAATCTCTCACTATAAGAATCGTTTCATCTCGGATAAAATCATTTTCAGTATTTTTATTTGATATTAGATAATTTTCAATAGTTCTTTCGTTTCCATTTTTATCCGAATTTAAAACTTCGTTCAGACTAATATTATTTTTTATTCTTTTGGCTTCTATTCTTAAAACTCCTAAAATTTCATTTTCAATACATCGAGTAGCATAAGTAGTAAATTGATATCCTTTTTCAAAATCAAATGTATCTACTGCTTTTATTAATCCAAAAGTTCCAATTACCATTAAATCGTCTTTATCAATTAAATTATTAGTTAATTGATATTTTTTGATAATATGTCCTACTAGTCTTAAGTTTTTCTCTTTTAGTATCCTTTTGCTATCTTCATCACTATTTTTGGCTAATTGAAAAAGTTTTTTATTTTCTTCTTTTGTTAATGCTTGGGGTAAATCATCATTGAAATAATCCCGATTATTATTCATATTATCAACTCCTATAATTATTGATTTTTTTACTTTTTAACCTAGAAAAGTAAAATTGTTGATTATACTACTTCCAATCCTTATTAAATCTTTTTTGGTTTCTGACCGTAAACTTTTGTTGTCGAAAAATATTCTATTATAATTAAAAAAAATTTGCAAATTTTATGTATAATCTATATATTTATAACCATATTACTATTGGAAGCGAAGGTTATAGTTGCTTCTGTAATGTAAAAAAAGAATCACGATATGAATGTGGTTCTTTTTTAGTTATATTTTTTAGTATAATTCTTTTGATTTTGATCCATACTATAATTAGAAGCAATAAATAATTGCTTCTGATGGAGTGCTACTATTTGTAGCATTCTATAAAATTAGGGCCAATCATTTTGGCTCTTTTTTTAAAATTAATTATCATAATCATCCAAGAAATTATAATTTTCTTTATTTTTGTGATAGCCAATTACAGTATGTAAATTTACATTATGAGTACTTTTAAAAATATTTTTTTCAATATATGGACTTTTTTTACGCAGTTCTTTGATTAGTTCTTTCATTTCGATTCTTTTACTATTTTGATTATATTGACTATTCTTTTCAGTAAATTTACAAGCACAGTTAATAAAGCCTAGTTCATTATACTTTCCCCAAGCAATAATATCTTCTTCTTTTATAAGATATAAGGGACGAATTAACTCCATTCCTTCAAAATGATCACTTCTTAATTTTGGCATCATTGTTTTATAATCTCCGGCATAGAAAAGAGATAAGAGAATGGTTTCAATAACATCATCAAAATGATGACCGAGAGCAATTTTATTACATCCTAATTCTTTGGCATAATTATATAAGTGTCCCCTTCTCATTCTTGCACACATATAGCAAGGACTTTGATCATTTAAAGTGTCCGCAATTTCAAAGACATCTGTTTTGAATATATTTAATGGAATATTTAAACTTATAGCATTTTCTTTAATAGAATGTAAGGTTTCTTCTTTATATCCTGGGTCCATAACAATGAATTCTAATTCAAAATTCATTTGTCCATGACGTTTTAATTCTTGAAAACATTTTGCCATTAAAAAGGAATCTTTTCCCCCAGAAATACAAACAGCTATTTTATCATTATCCTTCACTAATTCATATTCTTTTATTGCTTTAATAAATTTACTCCAGATCGTTTTACGATATTTTTTAATAATACTTTTTTCAATATCTACAAGTTCCATATTAATCACCACTGGTCTTATTCTATCTCATTTTTAGCATAAACAAAAGATAAATTTAATTATTTATTGTTTCCAAGAAAAAAGACTAATTCTAGTCAATTATTTTTTTATTACATGGATTTTCATCATCATTGGATTTTCATCTTGTGATAATGGAGTCATTAAATTACTTATAATTTGAATATTACCTTCATTATCAATTAAATAATTTTGATTTTCTTTAAAATTTTCAATTGACTGTTCCAAATAGAAATCAACAAAATATTTATTCAAAGTCATTTTAATGGCTTCTTCACATTTTTCCATCAATTCATCATAATCAATATTCTCTTTTTCACAATATTCTTTTAAAGATAAATTTTTATTTGTAGTTGTATCAAATACATATGTTAAATAGCTTGGAGCTGGAGTAGTATCTGCTACAATCATTTGTTTAATTAAGACTGCTTCATATTTCTTATATATAGATGTTTCAAATTCTATCTTTGATTCATAAGAACTAGATGATGCAAAATTATTATATGCCTTGACTGCTTTATCATACAAAGCTTGAATTTCTTTGTTTGCTTTTGAAGCATCATCAGAATTAAGTTCAATCATAGGTGCTTTTAAATCATGAATAGATCTTGTTATACCAGAATAAATATAACTTTCTTTTTCTACATCATAAGGATAATTACCAAGTTTAATATGATCTGTTTCTTCATTCATTAAACTATAGTACCTAATGGAACCAGTTAAGTCCTCTTCTTTTATTACTAAATCATATTCTACTGTTTTTTCAGACTTTTTTTCTTTTATTAGTATTATATATCCACCAAAAATAATTCCAGAGATAAAAACTGCTAAAAATGCCAAAATCAAACAATAATTTATTAATTCTTTTTTCATATATACTCACCTAGTTTCATTATATTTGATATTCCTATTTTTTACAAGAAAAAAAACTGCGATTAACAGTTTTAGATTTCTTCGATTTTCATTAAATTTGTAGTTTTTGCATCACCTGTATTTGGGAATCCACCAGTTACAATCACGATGTCTCCTTTTTCAAGTTTTGTAAATTTATTTGCTTCTTCCATACTTCTTGCAATTACTTCATCTGTTGTATTTAAAACAGGAACATTAACAGGATATACACCCCAGTTAAGTGCAAGGCCACGACCTACTGCTTCATCAGGACATGCTGCTAAAACAATACTATTTGGTTTTAAATTACTAATTTTACGTGCTGAGAATCCACTTACAGTAGCAGCTACAATTAATTTAGCATCTAACATTTTTGCACTATTAACTACACAATTAGCAATTGTTTGTGTAATTCCAATTCGTTTTTTATAATCAAATGGATTATAATGATCTGCTTGCTTTTCTGTTGTTTCACAGATATTAGCCATAAATTTAACTGTTTCAATTGGAAATTTTCCAACTGTACTTTCTCCTGATAACATAACAGCATCAGTTCCATCTAACACGGCATTTGCAACATCAGATATTTCAGCTCTAGTAGGTCTAGAGTTTTTCTTCATTGATTCAAGCATCTCTGTTGCAACAATACAAACCTTACCTTGTTCACGACACTTTTTAATCATTTCTTTTTGAACCATTGGTAAAATTTCCATACATGTTTCTGTACCTAAATCACCACGAGCCACCATTGCACCATAAGATACAGATAAGATTTCTTCTAAGTTATCAATACCAGCTTGATTTTCAATTTTACAAATAATTTTAATATCTTCACGATTATGCTTTTTAAGAATTTCTTTCACTTCTAAAACATTTTCTTTTGTTGATACAAAGGATAAAGCCAAGAAATCAGCTTCATGTTTACAAGCATAAACAGTGTCTTCATAATCTTGTTCAGATACAAACGGAAAATCTAATTGAACTCCAGGAACACTCATTGATTTTTTGTTTCCCAAAACTCCACCTTCGATAATTTTACATGTTAATCCATCGTTTTCTTTACTAATTACTTCTAAACTCATTAATCCGTTTTCGAGTAAGATTATATTGCCAACATTAATTGAATTTAAGGCACTTGGATGATTTACTGTAAATCCATTCACATCTCCTTGTTCACAATCTTTTAATAATCGAATTGTCTTTCCAGATACTAAAGTGATTTCTCCATCTTTTAATAATCCACTTCTAAACTCTGGTCCTTTTAAATCATATAAGATAGCAACATTTAAATTAGTTCTTTTACGAACTTCTTTTACGCTTTCAACAGCTTTTATTTTTTCATCTTCAGTAGCATGAGAACAATTGATACGAGCAACATTCATTCCAGCAAGAACCATTTGTTCCATTACATCGGGTTCATTACTTGAAGGTCCAATACTACAAACAATTTTTGTTTTCTTCATTTATATACACTTCCTCTTTCAATCAGCTTTTTCATTATACTAAATAATGTGTTCATTTGCAAAGTTTTTTATGTAAAAATCAAGCTTTTATCATGAAATTTGGAAAAATTGGACGTTAATCGACAGAAACGACAGATGTGTCTGATAAAATATCGTGAATTCCCCTTTTATTTTGACTGAAAATTATAAGAATAACCGTAACAAAATTAATTAAATTGGCTATAAATGTTAGAAGTTGGTATAGCGAATAATAATTATCTATGGTCATAATATAAACTAATAAGGTCTTTAATACCGTAAAAATAATATTATCTAAAATGATAATTCGAAGTAGATAGGTTTTTAGATTTGGATTTTCTTTTATTCCCACGACTTTTATTTTTAAAATTTTCATTCCAATCGTTTGCCCTTTTTTATACTGATAATAACCGAAGTAAGCCAGTAATAATGCTATTTTTATTATTGTATAAGTTAGGTTTTGTTTTGTTCCTTCATAGAGGTATTGTTCATAATTAGATTGATATTCATCTCTTTCTATATCGTTTTTTAAATAATTTTCATTTAACTTTAAAATAGAATCGGTTGTATATCTGTATTCATAAATATTTGTGTTTATTAAAGGAATAGCAGATAAACAAGAGGCAATAACAGTTATTATTATATAATCAATTACATAAGCAAAAAATCGTTTTAATGGCATATCTTCACTCTCCTATATTAATGAATGAATTTCGTTAGAAAATATGTGTAAAAAAAGACAAATAAAAAGAAAATTATTGTCCTTTTCTAACTTTGTAATAAAAATTTATAAAGAAGATAATAATCAAAGAATATTTCCAGTTGTTAATATTTTTTATTATATTTTTGTTATAATTAATAGAAAAATATTATATAAATAGCAATTTGTCGAGATGTTAAAAAACTTTGCGTAATTTCCGAAGATTTTTGATAGATATAAATATACATTTGTAGTAAAATTATTTATGAAATGAGGAATTATGTGATGACATTTGGAGAAAATTTAATTAATTTGCGGAAACAAAACAGAATGACACAAGAAGAGGTTGCTGAAAATTTAGAGATAACAAGGCAGACAGTTTCTAATTGGGAATTAGATCAAACAAAACCTGATTTAGAACAATTAAAAGGATTATCAAAACTTTATAAAATTAGTATAGATAAATTAGCTGATAATAACATAAAAGAATTTCTAACTGAAGATGTTAGTAATTCTAAGAAATTAGAAAGACTATTTCATAAAGGAATAAATGTTATATTAATGAATAAAAAAATATGGTTAATGATTTTTACATTAATGTGTATTATTGCTATGGGAGTGTGTGCAATTGTCGATTATGCAATAAATAATGCAATTACCTGGGGGTATATACCTCTATTATCAATAGTTTTCGGTTATTTAATTATTATGCCAATGTTTGCTAAAAAACATAAAATAGTGTTATCCTTATGTTCTTTAACTATCACAATATTACCATTTTTATATTTCATGGAAAAGGTTGTACCAGTTAAAGAATGGTTTTATTCACTAGCATTACCTATAAGCGTAGTGAGTATTGTTGGAATATGGATTTCATATTTGGCATGGCACTTTTTAAAAATAAGTGAGTGGTATAAATCATCAATCTTAATATTCATGTGGGGGTCCATCATAAGCCCAATTATTAATCACATTTCAGATGGACTTCCCTACATATCTTTTCAAAATTTTATAAATGTTTTTTCATGTTTAGTTATAGTAATAGTATGTGGAATGTATGGTTATATAAAAACAACAAAAAAGGACTAGATAAATTATAATTTGTTGAATTAAGATTATTAAAATAAAAATATTACCTTTAAATTCGGTAATATTTTTATTTTGTATTTGTCAATAGTCTGAGATAATCATCAAAGATTATCTAATTAGTTTATCTAAATCAATATTGTTTCGATCATGGACAATGGCTTCCCATTCTTTTGTTCTTTTGAATAAACAAATGATATTGATTGGAATCCATGATAGTAAGAAGAATGTGAATAAGAATACCCCAGATAATACACTTTTAATACTTTTATTATTATATTTAATAACAAAGATATTCATTATTATATTTAGAACATAACCTGCTGCAAAGAATACAAGTCCTAATGCATACATATATGAGAATAAATCAAATAATTGAACGCCAAACAAATTGAATGCATAAAGGATAAATGTTAACATGAAGGATAAAACCATGATGATTGGAGCAGCATACATAAGAGCCATATCAAAACATGCAATATTTCCTGTTTTGAAGAATTGTTTCATTAATTTTGAACCATATACTTTTAAACAATCTAGTGTTCCACTAGTCCATCTTTTACGTTGTTTCCAAGAAGATTTAAAATCAACTGGATGTTCATCATAGGTGATGGCGTTTTCAACGAAAGCTACTTGAATTCCACGTAAAGCACATTGTCCTGTGAATTCACTATCTTCAGTAATCGTTACAGTATGAAATCCATCTTTGATTACATCCTTTTTCATCATAAAGCCAGTACCATTGATTGTAGCTGAACCACTATAATTCATTCTTGCACGATTATAAAAGAAATTTTGGATAAAATAGAAAATTGTATAACTGCCTGTTACCCAACTATCGCTCATATTTTTTGCATCCCTAAATCCTTGTGCAACTTGAGCACCTTCACATAAGGCATCATTCATTCTAGCAAGGAAATCTGGATGTACTAAATTATCTGCATCAAAAACGATATAAGCATCATGTTTGTCTTGTTTTACTAATTTAGCAAAGATATTTTCTAAAGCATCTCCTTTAATTCTTACTGGTACATCTGGTTTTAAAATTGTTGCGCCAGCTTTTTTGGCAACTTTTTCTGTATTATCAGTACAATTATTTGGAACTGCAATAATTTCAAATAATTCATTTGGATAATTCTGTTTTTTTAAACTATCTATTAATTGTGCTATTACCTTTTCTTCATTTCGAACAGGAATAACAACTCCAAACTTATATTTTGGTTTATGGATTGCATATTTCATTTTTTTATAATTTCTAAATCCAAACAAACCCGTAATCCCAAAGTATAAAGCATAAATCAGTGATAAACTAAATAAAAAATAATAAATTAAAACAATAAATTCCATTTTTTTCCTACCTCTAATTCTTTTTTAAGTATTCATCTACTATTCTTAAGTATGTCCTTTTCTTTTTAAGAATATACTTTACGACAAATTACTAATTCATCTAAATTATATTATAGATAAGTCAAAAAAGCAAATATAATAATTTTGATTTGTCTACTTAAAAAGAAGAAATAAATTAGTTTATTCCTTCTTTTTCTTTGTTTTTATAACAATAAATTCCATACCAACCAATAAAGATAATGAAAGAACTAACACTAATAATATTAGCCATTTTTTTAGTAGAAGTTCCAACGTAATTTAAAGTAAATGTTGAATTGCTTGTAATTTCTACTTCAATAAAACCATATTCACTTTCTTTTACTTCTAATTTATTTCCTTCTTCATCGATGATTTCATAGCCGATATAATATAATCTTGGTAATTCAATGGTAATAGTATTCTCCACTTCATTACTTCTAAAAATTAATCTAGGTGTATTATCTTCAATGACTTCAAATATAGCATTATTATTTTCTTCATCATAAATAATATCTCGTGATCGATTCTCAAAATATTCTTGATTTTTATAAGCATTTTCTGGTAAATATTCATGTTGCCATCCCATCGCTTCATGATAAGTAATAATGACATCTAAATCTACTATATCATCACTCCTGTAATGAATATTGAAATAAGAAATAATAATTATTCCAATATAAATGCCTGCAAGTATTTTTTTATTATTGACTTTTTGCAAACAAATTGGAGCTAGTATTGCAAATATTAATCCTAAGAAAGCGACTAATCGCCAAGCAAACTGAATCATTAAAAAGAATTCGGGTAAAAAGTCCCAGTAACAAAATTTTGAGGATATAAATAAGGTAATGCAGAAGAATACTAAGAATCCTTTTGTATATCTTGGAAATTTCAGTTCTTTTCTTTTAACAAAAGTAATAATTGCCAAAATTAAAGGAATCAAAGCAAAATAAAACATAATTTCATCAAAGTATCTTGTAATTGGTAAATATTCATGAGGCCATAGGGTTGATCCATAAACGCCATTTGTCATGACATTTTTCATAAAGACAGCAATTCCACCAGTTAATTTATAATAAACCATTGGTTCAAAAAAGAATAGTAACATTCCAAAGATAAATAAACAAGCGATAAAGAATGGCAGTAAAAATTCTTTTTTAAACACTTTTTTACGCAGATATAAAAGCATAATACCTAAGAGGATTGTAAAGTAAATCATAACAGTAAAATGAGATAATACCGCGCCTACATAGCCAAAGATAAATAAAGGATAGAATCTCTTTTTATCACCATCAAGTAAGGAAACAATTCCTGAGAAGATCATTGGCAAGAATGGGAATAAGAAACATTCAGCTAAAGCTCCTCTTACATAAATATCGGCTAATTGATAAGGCATTGTTAAATAAATTAAACCTGAAAAGAAAGCAATTTTTTTGTTTTTTGTTAATTTATAGGCAAGGCCATACATTGTTATTCCAGAGAAAGCAAACACTAAAAAATGAACGATTCTAAAGGCATCTAAGACAGTGAGTCCAAGATGCTTAATGCCATGAAAAACATAAGCTATTGTCGTTTGTGATAATGGTGGATATAACAATCTTGATCCATATCCAAAATCATTGGCAACGATTGGTACAATTGCCCCTGCACTTCCAAAGTTTTCGATATTCTGTTCTGCTCCAATGACATTTGAAACATGATAGACAGTATCATCGTTCTTATGATATTCATTAATAAATAAAGGCATCATTAAAATGATTGCAGCAACTATAATACCTAAGAGTTGCCATTTGTGTTCTTTTAATTTTTTCATATAAATACTCCTGTTGAAGAAATTATAACATGAGTTGCTTTATTTTTATAAAAATTAGAGAGATTTGTCAATCATTTAACTTTTTGGCTAATAAACTGCCAATTAGTAATAAGATAATTAAAAATAATAAATTGGCACTTTGAATCATCGGTAGGACTGCTTTAAATAAAAAAATCATTGCATAAATGGCAAATCCTAATATAAATAAATATAGGATTTCTTTTTTATTATCTAAAATCCAAGCAACTAAATTACTAACAACAAAAACACCAATAATTAAGCCTGCTCCAAAACAAATTAAATATAAAATATTAGAAAAAGGATTACTGTACATTGAAAGAATAAAATCATAAGTACCAAGCATCATGAAAATTGATGTTCCACTTATCCCCGGCACAATCATTGTAGCAGCATCAATAAAGCCATTCAAAAAGATAAAGAAGTAAGAAGTGAAATCATTATTCGCTACAAAAGAAGTGTTCAATCGGTAATGATCAATAAAGAGTAATATGATTAAAGACAAGAAGATAATACCTAAATCTTTTAATTTCTTTACTTCAGTATTTTTTAAAACAGTAAAAAAGCTACCAAAAATTAAACCAATAAATAAAATCATGGTATAAACATAATAAGTTTCTAGAAAGTAAAGAATGACTCGACTAAAAATAAAGATTGATAAGATAATCCCTAATCCTACTTTGAATAAATAAAGAAAATTGGGGATAAAATCACGTTTTAAATCATTAATCGCCTTGATGCAGGTTTCATAGATATTTAATGAAACAGCAAGTAAACTACCACTTACTCCTGGCATAACTTTACCAACACCTACAATAAATCCTTTTATAAATAGTATAAATGAGTTCATCTTTTTCACCTAAAGAATTATATGAAAAAAGAACTTAATCTATCTCAAAATAAGGGTGAAAATATTTTTAGTATCTTTCCCAATAAATATTTTAATAAATTAAATTCTTTTATATTTTCTTCAGTAATTAAGAAACTTTTAGCAAATGTTGTATCAAAATCACGTTTTATATCCTTTAATACAGGATGTTGATAAATTAAAGAGGCATTCTCATAATTCAAGTAAAAACTTCGATAATCTAAATTAATACTGCCTATCACCGCAATTTCATCATCACATAATATTTGTTTCCCATGTGAAAAACCTGGTGTGAATTCATAAATTTGAATATGATTGTTAACTAGTTCTTTATAATTTGTTCTTCCAACGTAGTAAATTACTTTTTTATCAGGAATTCGAGGCATCAATATTTTTACTTCGACTCCTCTTTTTACGGCTTCGATTAATGCCGTTTCTAATTTATGCTCTAAAATTAAATATGGAGTCATGATATAGACATATTGTTTTGCTTGATAAATCATTTGTAAGTAACAATTAATTGAAGTCGTCTGCGCATCAACCGGATTATCTGCAAAGGGAATAATATATCCTTTTGAATTAGTATTCTTTTGATTCACTAAATATTTGGATAAATTTAGATTTTCACTATTACATAAATACCACATTTCAAAAAACATCAGGACCATGCTACTAACTGCATTACCTTTTATTTTAATTCCAGTATCTTTCCAATAACCAAATCGCTCTTCTTCATTTATATATTCATCCGCGATATTATAACCACCATGAAATGCTGTAATTCCATCAATAATAACCATTTTTCGATGATCTCGATTATTATGATGTGCTTCAATAATTGGTTTAAGTGGTGAAAATACTTCAACTTCAATACCTAACTCTCGTAATTCTTCTTTATAAGAGAAAGGTAATAATTTTACGTTGTTTGTTCCATCATAAATCAATTTTATCTCTACACCGTTTTTTGCTTTTTCTTTTAAGATTTCTAAAATTTGATTCCACATGGTTCCTTTGGCTAAAATAAAGGTTTCAATTAAGATATATTTTTCTGCTTTTCTCAATTCTTTTAATATATCTACAAAAGCACTTTCTCCAGATTCATGATAGGCAATTTCATTTATTTGATACGTTGGATAGGATCCACTATTTTTAAAGTAAGTAGTGTAACTTTTAATACCTAAATCAGCAAACTCTTCAAAGTTTTTAAAGGACTCTATTTTTAATTCAAATTCTTTGATTTTTCGTTTATATTTCCGATTTCCAAATCCAAGTCTTACACTTAAAAAAACTACTAGACCAAAAGCCGGAAAAATTAAAACTAAACTTAACCAAAGCATTTTAAATTCAGGCATGCTTTTGTGATTGGCCATATAAATAGCAAAGATAATTTGAATAATAATAATACTTCCAAAGATCCAAAAGACATATTTACTAAAAATAAAAATAATTGCATAAAAGATAAAAAATTGGGTTAAGATGAGTCCAATTGCAATAAGGTATTTATTTAAAGAATTGGGGGCAATATTACGAATTATCTTCATTTACCTCAACTCCTTTTTTCTTTTGTAATTTCAAAAGAAAGAAGTTTATATATAACATAATTAATTCTGTAACAATAATAATGATGGCAATATATTTACTATCAGATATATGAAAATCAATAACTGGGAAAATAATTGCTAGGGTTAAAATTATATTAAAACCGATTAAACCATATAGATATTTGGGAGAAATATAATCTTGATGATGTAAATTAATAACTCCTTGAATTTTTCCAAAGTTTCGAATAACAAAGAAACTCCCAATTAAAATTGGAATTAAGTTAGTGAACAACTCTCCTTTAAAGATAAAGACAATTCCAATTAAAAATAATGATAATATTTTATAGATATCGTTGCTTAAGCTTTTTTCTGTTTTATTTAAGCGAAAATATAATAAAAACAAAACACATGCAGCAACAATTAAAATAATTCCAAAGAAATTCATCATGCTTTCTACAAAATCAATATTGCGAATAAATAAGATTACTCCAAGAACGATTAAAACAACTGAAAGTAAAATTGATTCTTTTATTTCTTTATTTATAACTTCATTTTTCATAACACACCTACTTCATTAATTTGATAATATATTTTTTTAGTTCTGATTCTTCTGCATTTTCTTCAAATAATTTTTTGAAATTATCATTTGATAATGTACTAATTACAAATTCTTGATCTAAATTTGGAAGGATTTCCATTAAGTCTTTCGTTGTTATTATCTTAACGCTTTCTAATATTTTTTTATTTCTTTGTTCAGGAATAACTCTATCTCGTGGATATCCTCCTCCAAATTCACAGGAGAATAATTTTTCAAAGATATAATCTAGTGTTACTTCTGCTCCCCAACCAAACCCTTTGGCAAAGGGTAAAGCAATTGCGTTTCCAGCATTGATTTGACTAAAAAGATAAGCATCTGTTGGATCTACTATTAAACCACAGTATACACCTGGAAAAGAATTACAAGCAAGACTTGCTCCTTGTCCTGTTCCACATCCGGTTACAACAAAGTCAACTGCTTTTGTATTTAATAAAATGGAGGCTAGTAAGCCGATTTGAACATAGGTAATGCTATTTTCAGATTCAGTTCCATACATTCCATAGTTAAATACTTCAAACCCTTTTTTGTCACATACTTTTTTTAATGAATTATAAATTATTTCATTTTTTACTGCTTGACTATTTTCATTTATTAATGCTATTTTCATAATTTTATTTCTCCATCTTTATTTATTCTATCATGAAAAAAAGAGAATTCCAACCAATGTTATTGGCTTTTTAACTCTCTTTCATTTTTTTTGATAAGTAAATAAGGCTGATGGTCGATGACCTCCACCGGTTTTTATTTTATTAGTCTTTTCTACTTTGCTAGCAATAATTCTTCGAAAGGCTGGATCTAGTAATTTTTTTCCTAAGATTATTTCGTATACTTGTTGTAATTCTTTTAAAGTGAAATACTTTGGCATCATATTAAAGACAATATCAGTATACTTTATTTTATTTTTTAAACGAGATATGCCTGAGGCAATGACGATTGGATGATCAAAGGCTAAGTCATCATTTTTTTGAGCTATATATTGATATCTATCTGTTGTTTTGTCTTTTAACTTCTTCCCTACTTTAATGAAAAATTCTTCTTTGCCATTATTAAATGTTATTAAAAATTCATTTTCATCTTCTATAATATGTAATTGAAACCATGATGCATTTGCAGGTAATTTATTTTCAAGACGATTTTTATCAATTAAAGCTAAATAAGAAGAACTAATAACTCTCATTCTTGGATCACGTTTTGGATCACTGAACGTATATAATTGTTCTAAATAAATATCCTCAACACCAGTTTCTTTGTTTAAAATACGCATGGCCGCAGCATCAAGGTTTTCATTAATGTTGATAAATCCGCCAGGAAGACACCATTTATTTTTAAATGGATGATTTTCTCTTTTAATTAGTAATATACTAAATTGTTTTTCACTTAATTTTCGATAATTGTCTACGTCCGCATTTGCTACAGAAAAAACAGCAATATCTACTGTCATGGATAAACGTTCATAATCTTCTTTCTTATAATTTTTTAAAAATTCTTCTTCGGTTTCATATTTCATAAATCCTCCAAAATAATTGATAATCGCTTTAAGATA
>Ga0153948_1000922_pt1 | contig 15709 bp, 12 predicted proteins | sample TSNJ032MetaG_FD_104696 | JGI IMG/M metagenome (GOLD analysis project Ga0153948, IMG submission 104696) | Attine ant fungus gardens microbial communities from New Jersey, USA - TSNJ032 MetaG | ecosystem: Host-associated > Fungi > Mycelium > Unclassified | place: USA: New Jersey, Wharton State...
AAAATATTCAGGCCACCATTTCCCTGTACCCCTGCCTGCAAGATACCGCTCAAGTACGCTCTGCTTATTTGAATACGCAGGAGGCAATATCCACGGCCCAGTATATTTATCCCCGTAAGAAGGTTTTCATTCAACAGGAGATTACATTTGCGGGAGACTGCAAGGCTATTCTGGATAACGGCGAGAAAGCGGTGCAGGCCGGTATGGAAATCCTGAACCGCCTTAATTCGGACAAGCAGAAGCAAAAGGAGGATCTGTGCGATACACTGACGGTATATCTGCTGGACGCCAACAGCGACGTTGACTCCTGCGCCCGCCAGATGTTCCTGCACCGTAACACCATAAAATACAGGCTTTTGCGGATAGAGGAGCAAATGCTTTGCAAGGTGGGACACATGCCCGAAACCATAGATATGTATAGAGCCGTGGCCTTGAGGCGTATTTTGGAATCTAATAAGCCTAACCTGGATAAAGCATGAGGCTGTAGACAAAGGAATAGGAAAAGTTAAAGCTATTGGAAGCCGATTTGGTATAATTAGACACGGATTGGGGTGATAATTATACTGATACATGAAGAACTTACAAGAGCAATCATGACTTCCTTTTGATAGTCATTGGAGCAGTATTGGCTGCCTCTGTACGAATGAATCAGCACACCTTTTGGATTATCGCACCGGCCATTTGCTTGTTTAAGAGCCTGGATAACCAGTTCTTTTGTCATACGTTCGCCCATAGCACAGCCGACCGGCCCTCGACCGAATAAATCCAGTTTATTGGATGATTATTCCATTTGCACTAAAGGATATTCACTATTTTTATTATGAAAATCCGTTTTCCATTTGTCCCGGTCTTCATCTTTGTTTAGCCTAGGTCTTTGCCAACAATCGTAATAGCTGTAATGCCCATGTAAGGCATTCCGCCTAAATTGTGAGCTAATCCAAGTCTAGGATCGTCAAGTTGACGCTTCCCTGCTTTGCCATGGAATTGCAACCAGCTCTCATAAATCATACGAATACCGCTAGCGCCAATCGGATGTCCAAAAGATTTTAAACCACCGTCGATGTTGACAGGCAACTTGCCTCCAATAGAAAACTTACCTTCAAGCAGATCCTTCCAGCCCTGACCACGTTTACTAAATCCAAGATCTTCATAAAGTACTAATTCAGTGATAGTAAAACAGTCATGGACTTCCGCTAGAGACAATTCCTTAATCGGATCTTTGATGCCAACCTGCCTATACAATTGTTCGGCACAATTGGCCGTTTCTATGATACTTGTGAAATCATAGTCAATGTTAAGCTTGCAGTAACCAGAAGCGGCCACTGAGTTCACTCCTTTGACATACATAGGGTCCTGGCGATGTTTCAAAGCCGCGTCTGTACGCATGATGATAGCGCAAGCGCATCCATCCGATACGCCTGAACAATCCATAACAGTTAAATATGGGGCAGCCGCCATAGGGGATTTCTTGATTTGTTCCGGTGTCATAGCCTTTTGAAACATAGCCTTTGGATTCAATGAACCGTTGTAATGATTTTTTTCCGATATTTTTACAAGCACTTCGCGAAGTTCATCAAATCCTAATCCGTATTTTTTGGCATAAGCGGGTGCCAACACAGAAAACACAGATGGTGCCGCAATTTCAGGTTCTGTTTTATCGCCATCCGGTATCCACCAGTTTAACCCGCTGAAACCGCTATCTTTGAGTTTTTCCATACCAATGGCCATAACGACGTCATAAACTCCTGAAGCCACGGCAAAGCATGCGTTCCTGAAAGCATCTGAGCCCGTACAACAATAATTTTCAATACGTGTCACAGGTTTATTTTCCGTCTTCAGATATTGGGATAGCCCTACACCGGATATTTCCGAATTAAATGTCCCAAACCAGTAAGCGTCTATATCTTCTAACGCCAGATTGGCATCTTCAAGACACTCTTTAACTGCTTCAAGAATAAGGTCTTCCTTGCTGGCTTCGTAGCGATCGCCAAATTTGGTACACCCCATTCCAACAACAGCTACCCTATCTTTTAAACCATGATTCATATTCATTCCTCCTTGCAACTCTACTGCGTTTTAATGGTTACTGGGTACGCATTTCCATGAATAAGTATGAATGCCATCTACACTAAATATTTTTCGGTAAGTCAGTTCCACTGGCATACCAATGACAACATCATTCATGGCACAATCCATCAAATAAGTAAACATTCTGCCGCCACCTTCAAAATCTACCACAGCCACAATATTGGGTGAATCCTCGGAAAATGCCACGTAATCGAATGCAAAAGTCGCCAGCTTTGCGTGCCTGCCTTTGAATGAATAAGGTTCCATCTTCTCAATGGCTTTGCATTTTACACAAACCATACTTGGTGGATAATGAGGAGTACCACACTCTGTACATTTACTCCCTTGACAAGAAAGGTTCTTCTTACGCTTTCTATAAAAATCCGGAAGGTTGGATCTGGTTAGCGCCATTCGCCTTGGCGGATCAAAAACCATCATTTTTTTCCACTTTAGGTATTTTTCATAATTCATATCATTTTTTTTGTTGTTCTTGAAATAATCCAGTCCTCGGCCTGATCCGATATTATTAACGTTTTCGCATACTTTAAATAAAACAGCGTCACTGCCCTCGCCATAAGAGACATACAGTATCAAATCACCAGGCCGGCTTTTTTCCAGCGTGCAGGCCAACAGTAAAAGCGCGTTTGCTGTTCCCGTATATCCGAAATCTTTGATAAGGCTTTCTTGCAACAGACCGGGGCTGAATCCAGCCGGACGCAAAATAGACATGGCATGTCTGTCAGATGGCGCGTCAATGACAATTTTTGCTATTTGCTCCTGTGTTATATCGTTTCTTTTCATTAAACCCTTAATACTTTCCACAGTAAATGGTACATAACCTTTATCCAACGAAAATTTTTCATCAAAAAAATGCGGATACTTTTCATCACTGGAGCACCATACGTCATAAAAATCATAGGACACACTATAGCTGTCGATATATTCTGCAATAACGTCATGATTGCCAAAGGTGAAGGCAGCCGCACCGTCGCCAAAGGAAATTTCATAGGAACTATCCGCGTAAGCAGGCCTGCAATCTGCCGCAGTCACAAGGATTTCTTCATCATGCCGTGCGGCATCAAGAGCTGCCAGCATGGCATTGGTGCCAGACCTCAGTGTACTGTTAAAGTCAGATGTCCGAATATGCCCATCTACATTCAATACGGATGCGATGTGGGCCGCTGCCTGTTTCTCCCTGTTTGGTGGTGTTGTTGACGCAAAATATACCCCGTTAAGGGCAGTGGCGCTACCTTTAGTTCCTATGCAATTAATGGCGGCAGATACAGCCATTGTTAGGCTGTCTTCGTCATAGTTTGCAACTGCTTTTTCACCATGGGGCGTCCGCTTTCCGAATGCCTGCCCTATATGTATGCGTTCAAGCCGGTTAAACGGTAAATACATACCATATGATGTGATTCCTACCATTTGACATCTCCTCATTTTTTAAATTTTTTATAATTCTAAAGTTTAGGTTTTGAGCCGAAATATGTTTTCCATTAAATATCTCTTTTGCTTTCATTAACTACCATCAACAGTTCGACTCGGCTATTCACGTCAAACTTCTTGTATAAATTGGAAATATGCGTTCGTATCGTATTGATGCTGATAGTTAATGACTGTCTGATCTGTTCATTATTATATCCGGAGGCAATACAATCCAACACTTCTTTCTCTCTATACGTCAATGTGTTGTATATTTTAATAAATTCAGGGGACACACTTTTTTTGTGGTGCATAATTTCAACGATGTACCTTGTCTCTATATTGCTGAATATGTTGGTAACGACAAATGGCCAATGATAGATTATAAACTCACCAAACATCGATGTGTATTTTATACAATCCTTAGCCTTAATTAAATCCAAACCAATCCAGTTAATCAAATGCTGAATGACTTCATACTTGGAGTTTGATGGATAGTTACTCCGTGCATAAATAGTTTGTTTTTTTTCAAATAAATCCATGAACAATCCACAGTATTCATATGCCAGTTCATTAGCCATTAAAACTGATAACTGTTGGTTTAACATTATGGCGCCAACGCCACTACTTCGAAAAAACAGATTAAATCCATTTTGTGAAAGCATATCTGACGACATCATGAGGGAGGTGGTATAATGTCGAGAGATCAAATCGCTGAGATATTCCATAAATTCCCTCTCGGTTTGCGAAAAAGAAAGCTCTTTCTCTGAACGGAAGATACAGATGGTTGCTATGATTTCATCTCCCCGTCTTAAATAGATGCAAGCCTGTTTGACCAAGTCATAGCGGGCCACCTGTTTGTAATATTCCGTCTTTTTGTACTTGTCAATTGGCATGATATCTTCCGTGAACAGAACTTTTTTACTTTTGAGAGAAATAGGAAGGCTTTTTGGGGCAAAAATGTCGATTTTAGCTACATAATCTTCATAAGCTTTCATGGACAGATAGTCAATGTTTAATGTTACAATGTTCCATAACGCATCTCGTTTGCTCCGGCTTCCAATGCCATCAACAGCATAAGGATAAGGAAAAAAAACCATCTTCCCAAATTTAAAATGCTTTTCAAGCAAATTAAGAATGTACTTAGGGAAATTAGTTGTTTCCTTGAGTAGGTCAAGCGTAAACATTCTTAGTTGTTCTCCCCTTGTTATATCAAATTGTTTTGACATAAAAACACACTCCTATATATTAATATGTGTTTATTATATAATAAAGTGGCCTGTTAGTATAATAAAAAACATATGTAGAATTTAAGGAGTAACAACCGTTAGGAACCAAACGTGGGGAAGTAGGCTTATTCTACTTCATGTTATATATTTTCGATAAGATTATCATCCGCATACAATATATGACTGGCTGCTATAACGCGTTGTATATCAGAAACACCTTCAACATTAGGCGCAAAAAGGGCATCTCTAACAAAACGTTCAATGCGATATTCCTCCGTAACGCCATAAGCGCCAAGCACGTTCATGGCCATTGTTGAGCATTCTACTGCAGTGTCTGACACATATGCCTTGACCATGCCCACCCAGGCATTCAGATGTTCCATATTACTCCGGTCTTCCGATTTTTCTGCCAGTATATAGGTCATTAGTCGGGCGCTTTCCACTAAAGCCGCTATTCTTGCAATTTTCAGCTGTATGGCTTGAAATTTGGCAATAGACTGACCCCTATGTGTCTTTTCTTTGGCATATTTGACGGCCAGATCGTACGTCGTTGCCATTATACCGACAAATTCAGCACATATAGCAACTTTACTATGGGCTACTGTTCCAATCAATATATCAAAACCTTGGCCAATTTCACCAACAATTGCAGACGCAGGTACTTTAACTTCGTCCAAAAATACATCGCAGATTGAGCTGCCTCTCAGCCCCACAGTTTCCCAAGGAGTAGACAAGGAGTATCCTTCAATGAATTTGTCAAATACAAACGCTGTAATAACCTTAGTTTCCTGACATTTTGCAAAAACGAGAATAGGTCCTTCAAAAAAAGCATTTGTAATGAACCGCTTCACGCCATTCAGTACGTAGCTATCCCCTGCTTTTCTGTAGGCTGTCTGTATTTGTTTTGGATCTGACCCTGTGTCAGGCTCGGTAAACGCCAAAGAACCTCTTATTTTTCCTTCAATTCCCGGTATAAGATACATATTTTTCTGTTCTTCGTTACCATAATGCCGGATGGCCTCCATAAAAAAAACACTGATCACCATGGATGTACATACGCTTGGAGAAACACGGGCAATTTCCTCACAGGCGAGTGCGAAAGACACATAACCGGCGTCAATGCCGCCGTATTCCTCAGGAAAAGGAATCCCCATCAAACCGGCCACAGCCAATGCCTCAAAGACTTCTTGCGGCACTTTTTTCTCTTTTTCTATTTCGTCAGCCCTTTTGGCAATAGTATTATTCGCAACTTCTCTAGCTGTATCTCTGATCATAAGTTGTGTTTCGCTCAGCCTAAATTCCATATCGTTTCCCTCCTTTCAATTGTAGTCGTAAAATCCCTTGCCGTTTTTACGCCCATAGCGCCCCGCACGAATCATTTTTGCCAGGATTGGCGCAGGCCGGTATCTAGGATCGCCTGTTTCAACAAATAATGTTGTCATGATTCTGCTCAATGTATCTAAACCAACCATATCCGCCAGCTCAAACGGCCCCATCGGATGGTTCGCGCCAAGCACGATGCCTTTGTCAATATCTTCTTTTGTGGCAATACCTTCCATCAAAATAAACATGGCTTCATTTACCATCTGCACAAGAATTCTGTTAACGCAAAATAATGGTCCTTCTTGAACAGTAATGATCTCTTTCCCGATAGACCTGCCTACTTCTACAGTAATTCCATAGGTTTCATCCGACGTATCATATCCTCGGATTATTTCAAGCAGCTTCATTACTGGTACGGGATTAAAGAAATGTGTGCCTATAACCTTAGCGCTTCTGGTCGTGCTGGAAGCAATTTCTGTAATGCTCAGCCCTGACGTGTTAGAGGCAAAAATGCATTCTGGTTTACAGATGTCATCCAGCTTCTTAAACAGTTCTTTCTTGACCGACATATCCTCAAAAACTGCCTCGTAAATATAATCCATATTTTCCAACGCACTATAGTCGTCCGTTGCCGTAATACGTTCCATTACCTCTGCTTTGGAATTTTCGCTCCGTTTGCCTTTTTTTACTTCATACGCCAGCCTGCTGTCAATTGCCTGCAGTCCTTTATTCACAATATCCATTGAAACATCTACAAAAGTAACCATATATCCCGCGCTTGCTGCAACCTGCGCAATGCCGTTGCCCATTAAACCGCTGCCAATGACACCAATATTTTTAACGCCGCTCATGTTTACAACTCCTCTCAAATAGTTAAATTTACTTTCACCCGAAACTCAAGTAATCGATAATTTAAACAGTTAATTCTAAACCGCATCCAGGTTAATTTTTCCAAAAAGCTAAAGTAATGACGCATCAACAGCATATTGCTTTTATTAGGGAAAATTAATCTTGACGCGGCAGCAATACACTATTCATTAATGAAATTTGGAAGACGTTTTTCAAAAAATGCTTGCGCACCTTCTGTCTTATCTTGGGTATCCGCCAACATACCTATCTGTTCAATCTCAAAAGCAATGCCGTACTCCACCGAATTAGACAAATTGAAGTCAATTGAACGTTTTGCCGCTGTAACGGCTTTAGGCGCACGCTTGCATATACTGTCCGCAAGCCGAAAAGCATCATTAAAGCATTCTCCCTGTTCTGATAATATTTCCGCTAATCCAATTCTATATGCCTCTTCGCCTCCAATTGGTTCTGTGCCAAATGTCAACTTTTTAGCCATACCTGCGCCTACCAGCTTTGGCAATCTGACAGTACCCCCGAACCCGGGGATAATACCTAAACCACACTCAGGTAACGCCACTTTCGCTTTTTTGTCAATAACTCTGATATCACAGGCCAACGCTATCTCCAACCCGCCGCCAAAGGCAATTCCGTTTATGACGCAAATAACAGGCTTATGGAAATTCGCTATCTTTAAGAGTGCTTCATGGCCTTTGCTGCATATGCTCATGGCATCAGGCCCTTTCCAGCCCAAAAGCTGGTTGATATCGGCGCCGGCAATAAAGACCTTGTCCAGTGCGCTTGCCAGTATTACTGCACGCACATCAGATTCTTTCTCGATCTCTGTAAAAGCATTACTTAATTCATCAACCATCTGTGGAGTAATGGAATTGACAGGTGGATTATTGATTTTGATCGTCGCTAAATGGTTTTCAATTGTCATCCCCATTGTTTTGTATTCCAATATAAATCCTCCTCCTTTTCTCAATTACTTTTAACGACCCTTAAATTGTGCGTTTCTCTTTTCTACAAAAGCTGCCGTACCTTCTTTAAAATCTTCTGTATTGGCGGCTATGGTTTGGGCTAACCGTTCATAATCTAACATAGACTGTAGATCAGTTTCGTAACTTCGGTTAATCAACTGTTTTGCAAGATTAATGCTGACGGTAGCATTTTTAGCAAGTTCGCCTGCAAGCTCGTAAACTGCTTTTTCCAATTCCTCAACAGCAACCACCCGGGTTACCAGACCGATTGACAGTGCTTCCTGAGCGTCGATCGTTTTGTATGTGAATACCAATTCCTTTGCTTTTGCCCTTCCTACCAGTCTTGGAAGTATATATGTACCGCCGGCGTCAGGAATAAAACCAATTTTCCCGAAAATTTCTGACAGCTTTAAATTATCCGCGGCGATAATAATATCGCAGGCAAGAGCAAGATTTAACCCTGCTCCCATGGTATAGCCATGAATGCCGGTGACAACAGGTCTTGTTAATTGATATAGTTTTGTGACACAAGTACTGCCTAATATCATGTGATTCAAAAACCCGGCAGAGCCTTTAATAGTTTCAAACTCTTTAATGTCGCCGCCGGCAGAGAAGGCCTTTCCATTACCCAGCAAAACAACGGCCCTGATTTCATCATTTCCCTCTATCCGATCACAGACGTCAATAAATTCTCTTATCATAGTTGTGTCAACAGCATTTAAGCTTTCGGGTCTGTTCAATCGAATTGTTGCAATGCTATCCTTTTCTTCGTAAATAAGCGTTGAATAATTCATATATATACCTCCAAGCATTTACTAAGGCAGGTTCGGGAACACTGCCATGATGACGGTGCAAACAATTGTACCCAATGTCGTTGCCACAATAGTGCTTATAAAAGCGGCGGAATAACCTCCCTTTAGGTCGGTTCCTGTGTATTCAAGTACCATTAGCATCGATGGATTAGTTGGCACAGTATCCAGCGTGGTACAAGCAAATGTAGATATTCTGTGGATAGCAGCCGCAGGTATGCCCATATTCAAAAATATCGGGCCTAGTGCAGGCAATACAAGGACAACACCAGCCGAAGCTGCGCCGGCAAATGCGGCGGCGATTGCAACTACAACAGGAAGCTTAATGTAAGGACTCGCATTCATGGCGATTAATGAATCTACAATAACTGAAAATCCTGCAGATTGTCTGACTACCTCGCCAAAGCCTATAACCATGGCTACGCCAAGAATAGCCGTACAAGCTGTTGCTCCGCCTTCGTTGAGGGTCGGGATAACGCCGTGCTTTTTCAAGAAAGGATAAAAAGCAACAATGGATATCAAAATAGCAACAATCTGAGCAATTGCGATATTCCAATTAAAGAAGTTAAAGAGTATCCACATGACAATTAGTGGCAACAAGCCCAAAAACCAATGGGGCTTTGCCTGGCCTGCCTCAAAACGAATATCTTTTTCTCCATAAGCAAAACTCTCGCCTTTATTTTTGGCATGAGTGATTAACTTATTTAACAAGTAAACTGAAACAATGATTTCCACGATACAGCTTATAATACCTGCCACCAAACCGGCCATTGAGCTTGTGCCAAGAAATTGCATTGCAACAATGTTTGCCAGCTGCGGGGTACCTGGCGCACTCACAACAAAAGAAGCTATACCGGCCATACAAACACCGGCAACAAATCGTTTTGGAATATCCGCCGCTTCAAAAATACTCAGCATAAGCGGATAAAGAGTAAATATGAGAACAATAAGATTAATACCGCCATACGCAAGTATGCCACCTGCTAAAATAATCACCAGTATGGCTAGTATCTGGCGACGTTGCGGACTATCGTCAGGGCGGAAAAAAGTTTTCGCTAGCACTTCTGCAATGCTGACGGCTGCGCCGCTGACGGAGTAAAGACGGCCTAATATTGCGCCCCACAGATACATCAGAAAATAAGATTCTATGTATCCGCCGGCTCTTTTCATATATACTTCTAAAAGCGTCTCAACAAAGTTCATATTATTGAAAATCATGACGACGACAGCGGCTATTATTGTGATGTAGAGAGTAGACATTTTTCTATAGCATAATATGGTAAATACAACAAATGCCAATATACAACCTAACACTCCAAACATACTTAACACTCCTTCAATAGATAAACAGATTAATCGGGCTTCACCCACTGCGGTTTTGCTTTGTTTTAAACCCAAGGAATACAGCAAAGAACTGGATTTTCACAGGGTTTTAGGGAATTCCCTGACATCCCACCACGGATAAAAGGGAGGCATCTCTTCCGAAGGTTTCATCGTATACATGGCTGGACGTTTTTCTAAAAATGACTCTATACCTTCCTTTGCATCTTTGGTTGTGCCAATCCATTGCATGATCATAGATTCAATTTTGTGGGAAACCATTGGTTCTCGTTCACCAAGCATTCTCCACATCAGTTGTCTGGACAAAGCCACAGAAACCGGCGCCGTATTTCTGACAATTTCTGTGGCAATCTCAACCGCTTTTGGATAAACCTCCTCCGGCGGTACAACATAGGTTGCAAACCCAGAACTAAGCAACTCATCGCTTTTAACAAGCCGGCCCGTCGCCACCCATTCCATGGCTTTGGCAATGCCGACAATACGCGGCAAAAACCAGCCGCTTCCAGCTTCATTGATGATTCCTCTGCTGGCAAATACAAACCCCACTTTTGCCTTTTCCGATACAATACGGATATCCATTGGCAATGTCATCGTCGCACCTACCCCGGCTGCGGTACCGTTTATTGCAGCAATCACCGGTTTTTTCATATCAAAAATACGCATTGCGATGATACCGCCTTCATCTCTGTGCGCAAACACTGATACTGCGGAATAATCAAAATTCGCACCCGATAAATCGGCGCCTGCACAGAAAGCTTTTCCAGCACCTGTCACGATTACAACTCTCACGCTGTCATCTTGATCCGCCTGATTCAACGCTTCAACTATTTCAAAAATTGACTCATAGGTTATCGCGTTCATCTGATCGGGCCTGTATAGTGTGATAGTACCCACGCTGTCTTCAACGCTGTATTTGATAGTATTAAAAGTCATCGCTTTTCCTCCCTTCATTGGTGGTGCTGTGTTTTCAGAACAGATATCCACATTTTTTGGCTTGAAATGTGAGTTCATCCCTGAACTGCGGATGGGCAATGCTAATCAATAGCTTAGCTCTTTCCCGAAGCGTTTTAAACTTTAAATCAACAATACCAAATTCAGTAACGATATAATTAACACAGTGTCTTGGTGTTGTTACGGCACTTCCCGGAGCAAGCGTTAGCATGATTTTACTTTTTAATTCACCTTCTTTGTCTTTGTACGTAGAGTTTAACGCAATCACACTTCGGCCGCCTTTACTCCATTGAGAGCCAACGACAAATTGTAATTGTCCGCCAGTTCCGCTAAACTGTTTAAATCCGACGGTTTCAGAGTTAACCTGTCCCATCAAATCGATATCTAAACAGTTATTAATTGAGAGCATGTTGTCATTTTGGCAGATTACTCGGGGATCATTAACATAATCTGCTTCCAGCAAAAGGTAATTGTCATCTTTTTTTGCATATTCCCAGAGTTCTTTGTCACCGAAAAAAGCCGTGACTACATTTTTGCCTTTAAATAATGTTTTCCTTGAATTGTTGATAATTCCCAAATTTGTAAGCTTAGCCAAACCGGTGGTCATTAGTTCGGTATGGCTACCTAAATCTTTCACTCCCGAATTTTTTAAATTTTCTGTAATAACATCTGCCAGTCCTCCAATACCAACCTGTAGACAATCGCCATCCCTGACAATTTCTGAGACGTAGTTGCCAATTTTTATTTCTTCTTCAGTCGCCGCAGGTGTTTTGATTTCCGCATATGGAATGTCGCTTTCAATGATATAATCCGCCTCCGATACATGAAGCAATGTATGATGTTCGCCCGCAGACTTGCAAAAAGGAAGCTGCTTGTTGATTTCAATAATTAGGATCTCAACATTTGGAGCCTCAAACTGTTCCCTTGTTGTATGGTGTGCCAAAAGAGATCGGGACATCCATCCATCTTCATTTGGGGGAGAACAACCTATTACTGTGATTCTAGGTTTCGAAGAAGTGATTACTTGACCTGTTTGTCCTAAATGGGCAGATACAAAATCCAAATTACCATTTTTTGCAATAGAACGTTCCGGGCCAAAGAAATGGTTATACAGTAAAACATGTTCTTTCATTTCAGGGCGTATCAATTGGGCCTGGCATAGAAAAAACGCCGCAAAAATTTTGATGTGCAAATTCTCCGCTATAAGGCGATTTCCGAGCGCAAGATCAAATGCATGAGGGAAACCAGCATAGCCAGTAACGGACAGTGAATCGTTGTCTTGCACAAATTTTACCGCTTCTTCTGCTTTTATTAGTTTTTTCTTGTACTGCTCTTCCCAGGGCTCCTTAAAATAACGCCCCCTTCTTCTTGGTTCAATGCCTGTGTAATCCATTGACTTAATACGCCTCCTTAACTTTTTATTAGTAAGCAATTGTACAATTGTCAAACCCATAGATTTTGTTGGTTTCGTTACATAATTTATGAATGCCTGCTATTGGTCAAAGTACAAATAACGGCGTTACTGATATCTGCCATATTATCCGATGACAAAAGAAAAAAAGTTGATTGCCTAAAGAGTCAACTGCTGATGCATTTTAATTGGCTCTAATGACAGAAATGATTGCATAATAATAAACAAGAGAAATCTGGGTTAATTGTATTACTCTGATTAGTGTTCACATATTATTGTTCAAAAGCAGAATTAATTATGCAATAAAAGGAATTATAAATTGTTCCTTTTTTTAATTGTTTTTGTTATTTTAGCATTTTTAAAAGGTTGCCGCATCACGACTATATTGTATCTTTTTTTGCTATACATCAATACTTTAGTTAACATTTCGTATACTACATATTCATTCAAACGGATTAGGAGCGACTGCTGTAAACTAAGAAATTAAAATGTAATATCGACAGCAAAGCTAATTAATGAAATAAAGTAATCATTGAATTCTTAAGGCAGACCGCAAAATAGTTTTTGATGTAATAATAATTAAAGAAGTTCCTTTTATAAATAAATTTAAAAAATAGCATCTATTTCATAAGAAAAATGTTGTTTACAATTCATCCTTAGATATATATTTAAAATAATAACATAGACAATTTGCATGATAAAAAAATAATTTTATAATAAAATCAGGAATAATTTATAATAATTAATTTTTCCGATTCAACTACATACGTAATCAGTTTACGAATCAAAATCAAAAACACATATAGCCTGATTTCGCTATAACCGTTTTGCATCAGGCTTGTCTGGGTTGCAGGCGGAGCCCGCTTTGATTAATTTGTTAAAAACAACAAAAAGCGACCTTTTGTTTTTTCATATAAAACAAAAGGTTTTTTTATTTGATAGTATAAAATGTTCTATTAAGGTTGCGCGCAAAAAGCGGCTTAGCCACTTTTCGCAAAACCTCATGGCCTGCAATGCGTCATGAACAATAAATGGAGGAGGTATTTTTTGTGAGTGAAAACAAATCCGGCTTCAAGATAGCGGAAAGTGAGAGGCAAAGCTGGATAAGCCTGGCCGCCGTGTGGACGGGCAGTATGATCTGCGTCCCTTGCCTGATGATAGGAGGGGTTTTAAGCCTGGGATATTCTATGGCGGACATTATACTGTGTACCATTATCGGTTACGGCATCATATGTCTCTATATGTGCCTGATGGGAATACAAGGCTGTGACACCGGCCTGCCTACGGTTTCTATGGCGTCCGACGCGTTGGGCAGCGTGGGATCCCGTTATTTGATAAGCTTGATACTGGCGGTTTCCTGTATCGGATGGTTCGGCATACAAGCTTCGGTATGCGGAAGCTCTTTTAGCAACATGATCGCGGGAATGACCGGTGTTGTTGTTCCGGATGCGGTATGCGGCATATTTTGGGGCGTTATTATGGTTTTAACCGCTATGTACGGCTATAACGCGCTTAAATATTTAAATTACATAGCCGTTCCCGCTCTTATCCTGGTGCTTGGCTACGCCTTGTACGCGGCGGTGTTCCGGGATAACGGCTTGTCGCAAATCAGCTCTTACCGCCCCGAGCAGCCCGGCTCCATCGTCTCCGGAATCAGCCTTGTGGTGGCTACCTTCGCTGTAGGCGGCGTAATAAGCGGTGACTATTCACGCTACGCGAAAAATCGGGCGGACGTGGTCAAATCCAATGTGCTTGGCGTGCTGCCATCTGGGTTTCTAATGCTTTTTATCGGCTCAGCGTGCAGCATAGTAACGGGCCAATATGACATAAGCAGCATACTTACATCACTTGGCCTGCCGGCTTTCGGTCTTGTGGCTCTTGTACTTGCCACATGGACTACCAATGTTACAAACGCTTACAGCGGCAGCCTTGCTATGTCAAACCTTTTGGGCTTTGATGAAAGCAAGTTTAAAATTACCACGGGAGTTGTTGGGCTTATTGGCACTATTCTGGGTGCGGCCGGTATAATGAACAGCTTTACTAGCTTCTTAAGCATCCTTACGTCTTTTATTCCACCCCTTGCTGGAGTAGTTATCGCATCCTACTGGATAGTAGGCAAAGGAAAGCCTGAGAACTTTAGAGAGCGGCCCGGAGTAAACGTTGCCGGTATTATTTCCTTTGTTATCGGCGCGGGTACTGCCTTCTTAACCGGCAACGTAATACCTTTCTTTGTTTCACCGGTCAACGGGATAGTTATTTCCATGGTACTTTATGTGGCGCTGTCCAAGCTTGCTCCCGAGGCCGCCATGGAAAGCAATATAAGAAAATAGGAGGTATATACCATGAGGATTTTAAATATTGTTCCGATCATCAGCGATATCTGGACCAAGGAAACAGATGAATATGTAAGCAAATATTTGCTTCCCGATACGGAAATTGTAACAAGGAAGCTTTCTTACGGACCGGCCAGTATCGAAAGCGAATATGATGAAATGCTTGCATCGCCGGAGGTTGTATTTATGTGCAGGCAAGCCCAAACGGAAGGCTTTGACGCCGTATTCGTAAACTGCTTCGGCGAGCCGGGAGTACGGGCGGCCAGGGAGTGCGTTGACATACCCGTTTTCGGAGGCTTCGAGCCTGCCGTAAACTACGCTCTTGGTATAAGCGAGAAGGTAGGTATTGTTACGGTGCTTCCCGAGGTAGTCTCAATGATTGAGGGCCTTATAGCCGTCAAGGGCCTTAAGGAACGTATAAAATCCCTCAGGTACGTTAATATACCCGTTCTTGATTTAGGAGATATATCTGATTTGATCAAAGCCTTAATCGCCGAAAGCAAAAAGGCTATTACTGAGGATGGCGTAGGTGTTATAGTGCTTGGCTGCACAGCTATGGTAGACGTAACGGATTCGGTAGAAAAAGGACTTAAGGCCGAAGGTTATGACATAAAGGTGATTGAGGCGGCTCAAGCGGCGTTAATAATGCTGGAAACCTACGTCAGGATGGGCTGGAGGCAAAGCAGGCTTACATATATGTCTCCCCCTAACAAGCAGCGTGTTTGGCCAAGCGGGACGAACATTACAGAAATTTAGGAAATCGATTAATTACAATATTGGAGGTTTGTAACTTGAGGATAATAGGTATCAAGGAGCTTGAGGATATCGCCCTTGGCGCGGCGCTTCTGGGCGCGGGCGGCGGCGGAGATCCATATATAGGTAAGCTGATGGCAATAGGAGCGATACGGGAATGCGGGCCTGTAACACTGCTCGACCCCGACGAGGTGCCGGACGGCGAGCTGATAGTTCCCATAGCCATGATGGGCGCGCCTAC
>Ga0153948_1000925_pt1 | contig 15681 bp, 7 predicted proteins | sample TSNJ032MetaG_FD_104696 | JGI IMG/M metagenome (GOLD analysis project Ga0153948, IMG submission 104696) | Attine ant fungus gardens microbial communities from New Jersey, USA - TSNJ032 MetaG | ecosystem: Host-associated > Fungi > Mycelium > Unclassified | place: USA: New Jersey, Wharton State...
CAGAGTTGAGGAAATTATCAACACGCTTAAAAAATATTACTGCGAGGGCATGCAATGAAAAAGATACTGTTTTTTATTATAATTTGTATAGTATTTTTATGCTCATGCGGTACAGGAGGAGAAATGAAAATCCAACCGTCAGACCCGAGTACGGTAACAGAGATTATCCCAGAAGCTGTTTATCGTAAAATAACCGCTGAGGAAGCATATGATCTAATGGCTTCATCGGAAAATTATATACTCCTTGATGTGCGTACTGAAGAAGAATACAAAGAAAAAAGAATTGAAGGCGCAGTTCTATTGCCGGATTATGAAATTGCCGACAACGCCAAATCGGAATTGCCGGATCAGGAAACGCTGATTCTTGTCTATTGCCGGAGCGGCCGCAGAAGCGCAATTGCCGCAAATGAGCTGATCGGCATGGGATATAAAAACGTATATGATTTCGGAGGCATTATTGATTGGCCATATGAAACAATAAATGACTAAATGTTATATGTTCTCTAAATCCTCAATATATATATCATATATTGAGGAATAAGAGACATCAAATATACTTATGATAATATCTGTTAACACACTATTTTGTCTACTTTTCGATAGACTTAATGCTGTAAAACTATTTTCTGTGAACGCTTTCCATTGATAAGTGTCAGTTACCAGATGCATGAAATAATTGTCCAGATTTTCTTTATCAGCTTCCCCATACTCCTCTCTCAAAATTTCTAAAATACTGGAAAAAACAGTATTCAAATCAGCATCACCAACATCTTTGGCTTTAAATATAAATCCTACTTCATATAACTTATCATTAAAAAATTCACAAGAAACCCTGGCAGTAATACCATTATATCCCATTAATCTTTCAATTGTATATATTGTTACGCCGTCCACAAATTCCTGTGGTTCTCCTAAAGCCTTTCCAAAATATTTTTCGACTTCATCTGGTGTACTACCCCACTTCAAATCTGCATATTTATATAAGCCTTGCTCATCCTTTAAATATTCTAATTCAATTTCACTTGGCTTTGCCTGACAAGCCATTAGATTAAAAGCTAGAGTAAATATCAATGTTATTAATAAACCTATTTTCTTTTTCAAGCTTATCCCTCCCCATAATTGTTGGCAGGAAGAGTTTGCTATAGTAGAATTATAGTTTAATAGCAAACCCTCCTCCTGTTCATGCAATTTCAATACAATTCAATCCCCTGTATTTACTTAGAACGAACACATATTAACGATTCCACGACCACTCCATAATCTTTTTGTACTGCGTATTTGGTATGGCATTTTATTGCTATATCCTACGGTTCTTACAGCTACATATTATAATAGTTACCATTACTTATATCAGATAATATTGATTATTCCTTATTGTTATCTGATTATACCATTTATTATGTATTATTTCAAGTCTTTAGATCTATTTAGATATTATTGTAGTTTCATTTCGCCATATTGAGTGTGTTATTTGAAATAATAACAATGTAATGGACTGATCTATTGAAGAATGGATATGTATGCTATGGCTTCTCATCAGTGGAAGATATATGTCTGCCGCTGCCGCTTGGTTTGTTATTGCAATTCATCCCCCCACCTCTTAGGTGGAGGGATGAATTGCCAGATCAGGTTAAAACTTTGCTTTTAACCTTCACATGCTTCCCATTGAAGGCCATTCCGTAAAGGAAGATATCCTTCACTCCACGCATCTTAAGATTAGCTGTATACTCATTTTTCATAATCTGATCCAGAGCACGCTCAGCTTCCTTCTCCAGATGTGAATCCCGGGTAACAGAATCCTTATATTTTTCTTTCAATGACTTAAGCTCTATAACAATCCCGGGTAGTGTGTTCCGCTTTGGTTCCAGTTGAATATCAAAGCGACCTTCTCCGGATTCCAGATTTGATGCCACATAATATCCTTCCCTCATCATAGCCACACTTCCCATTATGAGTCCATGATAGAATACTTCATAAGCACTATCAAAATTACTTGTGGACTCCATGAGGAAAACTGACAACTCTTCCTGTAAAGTTTCCACATCATTCATTCTAATAGCCCTTTGTATGGCATCTGATACCTCCGGCTTACAGTATAGCTCAAAATATTCTAAAATTTCTGCCTGATAAACCTCCATGATTTCTCTGTTTGGTATCATCAGCTTACATCTGTATTTCAGGTTTTGACCAGTCCTTTCGTCGCCGCCAAGCTTTTTTTCGTTTATTTTTTTCAGATACCCTGTCATCAAAAGCATGGCATACAGATTATTTCCTGGTTTAGCTTTTCCTATGTCCGGATATGCCAGCTCCAGTGGAATCGTTGCATCGACATGCTTTCCCTGTACCAAATCGGTTAAATCTTTCATCATGCTTACCGGCATGTTCTGAAGCATGATATGTATAATATCATTTCCACTTGTGCTGAGCCAGTATGCTTCCGCGACCCTGCCCTTTGCATAATACTGCAGAACTGACCAGGGATTGTAAATCTCATCTGTTCCATAACTATATCCATTATACCAACTCTTTATCTCTGCCATATCCTGCAGCGTTCCATAAATTGCTGCCATCTCCTGCACTTCTTCTTCAATAAATCCAAAATACGCACTATACTGATCGCTAAACACCGAATAGACATCAAAATTGTTCATGCCTGTAAATATGCTCTCTTTTGCAATTCTAAGAACCCCTGTCAGTATGCCCTTCGTGAGATTCATATTATCTTTAAGCCCCCCGGTATAAAAACCTTTCATGAAGTCAATCATCTCATTGTAATATCCGGATGACTGAGCCTTCTGCACTGGTTTATCATACTCATCAATCAGGAGAATCGGTTTTATTCCACATTTTTGGGTAATGAAATATGTCAGCCTTTTTAAACTGACTTTCAACTGCTCGATATTCGCCTGCTCCAATTGCACTGCTTTATAATAAGCACTCTCCCCTTCTGCAAATTCGTCGAGATTTAAGGATTTTGAAAAATAATCATATAAAGTTGAAATGCAGACCTTAAAATAATCCATTGCAGATTTCCAGTCAGAAGACGAAAAATCCATAAAAGATAAATAAATTACCGGATACTTTCCCTGCTCTGTCCGATACCTTTCTCCACACTGCCAAATATTCAGGTCTTGGAATAAATCAGTCGTGTCTGGATTCTTTTCAAAAAAAGCCTTTAGCATACTCATATTTAATGATTTCCCAAAGCGCCTCGGTCTGGTAAAAAGCAATGCTTTGGAACCGCTGTCTATAAGTTCCTTTATCATCATGGTCTTATCAACATAATAATAATTACTCCGGATAATCTCAATAAAGTCACTGTTCCCAATGTTAATCTTTTTTTTCTCCATGGTCACACCTCCTCATAAAAAAATGCTTTATTTCATGTATTGCGATGGTTTCAACATCCTGAATGATGAAATCATCCTTACCCTGGATAAAGCATATCACATTGCCAACAATAAAAGCAATACAATGTTACTCATAGTTAGTTTTGATAAACACACAATTATAATTTTAACGACAATACCGTGGTTAAAGCAGCTCATTGTGAAAGAGGCGTATGCACCCTAAAGGTGCATACGCCTCTTTTCTATCTTTAGATCATTTTCTTAACCTGATGACCTGACCCGGACGAATCTTGTTGATGTCTGTAATTTCCGGATTCAGTGCGCGGATGTCTGCTAAGGTTATGCTGTGCTTACTTGCGATCCTGGATAAGATGTCTCCCTTTTTGACAACATATCCTACCGTTTCTCCACCAACAGGCACCTCATCAGGCTTTTGCCCGGTGACTGTCAGCAGATACTCTGCACCGCCGGTAATACCGAACATGGCCTGACCGAACTCATTAATCTCATAACTTCCCATATAATCAAGCGCTCCGGTAGTCTTGTTGTAACGGTATAGATTTGCGTATTTTTCAGCATTCTCCGCTCCCAGGCTAAAATGCATGTTAACTGTCATGCCGAAGTCTGCATGATTTGCCATCAATATCTGTTTGCTCAGAATGGAGCCTTCTGTCTTGGCTTCAATCAGTTCAGCCGGGATTGTGGTTTCACCGGACCGGACGGTTAAGTCGATCTCTTTGTCCGACATTTCAGCAGGTATATCTACACTGCTGATACTGAACGTCACCCCCAATCCGGTGTGCATGCCCAATGTTCCCTGCCCATCCCGCACAACGGACAGAATATTGGCAGGAACCACGATATATCTGCCGGTAAAAATATTCAGGGTATAAACTCCGCCGTTGGTGTTGTTCTGCTGTAGGTCGCTTTCAATGTTTCTCCAGAATTTGGGTGCATCTGGTGAGTTCCCATACTTGTCAGTATCAATTATGGAGGGTGGTTTAGGTTTTTCGTTTTGCTGGGGACTCGGTTCAGTATTTTGTTCAGTATTTTGCTCAGTATTTTGTTCGGTATTCACAAGCTCCAGTTTTCCGATCGCATTCCTCAGATTCCGGATTGCTTCAGCTATTTCCTCCGGTACTGCATCCGGATTTTCTCCTGTACTTACTGCCGCGTTGAATACCTGCATCAACTGTTCCCAGCTCTCAGATGTATATTCTTCTGCATTCATCAACCGGACTTGTGCAATCAGATCAATTAACACATCTTTGTCGGATGTTTGCGGTTCCGATGATGCCACAGCCAGCTCTTGCTTTGCCAACAGCAGGTTTTCATAGGCCTCATCGACCTTTGCCTGTGTCAGGGATTCATCACTCAGGATCGAAACTGCCGATTGCAGCGCCCATTCCAGTACGGCCCAGCTTTCTGCTGTATAGTCTTCTTTCATCAGGTTTTCCGATTCCAGAATCAATGCCTCCAGGAGAGCCTTGTCAATCTCATTGGGCAATGCCTCTACTACTGCCGTTACAGTTACTACCACATGGAAATTCTCGTAGTTTCTCCCGTTTACAGCTATCGTAATAGTAGCAGACGTCCCCTCAGTCTGGCTTGTTGTGTTATAGGTCAGAACACCTGCAGATACGCTCGGCGATCCATTGATCAACGCCGGCGTCGTGCCGCCCGCTACTCCCGCAACATCATATGCCGTGCCTTCTGGAAGTGTCGGTAATGTCAGTGTCTTACCGGTTGTGATCTGCCCGGCAGCAACAATGTCATTTGCCGTTTTTGTACCCGCATATGTGGCTTTGTTTACCGTCTGCAATAGGCTTTGCGTAATACCTGCAACACCGTTGCCCTCCAACCATGTAAGTGCTAATGTTCCGGTGTGATCCGCCGCGTCCAGACCCGTTTTGGTCCTTACTTCAACTGTGGTCTTTGCTCCAGGGGCAAGAGTATCTGCCGGAGCCGTCAGCACTTCGAAATTCGTGCCGCCTTCTGTGATTGCCGCAGATATTCCCGTGACTGTATTTCTGCCCGTATTCTCTATGCTGTATGCTGCCATGCTGCCCGTGGAGTAGCCATAAGTCAACGCTTCGAAACTTCCCGGTGTACCGTCCCACGTAAGTGTGTACAATGGGCTGTCTGTCCAATGTGCGTAGAATGTACCGCCAGATTCCTGACTCCACGCGGTTACATACGTCCTGATACCGTCTGCATCGTAATATTGTGTAGTTATATCTGTCGGGTCAGCGAAGTAACCCGCAAAATATTTGCCGCTGCTTGTGGGAATAGTAACTGTCAGTGGAAGCAAACTGCCGTAAGATACCGTTATGGTGCCCGGTTCGGCTGTCTCTCCCTGGGTATCCAGCGTAATGGGGTAGGAATCAGCCATATATCTGGCGTAAAGGGTCATATGACCTGTGGAGCCGATTTCCACACTGGTGAGCTTTGTGCTTGGCAGGAATTGCGCATTGGCATACCATCCCTGGAAGGTATACCCCGCTTTGGCGCTGGGAACGGGCAGGTCAAATTTTGCCGTCTCTACAGTATATGACGTTGGTGCATCACTCGGCATCCCGCTGCCAGGAGTTAATGTATTGACACCATCCATATAAGTTATATTATATGGATTAATCGTCCACTTGGCGTATAGGGTGGTGTCCGCTTCTACGGTCCCGCTGCTGAAATCCCACACATTTACGCAGCCTGCTTCTTTATACCAGCCATCAAAGGTATATCCGTTCCTGGTCGGTTGCGCCGGCGCAGTGATTTTATTGCCGCTTTCCACATTGGGAATGGACATGACCAGACTACCTCCCTGTGAATCGAATCCCACAAGGAATTTGCCGCCTGCCAGTTCAATCCATCCGGCATAGAGGGTCAACGCGTAAATATAGTCGTCGCCAAGGCTGTTAATCACAGGATTGTTAAAATCCCATTCATTTTCACAAGCCGCATCTGTATACCATTTCCCATTGAAGAGATAACCGGTGCGGGTGGGGTCTGCGGGCCGGGTCGCTTTTTCCCCGTCCAGAACATATTGATTATCCACCGCACTTCCGCCTGACGTATTGAAAATCACGCCGTTGCGTCCCGGAGGAAATACGTTGCCAACAGAAGATTCGTAACCAATACCATTAGCCGCATTAAAGGCATTCTGCCAGCCGGTAGGTCCGGTATATTGAGTGCCGGAGTTGTTGCTGCTAAAGAAATATGTTTCTCCATTTTGCAGGTTAGTGGTGGTAATCGGTCTTTGCGTACTGGTTTGTGAGTTTCCGGCAGCGTTTAGAAATATAACCCCGCCAACAGCGGTATATGGTATTTCAATCATCCACCAATGTGTGTCGGCATCTGTAACATTATACTTCATTCTCGTCATGGAACCTGTGCTTTGTGCCCAACCGCCCAAAAGGTCGGGGTTGTAAACGTAGCAATTCACTCCACCGGCAAGCCAGTTAGCAACCGTCGTGCCCCTGGCTGTATTGTAATAAATTTTGATATGCGTTGGCTCCTGGGGCAGTTCCGTCGATCCCGACCCTGACGCCTCAATCCTGGTATAGGTAAAGCTCCTGGTAATCCAGCTCCCTGATGCGAGCTTTCCAGTCAGTGTGATGGTAATGGGATCATCATAGTTGGCATTCTCGCCCACAGTAATGATCTGATCATTAGCAAAGCTCACGGCGGTGCCATTGTTAACGGAATACTGGGCGTTGGTAACACCTATTGCTGACAAACGAAGTGCAAGGCTTTCACCTGTAAAGTAATTACCGGCAATCACATCGTCATTGGCGGGAAAAGCACTCAGAATTTCGGGAGTAATGCCATCTCTCGCCATAAGAACCACAAGGCCGAGATTCTCACCGATGTCCGTGCTGCCGGTTTTTGCAGGGTTGCCGGGGATAGTTCCGCTGAGCCGGCCGTTTACCACGGTAAAGACATTGTTCGGATTCAGAACGTCCACATAGTATCCATCCTTCATAAACCCAACCGGCACACTGCCCACTACACGCTCAGTTGTACTGGTGTTGAGCAGTACCGCTCCGCCTTCTCCTGAAATTGTACCGCGCTCAATCATGACGGCGTTTGTCCCCAGGCTGACCAGGTTTTCTTCAGTCCCCGCCATGGCGTTATGGAACCTGTTTACAGCCACGACTTCGGGATGGGTCCACTGAGGCTTGCTGTTGTCAACATTATCTGCTGAACGCACAGAGGTTACCTGGTTCCCGCTTACGTTGATATTCCGGGCAAAGAAAAGAGGAGAAGCGTCTTTGCGGGCGGCAATCATTGCCCAACCCTGCCGGATCTGTTTCGGACTGAATCCCAGAGATTCCCCCTCGTTATTATAAGTGTCATGGGATTCCACCCAGGGCACCAGCTGATCAGCCGACAAGCCTTCTGCTTTATAATCAGCCCACTTATCGGTGCGCCCTACTTCCCCTGTTTCGAGTACGCCACGAACATCGTGTCCGTACATGGAAGCGGTCATGTCTATATATTTGGCATAACCGGCCATCCTGTCGTTAACGGGATTTCCACCCTGCAGCACTTCACCGTACTGAAAATTTGTCTGACCTTTCTCTTCAAAGTAACCCTTAACGGCTCCGGTCACATTTTTTACATAATCGCCTGCGAATTCCCCGTTGGGGTAGTTTGGATTGTCCGCAGAAATGCTGGCAGCGGTAGGTTCGTCGTCGTCCAGCTCAATGTGCTTGATGGCATCATAGCGGAATCCGTCTGCGCCTGCGTCAATCAAAGACTTTAGGTATGTAATGAAAGAATCCTGAACAAATGAATTTTGCGTGTTCAAATCCCTCAGTCCGGAAATCATGTCCGGCTGAGTGAGGAGGAATCGGTCACCATACCCCACAGATTGGCTCACACTGTGGAAATATTCGTCATTATTCCACGGGGCCTCATTTCTGCCCATGTGGTTGGGTACTACATCAACGATAATTTTGATGCCGTAGTCTTCGGCTGCTGTGCACAGACTTTCAAATGCAGCTGCGTCACCGTATCTGCCAGGGTTGCTTTCACTGCCGCCGATAACCATGTTTCTGGGCTGATACGCATAATACCAGTTAGTCCCGCTGGCTACCCCCATGACGGGTGATGTCTGTATGGCCGTGTACCCAGAATCGGCGATGGCCTGCAGGTTTTGCTCTATGACCTCAAGGTTCCAGTCAAAGGCATGAAGTATAACGCCGTCCCGGATACTTTCCTGTGGACCACTGACCACTGCGGGAGCCGCAATTGTCTGTTTGGGAGGCACAACGAAAGCTGCTGAGGCAACAACCATCGCCAGCATCATAAGCATACTGGTTAAGCGCTTAACTTTGTGACTAAAAAACATTCTTGGTTTCATAGCTGTTTCTCCTTCCTTACCTTACATTTTTATTTACTCAGACAATGTTCAAATTGTCTGAATATTTACTTTATTAACCCTTTACCGAACCGGACAAGCCTTCCACATAAAACCGCTGAAGCAGGAGGAATAAGATGACAATGGGTAGGGATACCATTACTGCTCCGGCTGCAAATTGGGTATAATAAGTGTCAATCCGCCGGAAATCCCTGAGCCAGTTCAAGCCGATTGCTACTGTATAGGAATTACTATTGTCTCCAAGGAGCATATAAGGGAAAATGTAGTCGCCCCACGGTCCCAAAAATGATGTCAGGACAGTATAGACCAGAATCGGCTTTGAGAGCGGCAGTATAATCCGGGTAAATATCTGGAACTTTGTCGCACCATCAATCACCGCCGCTTCATCCAGCGATTTCGGAATGGTATCAAAAAATCCCTTGCTGATATAATAACCCATTGCAGCACCGGCAGCTCCCACGATGACCAGAGCTGTCAACGTCTGTGCCAGACCAATCCCTTTTAAAATATTATAAACAGCAATCATCGACATAAATCCGGGGAACATCCCAATAATCAGCATAACCTTCATTAAAGTGATTCGTCCGGCAAATCGAATCCTGCTCAGCGTAAAAGCCGTTGTCAATACAATCACTGTATTGATCACACAAATAGCCGCAGCGACATAAAAGGTGTTTGACCACCACTTTGCAAATGGAATCACACCGGCAGGATCAAGCATACTCCGGTAGTTATCCAACGTCAGACCTTTGGGAAAAAAGTAGCCGACATAGTAACCGCTCTCTTCCCGCAGGGACGTAAGGATAATCCATACAATCGGAAATAACCATACGACACTCATCAATGCCAAAATAATATGACCGGGATGAACCTTGATACTTTTCATCACCGCAGCTAAAGCAAAATAGGACAAAACCAGCGCCAGCCAAAAACCAATGCCGAAATCCTTAACCATGAACTTATCACCAGCGATTCCCGACAGGTCAATCATCTTTTTGCTGTTGATAATAAGCAGCGACATCACCAGTGCCTCAACAGCTCCTGTAACCATCATGACCTTTGAAACAGGAATGGATGGCTTAATCATATTCAAAATCCCCAGCAATACCAGGATAACCGGCAGACACACGGCGGCCGCCAGTATATAGGATAAGCCCGAAAGCCCATTTCCCATAATCCCTGATAATAGAGCAAAGGCACTGAGGCTGCATCCCTCTTTTTTGACATAAGGCAAAAACATGGCTGTCAGCAAAAAAATATTCGCCGCGCCGGCATAAGCTGCATACTTCATGCGCATACCAATAACTTGTTTTTTCATTGAAAGCCCTCCTCATCAAGCATGGCTCTGGAACGTGAATAGCTATATAATGAGAATACCGCAGATACTGTAAATATAATGATAGCGATACTGGCTGCCAGGCTGTAGTCAGTGGTGGTAGTCGTCAGTTTGAAAAGCCAGGTTACCAACAAATCTGTTTCTCCTGCTTCACGGTAGTACCTGAGTGTTAGGGGACCGCCGCCGGTCAGGAAGAAAATGACCCCAAAATTGTTGAAGTTACCGATCAGCTGGGTAATCAAATAGGGTGTTGTCACAAAGAACATGTACGGAAAAGTAATTTTTGTAAAGGTTTTTACCGGACCGGCACCATCTATCTTGGCACTTTCATAGAGCTCAGCCGGGAGATTAATCAAAATGCCGCTTACAATCAGCATCGTTGAAGGAATGCCGATCCAAAGGTTCACGATGATGACGGTAAATTTCGCCCAGGTTCCATTGGTCAGAAACGGCAGCGGGTCGGTGATAAATCCCCATTGCTGCAGCAGGACATTAATGATTCCCATCTTGCCCAGCATTGTGGAGATAACCAGCAGGGAGATAAAAGCAGGAATCGCCATCGTCAGCATGAAAACCGCCCGCCACAGCTTCTTCCCTTTAATGCCACGAGAATTAATCAGTATTGCCAGGAACATACCGCCAAAATAACAAGAAAAAGTCGCAGTAAACCCCCATATCATCGTCCAGATAAAAATCGGCCAGAAAGTCTGGGACAATTGATTGCCCGTTGACAACAGTGATTTAAAATTGCTAAACCCGATCCACGTAAACAGGTTGCCAGGCGGCTGGTGGTTGGCATCATAGTTGGTAAAAGCCACTAAAATCATGTAAATCAATGGCATTACTGTAAAGACAATAATCCCCAAAAATGGAACAGCCAAAAACAGACGATAGATATTCTTATCAAACAGCATTCTGATATCGGTGCGTATCCCCGGAACTACCCGGTTTGCAAGCTTTAGCTTTCTGGCATTTTCACCGGAATAAACGGAAATCAGCCATGACGCAAAAGCCATCAGGGTAATAACAACCGAAGAAACACCGAACAGTAAAATCAGCATTGAATTGTCACCCTTGCTGAAGATGTAAATCCCGATTGACTCATCAAATACTTTTCCCTGCTGCTCAGTTCCCAGGGTTCTCATATCCATCAGGTTGCCGATACCTGTATTGATCATATAAAAGACATAAGCTGCCTGTGCCGCCAGAAATATCAGGCCTTTGGCAATCTGGCCATTGGCAATATTGGCGCTTCCCCAGATAAAAAATGATAATTTGGTATATATATTCCCATTTTTCCATATTGTCGGTAAACTATAATTGCGACTATATACCTTACCTTTTCGCGGAGTTCTCATGATATTTTCCTCCAGATTTATATAAGTATGCCCCGGCTTTTAAGCAGTCAATTGGCTGATTGCCTGCGAAATAAAGCGGGGGAGGATAGCGGACTATCCCCCTTATTGCTTTATTGAATTTATTTATTGATTTATAATCTGGTTAACAAAGGTGTCAAGGTTTTCCTGCAGATTGGTCCTGGTAATTTCACCATTTACCATACCGGTTGCAAGCGCTTCGGCAGGTGTCCAATAACCTTTTAATTGAGGAATGGCAGGCTGTGCGGTAGCGAAACGGGTCTGTGCCAATAAAGCGGATGAAGCAGGATCATCAAGCAGCGAGGGGTGGTCGACTAATGAGAGAATCGTAGGAGTAGTCGCAATTTCCTCATAACGAATCAGCTGATTTTCTTCATTTGCTAAAAATACCGCAAGCTGCTGAGCAGCAAGGGGATGTGCTGTATTCGCTTTTACGGAAACCATTTTATAATCGGAAAAATTACTCAACTGGCAGTCTTTGCCATCAAGTTTGATGGAAGGAAGCGCTGCGGCAGCATAATCATCACCTAAAGCCTCACTGAACTCACCAGCCATCCATGTTCCTGAACACATTGCACCCAATTCACCAGCCTTGAACATAGCTGCGCCTAAGCCATCAGCATCTTCCAGATAACGGGGATTCTGTGCAAGGTCAATAATATATTCACCAACTTTGTAACCATTTTCACTATTCCAGGTACAATCAGCGGGGTCATCACCGTTTGCTCCAAATAAGGTACAACCGCCGGCATAGAAGAAAGCGGAAACATACCATGAATTGGACATATCAAGCCCGAAGTTAAGAACACCATCACCTAAGTCTTTATCCAGCATTACTTCCAATGATTTTATTTCTTCTTCGTTAAACATACTTTTGTTGTAATACATAAACCATGAGTTGGGTGTAAAAGGAATTCCATAGAGCAGGCCGTCTTCGCCGGTACAAGCAGTTAAAGCGCCGGTACCGTAAATGGTATTTATATTCTCCTGGTTATATGTTATGGGATACAGGAGCCCGGCCTGCGTTAATTCCGGAATCGCCCCTGACGGTTGATAGAATACATCGGCAGCAATATCGGGGTCGCTCACCAACAGAGTTGTGGATTCATCCACACCGACAATTATCAGTTCATACGTAAAGTTATATTCCGGATGCAGATCTTTGAATTTTTCAAGCATTTCAGTGGTCATATCAAACTCATCTGATGCTGTCCATACTTTCAGATGAACATCTTCAACATCATCCGAAGCTTGCGTATCATTCGCCGCTGACTGAGATTCTTTATTGGTGTTGACGGTGTCATTGCTGCCGGATGTACTGCTGCTGCCATTCTGTGTATTGCCGCATCCGGTGATGGTCATAGCTGCCAAGACCAGGGCTGTCATTAAAGCTGCAAACTTTTTGCCTTTCATATTTTTCCTCCATTTTTTGTGCTGGTACCCCCAATACATTGTACCTCTTAATTATTTACTATGTGTTTAAAATTATTCATCTGCGTTTCTGCATATGGGCACGAACCTGGTTCGTTGTTGTCAACAGTCTTCCCGCCATAAAGCAGATTGCATACTAATGAATAATTCCAATGCGAAACCAGTAAGCATTAATGAGTTACAGCACACCGGGACAGCATTCTAATTATATAGTATTTTAGTTAAGCGCTTAACTGCTTAAATTATATTATAACTTTTATTTATTGTCAAGCGATATCTATAAGATTTTAAACAATAAGTTAACCGGTATACTTTTGCTGGGAATTGCATTTCAAAGAGCTCTGAATCCATTTATTTATATGGATTCAGAGCTCTTTTTTCATTGTTTTTATCTATCAGGATTGCGGCGGCCAAACTAATAATCTATTACCTCAAATATGAGATGTCATACATTCCATAATCGCGCCATAAAGCCCGGCTTTCACTTCTGCTTCATGCAGAGCGGTCATAATCCGGACAGGATCCTCCCCGCCGGTAACAATCCGGTAAATCATTTCTTTATGATTATAAGAGATCTGGGCCCGATGCAGGATCCGGTATACTGCTTCATACGGATCCGGCATCAGCATATTTTCTTCCACTGCAACGTGCACAGTGATTTCATTTTCCGGTTCACGGTGAAAGGAAACCGTCATCTCCTTAAGCTTTGTATCGTATGTACTTTCATAGGGCAGTTCATGCCTGCCGTCAGTAACATGGATCTTCCGGCTCTTTCCCACTCCCCGGAAGCGGAGCCGATAAATCCGGTCAGACGGAAGAACCGCTGTTCCACATTCATCGGTTCTTATCTTTAAACACATTGAACCGTCAGCACACGCATTCTCAAAGGTCAGGTGTGTCCAGGCTTTAGCACGGGCGGACAAGTTAGAGCAATCATCTTCATAAAGAGAAAAGCAGCCGTCTGCCCCCGGGAAAATCATAATGTCCAGAATCCGGGGATTGCTGATGTGGCTATCCATGTCATCTGTCATGGGGATGATACTGCCGGCTGGTATCAGCACCGGTATTTCCTCAAGGGAGCGGTAGAGTTTCATCCGCCGGCCGCCGCGATAAATCCTGCCGTTGAAAAAGTCATAACTGATGCCTTCCGGCAGCCAGACAGCCACTTCTGCCAGTAAAGTTTCGTGATCCATCGGACAGGTAATCGGACAAACAATCATCGATTCCCCAAAATAGTATTCATTCGGGACATGATATGCTTCCTGCACATCATGGCGGTAGTACATGGGCTGGATAAGAGGAACTCCCCGGTGATGGGTATGGTGATTCATTGTATAAAGATAAGGAATCAGACGATGACGAAGCCTCAAAAACAATGTTATGGCTTGTTGTGCCGATACCTGATAATTCCACGGCTCTTTTCCGTTAAACTCATTTGCAGTGCTATGCAGGCGCATAATCGGTGAAAATACTCCAAACTGTACCCAACGCACTGCTAATTCATCGTCCCTCTTGCCGTTCTGATGTCCGCCGATATCATGGCTCCACCAGCTATAACCCACATTACTGGCTGCAGCCGTAAAATACGGTTGAAAATGTAAGGATTCCCAACTGATAACCGTATCACCGGAAAATCCCACCGGATAGCGGTGACTGCCAATTCCGGCATAGCGCGAAAAAGTCAACGGAAGCCTGCCGTCACGTCCGCTGTCAATGAAATGCAAATGGTTCAGCATCCATAGCGGATCAACTCCCGCCAGCCCGCAATGAGTTCCCTGCTGCCAGTCAATCCACCAAAAATCAACACCGATTTCTTCATTTGGGTGATGCAGATAGCGAAAGTAATTCTTCATAAACGCCTGGTTAGCCGCCTGAAAAGGAATCCTGTCTTCATTTTCATAATCAATTCCCATCTCTTTAGCCATAGGTAAATATGCTTCCTCAAATGCCCTGACGCCATCTGCCGGGTGGACATTCAATGTAACATGCAGGCCTTTTCCATGGAGTGCATCAAGAAATCGATGGGGGTTGGGAAAAAGCCTGCGATTCCAGGTATAACCGGTCCATCCGCTGCCATACATGACCGGTATATCCGTCAGATGCCAATCCATATCCAGCACCGCTACTGCCAACGGAATCCCATTATGATTAAATTTTTCCACCAATTCCAAATATGTTTCTTCCGTATATATGTAATAGCGGCTCCACCAATTTCCCAGGGTATAACGCGGAAGAAGGGGAGGTGCACCTGTTAAGCGGTAAAAATCCGCCAGACATCCCAGATAATCATGTCCGTAACCCATGAAATACAAATCATAACCCTGCGATCTGCGCACTTCAATCCAACCATCCTCTGTCAGGACAGCACTTTCCGAGTCATCCAGCACCGTATAACCGCCATATGATAATAAACCGGATTCCAAAGCCACCGCACCGTCAGCATTATCCAGGGTACGTGCCGTTCCGCTCAGGTCAGTTATTTCATCACCAAAACGCCATGTGGCGCAAATCGCTCCTGAGCCATGACACAGATCAATGGATAGGCTGGACGCATGAAACGGGCTTTTATGATAATGAAGATGTAACTTAGTGGTTATTATTTCCAATTTTCCGGTGCTTTCTCTGACCTGATATTCAGGAACCGGAAATTGTCTACAAATTACAGTTTGGGTCGCATTGTCAGTAAACTGTCCGTCTGCTGCATACTCCATTCGGATCAGGCATTCGGAAAGCACTGTAAAACGATATGTGTCACCGCTGATAATCGCCTCCGGCATGGCCAATGGTGCGGTTTCCAGGCGGTATGGG
>Ga0153948_1000930_pt1 | contig 15613 bp, 19 predicted proteins | sample TSNJ032MetaG_FD_104696 | JGI IMG/M metagenome (GOLD analysis project Ga0153948, IMG submission 104696) | Attine ant fungus gardens microbial communities from New Jersey, USA - TSNJ032 MetaG | ecosystem: Host-associated > Fungi > Mycelium > Unclassified | place: USA: New Jersey, Wharton State...
CAACCAAAGGGTTCGATGACGCCTACTTTGCAGCGCTCGCTGCGGATCGTGATCTCGGGTCAACAAGAGGAATAGACGTCGTCCTCGAGAAATATCAACTTGATGCGTTGGTTCTCCCTGCCATTGGTTTTGTGTACACCCCATCAGGTAAGGGTTGATTTCCATAATCACACGATGAAAAAAAATTCAACTTTTAAGCGATCGTTGGATACCCTATTGTCACTGGTACGCGTGTTTGACCTAAATTTCGAAAAACTGCTTGATGTGGATGGATGAATGTTTCACAACAGTGCCGCTTGGGTTCTTTCCTGAAAATGTGACGATTCGTTCTGCGGGGCCAGATACCGTTTATCCAGCTCCGGGGATACCCTTTGGTTTATCCTTTCTCGGAACTGCTTTTTCAGACTTTGATTTGATCGGCTTTGGGTATGCGTATGAGCAAGCGACCAAGACACGATTAGCCAGCAAAGCATATGCCGCTGCCGTTCCGAAAACTCAGCTCAAGGACATTGTGTGTCGAAACGATCGTCGCTCGTTACAAATGAATCGTCCATAATCATAATCTAAAAAATTACATGGGTATAACTGGTGCATTACCTCTCTCTGATGCGGTTCTCAAACTGTGTAATGTATGAGCTACGGCGGTAGTTGAGGGAGAGATGGAGTGTTTATTACCTGTAGTCGTCCCCGTTCTGTGTGATGTATCGTACCCAAGGCAAAGCTTGATATCCACTTTTTTCTACGATTTTGAGGTATCGGACTTGGATACCTGATACGGTGAAGTATGGGATCTCGAATCTGGCAGTGATGGGGGGTCGTTTGTCCATGTCGGTTTCTAGAGATCGATTGTATACATGGATTTGAATGAGAAGGGGAGCAAACGTACCCGACCGGACGCTTGGAAGGCCAAAATGTGCGCGCATGAGGAATTCACGGGAGCCGCCTAGCTGCTTGATCTTCCATACAAATGCCGACTTGTCAGGTGCGTACTGCACAGTCCCCGTCGAAGCCTGTGTGCGCATATGTCCAGTACAAGTTTAAATCTTAGCTAGAGAGAGACGCTCACTCTGAATTTTGGACTATCAGCATCATCCGGTACAGGGACATAGATCTCCACGTTATTCGCCGTACTCCTGCGCTTGAACTGTGCCTTCACCTTGACCATATACTCGACTCTACTCCCTTTATGACTCTCGACCTGCGCCTCGACCCAGATCAAGGGTTTGACAGGGGCGCTGAGGCGATAACTCATGAGTTCGAATTCACCGTCGGGCGGGATGAACGATATAGTGCGATCGTTTTCGAAACGGGAGAGACGGACGCATTGGTGGAATTTGACGTCTTCCATTTCGATGGCTTTTCCGCGGGAGGTGCGGCCTGTGGATTCGAACATGACTTTGTCGTTGAGTCCGAGACGGAGTTCGGGCATTCCGGAGAGGTAGCATTTCATTTTGATGGCGCCGAGGATTTCTGAGCGGACGACGGTGCCTTGTGCGTTGACCTTGGGAAGTGTGATAGTGAGGAGGATATAAGCCAAAAAAGAATGCTGTTTGCGCACGAGCATGTTGACGCTTTCGATGACGTCGAGAAAGACTTCGTTTTTGCGGTATCGGATGCCCTCTGTTCTCCACGAAACCGCATTCGTGACGGCCATGGGCGGACGGGCCTGGATCTCGAGTTTGTGGGACTCTTGAGTGATGTATCTGAAAGAATGAGAGGAAATGAGAGGTACAAGAGACGGCTACGGACTCTTGGAGAATCTTGCTCTCTGTCGTCTGTGGATATCCAAAGTCCATCATCTCGTCCATCAGCTCGTAAATGACGACGAAATTGTCTCGAATGCTCTCCTCCTCCAGTTCCTTGAAGTACTCGACGAGCACGGACACGAGACGGTGGAGGAAGATGATCACCTCTGCTGCATTCGTGTTTCTCTTGGACAGCGCGAGCACTGACGGACTGTGACTACGCGAACACAAAACAGAACAAAAACGGACGGACGGTAGAGATTTGAATGGCGGATGTGCATGTAATTAATGCCCTGGCTGGAGAAACAGGGGGTGACCTGCTGTCCCTCCTCCTCAATTTCCAGGACCAGGGGCAGAAACTTTTCTATGGCAGAGGGATAGACATCGTCCCGATACGATCTCTGGATCAGCGCCTTGCCTTTGAGGTCAAGGATCGCGATCAGACTCGCAACCATGGCTGAGCAGCACAACAATCGTTTATTTCCTAATTAGGTGTGTATGTTCCACGAGCTGCCCATTTCCAAAATCGTCTATTCCGAGTCTGCGCTGCCGGTATTTCCACGCTATGCACAGCACCAGCAGTGCGCCTTGCATCACGCCAGCGATGAGATAGGTGAACCAGCTTGTCCAGTTCGTTCCAGGTCTATCCACATTGGTCAATAGCTTTTTGAAACGCAGTTTTTGGCTTGCCTGAATGCGATTCCAGTGATCATGAGCACCGACCCAGGTACAGTTATGCACATCATCGGGATACTCAGTACGCCGACCAGCTTCAGTCGATACGTGTGTATCAATTGAGGTGTGTATTGGACCATGGCGAGGACAGACGACGTGACACCGAGCAAGGTAGCCCACATCCGAACGTGTTGAGGTAGGTCTGTCGTTGGCTCAGGTGTGGGTGCAATGGTCGTCATCAAGTACACCGTCGTGAGCGCACTGAACATGCTATCGACGATGTCAACGATATCATCAAAGGGGGGCACAGAAACACGCACAAATGCCCAAACGTTATCCACGCACAAAACACCGAAAACCTCCATTCCGACATCCTCACCCTCCCCGAATCAAGCTCCGAGTCCAACGTTCTCAGTCTCGCAGGGTAGTACCAGATATACAACACAAATCTATCCCTCGGTCAAATTCACTTATTCTCTCTCAAGACGGGATGAAACACGCACATCAAGGTAAAAGAAAACCACTGCACGAAGACTTGCAAAATACCCGCTGTCATCTCCATACACAAAGTCCAATTCAAGTCATGACAACACCCGACTGCACGCCATTGCATCGTCATCCTATATACAACGACTCGCAGGTGAACTCTCCTTTCTCGTTTCTATAAAAACCGAAAACGTACATGTTCCACATCGCAGCAGCAGCGCTCGTGCTCCCCAAAAGCAACGATAAAGGACTCAAACCTTCACTCGATTTCGTCCTGATAATCCTCAAATGCTGTATGTAGGATTCATTTTACATACGTCTCCGCAAGAAAGAAAGAAAGTCGACAAGAGACGTACTTGCGGAAAATACGAAATCGGCAACCCAATAATGACAATTCCCGAAATCACATTCGTGACCCAATCATGAACCTATAAAATAGCTCGGTAATTACGACTGGACTAGATCGAACAACGTACAGGCCTGCAAGGACTTTGACTCATGACGAACAAACAGGGAAAGAGCAGCAGACCAAGGTGGGCGTTAACGACCACCCTGAGTTGGTAGCTTATCGTCTCGTAGCACTAGGTAATTTGATTGACAGTTACTTAATTTAGTCCAGTTCGAGACTTTATAGTGTAGAAGCAGGGGCATAGTGGATAGCTCACATAACTAGACACTGGGAGGAGGTGTTGGGCTTTTTTCTTATTCATCAATTGATTAGAACCCGGATAAGAAGCTATTTTTATTCAACCCAGACCATGATACAAAGTTCTACCCGCCCAGCTAACATCACATCACACTACATGCCTCGAAAATCCTAACCATTTCAATACCACATCCCACTCCATTCATTTTACACCCCTCAAGCAACGGTAATACTCGAAAACCCACTGCTCTGATAACCCTCCGTAGCCACAATCTGATAATTCCAAGTCGACCCCAAATTCATGCCCAAATTCTGCCACGCAGCAAAGTGGCATCCGGTGCTCACACTCCCACTGATAGACCCTCCAGGGTTCTTCTTGGGGTTACGGACGGACCAGTATTGTTGGAAGGTCTGAGTACCGATGACAGATGGTTGATTGACACGCGTGGTAGTCAGAATGTCGTAAGTAGCGCCGTCACAGCTCACAGATCCTCTCTTCGCAGCAGCAGAGGACGGATTGTAAGAACCGTAGGACTCGACGATGTAGTACTCTATGAGAGGGTTGATTGTCCAGCCGTAGACGGAAAGGTAGCTGTTCCCGTTGGGCTGGAAAGTTCCGCTGTACTGGACCACTCTAACTCGAATATCAAGCCATCATGAACGTTTGGGTAAAACTACACGACCTTACCTGCCATACGAGCCTGGGTTCCATCCTTTTCCACCGACGAGGTTACCGTTGTTACCTGACCAGCTGAGACTGTACTGGCCACCACCACCATTGGTATAGGTAGCTTGAGCAGCACCGTCCGTCCACCACGAATAATAGTATCCATTAGAATACCCAGTCGAACTGGGAGTTCCAGAGCGCGACAGAACGCCGAAGCCCTCTGATTCAGTAGCGTTCGTCGGTAGAGCGACACCAGCTGTAACAGCGGCGACAGCGAAGAGAATAATGCGAGTGAAAGAAACCATGTTTCGTGTGCGACAACTGACTCTGATGTGGTCGTTCGTTGACTTGACCATCCAACGCCTTGCTCGCATCCTATATATACAGAGAGCAAAAACATCGGATTGCGCTATCTCCCAAATCGCCCCTTCATTTTTCCGGGAATCGAGTCATGGACACACAGCCCTGCAGAACCTATCCGCCCAGAAGTTGATGATATTGAACCAGCAGCGTGTGATAAAAAAAAAACTTAATGCAAGGGAGATCGTAGAAGAATTTTCGGGGGGAAAAATGTCTGTGATTTGACATCGCTCCAAGTGTGACACGTTCAGTGATGTGATGGGTTGGAGAGAGGCATCGACGTTTCCCCCTTTGGATCATCGTACTCCGTTTATCTTGTCTTGGCTCTATTGACATGGGAATATGTGAAAGGATCTCATATGGTAAGAACTACAACAAACCCGGTCAGAAATACTCGGCTGGTCCAGGATATTATATCGCTCACGAAAATCTGCCCCTCGAGATTATGTGTTTTCGTAGTTGAAAAAATCGCGTTACGAACTCAAAAAATGTCTAGCTTCATGGGGGAGGAACAATATCGGTTCGTAGGATAAATGTTTCCAACAAGCGGAAGAACCCTCGAACCGCTCGCTATTCCTATTCATGCACAAGTTTTATTTTCATACCGCGATGATGAAGCCCACCTGGAAAACGTTGGCCCACCAGCTGATCCCGCATCACAAACGTGTAGGTGTAGGGTTGATGTGTGGAGTTTATGGTAAATATGGGCGAGCCTACTGCTGGTTCGGAGTTGGTCTGCGTCTGCGCCACAAGATATCTGAGATATCTTATCCCGCATACTACACTGAAGGTATGGGCTCAATTCTTGAGGAAGACCATGCGTGGCTACATTAACATCTCTTGTCCAATAACATGTGTGAAAATCGAATGTGTGCATTAGTCTGGGAGCAAGCGAACGACGGATCATTGGAAGCCAGAATCTATCCCGAAAGGGCAAAACAGACATGACACTATTCATTGAAGGTGAAGATATCAACGACGGTCGCGGATTTATGCATGGATGCTCGGTGTAGATGGCGTAACTTATCGTCTTGAATTTCCTGTCCTGCCCCACTTTTGGCGGTGAGCTCCCATGGTCCTGAGTTGCTTTCGAGAAACGTTTTTTATCTGGAGTCAAGTGTAATTTCTCGGTCGTGAAGGAAGGTGTCCAGGAAAGGTCATACAGGACACCCGGGTTGCTTGCGAGCCCAGCTTCAACTGTTCCTGCGAGCTCTAGTTTGCACCTCATGGATCTCTGGTTGAAATTCTACTACAGGCAGTGATACGGGTTCTGGTACGCGTTCACGAACTATGCCCAAATCTCCAACTCTGATTGATCTAAATTGAATTCTATCTGAACTCCGATTAGAAGCTCAATTGAGACCATCATAGTCGATATGATGTATCGCACAGCTCAAGAACTCATAATAGATAGGTCACGTTATGCCTCTTGCTGGTCAATTCGACCAGAATCTCCGATCGTTTTACAAAATGGTTGTTTGATTACTTGCTCCATGATTTACATCTGTTCACTAAAAAAGAAATCCCAAAAGACATGCTCCAGAATGTCAAATCTACTCTAGTAAGTTCAATATTGACGATTTTAGTAGATGATCTAAAGTGTTGACATGTAGCTGTAGTTCTGGTAGAACTCCTGCCTCAAAATACCAGTATTTTACCGGTATTTTGCCGATAGATATACAAAGGGTAAAGGATACTCCGCTTCTTCGAGGAATCCACATAGGTACAGTGGATGTTTGTTGGAGTTAGAGCGGGATATCGATATTACCTGGGCCAGTGTGGGTAATTTAGAAGTTACAAACCACTGGAAGAATGCGTGTCGTAGAAGACATACACGACAGGGTCAACATGTTAACATCGACTCTGAACATGTGCGACTATTCTCACTGGAAGAGGAATTTTCTCTGGATGTGATTAGCCCTCCAGTGTTTTTTACGCTATTGCACTACCTAATGTATCAATGAAATGGAAGTTGAAGTTTATTTGACACGGGTCGTTCGCTTTCTTGACTCTCTATTACGTATCAGAATCCCAGGTTCTCATGATAAACCTATTTCGTGCTCGCAGTGCCACTGTGGGGCTTTAGGAGACTCATGAAGCTACAGACGCCGCCTCAGGGGTCGTAGAGAGTCGACTAGAGAAATTCCCTTGTCTTAAGTCTAGTGGCAATTGTACTTGGCTTGGTCTAGTGAATGTTCCAGGACTCCCCTTTCCTGAAAATGGACATCGTTTGAAGACGGATATAGTACAATGGACTGGCCTAGGCTACGGTGTCAATTCGGTCAAACTCCGCAAACCAAGAAAGAATCTTTCCGGTGTAGAAGGGTATGGTACAGTATCAAGGTACCTCAAAATACCATTCGAAGCTGTTTCAACAAACTTTAACTTTGACTGGTAGATTCTTCTCCTTATATTGCTCAAACATCAATTATATATCAGCATTTAACCCGAAGAATGCTTCAAGGTCCAAGTAGTAGACACTATTATGAGAATCAGTGGCTAGTGAAACATGCATGTTTTCTGTCAGCATTTAATTCATCCAGTACCAATAATTTATGCCACGAATACCTCTTTGGGATTATTGACATGTATGTGGGTAAGATGATTTTTTTTTAAACTCACAAATTGATTACAAGGAGCTGGAGCCAAGTTAAAATGATGTGAAGAATCTGCTACATTTATACAATCTATTACCAAAGTCAAATACTTTTCTCACACCACGCATTGAAAAAGGAAGACGCTTTCCAATCGTTGAGCTAGTCAGGTCTCATTACATGTAGAATAGTTCCAACAATCTCCGCTCAATTTATTCAACATGAATGTTGCTGAAAACTCAACCTTGGTACTATCCCGGTAGAAGATTACTAGCTGGAATTCTACTGATGCGATAACATACAATATTGCTCAGTCTGCCGAAGGCGACGAAAACTGAGGTATACAAATGGCTAGGAGGATTTATGTTTGTGTCCTGCACTAAGAAAGATTTCAATAACGATAATCACAATGATGGGAAAGAAATGACATTCATCTTGACGCATGTTTACATGAGGAAGATGTAATTTACTAAATCCGATGAAAGTATACAGGAAAAATCAAAACATAATCAAAACATCCATGTGCTTGGGATGCAGGAAGGACGAAAGGTGGTAGGGGATATATGCCCCAAAAATGCAATTCATGCTACAACGTCAGTTCTCTTAGTCGAGATTTATGAATTATACGAGATTTTGGCTCTTCGAACTTGTCTAGCCTGGCATGACTCTATAAGTCTCAAGACAAATACTCCTTCACCAGTCTATTCCGAGGTGATTCATACCTCCTAATCAGCTGTGAGCGGTTGAGTCTCGATCTAGCAAATTTGTACTGTTACAGGATCATAATTTGGCTGGCTGCATCTTGTTCAAGAAAGCTGAAGCAATTATCCGACCTTTGTCTTGATCGATAATCTAAGTCATCTGGGTGATTCATATACATGATACTTAACGCAAAATCTCACCTCGCATCTGGAACTCATCACTCTTCCACCCAAGGCGATTGAAGTACTCATAATACGCAAAGAAGCCCCGCTATCATGATAGTAAGAGAAAAGGGCCTTCTTTCAGTCGATGAAGCTCACATCGAGGCCGGAGCGTGGAAGAAGATACTCATGGATTGCGTCACACCAACACCGTTAACTCGTTTTATGAGTCCGAGAACAACAAGTGGAGTGCTACAACAGCTGTGTCATGAATCAGACTCATGTATTGCACGATGATTGAGTGCTCACTTATCGATAAGATATGCTACGCATCCCCCATGCAGCATGCCAGCTCCATTAAGCATGTCTAAGCAAATAAATTCACCGCTTTGGTCTGTATATCGACCTAATAACCACATACCTTTTGTCACAATAAGTTCCGCAATTGTACTTGCCTCCAGCTTCCCCTTTTTCCCCTCGTTGCGCTCGATGCTAATGTCAACAAACCTGACAGATTTTCCGACTTTATATCCGAAAGTATCTTCGTTACCAACGCCATAGGACATGTACGTGTTAAGATTGAGTTGCTTGACATAGTCAGACGCATTTCCGCCAATAGTTGAGATATCTCCATGATTAGGCAAAGAACAAGGATCAACCCAGGTCTTGGGAGAGGATCTGCTTTGTTGCATATGAGGGACGTCAGAGCGCATGGAGGTAGCAACCCAGCAGAGGAGGTTATGTAGCAACAGAAATATGTAGAAGAGAAATCGAGGATTTAGTGTAAAACAGAATACCCGAGGTTACCAGTTGGAACTAGGAGAGAAGGAGGCATATTTTTGTAGGTTCAATGGGTTTGGAGGAGAGATCTTAGAGTCAAGTAAATGTGATCTACCCACGTGTTTGTAGTAATCAGGGCATAACCAGGATGGACTTTCTGCGGATCGCTGTGAGATGCACACGGACAGCAAGAGAGTTCATTGCTCCCAGGACCTCTCAGAAGCGCTGGAGAATTAACCATTACAGAGCTACGTGTAGGTTGTGGGAATCCGGCGACTTACACCTAAGAAACGTCTTATTGAGATTCTATTTCAATAGAGTGTCTAAAAGAACCTCAAGTAGCAAACTCAGCTTTAGAGCTGTGAACACAGGTCGATTAGACGATGAGACTTGTTCTGAAGAGGCTATTCTCTTTTGCTGACCCCGCTCTCAGGAATAATGCCTCGGTGCACAAACTTTGCGGCTATAGCTCGTGTGCGGACATTGACTGTATGCCTTCTCTGAATGTTTGAGAATAATGGATGTCCTTGCCAACGCCCTATCTTTTAGCCGCGGATGTAATAAACTTTCGGGAGATTTGACCTAGCGCATAGAATACGAACCTACTCTTCTTGGCTCCGCGGCAATCAACGAAAAATCAGTCAGAAAGGAAGGTGCGCTATGATAAGTTGCTTTGGATAGAACCTGCGCTTGGTAGCGAATGCTCTAGGTAGCTTCACTTAAAAACCATCTCCTACCTGTTTTTCCAACATGAACCAATTATCTTGATGTGCCACTACGAGTCCTGAACCAGCAATCGTATGGGAAGTCGCAAGAGGACACCCTGTTCAAAAGCACTGATTTCTAGTCTTCTTAGATTTTGTTAATTGAGACACTGATCACCAGGTGCTGGACAGAGTGTCAAATACTAGGTGTCGACGTGTAAGGTAATGGTAGCTCCTGCAGTCATCTGAGCGCATTATGATGGGTCTACTGGGTGACGTAATATAGAGACGAAGGCACCTGCCTGATGAGAATCGTAGACACTGTCGGTGCATGGTTCAACCAACTCTATCATGACCTAGATAATGAGCGTTGTCTATATGTATATAATTACCTGATAGTTCATTGATACAGCTCGTGATGAAATCCAGAAATATATTATTGCAATCTCAATGTCCACGCGTAGGGACCATTGGAATTCATTTTTCGATCGTACTTGGACTGGGTCCGTCCATTAGTTTGTCATTCAATAGCTTATTTCAGTGGCCAACGACGGATATTGTCCTCACGGCTCATTTCTTGGTCATCCTACCCTCTTCGACTGGGGCACACGGTCAGAGCGGCAATTTCCTCCACATACAAGAAATGAATATACTCATGTGAATTCGAATAATTTGATTTCCATTCAATGAATAACGGGATCCTTGAGACTTGAGTTATTTAAGCTGTGGAGGCAGGCATTTGCCAACCGTCATATTGGCGAGATGACCCCTGCATGTGCGAGAGGACTCTCCTCAACCACACACCTATAGGTGAAAGCAGAAGGTTTTCCCCAAGGGAAAAAAATTGCTTATCCATGTAGTGAGAGTTAAATTGAACCTAGATTTCACATATTGCACGGGTGTAATTCTTTCGTTCATTTGTCTGAGGGTGTTACTTCTGCCAAGGTTTTATGTCCTTTTTCAAGAATGATCCCTCCTCATCTGCTTCTAAATTTTCAGTGCCCTCATTTTTGGCCTTTTTAGATTGCCCTTCCAGATTATAGTTTTCGCTTTGTTTCTCTTTGAACTATGTAGAGTACTTGTATTTTACTACAGACTGCGACCGAGCGCCTCGTTACAATTGATGGATTTTTTCAGAAAAAAGACGGCGTTTTTACTGAGAAGATGATATGAGCCAAACACAGCTGGTCGCGGATTATGAACGAAGCATAGATAATTAGCTGGTTCACATATTCCATATGGGACCTGGCCTTCAAATTTGACTACAACGAGCGGATGATGACAGATTAAATCATTTAGTTTCAATGCCGCCAAGGGAAATTGGTATATCAGGTACATTAACAAATATCGTCCTGGGCAACGTGTTTTCAACGTGAAGGGTCCTCTTGATGTTCTATGCTTATCTTATCTCATGAATTCTTTAGTGATTATATAATATGTGCAAAGAAATCAAAGCATCAACGGCCGAACTGACTTTCATGCTTCCTCCACGCTCACGCTAGATAACGCTTGCCATCTGGACTCGCCACACCTATCGAACAAGAGACAGGAATGGTGGAATCTCTGGGCTGAGAAAATGGAGACAGGATAACACAGAACAACATGGTTAAGCTTGCTTGTGGGCGAACTGAAAAATCTGAAATCCAGTCACCCCGTATTGCTTATCTTTCTATCGAAAGCAATTGCGTGAGTGTTCGTCGCAAATGAATATATGTAGACAGAGAGACAGAGAGACAGAGAGACAGAGACAGAGTTCTGTATTCATATACCGCAACAAGCAAACAGGGGCTAAGACGCAGTGGAGAATGTATGTAGAGATGAACTTCTCGTAGATCATCAGCTAGAAGGGTGAATCAGCTTTCGAGAGTCCTTGAAGGATAGTTCATGCCATGTCTACACCGCCAACGCCTTCTGGTTTCTTGCAGAGATTGTGGTAGTTCACAGAATGCACTTGCGAGGTCGATCCAATCCGAACCGGACTGCTTCCATCTACTAGCAACTGACGTGTCACTGGATAATCTGTTAGTGGTCATTGATGGTGTCTCATGTCAGATCCCGGTTGACGATGAGACCTACTAGCCAAAATTATTCTTTGTTACTAGACTTGCAAAAAATTGGAAATCAATCCTCCAATTCGAGCTTAGTTAATGATCGGTTTACTTGTTATGGTATCTGTGTGTAGGACACCTCCTCTTTGAGGCAATCAACCTTCTTGGCAGTGGAGTACATGAAACAAAGAGCCGCGTAGGCCCTGAGGCTTATCGGATAATCAAAGCAAGTCATACGACCAAAAGGCCTAATGCCTAGGTGTCTTACAATGCGACTCGGAATACAAAGGGTACTATGGTTACATGCATTATATTGCCGTATTTACGACGGGATGACGAAGGGACAAGAATATCAGCCAACTGATGATTGTATGGATCTGTGAAGTTAAAGAGTGATGGAAAGTGTCTACGTCTGCATTGAACGATTCCTGTGCCAAATGACAAAGGGCTTCCAAAATTTCTTGGCACTCTGTTCTGTCCTCGATGTCGGTGGCAGAAATTCTCCGACTACTGTAGCTTTGGTGTCTGCAGTGGACTCAGAAGCCGTCGGAGAGCTTGATCGCGGAGTGAGAAGCCCAATTTTGATTTCTCCTTGCAGCCTAATATCGGCGGCTGGAGTTAAATTTTCGATAATAGGAGTAATATTTGACTTTTTCAATGACGCGGATGACTTGAATGTCCGAAGAGTCAGATTCTTCAACCGAACCAAAGGACTTGTTCTCGAAGTCCTTGCAGTGGGAGCGGATCGAGCGTAATGATCAGATTTCGAAGCAGAAGGATATTGCAGATCGGATGCTTCCCCTTCGGAAGTAACCGCAGTGCCCGAGGATGTTATAGGAGCCACACTAGTCTGTGGTAGGTGCAAAGAGCAAGGTTCAGAAGCACGATTCGACAAATCGCACTTCGTCGAGCTCGGACTCGATGAATTTAAAGCGTCTTGTTGTGAACGTGATGAAAGACTAGTGCCGGAAGATGAATTGGTACTTCTGACACGCGATATCCGTGCAGTTGACGTCTTAACGCTTGATTTCGAGTTCTGACGCGCCAAATGACTGTGCTCTTTTGCGCACAGAGGTAGAACTACATGTGGAGATGCCAGTCCTAATCGGGTAAATTTTGGAGTGACCTCGTAAGGATTTGCTATCAGCCATGAATTGTCGCCAGGATTACGATGAATTGATGACGAACGTCCAGCCGATGGCTTTTTCGAACTTAAGAGGGGCGGGGGAGTTGTGGAGCGCACAATACATGGACTACGAAAGGCAGCTCGGAGATGAGGTGTACTTCCAGCCTTCCTCGTCGGTGGACAGACAGCTGGAGTAGGAAAGGCGCTAGATGATGATTGAGCCGAAGAAGCGGACCTTCCCAAATGAGTACTAGCCTGCTTCGCCGAATTTCCAGAATAGAAGGCATGCGAAACGGCAGACTCTTTGACGGTAGACTCTTTGACGGTATCCGGGCTGGTCGGCCGAGGCACTGAGGTGACAAAAATGTTCTGAGAACCTTCAGCAGTCCTGGGCCTGGAACGCTTTGCAACAGGCGGAGGAATCGGGATGGACGCGAAGTCTGGTGTGGAGACAATCCTTGAAGGTTTAAGCTTTGTTGTTTCCTTCACTTCGGCGATCGTTTCATCAGCCTGAAAGACTGAACCAGCCAGAGGCGACGATCGTAGCGGTTTACACACTCCCACAAGCGAGCGGCGGTCGGGAATGGTAGAGGAAATACTCTCTAGACATTGATTCGTGCCGAAAGACGAGGTTCGACTGATGAGTGTTACGGTTGAGGTTAATCTCACAGGCTGACGAAAAAAAACTAGGCAGTCAACGACACGTAACCCAAACAAGCCTTGTTATATAACTCACGTAGACCTGAGATGACTCGTCTGCTGGCCATGGACGGTGAGGCGAAGTGACAGACATTGACAGGCCCAAGCGGGAAGCAAGGAAGGTGGGGTGAAGTTTATAGGGCAGTTCTGCTGCCTTAAGAATGATGGAGATAGAGAACAGAATATGGAAGACGAAAGGTGTAAACGCGCCAGAGCTAGTAATAAGGCACTGACTTAGGTACAGTCAGGGATCTGATAAGATCAGTTTAAAAATGTTAACAGCGGAGCAGCAGTAGATGTCAGGACAATAGAGTGATACTGCACTCAGGTCAATCTGAAACCGAGTACCGGAGACCGGGTCCAAGTGAGAGTCAAACTGAAGTTTAAGTACGAACATTGTGTAGAGATGTTAGAGGAGTAATGGAGACGGTTTCGGAAGTACCTGTAGCGATATGATAATAAATGAGTAATAGTGGTGTCTGAGAATTGAATGACGACGTGATGACGAGGCGAAAATTTTTCATGCTTCAACAGATGTGCCGTTCCATACGATTTGCGGTACTGTCAGCGCAGACAGTTGTTGCCCTTAATATATGAAGCAGTACATCCCTGAGGACATTTAGTGTCACAAAACGACAAGCATGACTAAGCACTTTCAAATACATATCAGAGCGCTGACAGCTGCAGACTTTATATGTAAAATACGACCATATGATATAACTGTTCAGATTGCGGTGTAGGTAGCTCATATCGATGCTTGATGTATATTTCCCTGAAGCATGCCGTACGCGGGCGCCGCCCACTATGCGGAAATTATCAAGTCTCGCCCCAATGTATTAATCTGTGTCAAGAGTGAACGCGAGTAGCACGGAGCTCTAACTGTTCTTCTAACTCGGAGACAAAGCAAGAGTCTGTTCCCGAATAACACGTGCTTGTAGAAACATGACGCAGGAAATTCTAAGCCTGTTAGTGCTTGGTCGGCTTCTTCCCTACAGTACGCCGAGGTCAACGCTATGAACGGTATCTGATCATTGCCGGTCACGCACCATCGACAAACATATTCCGTGTGGCAGCAGGCAGTGTAGCCGTAATACCATCGAGTTCTTTTGTCAGCTTCACTTGACACCCCAGTCGACTTGTATCGGTTAGACCGAACGCCATATCGAGCATGTCGTTTTCGTCGTCATCTGGTTCGGGAAGCAGGTCGTAATACTTTGATGGAAGTATTACGTGGCATGTCGAGCAAGCAACAGACCCTTCGCAGGCCCCTGAGGATCCGAAAAATTGTATAAGGAAAGTTTTAAATGGCAGAAGTAAAAAAATTGGGGTGATGTATCAGGGTTGGAAGGGACCAGTGCAATGCATAAGCTACCTACCCTCTAGGTCGATATCGTACTCATGCGCTACACCCAACAAGTCATCTCCCTCATTAGCTTCGACGGTCTTGAGGAGATTACCCTTGGAGTCTTTAAAATGTACTTGAATCCTGTGAGGCCAGATCAAATCATCTTTATAGGCTGTTCTAAGTCTCTGCTCACCCTGTTCCGGGTTTTGGTCTTTGGATACCGCCGTGTCGCGTTACTACACGTTATCATTCAAGCAGCAGTAATTCTGGCCGATAGATTGCACGCACTGGTAGATGCGTGTAGAAGTCGAGCATGGGAATGCCGAGGGAAGGCGAATTCGTGATGTGCGCGAAGCCGCCAAGATGGTACTTCAAGAAGACTTCGTGAAATAGAAAAGGTTCTGCAGAAAGAGGACCGCAACCATCGATCAAATGCGGGAAGCATTCTGAATCGGGAAGACAATGCCATGACTGATATAAGCATTTTATATGTATTAGTGGTCAATAAGTGAGGACAAAGTTGACAAAGTTGATACCTTGACTGTGTTCACAAAAACAGGAAATTTTGATCCGAGAAGATTGTGCGGGAGATAACGTGACCAACTTCACACGGTGGAAATTCCGAACTTCAGACACAAATATTATTCATGTAGATCATTCCCTTCTTTGCACTACAGCTTGCTTGTTGTTGAATATGGCTTGAGTCAGATGGTCAATTTTGCATCCCTAACCATTAGAAAAGCCTTGCAATCTAAGATTCTTTTGTCCAATGTGTTAGAATGGATTGGTACATGGAGATCCATAGGTCACAACCCGACAAGTTCAATGCCACGACTCCAACCAACCGATCCCAACACTACGTCCTCATCACACCC
>Ga0153948_1000933_pt1 | contig 15603 bp, 16 predicted proteins | sample TSNJ032MetaG_FD_104696 | JGI IMG/M metagenome (GOLD analysis project Ga0153948, IMG submission 104696) | Attine ant fungus gardens microbial communities from New Jersey, USA - TSNJ032 MetaG | ecosystem: Host-associated > Fungi > Mycelium > Unclassified | place: USA: New Jersey, Wharton State...
CAGAAACATCGGTTTGTCAGAATCATAAATATCCTGACAATCTGAAAAAACATCTGCCAAAGAAAGCTGATTGTGTGGTATCATATAGATGCAACTCCTTTCTGGGATGTGGATGTAAAATTTTGGGTCGTACTTAAATTTTACCACAAATCGGTGAGGAGTTGTTCTGTTTTAACAAAGAAAAAGCCTTAATTTATAAGGCTTACGGCGTTTCGCAAACGCCTAAATAGCGGGACAGAAAGCGAGGTGGAAAAAAATGGGTGACTACTGCGCTTTCATCCATAACCATAGATGCATCAAATGGGTAGATTACGAAATCACCCGCCATGAACTTGAAGAGGCTGATGCCCTCTGTCACGGCAACTGGATTACATTGATGCCCTCAAGGCACTTCTCAAAGAGAACGGCATCGAATCTCCAAGCGAGGAGGATTTCAGATGGTCAGAAGACACCGCTAAATAAAGGTTTTCTTCTGGTGGAGCAGAATCATTGTCAAGGGGATCGTGGAATACCGGAACCCGGCGTATTTTGCCGAGTGATGGCCGCAAAAGCCCCTTGACAAAAGGTTCACGGATTATCCTTGTAAGCGGAAAAGGGAGCAAAGCCCCGTCCCCTGCCTCCGGCGAGGACGGTTCCGGGCAGAAGCCCGGTTAAGGGTCAAGGGACTGATCCCTTGCAAGGTTCTAAAGGCAGCGCTCTAAGACCCCGGAGGGCTTACCAGTGCTATCATGTACAATTTAGAGCTAAAAGTGACACTTCAAAACTTTGTTAGGCCGCTCGGTACAGTCAAGCGGTGAGGCGGTACACTTTTTCCGTGCAGACGGTACAATCCGAGCGATTTATACAGGAATCATGGTACTATTGCTGCGCAATATTCACTAAACCATATAACGAATCTGGATTTATTCGTTTATCCCACCAGTAATTCCCCGTCTTTCATCCTGAGCGCCACATCAGCCGTTTCGGCGACTTCAAGGTCGTGCGTACTCCTTAAGTTCAGAATTGTATGGAGTTGCTTTGTGCTTTGCCATCACATGTCTTATAATTTTTCCATAGATCATTATATTCAGCTGTTTCTTACTTATAGGGTGGTCAGAATCCAATTTATTTTTACTCTTAGTCGAATCCGTTTTATAGTATTGATCCTTTATCCAATACAATGGTTTTTTGAATACATTCGTGTTAAGAATCTTCTCATAACTATAAATATGTGCGAGTTCAACGTCTCCCGATAGGTTTCTACAGTATGCTCATTTTTGAACTCGATATGCATGTCATTAAAGAGATCCTTATTTTTTTAATAGCATTCCGGATTCATTACAATATCTCACTGTATAGAGAAAAAAATGGTCAACGGCAATTTTTCCGCTGACCAGAAATTTGTCTGTATAGCAGGCGAATCATTTTATTGATGACAATATAATATTAGTTTCAAAATGGCTTTCGGAATAATCGTAATTTAGATTCCCGCTATACTTGTTTATAAGATCCTCTAAAATCAACATACCCAGCCCTTTATGTCCAGGTTTTGTAGAAGCTAAGCTCCCAGACTTATTAACAGGTTTTTCTCCAAGAGTATTTTTCAGTTTAAGGACAATGTAATCCTTAAATTTATGAATCCTTAAATTGATCTCTCTTTCAGTATCTTCACTAAGTACACATGCTTCAATCGCATTATCTAATAAATTTGCAAACAATGTAGTTATTTCTAAATCACTCATAAAGTCAAACTCAATATCTTGCATATCTATGTTGAACGTTATATTTAATTGATGGCATCTTTGAATCTTGTCCCATATTATGGCATTAACGATTTTATTACTGCATTGGAATTGCTGCTCGGCTTCATCTATTGATTTTATCAAGTTATTGGAATATGCTTCTTTAAGGCTATCATCATAAACCCCTAAATTATTGATGACTTGGATATGCCTTTTTACATCATGTAATAATTTTTGTGTATCGTTATACCTCACCTGTAATTCTTCACAGTATTTAATGGTCATGTTTTCTTGCTGCTTTAATAATTGGGTTTGTTTTTCAAGGAAAGCAGTTTTTGAAATCAATCTATATAAATGGAATATTCCTATGTCTATTATAGAAAAGCCTACACAAATCAAGACTATTGGTGTTATATAAAAATTCAGCGATAAAAGGTACGATATTATTAAAATCTCAAATATTAATAAAAAAATCATAAATCCATTTAATTCAATAGAAATTTTATTTAATGGACGCTTCTGTATAAATTGTATAATCAGATTATGCGTACATATTAATATCAGAGAATTTGCAATACCAGAAATCAAATATATCATTGGATCATCTGTAGTAATATATGTATTGCTTAATGCCAATAGTGAAAATAATAAACTTATTATTGTGTCTGTAATAATTATATAAAAAAGCAATGTTATATAACTAAAAATAATATTTTTCTTTTTTGTGTCATAAAGAAAACGGATTATACTACCTATTATTGCTGTCGTACATAATACATTTGCTATTGGTACTTTGAAAATACTAACAACAAAACTGATAACAATATAGATTATGAAAGCAATATAATAGATCGCTTTTTTTGTATAAATTCTCCCATATAGTGCTTCTAAAAAATCAAAGAAAATATAAGCAGAGACAATGCACGAACTTAAAAGACCTATGTAATTAATCATCTTTCACCTCCTCTCAAATCATATCAAATGTTGACTGAAGAAAATCATTATATTCCTTTTTGAAATCAACAGCTTTCTTTTGAGCTAATGGTATTTTGTCATCATTATCAATAAAAATATCAAAACCCTTAATGCTCCTAATATGGAGCATATTTACAATATAGCTCTTATGTGGCGAGGCAAAATTATACTTACAGGTCTTTTCATGAAGTTGCTTCAAACTATAAGAAGTAGATGCATAGTTTTCTTTTGCCGTCACTATAATTACCTTTCTTACAGAATATTCAAAATAGTATATATCATCAATTTCTAATGCTATCATGCCCTGTTCTGTTTTAAATACGAATTTTTTAGGAGTATATCTGTTATCTAAATAGCTTATTGCGTCATTAAGAGTATTACAAATAGCTTTTCCAGTAATTGGCTTACATATATAATCAAAAGCATGAACTTTGTATGCACTGCGTTTATAATTGTTATAGTTGGTAATATATATTATTTTACTGTTAACATCCCAGCTTCTTAACTTCCTTGCCGTTTCTATTCCATTTAATACAGGCATTTCTATATCTAAGAAAATAATGTCAAAACTTATTTTAGCTCTGAGCAATTGTTCTCCTGATTTAAAGTCCTTAATCAGGACTGCTCTATCAGATTTAGTAAAATAATTCTTAATAATTGCGGTTAATTCATCACAGATAATTTCATCATCATCGCATACCGCTATTTTAATCACTACCATTCCCCCATTCTATTCGAAACGATAATTGTATAATACAACAAAATAGCGATTTTTTCATTACTTTATCAAAAAAGACCGCCCTCAGCGACCTTTCTTGATAAGTTTAAGTATTCAAGATAATACACTTTGTAAATATAAGATTTAGTTATTTACCATTTTAACTATGCTAATCAATAACATTATTGACTGTATAAGTAATGCACATACTATTCCTTTTTCCAATGTTGGAAGGAGGATATGTAATATCAATGCTATTATCTCAAAAGTAATTAAATAGATTCTTGTCCTCTTGCGGTAGCGTTGAATTTCCCCAAATTCTAATGGCTTATTTTCAGCTTCTTGTGGAGAGAAAAACCAAATAAGAACCCCACAAATTACTAAGATTAATAAAACAATCCAAGGATGAAACAATTCTAATTTAAAAAAGGCAATTGCCAATGATATAATGACTACTGTGCAGATATAGCAGCCTAATGACGATTTTGAATGATAACCTCCTGAATACTCTCTAATGCATATATATACAAGCAAAAAAATAGCAACATTCACTAATTCATTCGCAAGCCATCCCATTGCAAGAATTGTGACAATATGAAATAATTTTTTTAATAACAATATAAAGCCATATTCATAAACTTCAAGATCTCCCTGCTCGCCCAAACCTATTTGTATAAAATAGCCAAGAATCTTTGTCTTAACGCTATTAAGCATCTCTTTTTTTCAATCTTTTAACACTATCAGGCATTTTAGGTTGTCCATGAATAAAAGGACATGCCGAGTTTGCATTTCTTTCAGCTTCTTTATATGAAGCCTTTGCAACAAATTTAGCCATTGATTCTTTAACTTTAATATCCATATTACATTCTCCTTTTGTTCACCAGTATGTTGGTATATTTTGTGTGATTATAGTTTATAAGACAGGGGGGTAGCAATAGCTTATGTATAACTAACGATTTTTTTGGATAAACTACGATATTTCTATTGCCAGCTTTATTGTTACACCATTATCTTGTGTCTCAATATTAATCAAAGTATCTAACTTTCCCACTTCTTGCATAATAACAGGATTTTTTTCCGGAAGAATAAAGCTTCCTTCAATACGAATAACGATCCAATTTTTATATCCATGTATCCTGAGATAAGCATCGGGACGATAATTATATTTGCTTATTTCATTTAATATTATATCTAATATCCTATAAGAATTACTTAAATATTTTTCGTATACTATTAAATTTAGGTCTCGATATATCCATTTAACTTTCAGTTGGGGATAGTCATATTCTAAAAATTCAATAAGTTCAGATATATTATATATTTTTCGTTCAGACAAGGGACGACCTCCTGATCTAATTATTCTCATTATAGAACTTTAAGTTAATTATTCAACACTTAAAGTTTATTTTTAATTATCCTCCAGTCTAATATAATTTATACCAATGGAGGTAATTTTATGCGAAAATTAGAAAATCAGCTCATAGGAGAGCGCATTCATTTTCACCGTGAGAAGCAAAATAAAAAACGGGAAGATTTTGCAGTGGCACTTAATGTGTCCGTTAAGTTTTGTGGTGACATTGAATCGGGAGCCAGAGGGATGTCACTTCAAACGCTTGAAAGAATTTCTGATTACTTGCGTATCTCGACTGATTATATTCTTTTTGGAGATGCTCCTGAAACAAACAATCAAGTCCTTCTTCGTATCATCGAAAAATGTCCAGAGAGAAAAAAGCCTTTTTTAAAAAATATCATAATACAGATTGTTGAATCTTATATTGATGAATAGTAGCAGTAGCCCTGTATTATTAATTTAAAATTGAACCACTACCGGCAAAAGCTGGTAGGTTCGGTTTTTCTGCTAACGTAGCCTAAAGTGTGCATATATCAAAGTTATCGGAGTACATTTTTTTAATCATATCTTGATTCAGTATATATTCTCGGATTGTTTCGTCGATTATGTTTCCACTACTATCGAAAAAATAGCCACCGCCTCCTATTCTTGAGTTTGGCTTGCGACACTATTCTCATTTACCATAGGAGGCTTTTTTATTATATCCTCATCGGTTTCCACTTACACTATTCTCCCCAGCATAGACTAAACTTGACCCAAAACGTACAATGAGCACAAAATTTAGCAAATTAATTTCAATTCTAAAATTATAAATCTTTTAAATGCGTAGTTTTGAAATTATAAATGTAAGCGTCAAATAAAAATGGAGAGCTTTTAATGTATTTCTTTTGCGTCCACAAAAAAGATACAGTGCATGGCATAAGGATCCATCTCATAGGTATCCCGGATGATTGCCATGAGACCATCAATACTGCGTCTCATATCTGTCCTGCCACATTATCTGCATGTAATGATAATTTTTAAGGGAAGAACCAAAGGCAGGTCAGATAAGAAGGCAAGCCTTATCATTTGCCTTCTTATCTGGCGTGCTTTTGGTTTTGCCGAATTGTACAAAGTCCCGGACGTATGGGGATTCAATTTGTTTTTCCCCCTTTGAATTTTTCGTTAAATTATCGGCTTTTTACTGTTATCAAGGTGCTGTGTTAAATTTTTGGCTGATCAGGGCATACAGAAATAAGCCTGTGGCAACAGACTTTTTAAAATTATTCAGTTTCTGGTCTCATAAGACACGTATCAAATTCCTCATTGTATTGGGCACCTGTCGGCTTCTCAGCTGTTCGCCACAGCAGGGGCAGATACTGACGTCAATGCCATAAAGCTCCTTCAGGATTCCGCTGCTGTCAAGACCTTTTAACCGTGAGAGATAGGCCTTACATCCGACCAGATTCCGGCATACTGTAATCCGGGCTTTCTTATTCCGGTTGCTCCAAAGACCATAATGGCGTATTTTCACAAACCTTATAGGCAGTACATGCATCAGGTACCGACGGATAAATTCCACTCCTGTGACAGTCACCTCTTTCCAGTCACCTCTTTCCAGGCACCACCCTTCTTGTAGTCCTTTACTTTAAAAGTGACTTTCTTGTTATCCATGGACAGTATACGGCTATTACTGATCGCAATCCGATGGGTATACCTGCCGATGTATTCCAGCACGGATTGGGCGCCTGCAAAAGATTCCTTGCAATAAACAACCCAGCTTTTCCTGTAGCAGGCATTAAGAAGTTCCTGATACTCATAGTGGTTCTGGTATTTTTGAGCCTGACCAGCGTACACAAGGCGGCTATGCTCCCGGAGCCCTTTCAGACCTGAAAGGAATTTCCCACGGAACATCGGTGCGATCACTTCCACCGGGAGAAAAAACCCGTTCCCCTTTTCACGCCAGCGGCAGTCATCATCAAGTCCACCACCTAAAATCAGCAGATGCAAATGTACGTGATATGTCATATCAGATGACCAGGTGTGTAAAAGGCTGATGAACCCTGGTTTTGCACCAAGATATTTCTGATCCGATGCCAGTTCTAACACCGTTTCCGAAGCAGAACGGAACAGGAGTCCGTAAAGCTCCTTTTGATTACAGTAAATAATAGGATTCAGTTCATGGGGCAGGGTGACAACCAGATGGTAATAAGGTGCATCCAGCAGATCTTCGCGCTGGGCATCCAGCCATTTTTCTTTTGGAAGTTCCTGGCACATGGGACATCCCCTGTCACGGCAGGAGTTATTGTGGATCAAGACATGGCCACAGCTGTCGCACGTAGATACATTAAACCCGTAGGCCCCTGTCTTGCAACACCGTACCACTTCAAGTATTCCAGAACCGAATTACTGACTGGTATATCACGGTCTTTATTATTCTTTGCGTTGGTTACATGGAGGATTCCATCTTCCAGGTTTACATCTTTCATCCGTAGGCCGAGTGTTTCGGAAATGCGGAGCCCACAGCCGTACTGCACTCTTAAGAGTGTTGGATAAAATATATGCGAGTTTACACTATTCGGTTTAATGCTGTCTGCAACGGCAAATATATTTGCAATTTCCTGATGTGTGAAGATATAAGGCTTGAAGTCCTCGTTGAGATTGGTTACAATGGCGTTGCCAACCATATAAGCAGGAACATCATGCCTGATCATGTATTCGCTCAAAACACGTAACAGTGTAACCCGGTGTTCCTGTGTGACCTGGTGCCAGTTTGGCTCCCTTTTTATAAATGCCAGGCATAATTCTTTCGGCAGCCCATCGGAGCAGTCGAATTGCCGGCTCATTTCATCCAGTACTCCCATCAACCGCGCAGGTTCCTCATATTTGAATCCAAGGGAACGTTTTTCTTCAAGCAGGCTCGGCGTATTGCCAGGTCTGGCAACTGCACGCTTAATGTTGTAGTCCAGGTTCTTTTTATTCTGTTTTCTTCTATTCCATAAAAGACTGAATATTTTAATCCATTCATAATTTTAGTTGTGTTTCAGCCCTTCTTAAGAATTCAGCAGTATCATCATAACCTAATTGTCTCTGCCGGAAATTGACAGCCGCAGCTTCCAGAATGACAGCTACATTTCGTCCTGGTCTCAGAGGAATTTCATAATTTTCTATCTGATTTCCTAATATTTCTACGTATCTTTTTTTACCACCCAGACGTTCATATGTTTTACACCTATCCCACTCTTGTAATGTTACCACCAGCTCAATACTTTGGGTGCTCTTTATAGCTTGTACACCAAACATATTTTTTACATCTACAATTCCAATTCCCCTTATTTCTAAAAAGTCTTTCACAGGTGCTGGTGCTTTTCCAAACAGTGTTTTTTCACTTGCTTTGAATATTTCTACTGCATCATCTGATATCATACGATGACCACGCTTGATTAGTTCCAGTACTGCTTCACTTTTTCCAATTCCACTCTCCCCTCTTATAAAAACCCCAACACCATTTATGTCAACCAGACAGCCATGTAATATTACCGATGGAGCCAGTTTTTCACCCAGATACCTAATTATTAAACTCATAAAATCAGTAGTACTTTCTTTTGTAGATAATAAGGGAACATTTTTTTGTGATGCAATTTTCACCAACTCAGTATCTGGCTCAATCCCTTTACAAAAAATGTAGCATGGTGCACCCAGATCCATTAGCTTATTATATATATCAAATTTTATACTTGATTCCAATTGCGCCAGATACATGGACTCAACATGTCCCACAATTTGAAGACGTTCTTTGTCAAAAAAATCCAAAAAACCTGTCAACTGGATACCTGGCCTGTTAATATCCCTAGTTGTAATTAATACTTCATTATAATCCACTTCTGGAGTTAGCACTTTAAGGCCAAAGTGTTCCACCAATTCTTCCAACTTACAAAACTTTTCCATAGTACATACTTCCTCTCTTTATTCTTTATTTTTATATAAATAAAATATTTATATACACCAAAACAGCAGCTTATCAATGAGACAGCTTAATCCGAAATGATAGTACTAATATTATTTAAATCATGACCACCGGCCTAGCCGGTGGTTTGTTGTGCCCCTATAAGGGGCTGTTACCTGCTTGGGTCTAAAGACCCTCTGAAAAGTTCGCCTTCCGCACTACTTTCTCTGGCTAGCCCTAAAGGGCTTTTTTATTTGCCTTTTTGTACCGGCTCACCCGTAAACGGGTCTATATATTCTTTTAATGACATTTGATCGTATTCTAAATCACTTTGAAGTTGATTCTTAATATACTCTTGGATTTTCTTTGCATTTTTTCCTACTGTATCGACATAATCTCCTCTACACCAAAAATGCTTATTTCCATATTTATACTTTAAATTTGCGTGTCGTTCAAATATCATTAACTAACTTTTCCCTTTCAAAATACCCCATTATTGACGATACACTATATTTAGGTGGGATTCTCACTAACATGTGTATATGGTCTTTGCAGCACTCCGCTTCTATTATTTCTATTCCTTTTCTTTTGCATAACATACTCAGTATATTCGCTACATCTTGTTTTAGTTTCCCATAGACTATTTGTCTTCTATACTTTGGCGCAAATACAAGATGATATTTACATTCCCACTTTGGTCGAGTAAACCAAGGGAGTTTCACCCTTAGTTTCTCACGGAACCGTACGTGATAGTCTCCCATCATACGGCTCTTGTCATCAATACACGGATACTGCCTTTTCCACATACGCTCAATACCATAGCTTTTAGCTACAGCACCTATGGGTGTTTTGCAACCTGCACCTGTATGCCGATTGCGGAAGACCTACTTCCATCTCACGAAAAGCATTGCTTTTCAGTTACAATATTTCTTTTCAGTATCCTATAGCATTCAGGACACACTATGTGATAAACTGTTCATATCCATTTTGGATAACCTCCTTTGTTTTAGTGTCGGTTGGCGAACCTGCACTCATTATAACATTGGAGGTTTTTAACTTGAAGCTAAAGCTATTGCGGGTCTCACCTGCATAGCAGGTGGTTTATTTTGTATGGGATACAATTAAAATTAGTTACTACACGACCGTAGTAACTAATAAAAATTTAAGCATAAAGGGAATAGAGGTTTTGTATGATATGAAAATATGTAAAAAGATTAGTATAAAGAATTAGGAAAATGCTATACCTAATAAAAATGACTAAAAGGAACTTAATTCTTTATTCTTTATCAGCTTCTCTATCGGTGGTAGTTCAATTAATTCTGCTGTTTCATCGTTGTAATAATAAACAGGAATATTCTTTTTATACGCTAACTTAATCTCAGGTAACGCTCTCCATGAAGCTATGCCACATATAACAACAGAGTCGCACAACGAGAAAATATCCATTTGAAACCTCTGCCCCATTTCCTTCTCCTCATCAATACAGTTGTTTAAGATGGTAGCCAGCTTTGCATGCGGAGCAAGCGTTCTACATGTATAGGCCTGTTCTATTTTTTTACGATACGATTCTGCCAACTCCTCACTTTTTACTATCTCTTTATCATTTTTGAAATTTAATGGAGTTACCAAATATACTTTATTCAGTTTCATGGTTTTCACCTTCCTCTTTTTTTATGATATTAGATTATCAATGAGATAATTATACACTCTAACCCTTCATTTTTCAATAAAAAACACCTTTTCCAAAAAACGAATTGCTTAATAATAAAATATTTAAGATAAAACACTATATATTTGTCTGTATAACTACGCAGTCTTGCATAGATTAATCGCAAACTCTAGCTGCTCATCTTGATTATCGGTTATATATCTGTCGGTATTTTCAATTTCTACATGTGGGTAAATTCCTCCTGCAGCAATTTGATTTCCATCCGAATTAATAAATTTGGATGTGGTGACCTGTATTTTAGCGCCATCAAACAACGTATATATTGAGGCTCCATTAATTACTCCACCAGTCTTTTTCCCAACAATAATAATATTTTCATCAGAAGCTTTTAAAGTTTCTAAGAAAATAAACTCAGATGCACTCATTGTAAATTCATCACATAATAGAACTATTTTACTAAAATGCAGATGCCTGCCTGCGGCTCTGATAACTATCTTTTTGGGATTCTCAAATTCACTATATCCTCCTCCCGCTCGTCTTCGCACCTGATAGCCAAGAGTTGTATTTTTTTTCAGAATAGTACCTACTGCTTTTGATGCACTTTCAATATTTCCACCATCATTTCCTCTTATATCAATAATCAAAGATTTCATTTCATTAAGTTGTTCGATGGCTGAAGAAAAATTATCAGCAATATTTTTCACTCTAAAACTCATAATCTTTACATACCCTACATTTTCAAACTCTTTTATATAACAAAAATTAAACTTACTTAATATATCAGAATTATCATAATTTTTGATATTATCTTCTACAGTGCGAAATGTAATACGCTCTTCGACTTCAACACCACTGTTAGATATAGCCTTTAATGTTATATTCTCACCTAAACTGCCCTTGCTGAATTCACTAATGAATGCTGCTATTCTAGCACTTTCGGATTCAAACATATATTTTTGTTGAAATCTTAATACAAATTCCTCAACTGGCTGCTTTTCAATACTTATCACTCGCATCCCTCTGGATATATTACCATGCCCTATAGTATTCCTAATATAATAGCCGCCATTTAAATAGAGAATGGTCGCAGACATAACTCCTAATCTTTCATTGTGTGGGTGAAATATCACTCTTGTATGAGGATCCTGCAACGTTAGAAGCATTTCATCAATCATTTCATAAAGGGATCTATAAGATTCAACTCTTATCAACTCTTTTTCAAAACTTCGGAAGATTAATTCCCAGTCAATATCCACTTCGTTAAATAAAATATACTTTTGTTTTACAAGCTTCCAAACTTCAAAGAGTATTTTTTGTTTTATATCGTGAATATTCGGTAGATTATCCTGCATCAACCCTTAAATCCTTTCCTCTACTTACCTCACAGTATTCAAGTCCGTAAACATCACCTGTAGCTGAGTACTCTAATGCTCTGCAATCGAAACACCCGTATTTCAGTGCGCAGAGTTTACACTTTTTTACCTTATCCTTATTGAGCTGTCTATAAAAATCATATCTCTTATTGTTAATAATTTCATGGATTTTATTTTTTCTGATATCTCCCAAGAAAAAATCTCTTGACATTATACATGGTAAAACACATCCATCAGCAGTTATTCCGATTTGATGTCCATAACAATTATGTTGTTTTTGTGCATCACAAAATTTATGTACATTCAACCCCGTACCTTGGAGTCTTTTCCTCTGATCGTACATTGTACTTAAATATTTTTCGGAGTAATAATCGTTATCCGGAATTGGATAAACAAACTCAAACTCCATAGGACTTTCTACAAATTGCGTATAAGTCTGAATAGCCTGATTAATCTCATTTTCATTGTGTCTAAGAACTAAGTATGATAAACATAGATTTATTTTATTTTTTACCAACTGCTTCATATTGCCCAGGACAGTGCTCCCTATATTAGAAACACCTGTTATTTTTTCATACAGCTCATCAGAAAAAGCCAACAATTGAACTTTTAATCTGATGTTATACTCTTTCAAAATCATAACAATATTATCATTCAGTATTGATCCATTAGTATAAATACTAATTTTATTAATACCTTTTTCACGTATATAAGCACAAAGTTCTTCCAACAGATCAACGTTAAGCAAAGGTTCCCCGCCCATAAAAACAATATGTCTGCACGATAATTTAGAAACTTGATCAATCACATCTTTCCATTCATTTATCCCTACTATACTGTTCTTCAGCGGCCAGCGCTTGCATCCTGTTCTTCTATATAGAACTTTTTCATTTTCAGAACAAAAAATACAGTTAAAGTTACAATCAGAAGCAATTTCAATAAATACTGTTTCTACTTTCCGATTACTTGGAACTGATTTTTCGAATGCTTCCGGAATACCAGCAGAAAGCTTATCAATATATGTAGCTTCTTCATAATAATTTCCTAAGCCCAACTCTTCCAAGCTGTCTAGAAAATCGGCAACAATCTCTGGAATATCTTTAATCAACATATTATTTTCACACATTTCAATGTAACCAACCATAGGTTGCTTAATAATAATCATAGTGCCATCAAGCAAATTGTAAATACACCCTTCATCATCGCCTTTTACGAAATGACAATGTGCATTCAGTCTAAAGAAATTACTCATACTGAATATACCTCCCGAATCATATTTAACAGATCACTCCCTATTATTTTCTTTATCCTATTTCTTCATTTTCCTCCGAATGATTTATCTCGCTCTTGATTTCAGCGATTTCAGTGTCTGAATTATCGGCGCTATAAAGATCAAAAGCGTTCGGATTTTTTTCTAACACGGAAAAAACAATCTTCAATGATGCCGGTATGGATCTTTGATTATCATGGCATAACTGATAATTAAACTCCAAATCATCCTCTTTTGCTAAATGCATAAAACACATGGTACAGAGCCGACTTACCGAACAGTTCTTACAATTTTTTTCTTTGAGTGCGTCGTATTTTTTAACCAATTTATTTACTTTATCAAAATCAATCTTAGTATCAATATTTCCAATGCTACATGTTTGAGAAACTCTTTCACAAACATAGAATTCCCCATTTGGAGCGACCGCTATTTTACTTCCTGGAGTGCATGGAAGCTTCCGATAATCAAACTTCCCTTTGGTTCTCCACAATATAAATTTGATCCCCATAAATAATGACTGCATGGCAACAGATTTTATTTCCTCACCGCTTATAACGGAATCCAGGAAGTTCTGTTGTAAAATATTTACTGTCTTGCTAAATGTTTCGTTATTATCCTTGAGCATTCCAGCTTCATAGGCTTTTTCACAGTAAGTGTAATAATCCGTATCGTATTTTGATATCTGACTAAAAAGAATCGTATACGGATAAAACAAATCATGGTTATCATCGAAAAACTTAACCACTTCACACATATCAGTATGTGAATCATAACAGCAGCTAAAAGAAATTACATGCTCAATACCTCTTTTCCGTTTTTCATTTTGCAGCTTGGTTATATTTCTCATTATAATGTCATGTGTACCTTTACCATTCGGAAAAACTCTATTTCTATCATTATTATATTTATAGCCGTCCAGGCTAAAGGTAATAACAATATTGTTTTCAACTATGAAATCAATCATTTCATCTGTCATTACAGTTGCATTTGTTGTAGCAAAAAAGATGACATCATACATATTATATTTACAGTATTCTACCACTTTTTTTATAAGCTCAAACTCCAATAAGGGCTCCCCACCATAAAAAGTAATAATAGGCTTTCTTCTGAACCCACTATCGATCCGTATCTGATGCAATTCTATATAGTAGTCGATTGCCTTCTGCGCTACTTCAAAACTCATTTTTTCCTTGGTATATGTTTTCACATGCGGATAATTATCAGAATAAATGCAATATTTACATCTTATATTGCAGTCTTCTGTTACTATCAATATTAGTTGCGATAATGCCGTTTCATAAATATCTTTCTCTGTAACCTTCTGGCTTGTTTCTGATTCAGCACATTCATAGATGCATCCGTTATTAACCAGTTTCTTAATATGGTTATACAGCACACCAGCTTTTTTGCTTTCCAAATTATAGTCGTTATGTAACTTATTTAATATTTCATCTTTGCTTAATACTAAGAAATTTTCAATCGTATCATACAAAGCATCCGAACATGGGAAAACCATTCCCGACTCATTGTCGTAAATATATTCGTTTCCACTTTCTGTGGTAAATCTAAGTACATTAAGATTTGTTTTTTTCATATTAACCTCGCAAGTATGTGTCTATGATGATACTATGGACAGTCATAAAAAGTATTTTTGCAAATTTAGAATCTCATGTTTATAACAGATGTTATTTCAAAAACAAAGTTTACAAGATTCACAATAATATTGTTTGTATTAAAATTTTAGCAGGAAGCCTAAAGCCTTATTTATTGCTTCATTATATACATTACTACTATACTGCGCCTACTACCATGCCTACAGTAATCGCACCTAATGTTCCAAACCCTGCTGTTGAGGCACATCCCGACAAGCATACATTAATACACATATCAGCTCCGCCAGGCCCTACCTCCTCCGCCATAAGACTTGTATTGATGATTTCAATGTTCTTTACATTTTCCATGGTTATACCACCTTTCCTCATTATGTAAAATTTTATTTAAAAAGTTCGAAAGCTTTGCAAAAAGACTTTCGCCTCCTACTAAACGACAGCACTATCTCTGTGCATGATTGTATTACTACAAATTTTAACTTATAAGATTTTGTCGTTACTCGTCATTTATCATAATATATTTTCCAACTTTTTCAATACATATTGTTTGAAATACGAAAATTAAGCATGAAATACAAATTCGGATCTTACTTCATTCAAATTTTTAATAGTTCAGTAAATCTTTATAAAATAAAATCCACTATCATAATCGCAAGAGGTGAGGCGAATATACATACCGCCATCAGATATAAATAATACAAAAATGACAGATTGTCTTTAAGACCAATGTCTTTAAGTTAAGAATTCAATCACAAAAAGCAGAGTATGCAAATAAAATGGACCCTATAAAATAGACAGTTAAAAAAAGTAGTTTTTCAAGTCTCTATGTTTATAGGGTCTATTTTATTGTGCGTTTTTGTATATAATTGTTATATGGAGGGGTGGATATGGGTAAGCATTATTTTACAGATGAACAAGTGAACGAGCTTCGTTTAAATCCTCATGTCAAGAATGTCACTAACAAGGGGATAACTTATACTGAAGAGTTTCG
>Ga0153948_1000935_pt1 | contig 15578 bp, 15 predicted proteins | sample TSNJ032MetaG_FD_104696 | JGI IMG/M metagenome (GOLD analysis project Ga0153948, IMG submission 104696) | Attine ant fungus gardens microbial communities from New Jersey, USA - TSNJ032 MetaG | ecosystem: Host-associated > Fungi > Mycelium > Unclassified | place: USA: New Jersey, Wharton State...
GCACGCAGGTCTTCGTCGCGGAAGCATTTGGCGATCTGGTAGTAACGGTCGAAACCGGCAACCATCAGCAGTTGCTTGAACAGCTGAGGCGATTGCGGCAGGGCGAAGAACGAACCGGCATGAGTACGGCTCGGCACCAGGTAGTCACGGGCGCCTTCCGGGGTCGCTCGGGTCAGGATCGGCGTTTCCACGTCGAGGAAGCCGTTCTCGTCAAGGAAGCGACGGATGCTGGTGGTCATGCGCGAACGCAGACGCAGTTTCTCGGCCATTTCCGGACGACGCAGATCCAGGAAGCGGTAGCGCAGACGGGTTTCTTCGCCGACGTCGGAGTATTCGTTGAGCGGGAACGGCGGGGTTTCCGACTCGTTCAGCACTTCCAGCTCGTAGCCCAGCACTTCGATCATGCCCGACGCCATGTTGGCGTTGGTCGCACCGGCCGGACGCAGACGCACCTTGCCGGTGATCTTCACCACGTATTCGCTGCGCACGCGGTCGGCGGCGGCGAAGCTCTCGGCGCGATCCGGATCGAACACCACCTGAGCCAGACCATCACGATCACGGATATCGAGGAAAATCACCCCGCCGTGGTCGCGACGACGGTGAACCCATCCGCAAAGGGTAATTTCCTGGCCTTCCAGGCTTTCGTTCAGTTGGCCGCAATAATGGCTGCGCATCATGGTAGTGGTTTCGCTTCTCGTAATTCGAAATTCGGTGGAGATCCCGTCGCACTCAAGCACTGCGAAATCTCACGCGTGTCGTTCGACCTGGGTTTGAACCCTAGTCAGATTTGTCGCCACCGGCCAGATTCTTCTTGGCTCCGGTCTTGAAATCGGTTTCGTACCAACCGCTGCCGCTGAGGCGAAAACCCGGCATGGACAGCTGTTTCTTGAGCTCTGGCGCCTGACAGGCAGGGCAGTCGACCAGCGGTGCCTCGCTGATCTTTTGAATGGCTTCCAACTGATGACCACAGGAAGCACATTGATAATCGTACATCGGCATGGGGGTGTCTCGGCGATCAGATTGCCACCGCGCGCAGGGCTTTGCGGCGAAAGAGCGGGATTATATCCATTAAATGCGGGCTGTGCAGCCGTAAGACTGCACAGCCCGCCACGTCATTTCAAGTATTGGTCGTTCAGGGCATGACGGCCGCCGGGGTATCGCGCAGGCCATTCATCACACACACCACCCGTACCAGACCGCTGAAGTTTTTCACCCCGCCGTGACGCAGGTGCACCTGGCGGTCCACGTGGGATAGCAACGTACTGACCGAGCAGCCATTGTGCCCGGCCATGTCACCGAGAATGTTCCAGTAAACCTGCTCGAGCCTCAAGCATGTGGCAAACCCGTTCAACCGCACTGATCTCGCCAGCGGCCGGATCAGCTCGAAGTCGAAATCGCTGACAAACGGATCAACCTTCAGAGCCTGCTGCGAAGCGCCATGTTCGCTTTGCCTGTCTGCACCCACCATATCGCTGACACTCCTTTGTCATCGCTGCTTTTATAAAGACAACATCCTGTGCCTTCATAAAAACGCAGACGCAGAGCCAGCGCCAGATGACTAGTTGCCCAGCAACGTAGGATAAGCCGACATGTTCAGTAAGATTTGAAACAGCACGCGGACATCCATTACCCCCGGATATCCGCGCACCGGATTATCAGGCCTCGAGCAACGCGCGCAGCATCCACGCGGTCTTCTCGTGTACTTGCATGCGCTGGGTCAGCAGGTCGGCCGTCGGCTCATCACTGACTTTGTCCAGCAACGGGAAGATGCCGCGAGCGGTGCGCGTGACCGCTTCCTGGCCGTCGACCAACTGCTTGATCATGTCCTCGGCACTTGGCACGCCGACTTCTTCTTTAATAGAGGAGAGACGCGCGTAAGTCGCGTAGGCCCCCGGCGCCGGAAAACCCAGAGCGCGGATGCGCTCGGCGATCAGATCCACCGCCAGCGCCAGCTCGTTGTATTGCTCTTCGAACATCAGATGCAGGGTCCTGAACATCGGACCTGTGACGTTCCAGTGGAAGTTATGGGTTTTCAGATACAGCACGTAGGTGTCCGACAGCAGCCGCGACAGCCCCTCGACGATGGACTTGCGGTCTTCTTCACTGATACCGATATCGATTGCCATGTTTACCCCCTAAGGCGATTGAATTCATCCAACAGGTGCAGCCCCACTCTAGCAAGGCAGCCGCCACCTCGCAGCCGGCAATCTTCACTCACCGTGCGACAAATCGACCGGGCCGGTGCCGCTGGCCGGGGTAATTTGAGTCGCTGCAGGCTTTGCTGTTAAATAGGCAGTGTGTCGCTACGCCCCGTTTTTCGGGGGTGTCGCGCATAGGCTGATGCCGGGCACGTGTCCAACGCCTCTTATTGTTCCGAAGCGAACCGTGCGCCTTCAGCTCTTCCTTGTGAGCCGTCATAACGTGAGCCAATCAAAATGTTGAAGATCGTCCACCTGCTAATGGGCGCAGCGGCCTTGCTGCTGTCGTTCATACCTAGCTTGAAATCCGAAGCCGTTCCTTACCTGCAACAACCCGATGCACTTTACCTGGCCTTTTTCGGCCTGCTGAATCTGGTCATCGCTCCAGTGATTCCTTACTGGAACAAAGGCCCGCGCCAGCATCTGCAAAATCTGGTCAGCGCTCTTCTTGTGCTGACTGTCGTCCTGCAAACCCTGACCCTGATCGCACCGATGCCAGTCATCGCCGGTCAACCTGCCGTGTTGTTCAGCCTGGTGATCGCCCTGGTTGCCGTGGTCGTGCATCTGGCTGTGAGCTTCTACAAATCTTCACCGGCTGCCGCACCTGTCAACTATGACATGAGCAATCGTGATACCGGTACCGTCAAGTGGTTCAACACCTCCAAGGGCTTCGGCTTTATCTCCCGGGATTCCGGCGATGATATTTTCGTGCACTTTCGTGCAATCCGTGGCGAAGGCCACCGCGTACTGGTCGAAGGCCAGCGCGTGGAGTTCTCGGTGATGAACCGGGACAAAGGCCTGCAAGCCGAGGACGTGATCGCTGCCCTGCCGCGTCGCTGATCCAAGGTAATAAAAAACCGCGAGCAGCCAGGCTGATCGCGGTTTTTTTACGCCTGCACAAACGTGCCTGGCATCAGTAATGCGGCGGTGGCGCCTCTTCCTCGAAAGAGTCGAACTGCCCGACCATCTCTTCCTGACGCTTGAGCAAGGCGGCCATCTGCAGCTGCAGGCGCTCGATCACGCGCTGCTGCGCCACCAGTTCGTCGTTCAACGCCTGAATGGTGTCATCCTGAAAAGCCAGGCGGCTTTCCAGATCGGTAACGCGTTCTTCAAGGTTCATGGTTCAGCTCTCCAGAAACGTGAAGTGTTCGGTCAACACCAGCCGCAACCGATCACGAATGGCCGCTACCTGCTCGGCGCTGTAGGGCTTTGCCGGATGTTTGCCCCAGACTGGCGCCGGCCATGCCGCATCGTCACGCTTGCGCACGATCACATGCATGTGCAGTTGGCTGACGACGTTGCCCAGCGTTGCGACGTTCAGCTTGTCGGCGTCGAACAAGTCCTTGAGCAACTCGGCCAGCGCGGTGGTTTCCTGCCACAACTGCTGCTGGTCAGCGACATCCAACTGAAACAACTCGCTGATATCGTCGCGGCGTGGCACCAGGATGAACCACGGGTAATTGGCATCGTTGGACAACAGCAGCCGGCACAGCGGGAAGTCGCCGATGGTCAGGGTGTCCTGTTGAAGTCGTGAATCTAAAGCAAACACTGCATGCACTCCCGGCTGATCTACACAATTCAGCTTAGCGGCCATCCCGACGGGCGACGCACCAAGCGACAGGCAGGCAGCATACCTGCGAATGCGCCGGGGTTCACGAAGCCAGCCCACTCAGGCCCTTGCAAGAGGCATTCATACGGACCGTGCACCATCACAGCGCCAGGTTTGCCCTCGAGCACGAACAAATGCCCGAGACGCCCAGACCAACCCGACAGCAGAGTGACCACACACTGTATGAATCCGGTACAGCCTGTAAATTTTTTGCACCAAAAGCGCACAGTGCGTCTACGCTCAGTGCGTCGGGCATCCGCCAAATACTCACTTATGGGGTGAACCGGTAACGTTTTTGGTTGTCACGCCACCATGCGAACGTGACAACACGATGTAAAGGTATGCGTCAAGCCCCTGATACAAAAGGGCTTGAACCCCCGTTTTTATGAGGTTTTTACGGCTACAGGCGGGTGTTCAGAAAAATAAACGTGGCAACCCTGCACTTTGTGCACGCTTGTTGCATTCAGACACACATGGTCTATAAGCGCAGCACGTGAAGTGGCAGCTTGAGACCAACCAAATACGGTGGCAGGGTTGCCCCAATGGAGATTCAAGTGTTTTGCCAGGGACTCTTTTTTACCGATGCAAAAAGGCCCAGAAACAGCGATTAAGTTGTCAGCCCGGCTGCATGGGTAATGTGAATTTGCGACATCGACCAAGCTATTTGCGACCTCGTCGTAAAGAACATGAAAGGTTGTATGTGCAAGTATCGCCAACAATGTCGGCGTGATATAAGTTTGCGCCGACACAAAAAGAAAGAGCCGCCCAGATAATAAAACAGGTGGGACGGCAGTACTCTTCTAAAACCAAAGGAGCAAATCACGATGCGCGTGATGAAGTGGAGCACAATCGCACTGGCAGTTGCAGCAGCAGCCAGTACTCAGTTGGCTACGGCCGCCCCGTTTGTTAGTGACCAGGCAGAAGCCAAAGGTTTCGTTGAAGATGCAAAACTCACCGAAACGTTGAAGAACTACTACTTCAACCGCGACAACAAGAACGGTGGCGCTGACCAGAAGGACTGGACCCAGGGTTTCCTGACCAATTTCAACTCCGGTTACACCCAAGGTACTGTCGGCGTAGGTATTGACGCTTTCGGCTACCTGGCTCTCAAACTGGACGGCGGTGACGGTACCTCCGGGTCGGGCAACATGAGCCGTAGCGATGTTGTCAATCCGAACAACGGCGCTCGCGACGTCAATGACAGCCAAGGCAAAGCCGGCGCTGCCATTAAATTCCGCATCTCCAAAACCGAACTGAAAGTCGGCGACCAGCAGCCAAGTACTGCTCCTGTGTTCGCAGTTGGCGGCTCCCGTATCATTCCGCAAACTGCCAGCGGCTTCCAGCTGCAGAGCAGCGAAGTCAAAGACCTTGACCTCGAAGCCGGTCACTTCTACTCGGCGACCAGCCAGGACAAAAACGCCCGTAACGGCGGCCTGTATGCGAACTACGCTGGCGTAGAAGCCAATTCGATCGACTATTTCGGCGGCAAATACGGCATCACCGACAACCTGAGCGCATCGCTCTACGGTGCCAAGCTGGAAGACGTCTGGAACCAGTACTACGCGAACGTGAACCTCACCACCCCATTCGGTGGCGACACTTCGCTGAACACTGACTTCAACATCTACCGCACCACCGATACCGGTGACAAGCTGGCAGGTGACATCAGCAACACTGCCTTCTCCCTGGCAACCGCGCTGTCGTTCCTGAAGGCACACACCTTCACCCTGGCCTTCCAGAAGGTTAACGGCGATACCCCGTTCGACTACGTCGGCGTGGGCAAGAACAACCGTGGCGGCGACTCGATCTTCCTCGCCAACTCCATCCAGTACTCTGACTTCAACGGTCCAGGCGAGAAATCCCTGCAAGCCCGTTACGACCTGAAAATGGCCGAGTACGGCGTACCTGGCCTGAGTTTCATGGTTCGTTACGTCAAAGGTTGGGATATCGACGGTACCGGTCTGGCTGCAAACAGCCAATACCGCACCAGCACTGGCGCACCGCTCTACGGTGAAGATGGCAAACACCACGAAACCAACTTCGAAGCCAAGTACGTTGTTCAGTCTGGCCCAGCGAAAGATCTGTCGTTCCGCATCCGTCAAGCCTGGCACACTGCCAACGCCGACCAGGGTGAAGGCGACGTTAAAGAGTTCCGCCTGATCACCGAATACCCACTGAACATCTTGTAATCGTCAGTGGTTAGTTTCGAAGCATAAAAAAAGGCCCATCTACGGATGGGCCTTTTTATTGCCTGTCACTTGTAATAAATGCCTGACCAGCAAGTCAGGCATTTAATTAGCAACCTATCATTGTGTTGCCGATTCCTGAACCACACGAATTACGCGCTGTGGAAACGGAATATCAATACCGGCAGTCTTTAAACGATCACGCGACTGTTCGTTAAACATGAACATCACATCCCAATAGTCTGCAGTTTTAACCCAGACTCGCAGGGAAACCGTGATCGAACTGTCACCCAATGTCGAAATGACCGCTTGTGGCGCAGGGTCCTGCAACACGCGCTCATCCTTGGCCAGATCCAGCAGCACCTGACGGGCTTTCTGCAGATCCGCTTCGTAATCCACACCCACGTCGAACACCACTTTGCGGGTTGGCTGACGGTTGGTGTTGGTGATGATGCCGTTCGACAGATTGCCGTTCGGGACGATGATGGTCTTGTTGTCGCCGGTACGCAGCACGGTGTGGAAAATCTGGATGCTGTCGACCGTACCCGCCACGCCTTGCGCTTCGATCCAGTCACCGATACGGAATGGACGGAACAGCAGAATCAGCACGCCGCCGGCGAAGTTCGCCAGGCTGCCCTGCAATGCCAGACCAATGGCCAGGCCGGCCGCGCCGATTGCGGCCACGAACGAGGTGGTTTCGACGCCGATCATCGAGGCGACGCTGACAATCAGCAGCACCTTGAGAATGATGTTCGCCAGGCTGCTGATGAAGCCTTGCAGCGCCAGGTCGGCATTGCGCAGGGCCAGCAGACCGCCAAGCTTTTGCGTGACCTTGTTGATCAGCCACCAGCCGATCGCCAGGGTAATCACCGCCAGCAGCACACGGCTGCCGTATTCCATGATCATCGGAATCCACGCCTGGGACGCCTTGACCAGGTTGTCTACCTCAGCATTCAAATCCATCTTCCATCTCCTGATGTCCGGCTACCCGGGCTGTAAAAATCAGCGGCAGAAACCCGCCAGGTATACATAAAACAATGTGGGAGCGAGCTTGCTCGCGAAGGCGGTGTGTCAGTCAACTCATGGCTGAATGACATACCGCTTTCGCGAGCAAGCTCGCTCCCACAGATCATCTGACCGGACTTAGTCGCGGAAGTTGTTGAACTGCAGGGGCATGCCGAATTCCTTGGCGCGCAGCGCTGCAATGGCTTCCTGCAGGTCATCGCGCTTCTTGCCGGTCACACGTACCTGCTCGCCCTGAATGGCGGCCTGCACCTTGAGCTTGGCGTCCTTGATGTGCGCGACGATCTTCTTCGCCAGTTCCTTGTCGATGCCTTCCTTGAGAATCGCATCCTGCTTCATCAGTTTGCCCGAAGCGTAAGCGTCTTTGACTTCAAGGCACTGCACATCGATCTTGCGCTTGGTCAGGGCCAGCTTCAGGATCTCGATCATCGCTTCCAGCTGGAACCCGGCTTCAGCGGTCAGGTTGACGGTCAGGTCCTTTTCCTTGAACTCGAAGCTGCCCTTGCCTTTCAGGTCATAGCGACGATCGAGTTCCTTCACGGCGTTCTCGACCGCGTTGGTCAGCTCGTGTTTGTCCAGTTCGGATACCACGTCGAACGACGGCATGTAATCTCTCCAATAAAAAGGCGCGCTCAATGAGGATGGAGCGCGCTTGGCTTGCGGTTAAAATCCGGCTCATTATAACGGGTCTTTTCCCACCGATACGGCGAGCCTTGCATGCCAGTACCTTACCGAGTGAAAAACTGATGTCCACCCCCTGGCACGTTCTCGGCGCCGGCAGCCTCGGCACCCTCTGGGCCACGCGTCTGGCGCGGGTCGGTCTGCCGGTGCGGCTGATCGTGCGTGATGCCGAGCGTTTGCGTAGCTATCAGGCGGCGGGCGGTCTGACGCTGGTCGAACACGGCGCAGCCACTACCTATGCTGTCCCCGCGCAAACGGTGGACGATCCAGAGCCGATCCGCCGCCTGCTGGTCGCCTGCAAGGCCTATGACGCCGAAAGCGCCGTCGCCCGCCTCGCCCCGCGCCTGAGCGCAGATGCCGAGCTGATCCTGCTGCAGAACGGCCTCGGCAGTCAGGATGCGGTCGCAGCGGTGGTTCCGCAGGCACGCTGCATCAGCGCCTCCAGCACCGAAGGCGCGTTCCGCGACGGCGACTGGCGCGTGGTGTTTGCCGGCCACGGTTTCACCTGGCTGGGCGATGCCGGCCATCCGGTAGCGCCGATCTGGCTGGACGACCTGCAAGCGGCGAACATCCCCCACGAATGGAGCACCGACATCCTCACCCGGCTGTGGCGCAAACTGGCGCTCAATTGCGCGATCAATCCACTGACCGTGCTCCACGATTGCCGTAACGGCGGGCTGAAACAGCATCAATGCGAAGTCGCCACACTGTGTGCGGAACTTGCCGAATTGCTGGAGCGTTGCGGTCAACCGGCAGCCGCGGTCAATCTGCAACAGGAAGTCGAACGGGTGATCCACGCCACAGCGGCCAATTACTCGTCGATGTATCAGGACGTGGCCAACCAGCGCCGTACCGAAATCAGCTACCTGCTCGGCCACGCCTGCAATGTCGCCAGCCGTCATCAACTGAACCTGCCGCACCTCAAGCAATTGCAGCAACGGCTGGTCGGCCATCTGCGCAGCCTTGGATTGCCCAGCGACTGAGCAGCGGCTACGCTGCCCACTTGTTCCTTTGCTGCGATAAACCTGATGCCATTGCGCCAGCGCCTTGAAAACCTGCCGGTCGGCCAGAAACTGCTGGCCGCCCTGCTGGTGTTGTTGACCACCGTCCTGCTGGTCGCCAACCTGACCTTTATCAGCGCCGCCTATTACATCTCCCAGGAAAGCATGGCGCCGCAAGCCCTGCAGACCATCGGCCGACTGATCTCCAACCCGAGCCTGGTCGCGCAAGCCCTCGAGTCGCCACAAAGCGCCGAACGCCTGCTCAAGGAACTCGACAGCTATTCGCCGTTGCGCGCGGCGGCGCTGTATGACGGCAAGGGTGACCGCATCGCCCAGGTGCAGCGTGGCGACAAGCTCAATCTGCCGGAACGCTATCGGCACGTCGAAGCCTGGCAACTGACCGAGTTTCGCAGCAACCAGTTGATCACTCTGCCCCGCCCCGGCACCGCGCCGGGGCATCTGCTGCTGGTGGCCAGCAGTGAACTGCCGATGGCGTTCTACACCGGCACCCTGACTGCCAGCCTTGGCATTCTGATTTTCAGTGTGCTGCTGTGGCTGGTGATTGCCCGGCAGATCAAACGCCTGATCACCCGGCCGATCCATGAGCTGGAAGAGCTGTCGCGTCAGGTCACCCGTGAAGAGAACTATGCCCTGCGCGCCTCACGCGGCAACCACGATGAAATCGGCAGCCTCGCCGAGGCGTTCAACACCATGCTCTCGCGCATCGAAGCCCGCGAACAGCAACTCAAGCGCGCCCGCGATGACTCGCAGGCCGCGTACGATCAGGCTCAAGGCCTGGCCGAAGAAACCCGCCACACTAACCGCAAACTGGAATTGGAAGTTCAGGTGCGGAGCAAGATCGAGAAGAAGCTCACCGGATTCCAGAACTACCTCAACAGCATCATCGACTCCATGCCCTCGGCGCTGATCGCCCTCGACGAGCAGCTCTACGTGACCCAGTGGAACCAGGAGGCCAGCGCCCTCTCCGGCACGCGTCTGGATGAAGCGCTGAACCAGCCGATCTTCCTCGCCTTCGAACCGCTCAAGCCGTTTCTGCCGCAACTCAAGCAGACCGTAGAAGAGCACACGGTGGCGAAAATCGAGCGAGTGACCTGGTTCAAGGATGACGAACCCAAGCATTACGCCCTGACCTTTTACCCGCTGATGGGCGGTGCCGGGCGTGGTGTGGTGATCCGGATCGACGACATCACCCAGCGCCTGTCGCTGGAAGAAATGATGGTGCAGTCGGAAAAAATGCTCTCGGTCGGTGGCCTCGCTGCCGGCATGGCTCATGAGATCAATAACCCGCTCGGCGCGATCCTGCACAACGTGCAGAACATTCGTCGGCGGCTGTCGGCGGATCTGCCGAAGAACCTCGAAACCGCCGAGCAGCTCGGCATCGAACTGGACACGGTCAACCGCTACCTGCAAAGCCGTGAAGTGCCGAAACTGCTCGACGGCATCCAGCAGGCCGGCGCGCGCGCGGCAAAAATCGTCACCCACATGCTCAGTTTCAGCCGCCGCAGCACCCGGCAAATGGCGCCCTGCGATCTGCCGGCGTTGATTGATCAGGCGGTGGAAATTGCCGGCAACGACTTCGATCTGGCGATCGGTTTCGACTTCAAGGGCCAGGCGATCATCCGCCAGTTCGACCCGGCGCTCGGCCCGGTGCCGGGCACCGCCAACGAACTGGAGCAAGTGCTGCTCAACCTGCTGAAAAACGCCGCGCAAGCCATTCACCAGCGCGAGGACGACAGCGAGCCGGGGCGGATCATCCTGCGCACCAAGCTCAATCCGCCATGGGCCGAGATCCAGGTCGAGGACAATGGCATCGGCATGAGCGAGAACGTGCGCAAACGCACCTTCGAGCCGTTCTTCACCACCAAGGAAATCGGCCAGGGCACAGGGCTGGGGCTGTCGGTGTCGTACTTCATCATCACCAACAACCATAAAGGGCAGATGGAAGTGCAATCCGCGCCGGGCCAAGGCACCTGCTTTACCTTGCGCCTGCCACTGACCCAACCGGCGGCCATCGCCGCCGAAACCAATCAACTACCGAGGTAACCCATGGGCTTTCGCTTGTCGAAGATTTACACCCGCACCGGCGACACAGGCGAAACCGGCCTGGGCGATGGCCGCCGCGTACCCAAGGATCACCCGCGGATCGAAGCGATTGGCGAAGTCGATACGTTGAACAGTCAGGTCGGTGTGCTGCTGGCCGGATTGATCGCCGAACGTGAGGCATTCCCGGGTTTGAATGAACTGATCGACGTGCTCGCGCCTTGCCAGCATCGCCTGTTTGACCTCGGCGGTGAACTGGCGATGCCGCAATATCAGGCGCTGAATGCGGCGGAAATCGAGCGCCTGGAAGCAGCCATCGATGTGTGGAACGAGGAATTGGGGCCGCTGGAGAATTTCATTCTGCCCGGCGGTTCGATGTTGATTGCCCAGGCCCATGTGTGCCGCAGTCTGGCACGCAGTGCCGAGCGCCGTTGTCAGCATTTGAATGCAATTGAGCCATTGGCCGGGGTTGGCCTGGCGTATATCAATCGGTTGTCGGATCTGCTGTTTGTGGCCGCAAGGTTGATTGCGCGGCGGCAGGGGATTGCAGAGATTTTGTGGCAGCCTGCTGCAAAACCAATAGAAATGTAGTGTTTTATTGGCCGCCATCGCTGGCAAGCCAGCTCCCACAAGGTTTTGTATCGTTCTCCGCATTTGCGGTGCACCCGACACCTGTGGGAGCTGGCTTGCCAGCGATGAGGCCATCAGCCTCAGCACATAATCAAGCTACTGGCCAGAACGCCCGAATCCCCGCCACACCCTGAGCCCCGACACCCCAAGCCTTCTCGCGCTCCGCCGGGCCAACCCCGCCGAGCAAGAACACCGGCTTGCCAAAGCCCTCGATCAACGCCGCAGCCTGCTCCCAGCCCAACGGCTGCGCATCAGGGTGGGTCAGGGTCGGCTGCACCGGCGACAGGGTGACGAAGTCCACGCCCATCTGTTCGGCCAGCGCCAGTTCTTCGGCGTTGTGGCACGAAGCCGCCAACCAGCGCTCCGCCGGCAACGGCCGCCCTGCTTCGGCGTATTTGCGCAATTGCGCGGCGGTGATGTGCCAGCCGGCCGACGGGAAATCACCGAGCCATTCGAACGGCCCCTTGATCATCAACTGCGCCTTGCCGGCACACAGACCGGCTGCATCCACCGCCAGATCGCGGTATTTGGGGTCGTAGCCGTTGGGCGCACGCAGCTGGATCAGTTTGATCCCGCCAGCAATCGCCTTCTGAATGCCGCGCAGCAAGGCCGGGGCTTCCAGATCTTCCGGAGTGATCAAGTATTCAGCGGGCAGGCGTGCGGCGGCGACGATTGGCTGGTTGGCGGCCGGAAACTCGTAGCCGGTCAGTTCTTTCGCGCTGACCCAGGCCAGTGGCTGACCTTCGGCACCGTGAGGTTCACCGCTGAAGCTCGAGACTTCCCAGACATCCAGCAACACCTGTTTGTCCGGGTAGTCGTGGCGAACCTTGATCAGTGGACGAGCGGCGCCCACGACAATGCCCAATTCTTCCTGAAGCTCGCGAGCCAGGGCGCTTTCGACCGATTCGTCAGCCTCGACCTTGCCGCCGGGAAACTCCCACAAGCCGCCCTGATGCTGGGTGTCGGCACGGCGGGCGATGAGGATTTTGCCGCTGTCGTCCCGAATGACGGCAGCCGCGACGTGTACGCGTTTCACGGATTCAACTCCTCCAGTCCAGCCTTTTGCCACGCCTTGAAGGCGGGCCATTGGTAGATGGTTTCAACATAGGCCTGATCAACCGCCGGCAACTGCACCTGGTAGGTCCGCAGGCGCACGGCAATCGGGGCGAAGAACGCATCAGCCAGACTCACCCGGCCAAACAGATAAGGCCCAGGCTCCGTAGCGGCAGCGCGGCATTCGGCCCACAGCGCGAGCATGCGTTCGATATCGACCTTCACTTCCGGCGGCACCGGGTTGAGCGGTGCGTCGTGGCTCAGGTTGAACGGCATGTGATTGCGCATGGCGAAAAAGCCGCTGTGCATCTGCGCGCACGCAGAACGGGCCTGGGCGCGAGCGTAAACATCGCTCGGCCAGAGCTGTTCGGACGGGAACTGCTCGGCCAGGTATTCGGCGATCGCCAGAGAGTCGGCGATAGTGCCACGAGAGGTTTGCAGCAACGGCACCTTGGCGGTCGGCGAATGCTTGAGCAGCTTCTCGCGGGTGTCGGGTTTGCCGAGCTTGATCAGTTCTTCGCTGTAGGGCGCGCCGGTCAGCTCGACGGCCAGTGCGGCACGCAGCGACCAGGAAGAAAGCAGTTTGTCGCCGATGATCAGGTGCAGGGACATGGTGTGGCGCCTTTTCGTCAGTGGAAAGCTTCAAGACTTGTAGTGACTGGGCCGACGCTTTCGCGGGCAAGCCCGCTCCCACAGTAGTTTCGGTCGTGCACAAATGTCGTGTACACCACAGAACCCTGTGGGAGCGGGCTTGCTCGCGAAGAGGCCGGCAGCCCACCCTCACCCTTTGGATCAGGTGCGGTATTCGGCGTTGATCTTCACGTATTCATGCGACAGGTCGGTGGTCCAGATGGTTTCGCTGCAATCGCCACGGCCCAGCTCGATGCGGATGGTGATCTCTTCCTGCTGCATCACCGCCGAGCCTTGCGCTTCAGTGTAGGTCGCTGCGCGAGCGCCACGGCTGGCGATGCACACGTCGCCAAGGAACACGTCGATCTTGCTTACATCCAGATCCGGCACGCCGGCACGGCCGACAGCGGCCAGAATGCGCCCCCAGTTCGGGTCGGAGGCGAACAGCGCGGTCTTGATCAGCGGCGAGTGGGCCACGGTGTAACCGACATCCAGGCATTCCTGATGATTGCCGCCGCCGTTGACCTCAACGGTGACGAACTTGGTCGCGCCTTCGCCGTCACGCACGATGGCCTGGGCCACGTCCATGCACACCTCGAACACCGCTTGTTTCAACTTGTTGAACAACTCGCCTTCGGCACGGGTGATTTCCGGCAGCGCAGCCTTGCCGGTGGCGATCAGCATGCAGCAGTCGTTGGTCGAGGTGTCGCCGTCGATGGTAATGCGGTTGAACGACTTGTTCGCACCGTCGAGCATCAGGTTGTGCAGCACGTCGCGGGAGACTTTGGCGTCGGTAGCGATGTAGCCAAGCATGGTCGCCATGTTCGGGCGAATCATGCCTGCACCTTTGCTGATGCCGGTGACGGTGATGGTCACCCCGTCATGCTCGAACTGACGGCTGGCACCCTTGGGCAGGGTGTCGGTGGTCATGATGCCGGTGGCGGCGGCTTCCCAGTTGTTTTCCGACAGGTCGTCCAGCGCCGCTTGCAACGCGCCTTCGATCTTCTCGACCGGCAGTGGCTCGCCGATCACGCCGGTGGAGTACGGCAGGATCTGGTTGGCATCGACACCAGTCAGCTCGGCCAGTTTAGCCGTGGTGCGCTCGGCAGCCGCCAGGCCCGGCTCACCGGTACCGGCGTTGGCGTTACCGGTGTTGGTCAGCAGGTAACGCACTTCGTTCTGCACACGTTTTTTCGCCAGGATCACCGGCGCGGCGCAAAACGCGTTCAGCGTGAACACGCCGGCCACGGTCGAACCTTCGGCGCAGCGCATCACTACCACGTCCTTGCGCCCGGGGCGCTTGATGCCGGCCGAGGCGATACCGAGTTCAAAACCGGCAACCGGGTGCAACGTTGGCAAAGGACCAAGACCAACAGCCATGAATGCGCTCCTTACTCAATGATGTCAGCACCGCTCACAGGGATGGCGGTGGTGTAAATGGCAAAACGCCGCGACGGCAGAAGCCGGTCGCGGCGCGGGTATTTCAGCGATTGAAACGGGAGTTACTGGATCTGCCCGTGGCAATGCTTGAATTTCTTGCCCGAACCGCAGTAGCACAGTTCGTTGCGACCCAGCTTCTGCTCGTTGCGTACCGGCGCGGTGGCGAGGGCTACATCGACCTCTTCACCCAGCACTTCCGGCTGCTCCAGACCAGGGGCCTCGGCGTGTTCGAACTGCATGCGGGCGGCCAGTGCTTCGGCCTCCTGACGCAGACGTTGCTCTTCGGCTTCCGGATCTTCGCGGCGCACCTGAACGTGCGACAGCACACGGATCGAGTCGCGCTTGATCGAATCCAGCAGCTCGGAGAACAGCGTGAACGACTCGCGCTTGTATTCCTGCTTCGGGTTCTTCTGGGCGTAGCCACGCAGGTGGATGCCGTGACGCAGGTGATCCATGGTCGACAGGTGGTCTTTCCACAGGTCGTCCAGCACGCGCAGAACGATTTGTTTCTCGAACGAGCGCAGTGCTTCGGCACCGGCCTGATCTTCTTTCTCGTTGTACGCCGCCATCAGCTCGACCATCAGCTTCTCGCGCAGCGTCTCTTCGTACAGGTGATCGTCCTCGTCGAGCCATTGCTGGATCGGCAGTTTCACCCCGAAGTCGCTTTCCAGCGAAGCTTCCAGACCGGCCACGTCCCACTGCTCTGGCAGCGATTGCGGCGGAATGTGTGCGCTGACGGTGGCGTTGAGCACGTCCTGACGGAAGTCGGCAATGGTTTCACCGATGTTGTCGGCGGCCAGCAACGTGTTACGCATGTGATAGATCACTTTACGCTGTTCGTTGTTGACGTCATCGAACTCGAGCAGCTGCTTGCGGATGTCGAAGTTGCGACCTTCGACCTTGCGCTGCGCCTTCTCGATCGCGTTGGTCACCATGCGGTGCTCGATCGCTTCGCCAGGCTGCATGCCCAGGGCTTTCATGAAGTTCTTCACCCGGTCAGAGGCGAAGATGCGCATCAGGCTGTCTTCCAGCGACAGGTAGAAGCGGCTGGAACCGGCATCACCCA
>Ga0153948_1000943_pt1 | contig 15494 bp, 15 predicted proteins | sample TSNJ032MetaG_FD_104696 | JGI IMG/M metagenome (GOLD analysis project Ga0153948, IMG submission 104696) | Attine ant fungus gardens microbial communities from New Jersey, USA - TSNJ032 MetaG | ecosystem: Host-associated > Fungi > Mycelium > Unclassified | place: USA: New Jersey, Wharton State...
GTTCCTTCTTCCGATACGGCAACTACTTTGGGAGCGGCTATCTTAGCAGGCGTCGGCGTAGGCATATATGAAAGCTTTGAGGAAGCAATTGACCTTACGGTAAAAGTAACCAGGACACATACTCCCAATATGGAAAATCATAAAGTATATGAAAAACTTTATCCTATATATTTAGGGCTATATGAAAATCTGAAGGAATTGATGCAAAGAGGAGGGTGAAAATAGTGAAAGCCGGAGTTGTACATGCAAAAGAAGACATTCGATATGAAGAAATAGAGAAACCGAAACCAGGAAAGGGACAGGTCTTGATTAAGGTGAAATATACGGGGATTTGCGGTTCTGATATCCCACGTGTAAATGGAGACGCCTGCCATTTCTTCCCTAATGTGCTGGGGCATGAATTTTCGGGAACGATAGAGGAAACCGGGGAAGGAGTCACATCCTTAAAACTGGGTGACCGGGTTGCAGGTGTTCCTTTGGTGCCCTGCATGAAATGTGAAGACTGCCAGAAAGGTAATTATTCCTTATGCAAGAATTATAGTTTTATTGGTTCCAGAGAATTTGGCAGTTTTGCAGAATATGTAGTAGTGCCCGAAAAAAATGCAGTCAGGTTTGAAGATACGGTTTCTTTCGAGCAAGGCGCATTCTTTGAGCCTGCGACAGTAGCGCTGCACGGACTGCAAAGAGTAGATTACCGGGGTGGAAAGACCGTAGCTGTCCTGGGAGGCGGGACGATTGGGCTGTTTGTCATGCAGTGGGCAAAAATTTTCGGCGCAAAAGAAGTAGTTGTATTTGATATTGTGGAGGAAAGGCTTGCACTTGCAAGCAGACTTGGTGCTACGGGAGTGATCAATACCGGTGAAGAAGGATTCCTAAAAAAAGCGAAAAGTCTCACGGATGGCAGAGGATATGATTATGTCTATGAAACCGCAGGAAATACAATTACGATGAAAATGGCATTTGAATTAGCCGCAAATAAAGCTCAGGTTTGTTTTGTAGGTACTCCCACAAAAGAACTGTCATTTTCTGTAGAGGAATGGGAAAATATGAACCGCAAAGAATTTATACTGACAGGCTCCTGGATGTCATACAGTGCGCCGTTCCCGGGAAAAGAATGGGAGCTTACCGCACATTACTTTGAAACAGGTGACTTGAAGTTTGATGAATCTTTCATTTATAAAAAAATCCCCTTAAGTGAGATCGCAAGCGCTTTTGAAATGTTTAAAATACCAGGAAAAGTGAAAGGCAAACTATTGATCGACAGTGAAACGGAGTAGTTTCAGGCAGGAGGAATAAATAGTATGTTACATCCATTAAAGGAAATGATGGAAAGAAGAAAAGTTGGGATAACGTGCGGAATTCCCTCTTATTGCAGTGCAAATGAATTTGTAATTGAGGCGGCATTGGAGAGGGCAAGGGATACCGGGCGGCCAACGTTAATTGAAGCCACCGCAAACCAGGTGAATCAGTTTGGCGGCTATTCCGGCATGAAGCCACAGGATTTTATGGACTTTGTGTCAGAGATTGCCGGGAGGACAGGTACGGATAGAGAGCTGTTTATCCTTGGCGGGGATCATCTGGGCCCTCTTACCTGGAGCGATGAATCTGAAAAGGAAGCTATGGGCAAAGCAGAAGAACTGGTTCGGGAATATATATTGGCCGGTTTTACTAAAATACATTTGGACACAAGCATGAAATTAGGGGATGATCCAAAAGAAGGTCCCTTAAGTACCGAAACCATAGCAAAACGGGGAGTCAGGTTATATCAGGTATGCATGGAGGCTTTTGAATAATTGAAACTTAAAAGTCCCGATGCCATACGGCCGGTTTTTATCATTGGCAGCGAAGTGCCGATTCCCGGAGGGGCACAGGAAAAGGAAGAGGGAATTCAGGTTACCCGGCCGGAAGATTTTGAGGACACGGTAAATACATATAAACGGATTTTTAAGGAAGAAAAACTTGAGCATGCATGGGAGGATATGATTGCCATCGTAGTACAGCCCGGCGTGGAATTTGGGGATACGCAAGTGTTTTCCTATGATAGCGAGAAAGCACAGTCTTTATGCGGCAAATTAAAAGAATATCCGGAGATTGTCTTTGAAGGGCATTCGACAGACTATCAAAGCAGAGACTGTTTAAAAAAGATGGTTGAAGACGGTATTGCCATATTAAAAGTTGGGCCGGCATTAACGTTTGGACTTCGGGAATCCTTATTCGCATTGAGTATGATAGAAAAAGAATTGATCCCCGAGGAAAATCAGGCATACTTTAAGGAGATTTTAGACCGGAGTATGCTGGAGCATCCCCAAAATTGGATAAAGCATTACCATGGGAATGAAAAAGAACTTGCTTTCGCGAGAAAATATAGTTTTTCAGACCGGTGCAGATATTATATTGGAGATAAAAAAATGGCGGATGCCATCAATAAACTGTTAAATAATCTTTTCGATATCGAAATACCTATTGGTATATTACATCAGTATATGCCGAAGCAATTTAAGAAAATTCAGAGCGGTATATTAAAGCCAGAACCCAGGGCATTGGCTAAAGATGGTATAGTAGAGTTTATGGAAGATTATGAATATGCTTCATATTATCTATAAAAATAATATTAATTTCAAGGAGGAAACAGCAATGAGTAATTTTATTAACCCGGAATTGGTACCAAAGAAAAAATTGTACACAGGAGAAAAGATACCCTGTATCGGAATGGGAACTTTTGGTTCCGACAGATTTACACCGGAACAGGTTTCAGCAGCAGTGGCAGGAGCCATACGCTGCGGATACCGCATGTTTGACTGCGCGGCCTGCTACGGAAATGAAGATTTGATTGGGGAAGTATTTCAGGCTGCTTTTGATGAAGGCGTTGTAAAACGGGAAGAACTCTGTATTATGTCGAAAGTCTGGAATGATATGCATGAGCGCGTAGAAGAATCCTGCAGAAAGAGTATCAAGGATTTAAAATGTGAATACATTGATATTTTCTTTATTCACTGGCCATTTCCGAATTATCATGCTCCAGGCTGCGATGGGGATTCTCGTAATCCTGATTCCAGGCCGTTCAGCGTGGAGGAATTCGTGAATACATACAGACAGTGTGAAGATTTGGTTAAGAAAGGCCTGATCAAAAATATCGGTATTTCTAATATGACTATTCCGAAGCTGGAAGCAGTACTGCCAAAACTGAATATTCAGCCGGTTGCCTGCGAAATGGAATTGCATCCATGTTTCCAGCAGCAGGAATTGTTTGACTACTTAGTAGCACATAATATCCAGCCCATCGGTTTTATGCCGATCGGTTCCCCGACCAGGCCGGAAAGAGATATGATGCCGGAAGATATTGCCGATATCCAGACTCCCGAAATGCAGGCAATTGCCAAAGCCCATAATCTGCATCCGGCGGTCATTGCACTGAAATGGGCAGTGCAAAGAGGGCAGATTCCGATTCCATTTTCGATTCATGAATTGGAATATGTAAGTAATTTACGTTGTACATTAGCAGATCCGTTAACAAAAGAAGAAATGGATTCTATTGCCACCCTGGAAAGAAATAACCGACTGGTGAAAGGGCAGGTATTTTTGTGGGAAAGTGCAAAAGACTGGCATGATTTGTGGGATGAGGATGGATTTATCCAAAAAGCTTAAGGGGGAAAGCACTATGCAAAACGAATATGAAATAAAAAAGCAGATCTGTGAAATCGGAAAACGAATCTATAATAGAAATATGGTTGCCTCCAATGATGGTAATATTTCCGTAAAATTAAATGACCATGAATTCCTGTGTACCCCAACAGGAGTATCCAAAGGGTTTATGACACCGGAATTTATTTGTAAAGTAGACGAAAAAGGAAATATGCTTCAGGAAAATAAAGAGTTTAAGCCATCTTCAGAAATCAAAATGCATTTAAGGGTTTATGGAGAGGAGCTGAGATATGGGTAAATATTATCTGGCAGTAGACATAGGTGCATCCGGTGGAAGGCATATTCTGGGCAGTATCAAAGATGGAAGTATCCAACTGGAAGAGGTACACAGATTTGAAAATGGCATGATTAAAAAAGACGGCCATTTATGCTGGGATTTGGAATCTTTATATAGAGAAATAAAAAAAGGACTTATAAAGTGCCGGCAAGCCGGTAAAATACCGGAAAGTATGAGTGTGGATACCTGGGGCGTGGATTACGTTATGCTGAATAAAGAAAATCAGGTGATCGGACGTACCTATGGGTATCGGGACAAACGGACAAAAGGAATGGATAAAGAGGTGTATAAATATTTCTCTCCTGAGGAGCTATATGCACGTACGGGGATACAGAAACAAATATATAATACGATATATCAGTTAATGTCTGTAAAAACCCAGGAACCGGAAAACATGGAACGCGCAGAAAGCTTGTTGATGCTTCCGGATTATTTTCATTTCCTGTTGACAAGTAATAAAGTTTCCGATTACACCAATGCAACTACAGGGCAATTAGTAAGCCCTGTTACAAAGGAGTGGGATTACGAATTGATAGGGGCGTTGGGCTATAAGAAAGAGATGTTTATTCCTCTTAGTACTCCGGGAACGCAGGTAGGATCTTTCAGAAAAGAAGTTGCACAGGAAGTGGGCTTTCAATGCCAGGTCGTTCTTGCTCCGACCCATGATACGGCATCGGCTGTTGTGGCGGTGCCTTCCGTATCGGAGGAATGTCTGTATATCAGTTCGGGAACATGGTCTTTAATGGGTATAGAAAATCAGAAAGCTATTTGTACCATGGAAAGTATGGAAAAAAATTTTACAAATGAAGGTGGTTATAACTACAGATTTCGCTATCTGAAGAATATTACAGGGTTGTGGATCATTCAGTCTGTCAGAAATGAAATGGGAAAAATACATTCATTTTCAGAACTTTGCGATCTGGCCAAACAGGAGAAAAACTTTCCTTCACGCATAAATGTTAATGATGATTGTTTTCTTGCCCCGGATAGTATGATAGAGGAGATTCAAAACTATTGCAGGCGTACCGGTCAAGAAGTACCGAAGTCCGCCGGACAATTGGCGGCAGTGACCTATCAGAGTCTGGCTGAGAGCTATGCCAAAACAGTGAAAGAAATTGAGGATATTACCGGAAAAACATTTAAGGCCATATATATTGTAGGCGGGGGATCCAATGCCGATTATTTGAATAAGCTGACCGCCATAAAATCTGGGAGAACCGTATATGCCGGGCCAACAGAAGCAACGGCAATCGGTAATCTGGCAGTGCAGATGATTGAAGCAGGTGAGTTTGAAGATCTGCAAAAAGTGAGGGCTTGTATTTATAGATCATTTGGTGTGGTTGAATACAAATAAAATGTATTAACAATTTAAACAGGAGGAATTTAATATGGCAGAAAACCATGTACCTGGTTTGCTCCGAGAACCACCGGAGAAGGTGCGTTTAAGACGGCTTATGATGTTATGAATAATTGGGGAGCTAATCATGGAGCAATCAGCTATGGGCATATTGGCGCTGATCTGATCACGTTGTGCTCTATGCTTCGGATACCGGTTTGTATGCACAATGTGCCCGAAGAAAAGATCTTCAGACCTGCTGCCTGGAATGCGTTTGGTATGGATAAAGAGGGTGCAGATTATAGAGCATGTGCAGCCTATGGACCTCTTTATCGGTAGTCTGAATGATAGGTTCGCCCTGTAGGGGAGAAAATTATACAATTCAGTAAAATTTTCTCCCTTTTTTAGAAGATATTCCATTTATTAGTTAAATAAATAAATTATAATATTTAAAAGATTAATTTTTGATGGAGGAAGAGAGTTGGACAAAATAAAGCAAAATTCGCTTGTAAAGAAAGTTGGTTTTAACAGAGTTGTATTGTTCGGAGTGCTTTTGCTGATGTACTTATTTTTTAGTTTAATGGTCAGTAACTTTGCGGGTTTGCCGCGTATTATGAGTACATTAAACTATGTATATTTCCTTGGTTTTTTATCACTGGGAGTTACATTTGTGATAGCTACGGGTGGTATTGATTTTTCTATAGGGCCGGTTATGTTTTGTTGTGCATTGGTAGCCGGATATACCTTCTCATCACATGGAGTACCGATAGTAATCAGTTTGATTATAAGTATTTTGGTAGGTTTGTTGTTTGGTGTGTTTAATGGCTATCTGGTAGCTTATTGTTCAGTTGCCCCATTTATTGTGTCGATGGCGAGTATGAACATGGCAAAAGGGATTGCGTCTGTATTTACAAAGACACAAACGGTTAGTTGGCCGCAGTCAGGGGCGGAGGGCGGTTGGTTTCGTAACGTGACCACGATGGGCGGTTTCCCGGTGGGTCTGGTAATTTTTCTGGTGATTGCGGTGATTTGTGCCATCGTTCTGAATAAAACAAGAATCGGACGTTACATACTATGTCTCGGCAGCAATAAGGAGGCAGTCAGGCTTTCCGGTGTGAATGTAAAAAAGTGGGAGATGCTTGCTTATATTATTTGCGGTTTTCTGGTTGGAATTGCAGCCATCTTCTTTGTGGCGACTTATACAACGGTTCAGCCGGGATATGGAGATCAGTATAACAATGAGGCAATTGCCGGTTGTGTTATGGGCGGTACTTCTATGGTTGGCGGAGTTGCATCTATTAGTGGGACAGTAATTGGTGTGTTTATCATTGCTCTTTTGCAAGAGGGTATTATGGCGCTTGGATTTACGAAAGATTATCAGCTAGTAATTACAGGTATTATCGTTATTGGAGCGGTTTATGCTGATGTTATGGCAAGGCGAAGAAAGAATTGATTCCCGCGGGCAATGAGCCAGGCGCAAGCTTTACTTGCATTTAGCAAATGTCACGAGGTGTTTGACTATAAAACGTGTAGAAGCTGATAGAAATAGAAAGGTTTGGGGAAAAAATGGGCGAAGTGATTTTGACAATGAAAGAAATTGATAAGTCTTTCCCGGGTGTGCATGCATTGGACCATGTTGACTTTGAGGTCAGGAAAGGTGAAGTTCATGCCCTTATGGGGGAGAATGGTGCGGGGAAATCAACATTGATGAAAGTACTCACCGGAATCTATTCAAAAGACACAGGCACGATTACATATGAGGGAAAAGAAGTTGATTTTCAAAATCCCCGGGAGGCTCAGGAGAATGGGATTGTCATCGTGCATCAAGAACTGAATATGCTGGGGCATTTAACGGTAGCACAGAATATTTTTATTGGTCGGGAGTTTAAAAGAGGCATTAGGATTGATGATAAAAAAATGGCCGAAGAATCAAGAAAACTTTTCGAGAGGCTGAACATCAATATAGACCCCAATGAAACGATGAGTGACCTGACGGTTGGCAGGCAGCAGATGTGTGAAATTGCAAAAGCTATTTCCCATGATGCGAAAGTTATTGTTTTTGATGAACCTTCAGCAGCACTTACGGAAACTGAGATTAAAGAACTTTTCAAGATCATACGGGATTTGAGAAAGCAAGGGCTGGGAATCGTGTATATCTCCCATCGGATGGATGAAATCAAAGTAATCACCGACCGCGTAACCGTTATGCGGGATGGATGTTATGTAGGGACGCTGATAACCAAAGACTGCACGAAAGATGACATTATTAACATGATGGTTGGACGTGTGATTTATGAAGAGCCAAAGTTAAAAAGCATGGTACCGGAGGATGCACCGGTTGTATTGAAAGTAGAAAATTTAAATGCCGGGAAAATGGTGCAGAATGTAAGTTTTGAACTTCGCAAGGGAGAAATCTTAGGTTTTTCCGGATTGATGGGAGCGGGACGCACCGAAACGGCAAGGGCGATATTTGGAGCGGATCCTAAGGAAAGCGGAGATATTTATGTCAATGGGGAAAAGGCAGAAATCAAATCACCCCTGGATGCGGTTACATACGGTATTGGTTATCTGTCGGAAGACCGTAAGCGCTATGGTATTGTAGTGCAAAAAACGATTGCGGAAAATTCAACATTAGCATGCCTTCAGAATTATATGGCAGGACCTTTTATTAATAAATCTGCGGAAAAAGAAATTGCTCAGAAATATGTGGATTCTTTAGCGACAAAGACTCCAAGCGTGGATCAATTAGTAGTAAACCTTTCAGGCGGAAATCAGCAAAAAATCGTAATTGCAAAGTGGCTGGTTAAGAATTGCGATATATTAATTTTTGATGAGCCCACCAGAGGGATTGATGTTGGAGCCAAAAATGAAATTTATAAGCTGATGAATAAATTAGCCAAAGAAGGAAAAGCGATTATTATGATTTCCTCTGAGATGACGGAGATATTGAGAATGAGTGACCGTATTGTAACGATGTGTGAAGGCAGAAAAACAGGCGAGATTGGAATCGAAGAAGCCACGCAGGAACGCATTATGAATATGGCTACACGTGAACTTGAGTCAGGAGGGGAAGTATGAATAAGAACACAAGCGGAGCGGTAACGCAGCAAAAATCAATTATTTCAAAATTAGGCGGGCAGAAATTTATAGTTCTCCTGGTAGTGATTGTGTTATTTGCATTTTTCAGTATAGTCAGTTCTGATTTTAGAAAATATTCAACAGTATTAAGTATTTTGGATTATTCCTATTATATCGTATTAATGTCAATCGGTGTAACGTTTCCGCTGATTACCGGCGGTGTAGACTTATCCATAGGTACCGGTTTGATCTGCTATTCATTAGCAGGCGGTTATCTGGTAGTACATGGTGGTTGGCCGGTGGCAGCAGGTATGGCAGTTTCCATTTTGTTTGGTATGTTGATTGGTACGATGAATGGGGTATTGATTGCAATTATGAAACTTCCGCCATTTCTGGCAACGCTTTGCGGCAGTATGATCACTCGCGGACTTGGTTCCATACTTGCCAAAGGATATGGAATTTCCTGGCCGAATGCGGCAGCGGAAGGCGGGTGGTTTCGCGGCATTTTTAAAATGAAGGCAGGCGGCACAAATATTCCGATCGGTTTTCTGTGGATTATTATACTGGTGATACTTATGTCCATTGTATTAAATCATACCAAAATTGGGCGTTATATCATTTCCATAGGAAGCAATAAAGAAGCGGCTTCTTTGTCGGGAATCAATGTTACGTTTTATCATATTATGGCTTATGTGATTTCGGGTTTTTTTGCAGGGTTAGCTTCGATCGCTTATTCGGCTATTTTCTCCACAGTGCAGCCCGGAACGGGTGCAGGATTTGAGTTGGAGGCAATTGGCGGAGCGATTATCGGCGGCGTATCAGCCACCGGAGGAGCAGGATCTATTGGCGGATCTTTGATTGGTGTTTTTGTTATCTGCCTGCTGAAAACGGGACTTCCCTATATTGGACTGCAAGCGAATTGGCAGCAAATAATCACGGGCCTTGTGTTGATCACGGCGGTGTTGGTGGATAATTTCAAGAAAAGAAAGCCAAAATAATATTTTATGATATGAATGCCTGGTGTACCGTATCGTTCACCAGAGTGCATTACATATAAAAAACATATCCTAAGGAGGAACGAAACTATGAAAAGGAAAGTATTAGGATTAGTATTAAGTATCGCAATGGTGTCGGCTATGATGGCTGGGTGTACATCGAAAACGCCGGCAACTGAAGCACCGGCTACGGAACCTAAGGCAACTGAAGCTGCAAAAGATGAAACAACACCAGCCGCAGATACACAAGCGGATGACACGCAAGCGTCGGGAGGCGACTATAAGTTTAGCATTATCGTTAAAAGTTATCAGTCATCTTACTGGCAGGCGGCAGTAAAAGGAGTTGAAGAAAAGGCAGCGGAGTTAGGTGTAACGGTTTCATGTACCGGACCAAATGCAGAGTCAGACATCGCGGATCAGGTTAACATGTTAAACAGTGCAATTAATGAAGCACCTGATGGAATCGGTCTTGCAGCCTGCGATCAGGATGCTTGCCTGGATGCTTTGCAGACAGCTATGGATAAGGGGATTCCGGTAGTATGCTTTGACTCTGGTATTCCGGATGCGCCGGCAGGCTCTGTATATTCCACAATTGCGACTGATAACTATGGCGCTGGAGCAACAGCAGCAGAGAACCTTTATGCAGGTTTGAAAGATAAGATTGCAAATGCAGCAGAACCAGTTAGAGTTGGAGAAGTAAACCAGGATTCTACTTCTGAGTCCATCACCAGCCGCGGACTTGGCTTTATTGACAAATTCAGTGAACTTGCATCAGCGGACGGAAAAACAGTTGCAGTTATCGGAAATGAGTATTATGTAAACAACTGCAAAGCTGCTGGAGATGAAGCTTCTGCAGATATCATTATTGAAGTAGCAGTTCCGGCACAGACTACAGTGGAATTGTGTGCAACCGAAGCCTCCGTAATCCTGAACAAGGCAGATACCATTGGTGTGTTTGGTTCTAACCAGGTTTCAGCAGAAGGTATTTTGACAGCAAATGAAAACCTTAGTGTATTAGGATCCGATCCCGAAACTTCCGTATTGGCAGCAGGCTTTGATGCAGGTTCTGTTATCAAAGGCGCAATCGCAGAAGGAACCATGTTTGGTGCAGTTACACAGTCACCATTGGCAATGGGAATGAAGACGGTAGAAGTTCTTGTTGATATCGCAAATGGAAATAGTGTACAGGATGTACCTACCGAAGGGTATTGGTATAATGCAGACACTATGGAGGATGCGTCAATAGCACCGAACCTGTATGATTAAGTAAAGCTGTTGAAGCAAATGATAAAATGTCATTTGCTTCAACAATTTCTATAGAAAGAGAGCGAATATGTTAAAAGGAATACCAAAAATACTATCCCCGGAATTATTAAAAATACTCTGTGAAATGGGGCATACGGATGAACTGACTATCGGCGACGGGAATTTTCCGGGGCACACATATGGTAAAAAGGTAGTTCGAATGGATGGGCATGGAGTACCGGAAATTTTAGATGCTATTCTTCAGGTATTTCCGCTGGATACTTATGTGGAAAAGCCGTGTACATTAATGGCACTGGTTGAAGGAGATACTGTAGAAACACCAATATGGGATGAGTATAAAGCGATTGTAGCAAAATATGATAAACGCCAAGACCGGTGTTTTGAAGAAATCGATAAGTATAAGTTTTACGAAAAAACCAAAGAAGAGTCTTCAGTTGTGATCATGACCAGTGAAAAAGCACTGTATGCTAATATCATTTTAAAGAAAGGTGTTGTCACCGACTAAAATGGTTTACCTGGCGAAAAGGTTTTCTGCCCTTGTGGCAGAAAACCTTTTTGCATATATAAAACAGTAAATCTATTTTTCTGTCGAAACTTTCGGATTCAGATAAGAATATTGAAGTGCCTTTACGTCAGATGTAAGCATCAAGCTTAGTAAAATGTTTCCCTCGTCGAGATACCAGACATCCCCATAATTGTTTACTCCTTCGGCTTCTTGCCCGCTTTTTCCGTATTTTTGGCTGATAGAGTCATGGATATTGTCATAAAGGGTATTAAGAAGCTGAGTATTTTCTGAACTATAGGTCCAGGCGATGGCCATAAGTTCTTCTTCTTCGTTCAGCATATATTTAACCGTGCCTTTATATCCATTGTATTCTTTGGGATAAGTGTAACAGAGTCCCCCGTATACGGAATCGTAAGTACTGTGTTTGACATTTTCAGAGTCAAGGATATCATCAACAGTACTGTTCCAGTTTAAATCTGAAAATGGGGCGATGGTATTACTTGAGGGAGTGGAAGAACGGCAGCTGCACGTAAAGGCTAAGACTATAAATATACAACTTAAAATCTTTGTTATATTTTTCTTCGTATTCATAAGTAATCCTCCTAACTGGAACGTTTCGCTCTGCGGTTTTAGTATATCTGATTTTCACAGGATATACAAGGCGATTTTCCGTTTTGACTTGTAATGGCTTAACCATTTTATTGGTTGAGTAGAGCACATATTGTACGTTTACAGGTTAAAGAAGACAAAACAAATCTGTTTAGATAAATAATAGGAAATATGAAGACGGTATCTATGATTATCGGGAAAAAAAAGAGTATCTTTACCAGTCTAATATGAAAATTTCCATGCCCTTTTTGATATCCACCGGAGGCTATATAAAACAATTACCTTACTTTGAAAATTTGACGTTTTGGGATAATTAAAGTATAATAATAATAAATTTCTGTATATATTTTATAGATTCTTTATATATTATTTACAATTTATGGAAACGGATGGCTTTTAAGGAGGAAAACATGGGTTCAACAGTAAGGAATATTAGGAAATTAACAGGTTTATCGCTTTCAACAATTTCTAAATATTTGAATGGGGGCAATGTACTTCCTGAAAACAAAGAAGCGATTGAAAAAGCAGTTGATAAACTACATTATGAAATAAATGGATTGGCGGGAGATTTAAAGACGAATAAGACAAAAATAGTTGGAGTGTTGATTCATGACTTAAGTAATATTTTTGCAGGAACGATTATTTCTCAAATAGAGGATATCCTGAGAAAACATGATTATGGTATGATTATTTGTGACTCCAGGGGTGAATCGGGGCTGGAGGTAGAGGAAGTAAAGTTTTTATTAGGTAAAAGAGTAGATGGAATCATAACCTTTCCTGTTTCTGAGAATGCTGATTATCTGAAACCGGCATTAGAGCGGGGAATACCGGTAGTATTGATTGACCGTATCTTTGCACAGAATAATTTTGACAGTGTCATTGTGGATAATGAAGGAGCAGCAAAAGAAGCAACTAAGAAACTGATAGAATATGGACATAGAAAGATTGGGATTATTTGCGGTGATGACAGTTCTTTTACGGCAAAGGGCAGATTGAGGGGATATTGTGTCGCATTGAATATTAACGGCATAAAGCCGAATGAAAATTATATTCTGCGTGGCGAACTCAGTGTATCTTACGGATATAAGGCGATGAAAGAACTGCTTACCATGGAGGACAGGCCTACCGGAGTTTTTTTAAGTAATTATGAAATAACACTGGGTGCGATGATCGCGATCAACGACTCAAAATTATCTTTTCCGGAGGATATTTCCGTTATTGGATTTGATAATATGATGCTGGCCCAGGTAGTAAAACCAAGTTTGTGGATGGTTTCCCAACCGCTGGAAACAATTGCCCAAAGGGCGGCTGAAATCATGCTGGAACATTTAAATGAAAATAGTACGACAGATAGAAAAATTGAAATTTTAAAGACAAAGCTGATAAAAGGTAATTCGATTGCCATTTTAAATAATGGTAAAAATAATATGTATAAAGTATTATTGGTGGATGATGAAATATTGATCAGGGAGAGGATTGCCAAAAGGATCCCTTGGGAGGAACTTGGGTTTAGGCTGGTAACTACCTGTGAAAATGGAAAAGAAGCCATAGAGATTTTAAAGAAAGAAGAAATTGATCTGGTTTTAACAGATATTTGTATGCCCTATATAGATGGTTTGGAACTTTCAAAATTTATCCATGAACAGAAGAAAAATAGAAAGATCATCATTATCAGTGGCTATGATGAATTTGAATATGCAAAAAAAGCAGTAAATTATCAAGTGTTTTCCTACATATTGAAACCAGTCACCGCAGCGGAACTAATCCAGACATTAAAAGAAGTAAGGCAGGAGTTGGATAGCGAGAGAGTTAACCTTCAGGTGCAGTCTATATATCAGGATAGTTATCCTGTGCTAAAAAATCAATTTTTAAACCGCCTTGCACAGGGAAAACTTCCGGAAGAGGATATAGAAGAAAAGCTGAAAGAGTTTCATATTCATTTTTCAGATGAAGCCTATTGTGCTGCCATAGTTTATCCGGAAGAAAAATTTGAAGAAAATGATTCAGAAAACCTGATAGCTGCGTTAAAAGCAGAAGTGGATACGGATGTTCTGCCCTTTGATGGTCCGAATGGAAATATTATTATTTTCGTGAAAGAGGTTAATAGCACACTGGTAAAAAAGAAAATGACAAAAGTCTGTGAAATTTTGATAGAAGCGGCTGGTCATTTATTGAGGAAGGAAGTATTTTGCCTGATCGGAACCAGTGTTGCAAAATTAAGCGGTTTGTATTTTTCCTGTCAGAAGGCTATGGAATTGTATGAATATATATATTTAGAGAAGGAATCCCATATTTATGAGTGGGATATTTATCAAAAGGCAAAAAATGATGTTGATAAAATGATTTATGAGAATAACAGAGAACAAAGAATCCTGCTTGCTGTACAAAGCAATCTTATGGAAGATGTAATACGTGAGATCCGTGACGTAAAAGAAGAAAGTAAAGACAAGTGGTTTACAAAAAACAGGATCATTTTATTATATCAAAGTCTGCTGCTTGCAGTGATGAACTCATTTAAGCAGCTTGATATAAGTGAAGAAGAGCTTTTTGAAAAAAATCAGGAAGTAGTTTTCAGTCTCTACCAATGTGTAAATGTCTCTGAAATGGAAGAAAAGATGCTGGATTTTTTTACACTGGCATTAAAAATTATGAACCGGAACCGGGTAAATTATGGAGAGCGGCAGGCCGCAATGGCATTGGAGTATATAAACCGGCATTATTCAGACTGTGACCTGACCTTGCAGATTATGTGTGAGAAAATGGCGATCAGTGTAAGTTACTTCAGTTCTGCGTTTAAAGATTATACGGGCATGACCTTTATAGAGATGTTAATAAAGAAAAGAATGGAAAAGGCAATGAAAATGCTGGAAAAAACATCTATGAAAATATATGAAATTGCAGAAAAATGCGGATATTACGATGCCAATTATTTCAGCGCTATTTTTAAGAAGACCGTTGGGAAAACACCAAGAGAATATTTACATTCAATGAAAAGACAGGAAGAGATACATGAAAAAGAGTCTTAGTTTCAAAAGCATCCGTACAAAGATGATCATATTTTTTTCCAGCCTGGTATTGCTGACTATTACAATTTTCATGTTTTTTTCCATTAAATATACGAAAGATAATTTAATGGAAAACTCTGTGGAGAAAACGATTTATTCGGAAACAGGGATCATTACGATAGATAATATTTATATATACAAGCTCACTGGCATTTAACACTAAAAGGAAAACGGAGGAAAATCAAAAACAGACGGCATACCAGATGATAGTATTAATAATCTGTGGGATGAAGAAATACGGTAGGGAGGTGGCTTGATCATCAAGTTTGGTTTAGACAAGATTTTTGGAACGATGAATTAGAATTTAGGAGGAAGAGAGTGTGAGAAGATTAGCAGCATTGATTTTAAGTATCATATTAATGTTGTCTGTTGTTACTGTGTATCCATCTATAGAAGCAGATGCGGCGGAAAATAAAGAAACAGTAGTTGAATTTTATGTATCCGCAAATGGAAAGGATAGGGAAAAAGGAACAGACGAGCCTAAGGCTTGGTATTATAAAGTGGTTAGCACTTTTATATGCACTCATTCAAGTATGCAATCTTGACTTTCCATAAATCTGGTGATAAACTTTATTAAAATCGATGGAGGACACAAGGAATGATAAACGGTAAGAAAGTACTATTCAGCGGTATGCAGGCAACCGGCAGCCTGACTCTTGGA
>Ga0153948_1000945_pt1 | contig 15479 bp, 13 predicted proteins | sample TSNJ032MetaG_FD_104696 | JGI IMG/M metagenome (GOLD analysis project Ga0153948, IMG submission 104696) | Attine ant fungus gardens microbial communities from New Jersey, USA - TSNJ032 MetaG | ecosystem: Host-associated > Fungi > Mycelium > Unclassified | place: USA: New Jersey, Wharton State...
CGAGCAGGGTCGTTTGAGAACAAGGATGGGTGCTCCTCCGTCCCAGACATATGATGTCCGTCAGAATTGGGCGCCAAATCCATATTCTGTCCCAAATCCGGCGTATTATGAGCAACCACGATCAAACATACCTGGAGGTACAAGAATATCTTATTCTGTGATAATATATCTAACCGTTCACAAATGGTACAGGATCTACTGGATTTCGTGAACAAAGAGGTCAGAAAACAGTTTTTCTCGTTTATGTTCTGTTTCTCACCTTCGTATGTTCCTAGACTCCTTTAACCCAGCTGGCTACCGCCAGAAACGGGTGCGGGATTTAAGGGAGCCCCTCTTCAGGAAGGTACAGGGGGTTTCTCCTCGGAATATCGTCATTTTCGGGGAGACAGGTACTGGGAAAAGCAGCCTGGTCAATATGCTCTCCGACAGTCAAATCGCTGAAGTTAGCAACCTTGCCGTGGGTTGTACTTTCCAGAGTAATCCATACCCGATTGTCTTGGATGGTGTTTCTTACACCCTCTGGGATACTGCTGGACTTAACGAAGGTGATTCGGGTTCCATTCCGGCAGACACTGCCCTTCGTCATCTCCATGATCTCGTGCAAAATTTACATGACGGACTGAGTCTTCTTGTTTATTGCATTCGTGGCTCAAGGTATCGCGATATCATCAAGGTCAACTACGACCTCTTCAAAGAGATAATTTGCCAGGGCGAGGTTCCTATCGTCATTGTCATAACTGGCCTGGAGAATGAAGAACGAATGGAAGATTGGTGGATCGAAAATGAGAAAGAGTTTGCCTCAAGGAGAATGTTGTTTGATGGACATGCCTGTGTGACAACTACAAAAGGAAAGAGGGATATGTTCGAAGAAGAATACGAAGAATCAAAGGTGGTTCTCCGAGAGATGATAAAGGCAAAGTGCCCTTCTGATGCTTGGGTCGTCAGTAGCGATGCCTGGCTCCAGCGAATTACTACGCGGATCCAAGAGTACTATGACGATTATAATCACAATGGATCCCCAAGCTTCAGTGAGCCTAATGATGGGCAATCCTCAACAGTTAATAAGTTTCGTTTTTTTATGGGCATGATGTTAACTTCCGCGTTGGCTTTTGCCTTTGGATCGTCATGATTGATTTGTAAATGTCTTGATTTTGCCTTGCATAATATAGCTTGTGGTGCATGCCACAATATGTATATTCCTCCCTGTATCAACCTCGCGGTTTCTGGGTGATGTACCGCACAAAAAAACCAGATCCCACAGTAGAAGACAGCACTTCTCGCTTGGTCATTTGGTATAAGATGATTTTGACTGATCCTGAGTCGCAGTATCAAACGTTAGCTCTCAACAGTTATAATAAAAGGGGCAGAGATAGCTCCCGTTATCTGTCAATACTTTCATTCAATGAATGATGTGTACAGCGCTTCTTGTCTGACATTGGAATCAACATAATTTGACAGGCTGTCCTGCTTCTCCTCATCCCGCCCTCTCAACTTGCAAGCTGCTGCACGACTGATATCTCAATAACTTATACCAGGGAAGCCTTCGAAATACAAAAAAACCTCTGATGCTGAGATGCGTGTAACCAAGCTGATTAGTGGCATAGATTATTGGCTTGATCCACAGGAACTTGTGGACAGTCCGTCATGCTGAGAATATACGCCTTGATAATTGATAGGATATGCAAAATAAAATGACCTACCTGCCCTTATGGCGTAGTGGTAGCGCGTCTCACTTGTACCCACTTGTGTTGCAATGAGAAGGTCCCTAGTTCAATCCTGGGTGGGGGCAATTTCTTTTGTGAATGGTAGTTGATACTATTTCTTTCCTGTTATGAAATCTGTGTCATTTGATCGTGGTTAGATATATGCGCTAAATTAATATATGAAAACAGTCTTTTATCACCTGCGTCTAGAAAAATCAATTTCTGGAAGATAGCAGTAATATGTTAAACTACATTGCTTTTTCATTCCTGGTCTGGCAACTAGTCTGACAAATAGTTGCACAATCTAGCTATTACTTTGCCTTAGCCAAAAATTAGGGAATAAAGTGTGAAGTGAATTGAACTGGTCAAAAACTGGAAAGAGCCATTAAAACAATTTGCAACTGTAAGACCATTAGGAAGCAGAAGCAATAGACGGATACCATTTCAATGCAAATATTCACATTATTGTTAAGATCAGTAAACAATAGCAAGGCATTGTGATGTAGAATATTCAATATATGCCGATCAATTGCTGCCACAGCCCCACAGCCCCCACTTCGACATATCGCCCTACAGCAGCAGGTCCAACTTATGTATTTCCGTTACCAAGTGGTCTCATTCTGCACTTCATTTCATTTTCATTTATTCTAATCTCTTTACGTTGTATTTAAGTAGTCATTTGTACTACCACGGTCTGCCTACGCGCCCCGTGTAATAAATCAAAGATATATTCAGAATTTACTGCCACAGCCAGAAATGTTGCGAGATAGAGCTAACTGATTCTGAAACCTTTCACAGTCATATGCAAGCTGGATCTAGGATGCCAGATAGCTTGCCAGACTGGAAATAAATATTTATCGCCGAGACTTGATTGATTTATGCATATTAACTAAGATTGTCTCAGGAAAAGTCGTAAAAAGTCGTGTCTATTGAGCGGTCTCCTTGTGTCTCATATATCATCTTCGGGAGCGTGGCATAGAAGATACATAGGTCTTACCAACTATCATTGAAACAATGATGACCGGTCATGACTTCAAGATTCGTGGACGATGTGTCATCCCTGTTACAGGGATTCATATAGAGCGTATTCAAACTGAGATAGATTCCTCTACAAGACAGGGGCTCATGGCATCAGTACAAGCAGTGATTCTGATGCCTGCTTGGTAGCCTCATCAACTACTTGTTGGACTTCGGATGAAGGCATGGAAGATGAGACCACGGGATCGACCCCGTTTGCTTTTTTATTCTTGCCTTTGCCGGGAGGCGGTGGATGGTAAACCTTTTCCTATGGGTGGATTGTTCTAGGTATTTCGTCGTACAGATATAGCACCACGTACCTTCTTTTTTTTCTCCGGTTTTAAGCTCGGGTCTGGATAAGCAAGCATCGTAATCCTCTGCCACTCTTCATCATCCTCAAACGCCTTCCGGATAGGTTCAAGTAGCCGATTAATGCCGTTTGCAACAGCGTTTTTCAGGTCTTTCGGATGAAGCTTCTTCTCCACGAATTCGCCTTTCATCTCTTCGAATGACTTATAATGCGAATTACCGCCAAATTTCGCATCACGCTCCACTGTGAACACTGTGCCCTCTAGAGCATCATCTGATATGAATGGTCTCTGATCGCCCAGACCGGCTTCGAGAATGGAGTCTCCCTTCAATCTGTCGAGACGAAGCTGACTGATCGGAATAAGAACGGCTTCCACAAAAGATAGAACGCCGTTTTCCTCGGCATTTCCTTCTTCACAAAATGCTGCTTTGATCTTTCTTCGAACAACTTCAGGAGCGTCCAGAAAGTCGACTTTGGAGTTGGGATCGGAGGCAGACATTTTACCACCAGCAAGTCCAGGAACCATGGCATTCATGAGATGGGCACGTTTCTTGTACCCAAGTCGTGGTAAGTAGAGCTCAGCGAACGTGAAAATTTTTCGCTGGAGAAGATAAGAATAGGGACCGTGAGTTTGATACCGACGGACTCGCACCTGATCTATGCCGCCAAATTGAAAATCGACATCGAGGTGTTGTTCGTCTAAGGCTTGAAGACCGGGATATAGCAGACCACTCAATAGTGGGCTTTCAACTTGTTTCACAACCTCTGCTCCAGCTTTCTTTGCATCGTGTTCTGTGACGGTTGCACACAGTTTGTAGTTGTCCATATTATACTCTTTTGTCAGCTGGTAATCAGAGCCTTGGACAAAGTGTAGTCTAGATATTGGGATGCCTAAGGAAGTGAAAACTGCAGTGAGGATGAACTTGTAATATTGTGTGCGATAAGCAACAAGCTCAAGCGGAGCTTTCATGTTGTCTAGGAAAGCGTGTACATCTATCGTCGATAGTGTGAGTGTTGAAGAAAATCGCAAAAAAAATCATAGTACCAGCAAGTAATACTTTTACCTGAGTAGAATAGATAAATGATTGATCCTGACAACAGATCGTACGCCTACCTCTACCCCCGCTCTGAGAAAATCAGCGATTTTTGTCAAGGGCACAAAATATCCAATGTGTGCTACAGTGTTAAGGTTTAGACTAATACTTTTTTGGAAAGAAACTACATGTAAAAAAACGTACGTCTTCCAGTAGGTGCGGTTCCTGGGCGTTGAGGACTAATCAGGAACTAACACCAACATGAGAATTAGCTCGCACACCCCAGTAAGCCTTCGGCGTCCGACCTTCGGTCAGGATGGCTTTGATGATATCTGCGCCTAAGATTTCCTGAAGTCTCCGAGAGATAAGTTCCCACTTGCTGTCAGGGGTTGCCATTAGGGTGGTGAGTTGAGATAGCGACACCTGAAAGCCAGGACCTTACATAATTACTTGGTCAGCAACCTAATACCGAACATCAGATTCATTCGCCCTTGATTCGAGCCCTTGATTCGCCCTTGATCCACTACGTGTAGCACAAAGTAATACTAGTCTTGCCTAATTTGAAATCATCTTTCTTCAACCACTAATTCGAGGAGATAGATTAGCTCGAAGATTGGAGGATCTTGGCCTATATCTTTTCAGCTCCCGAAGTTATAATATCAAACAGTACACAGGCTCCCTAGCTTCTCAGATGAATTTCGAATATTGTAGCTGTGTCCATTTTCGGAGATATACCAGCTTAAGCTTTGAATCTCAAAAATAAAAATCCTCTTTCACCCACGACACATCAGGTAACAGTGTGATTTGTTTTATTTACATCCTTCTTCACGTCCAAGAAAGAATTAAATTAATTTGCCTGTTCTTAGATTCTGTGTGATTCTTTGCTGCGAAAACCCTCCAAGGGAACGTGATCGAACGCTCAAAAGTCATAGCCCAGGATAATCTACTTCGGGCTTTACCGCCAACGCGAGATGTCACGGAGATGTTATTCTCTGCGGAATTGAGCATCTGTAGAACTAACTATTCTTCTCAAGATCCAGTTATGCTCGTTACTTAGTGCATTGTTGGATGCCAACGTATAAGAGCTTCGACTTGCGCAGCACTCCTACACGTTGGATATAGTTGTCAAACAGTGAGTTTCTCCTCTTGTTGAGTATCAGTATCTTGTGAGCCATGACTGAACCAGGACCATGCCTTTCAACGTGGTGATTTTCGGCGAATCTGGCGCAGGGAAAAGTTCCCTAATCAACCTGTTGTGTGGAGGCAATGTTGCTGCTATTTCTAGTTCCGCCAATGGATGCACCTTGCACGCCACTCCCTATGACTATACCGATCCAACAGGGGCATCGTTCCGTTTTTGGGACACAGCAGGACTCAACGAAGGCGATAGAGGTCGCGTTCCAAACGTGGAGGCTGTCATTCGATTGTACCGTCTCATCATGAGCCTGCACGATGGCATAAGCCTCCTTATTTTCGTCATGAGAGCTCCAAGAATCAAAGATGCGTCAGCCAAGAACTGGACTCTCTTCCACGAAATTATTTGTCGTCGCCAAGTGCCTGCCATCATCGCTATAACTGGACTAGAAGGCGAAGAAAACATGGACGCCTGGTGGATTCAAAACCAAGATTCATTTCACGCTCAGGGCATTAGCCCTATTGGTCACGCATGCGTGGCCGGAACTCGTGGGAGGCGGAGCCGAGACGGTACACACAAGTTCGATGACGAGTATAAGGTGTCGAGAGAGAAGATGTTAGTCATGATTCAGCGGTTTTTCCTAAGGCAACCTTGGCAACCGCACTGCGTTCAATGGTTCCAGGAGATAGTCACAGTATCTCATGAGCCAGGAGGATGGTGTAGATCACCGAGGGAAATCAAAGAAATCAAGCAAGTCGCTGGACAAGGTATCGAGCAGCTCAAAACACGATGTGGGATGTCAGACGAAGAAGCCAGTCAACTGGGGAAACAATTAATGAAAGGATAAAATATATTTTCTTTCAAACCCTACAATTGGGCCACGTCATATGAGCTTAACTGATACTTTTCAGGTACAATAAAATATTTGAGTACACTTGTTAACAGTAGTGAGTCCAATACAAGTTCAACTATATCACGCAAAGAAGCAAGCTCGAACCTAATCAATCAAGGGAATAAGTATTCTGAACAAAGAAGGCGAAATTATGTTTTCTCACCGACCAACGTAACATCACCTCAACAGCCTCATTCCCACTACCACGATATTTGCTTCCCAGATGATTTAGCCGTCCTGACTTCTCTCGAAAGAAGAGTCCTGAGCTCAGTTGCTCGGTTCACGCCTCCATCCCTGACCACTATTGCCACCCCAAGGAACTCTGGCAGCAATGTCTTCGTGGGCCGGAGCGGGAGCTGCATTAACAGCAAGGGTGAAAGTGACGAGGAGTAGGGTAAGAAGAGAAGAGAAGGACTTCATAGTGTTGGTGCAGGAAGATGTTGTGATGATAAAATTCTCGGTGACACTCGAAGATGGGAGGCAGCGAGCTAATTGAATATTTGACAGGCGGCTTTTATCTGGGACTACACAGAAATAGATGAAAGACTGTGAGTCAGGGATCAAGATTACAACAGTGCCTTATTGCGTTAGCTCCGTTGGCCCACGAGGTACAATTGATGAAGCTTGCAAGATTAGTTACGGACCAGCCGCCGTGCATGCTGTCCCCACTGCCCTCTCCGAAAAATTTATTGCTGTGTTTCAGCTGTTTTTCTAACTCACACAAGCTACCTAGCTATCTGCAATATAGCCGATCGATTTCAGGGTGGGCAAACTACAATCAGGCAGCTGCCATCCAGCTGTCCATCTATGTGTGATGAAGAAGCGAACTACTGTCTAGATGAGAATGTCTTAAGTCAATAGTTTTATAAAAGGTACCGGGGATCGTGGCATCCCTGAGAATCACCATTATTACCAAGGCATGTGCCACTTTGATTCGATATGTCTCACGCATAATGGTTTCGAAAATTGATGATATGCGTACCAAATGAATCAAGCCTAGACCGCCGGCATGGCTCTGCATGACTGAGAGGGGTAAAAGAGGAAATGTTAGAATGCACTTGTCTCATCTGAATGATAACATATGATGGGTTTGCATGGGTCCCGAGTAGCAAAAACAATTGAGCGGCAACTAGGGGCTCTCGCCATTTTTGACTTTTATAGGGTGAGCTTTGACGCCCACTGTCTTTTGTCTATGTTTCCCAGCCTATAGATGGAAGTAGTAGGGTTAGTGCGAAATCTCAATGACGCTAGATCACTCTTCGGCACGTAGTGAATTGCTAAATCCTAATCGAATTTGACCGAAAATGTATCCTAAAATGGCTGTCGTTCCTAAAATGGCTCAACTACATTTCCTTATATGCCTCATGATCAACTGCGGGGATCTCTCCGGAGGATGTATTTGGTATAACTGAAAATAGCCTGGGCGAGACGGACATGACAAATGTCCTCTTATCTAAATGTCTAAACCGCTCACTGCTCATAGCTTTGATTCAATGAATTTCTCGCCCTCTTGAGGTGACACGAAGCGGTGCATGAACACTACCAGACTGAAATTATGCCCGTATAACACCCACAGGGCTATTTAGCAAAACTTTTCGATCTTGCTTCCGGGATCCGTGGCCATAGATTAAACACATTGCTATCATCCATCAACTGACAAAGGATGACTGTTGCGGTAACTGTTATCGGTGACGTCTCATCATCTAATTTATAATCATAAACTTATCGCTATGATGATTGATTTCCGGGAGTTTGGAATTAAACTCGCCCGTATATGATCGGGAAAAGAGGAGCACATTGGAGAAGATACAACGGTATATAGATAAACTATTCACATGGCAGTCCTTTCTATATCCATTCAGGTGGAACACATTAGAAAGTTTGGGAGCGCCCTAAGTCACACAGCATGTAGCGCTCAACGAGTTCTTCTTGGCGTTTGGAGCGGGCGGAGACATGAGCTACTTCGCTGGTCAATACATGAACCAGGCAAGATGGTTTCTTTTGCTCCCTATGTGAATAGTGGAAAAGTTAGGTTTGCAGACCTCAACGGGAAGCAGAACCTATCCATGACCAAGTATATTAATGGAAGGTTCGTTCTAATTTTGTAAGGCTCATGAATATATGGAGGGTAGGGCCATATGAAACCAAGAGGCACAAAGTTGGACATATCTAAATAAGGAAAAGGAAGAGAATCCATGCGAAGCAGTGATCTATAATATTTTCGGCTGCCAACACCAGGTAACACCCAGTGTAGATCCATGGGTTTGTTCAAAATTGCGGAGAGTCAAAATCCGCTGCAGCGACTAAGGTTTCAGTGGATTCGACGACATGAGATATTGAAAAGTAGGGTGAAAATGCCTAGCGTTTGGGGAGACAGAGAAGCGCTTTTGACAGCCTGGGAAACATTCGTATACTGAACCAGTATCATGTTAGAAGCCCTAACGAAAGTGGAATATACTATACGCTTCTCTTTTTCATTCATGTTCTTATTAGCATGAAGCCCACTGGGTCTGGAACAAATGTAGGATACCTATAAAAAATGACTTCTAACAGTAACGTACCGCGGAAACGGCTTTGAGCAGATGATACTTGACCTACTAATGTTTGGCATCGCTTAACAAGGACGCCTAGGAATCTATTTAAGAGAGACCAGAGCGAGGAGATCAATATCAGCTACCTTGCTCTCCGACTTAAAGAGGATAATGATTTTGAGGTCCTTCTAGACCGCGGTCCAGAGATATATCCTTAGGCACAAGTCACCATTTACGAACGAGTGAGCATGGCACACCACAGGATAAATTTGGTACCAAACGAATCGAATTAGATTTGGATGCAAGTTGGTCTATTTGAGTCAGACACAATCGCGGATTCGGACACTCGTAGACCGATGATAATGGCTGGCCATAGCTTGCAAAGAGTGAATGCGCATCTCTTGAGTGAGGTTCAGGAAAAGTACGAAGAGAAGGTAGAACCAGATTTTCATAGTCCACTAAACCCAGATTAGTTGGTCATGAACAACAACTATGACCTGCCACCCAGGTCTTCGATAGGCTCAGAGAACCGAGGCAAAGTAGCGGTCGACATGTCGCAGTTGGTAACAAGCCTGGACCAGAGTCTACAGCAGATTGACCCTGTATGGACGGCACTGACTTACTTTATTTATCCTTGAGCGCGATGAAACAAGGAGACAAGGGTCTACGAGCACTCGATGGGAACCCGTCGCGCATCTAAAATCCAAAATGCCGTCATTGACGTAGTTTATGCATTGTCTTGTGGCTATGACGTCACATTCGCGTCCTGAGAGAGCCACCTACTGAATTAGGAAAAAAGAGTGCAAAGGCTTCTAGCTTGTTTTGTTAGTTCCTTTGGAATATACACGATAAGCATCTCTTCCGAAAAGGTCACTGGATATGCGGTACTAGCCTTGGATGTAGCAATGCCTTTATGCAGCAGCTCGACCATTATTGGTGGGAATTGTGTACTCTGCATGACTGCATTAATCAGGTATACTGCATTCTCGAGTAATGATTTGTTTTGAGGAGTGAATTTCAAGATCCTACAGCTCATTTCCAAGACATACTCGCTCGACCAATGGCATCGACTCCCCCCCAGATCCCCCCTAGGTGCTGACAAACCTTAATGAGGAATTTGGTGAATCCAGTCAATCTGATGAAAGGTGAACTTTGTCGCAAGTGGGGATAACACTATTCACTCCATCACTACTTCGTTGACCAATGACACATGAAGCCGCTGGAGAGGTGTGGGAAGAGTTCATGGTAGTACGGTCGATCACATTCAAGAACACCTATTTGTTTGATATTTTTAAACATGTGAGAAAATAATTCTAAAGATCTCGCTGAGAATTTTCAATTACACTTCCTTTGTTCAGCGAACGGCTCATGTGAAAATCACCACTCGGTATATGTCAAATTAAACTCATGAAAAAAGCAGCCTAATTGTTTCCATTTAAATACAACAATTTATACTTGGGCTAACACTTCACACTGATGATGGACATAAATCAATTATGATAATATCATAAATTGACCTTTCCCTGAAAATAATTAGAAGTGTACGGTCTGCCATCGAGTTCCGTGTGATAAATTGCTGATTTGAAAAAAGATAATTGGTAGTGTTACTAGGGTATTAAAACTTGCTCAACAGCAGCAACCACTCCAGCCTCCTCCTTCTTTACCTTCTTGGCAGCCTCCCTTACATCATCTACAAACCTCTCTTGGTACATGCATCATGCATGTGCATACTTCATTCAGATGTCAACCCAACCATTAGCTTAGAGACATCTCAATGCTCATCTAACCGATAAGTCAGAATGGGTTCGAAAACATAATCTATATGTGTATTGCAATTCATGATGTCGACTTCTCTATCTAATCGATGACGAAGTCCACACAACTTTCATAGGTCTGTACATTGAAAGCATACCACCACCACTGAATAGCACATTTGCCGGCGGTATCACACTTGCTGTCTAAATCAGATGGAATTTGAACCTGAAAGTCGGCTAATTTAAGCAGTGGATCAGTATCAATCTAATTCTTGATGTGCAGCATAGCTCTCACTTTCGTTTTTTGGCCAGTCTTGGGGGCCCAGTGAGTCGTTGGTGTAGACAGGCCAGTTGAAGAGAGGTTGACCAATGACAGTTTGATTTATCAAATCGACAACGGAGACGTTCTACAGAGCGACACATCCCCATTATACGTCAAATTTCTCAAGTCCATATCCATGTAACTCACGGCTTTGCCAGTATGCCTTGCTTCAATATCAACGTGGAAATTCACCACTTGACTGGCCGAGTAAGATTGTATATTGTCGGCATTGTCTTCGAGCTGCATTGATCAAATATCAATAAAAATACATATGATGCTTTAAGAAGCAAGTACCTGGTATCCTCTGCAGAAGAACAAGTGACAGGCATCTGCGTCATAATCATTGTCAATCTTGGCTGCAGAATTCTCAATCTGATTCAAACTATTTCAACGACTGAAATACTATTCCAAAAGCATTGCACTTACAGGCCCATAAGGGTCTGAAGCCAACTCCTTGTAGACGGCAGCACCACACTTAGCCAAAGTTCCGTCACCAATCTAGCAGCTTTACCGATCAACCACATTCATAATAATCAGTCAAGATATAAGACTTACGACACGGGCAGGAGGGCTTGTAACCATCCCATGTCCAAGGACAACTGGTAAAGCAGCAAGAGCTGCTATAGACACCATTTGTTTCTTCATTTAAAGACAATCACGCTCGGGATTCAGTTACTTAGTGAATTGGTTTACACTTATACTCAACCATTTGTCCGCCTGGCTGAAACAGAAGCATGAAGGAGATGGTTCTTGATCATCAGACGGTCCGGCGGGGAAAGACGGCTGGGCTACTTACTGCAGTTCAGCGGCCCGCAGCAGCGATCTAACCAGCAGATACCTTGGATAAACGTATGTAATCCTATATGAGTCTAACTAAGTCAACTTGTCGTTATGTTTCAATTTCGATCGCGGCATTTCATGAAATCACTGGATAGCCTGTCTGTAAATCCGTCTTGACAAGCGCAAAAATGTACCAAAGACAACGATAACAAGTAGCTCTCAATTGTGATACAAGCCACGTGATACCCGTGATACCTGGATAGATTTCGGTGACAAGATTTTCAGCAACCTTCTCGATGATACATCGGATGTTTCTCGCGGCAGACACAAGTTCTCCATCAAAGGACTTGTGTATATTGTTGACGGTCTGTACAAAAAGAGGCCAAAGAATTAGGTTTGATTGATGTTCAAACAACTTGCGTGAATGATAATGAAGTGAGGTGAAGATGGTAGGGTCCAAAAGCGGCCTGATCCCTCGAGTTCTGGCAGAAAGATAGCCTTGACATGAATCACACCACGGCACTATTCAGGACCTTCCCTCTCTTGCTCGACTACCCTTCGTATCAATCCTCACATATTCGCTCTCCTCTGGGACACTACCATTGACAATAGGATTGGAGCTTGGTGTATCTTTCTTCACATTCATGTATGCCTCTCCGAGCATTTGTAAAGCCACGGCCCGTAACTGAGCTTTATCGCGTGCGATCGTTGCATCTGCCAAAACATTGTCACAAACTTCGCGCAATACCGACTCTATTTCTAATTTAGTTCCCTGCCATTATATGGTCAACGTCGTAGATAAAGACAAACAGAGGCGGCTGTAGCATACCTTGAACAACGCTTGAATGCCCTTTTCCGCAGCTTGCTCCTCCAACTTTTGTTTTTCTTCAGGGGTCAGATTGCCGGCCTTTTCTGCAGTTTGGATCTGGTCGAACACGTTCTTGAGTTCTATTGCTGCCCGGAGCGTCGACACACTTAAAAGGGTTCGGATACAATTTCACAACATGGAACTTGAGGTGACTTACGTCTCGCTAAAAACGTGATATTTTCCTTGGACATTATGCAGCCAGCCACCAACACCAAAGATAGTTTGGTTCGCTGCTAAAGAGTGTTTTGCTTTGGAAACATAAACAAATCCGATTGCTTGCAGTAGTTCATAGCCATATGATTCACGCTTGAGGTCCCTGTATTTTGGATTCGGATCAGACACAGATAGGGATGTGGTCATGAGTCGTACTCTGCCTCAATCTCACAGATAGTCCGCCAACTCCTCGAAACATCTTCATCCCCTGGGCCGGTAGCGGATTCTGTAAATATACCTAATTTTCGTGTAAGGTTCTCAACCAGTTGCCCCACCCGTTTGGCTCTAATAGCAGCTTTCTGAATTCACGATTAGCACTGAAACGATAACGAGATAAAAAAAAAGCATACCTCTGCAGCTTTTTGTCGCTCCTTCTCTTCCTTTTGGGCCTTTTCCTCAGGCGACATGATCTCTCTACCTTTCGCATCTTTGGGCCTCGCTTGCTCCTCTGCATCCTCTGCCTCTTGTAGGGCGGTTTTCATCTCCCTTGCTAAACTGATATCACCGATGATTGGGGTAAATCTCTCGCCCCCAAATATCGCTCCAAATAGATCTTCTGGATCGACATAACCTCCTTCTGGTGCACTCTCTTTCGGTCCGAATTCATTGTACTTTTTCCTGAGAGCTGGGTCTGACAGTGTCTGGTATGCAATTGCAATCTGCTTAAAGCGATCCTCTGCTTCTGGGTCGTCTGGATTCTTGTCTGGGTGGTGTTTTATTGCCAAACGACCTGAATCGTGTCAGGGGCTCTAAGACCGTGGCAGTGAGAGGGATACGAACGTACGATATGCTTTTTTGATGTCGTCAGCGGTTGCTGTTATTGGAACATTGAGTATATCGTAATATCCGGTTTCAAGCGGCCGGTCTTGACTTCCAATTTTCCTGCCCTTTTTGGCAGGCTTCACACCATCAGAATTCGAATCTTGCTTTGAGGAAGTAGTACCAGTTGAATGTGATGAAGGTATCTGGGTGGGATAGAAAGCATGTGATAATGTGTTTTGACATGAAAAACATCGGATCTGCAAAAGCAGGCCTGGTCGTGGCTGCGGGCTGGGAACTGGAAACTCGAGAAAAACATTACAATGGGAGCATGTCGTGGAAATATGAGGATATACAGGCCTTGAGGGAAGGATGTGGTAGGAAGAGCTCATGGACGTCTGGGTAGAGCTTGCCTGACCTCGCTAAATTAGGAATACAACTAGATACGAGCTTGCTATATACAATCAACCAAAATTAATGTACACCAGCATCTCCTCCTCCTTGGATACCTTCAATGTACCCAACATTCTTGCTGCGATAGGTTGCACATGCATCTGCCAGCTTTACAAATTCTCCTCGTGCTGCAACATCTTCAACTGAAGGACAGACTTAGTAAAGGCTGCCACATCATTTTCTGCAATTACTTACTTTGCATTAGAGTACCTGGATACAGCCAGTCCTGAGTTATGCACTCCTGAATTTCCTTGATCAACTCTTCCATCTCCCAGCATTTTCCCAACACCAACGCATCCAAAAGTACTTCCAGTGATGAAGGGCCCAACCTCGACAAGCTTCCTATGTAGATATAATCTGGTAGAGCCAAAGTTAGTACTTAATCTCCAAAGGCACGACCAAATTGTTCACCAAGGGCTAAAGCGATACATGCTCTCGAATGATCAGGGCAAGGGATCTCATCCTGATGGGATGTCACACTAGTTTCCCTAGAATCATTGCAGAAAACGTTCATGAGATGATTGCTTTGTGTAGCAAGGAAAGATTTATGGCCCAGAAGCGGGCTATCCGGTTCATCATCGTCGGCAACGAACCGAACGTCGACCAAATGTCTTTCCTGTCTCATCTGGGAAAACTTCTCTCGAACACGAGACAATGAATCAGAACCTGAGGAAGTCCCAAATGATCTTGATGGAGCCGGATAATTAACCTCCTGTGCTCCTGCAGCAAGCAGAAGATGCCTAAACCTTTGAAGGAATGGTCGAGCGGCTCTGAAACCTCCGAAATCTCGTGTGTCAAATGAGATTCTGTCAGCACTATTCCACACCCATCCCACACCATCTTCCTGCGGATCATCGACATTCAAGAAAAACCGTTTTCCCGCGAGCTGAGTGACTGCCAAGTCCTCAAATCTAAGATTATCGTTCAAGTATTCATACGTTTCGATAAGGTCAGATAGCACTGCTGGGTGATTTGGATAGGCATGAGCAACTTCATCAACTAGAACTCGAAGATGGGCGATCTATATAAAGTAAGTCCATTTTTCAGATTCTAGGGATACAATCAGGACACTCACTACTTCAGGGACGGTAGGACGCCCAAGTGTCATGTAAGCTCGTACAAGGCCTTCATTGAGATTCCTCTCCGGGAGCATGCGCTGAGACCATGCGATGGCTGCATACTCTTCCCTGACGATATCTCGTGGTTTGACCAAAGTATCAAAGTCTCGTTTGATAAACTGAGACACATCTAGCAGCCTATTCTCAGACCCACATCTCTCCAAAGGACCACTCTTTCTGGGCACGAAATCACAATTCTCAACCATCTCCCACCTCTCAACTCTAGAACCCGAATTACCCAGAATAACGGGCAGGCGATCGTTCATCACGTCGAAAGCAATTCTTGCTCCTTCTTCATTACTATCAATCGAGATGCATTCAACACAGTCGGCAAAGATCTCCATTGTGATATCCTGCATTCTTTTGAGATGCATCGAACGGGCTTCAACATCTTGAAATTCGGGTGACAGGAATTTAGGGGATGATTGAGGGAACGAAGATCGGAAAAGCGGTTCTTCTCTTGAGTAGAGCTCTTTGATAGGACACAGAGTAAAATCAGACGCATTTGGTAAACGCAGCTCCTCAAGGTCATCATGTGGCTCGGTTCGTTCCAGGACTGCTTCGACAAACGCCTTATACCGAAGCCGTTC
>Ga0153948_1000952_pt1 | contig 15425 bp, 13 predicted proteins | sample TSNJ032MetaG_FD_104696 | JGI IMG/M metagenome (GOLD analysis project Ga0153948, IMG submission 104696) | Attine ant fungus gardens microbial communities from New Jersey, USA - TSNJ032 MetaG | ecosystem: Host-associated > Fungi > Mycelium > Unclassified | place: USA: New Jersey, Wharton State...
AACTTGATTAAAAGTCAAGTGCTCTACCAACTGAGCTAATATCCCAAAAATGCCTGGTTCCGGAATCGAACCAGAGACACGAGGATTTTCAGTCCTCTGCTCTACCAACTGAGCTAACCAGGCGTAATTTCATTTGACAAATCCCTTGCTTTATCCTTGTTTTATAAGGATTTATGAAGGTTGTCTAAAGTATTAAATTTTCTCGACACGAGGATTATTTCATCCCTAGACACGGTGATTAGTAATCTCGTCAGCTTCACTATAATATCATTTTAGACACGCTTTGTCAATAATTAATTAGGATAAAAATATAAAAATATTTTTCAAACCCCTGTAATGATTGCAACACAATTGATTGAGAGATTAAAACAATTTAAAAATTACACTGATAAATTTCATAAGTTAATTAATGTAATTTTTCGGAATACAGAAACTGGGCAATTATTAATTATATTCTGGGAACAGGGAACAGAATAAAAAGTGTATTCGAATATACAGCAATCATTTAATACAGCAAATCCATTAGATAATTTGAATAAAGGTAGCAGAATTAAAATAGCTAAATAAACTGAATTAGTAATAAAAAATAAAATCTTACAAAAAGTAGGGTTTTATTTTTTGAATTGTCATTAAAATGTATTTACAATTTTAAATAAATAGTATAATATTAATAAAAATAATAAAAGATAGTAATAAAGACAAAAATCACCATGCAAAAATCAATTTATTAATCAAATTTATATAGCATAATATCTTTATAAAATTAAAGGAAGGAAGATTAAAAAATGAATAATACAAAAGAAAAACGGAATCACATTAATAGCCCTAGTCATAACGATCATTGTCCTTTTGATATTAGCAGCAGCAACGGTAGCATTAGTAATAGGAGAAAATGGAATCATATCAAGAGCACAGGAAGCAACAAATAAAACAAATGAGGCTACGCAGAATGAGCAAAATGCATTAAACACATTAGATGAAGATGTGGATGAATTATTGGGAATAGTAAGAAATCCAGAAGGATGGAGTGATAGTGTAACAGCAATAAAGACAGATGAAGGAATAAAGGTGCCAATACCAAATGGATTCACAAAAACATATGATACAAATAGTATAGAAGAAGGAATAGTAATAAAAGACAGTAGTGGAAATGAGTTTGTATGGGTGCCATGTACAACAGATGGAGCAAATGGAACAGTGAAATATGAGAAATGGTGTACAACAGGATATGCATACAATAATGCAAGTATAAGTAATGATACATTACCAAGTGGAGTAAGTAGTGAAGAAGAACAAATAGCAAAATATGGAGGATTTTATATAGCAAGATACGAAGCAGGGATATCAGATAGCTTATCTACAGCACAAACAACAGCAAATGCAACCGCAAGAAATGTAAGTGGAGCACCAGTAAGTAAGCAAAATACAGTGCCATGGAATTATATAAATTATACAAATGCAAAGGCAAATGCAGAAAGTATGTATTCATCAGGTTCAGTACAAAGTGGATTGTTAACAGGAACAATGTGGGATACAGTAATGAAATGGTTACAGAATGCAGGATATAGTGTAACAAATAGTATTACTTGGGGAAATTATAATAATGCAGAAATAACAGGAATAACATCATACTCAACTAATTATGGAGCAAGTTGGACAGATGCAACAACAAAGCCAAGTGGAAGTAGTTATATATTAAAAACAGGAAATTCAAGTTATACAAATAGGAAAAACATCTATGATCTAGCAGGAAACATGTGGGAGTGGACAAATGAAATATACTCTAGTAATCGCGTCTATCGTGGTCGGCAGGTACGACACTGATGGTTCTAGCTATCCAGCAGCTTATCGTGGCGGCAACACTGCGATCAGCACTGGCAGCAACGTCGGTTTTAGGGTGGTGCTTTATATTTCGTAGCACTGAATCCTGATAGGTCGGAAAGACAACTCAAAAAAATAGAGATGAAACACAAAAATAACAAAAAATATAACCGCATGATTTATGTGGTTATATTTTTGTGTCTATCTTTAAATCTATAGCATATATTGTAGTAAGAATAAGAAATAATGATACATATAGTATCATAGAGAACAAAAGTTTCGTGAAACATATAATTTCTACGAAAAATAAATTATTAAAATAATTATATAATTTGTACAAAAAAATGTCAATAGATTATTTATTTTGTTTAATTGTATCAAAAATTGTAATAGAATATGATTGCTTAATTACTCCCTTGCTCTATTTTTAGGCTAAATACAGGCAAAAACAAGCCTTTACTGGATTTATTCACCGTCAATATTATAGTCAAATAGGCAAGGGTTATTTTATTTACAAGGGGTGGTATATATGCCTAGAAAGGGCGAAAACATTTACAAAAGGGAAGACGGAAGGTGGGAAGCCAGATATATAAAATATTACGCTGACGGCAAAGCAAAATATGGATATATATATGCAAAAAGCTATTCAGAAGTAAAAAAACTAAAGATGGAAGTTATAAACGGACATATTCAAAAACCAATGAAAACAATTGACACAACGGAATTATTTACAAAATGGTTAGAAAGAAAGAAAATTAATGTTAAGCAATCAACGTATTCAAAATATTACAATATAATTTATACCCATATCATTCCACATTTTAAGAATATTAAAATATCTGATTTAAATACTGATATGATAGACAATTTCATAATTGAAAAAAAAGAGAATGGAAGAAAAGACGGTCAAGGGGGATTGTCTAATGTAACCGTATGTAATATTCTATCTGTGGTGAAAGGTGTTCTTTATTTCGCCGAACGTGAAAAATATATTTCTTGTCCTACAGATAATATCTGTAAACCTAAAATAATTTCAAAGGAAATGCGTGTATTGACAATAAAGGAGCAAGAAACATTGGAACAACATTTAGAATCTGACTTAGACTGCAGTAAATTAGGTATTCTAATCTGTTTATATACTGGCGTCCGTTTGGGTGAAATATGTGCCTTAAAATGGAATGATATAGATTTAGATAACGGCATAATGAAGGTACGAAAGACATTACAAAGGATTACAAATATAGATAAATCAGAAGAAAGTAAAACAAAGATTATTATAGATACGCCAAAAAGCAAAAAATCTCTCCGTGATATTCCCTTGCCTAATTTTCTAATAGAAATACTAAAATCATTTAAAAATAGTTTCCCTTCAAATTCCTATGTGATATCTAAAGACTGTATTGAATATGTAGAGCCTAGAACTTATCAAAACCGATTCAAGGCTTATATAAAGGAATGTTCAATAAAAAACGTGAATTTCCATGCCTTGCGCCATACGTTTGCTACCAGATGTGTTGAACTGGGTGTTGATATAAAAAGTCTATCGGAAATTCTTGGTCATTCCAATGTAAGCATAACATTAAATAAATATGTACATTCTTCAAGTCAACAGAAAAAAAGCCAAATGAATAAGTTGGAACAACTTTATAACAGATAATAAAATTTTATTCGCCGTCAAAAATGTAGTCAAAAAAGTAAGACAATGCCTATTTTATAAGGTTTGTCTTACTTTTTTCGTAGAAATTATATGTTTCACGAAAGTTATAGATTATTTTAGATAGATTTATTTTTTACTATTTACAAGGAATTTATTCATAAATCCAATATATGTTATAGTAAAAAGTCAATTTAATAATATTAGTGAATAGAAGGTGAGGAAAAAATGAAGAAATTAAAAGTATTATTAATTACAACCCTAGCGGTAATGTCCACATTCAGTTTTGTAATGATTGTTTATGCTACATTAGCAAACCAAGATGGGCTATATGTTGATGTAACTACAAACAAAGACAATTATTCTGTAAATGAAGATATAGAAGTCACAATAAAACTAGAAAACAGAAATAATTATCCAGTAGAAAATATATCTATTGATGGGATAATACCCGAAGGTTTAAACTTAAAGAGTGGGCAGGATAATAAGCAAGTAGAATCATTAGAAGCTAATGAAAGTATTGAATTGTCTTTCACTGCAATAAAATATGAAGAAACAGAACGGCAAACAGAAATAGAGACAGAGGAAGGAACGGAGAAAGAGACAGAGGAACAAACAGAACCGCAGACAGAGAAAACAACAGAGAAACAAACAGAACGGCAAACGGAAAAAGTAACAGAGAAACAAACAGAACAGCAGACGGAGAAACAAACAGAACCACAAACGGAAAAAGTAACAGAAAAACAGACAGAACAGCAGACGGAAAAAATAACAGAAAAACAAACAGAACGGCAAACGGAAAAAGTAATTGTTGATAAAAGAATAAAAGTAAAATCTATAAAATTAAACAAAAAGAAAATTACTTTAACACGGAAACAATCTATAAAGCTAAAAGCCACTATAAAGCCCAAAAATGCTACAAATAAGAAAATAAAATGGACAAGTTCTAACAAGAAAGTTGTTAAAGTAAATTCAAAAGGCAAAATAACAGCTTTGAGAAAAGGAAGAGCCAAGATATACGCAAAAGCCAAAGACGGTAGTGGTAAAAAAGCAGTGTGTATAGTTACGGTCAAGAACGTAGTAAAAAAGAAAAAATAAAGAGGTGATTTAATTGAAAAAAAATAAATTAATTTTAGGCTTATTATTAACAATATTGGTAGCAAGTTTCATATTTGTTATTCGCAATATTCCATTTATTATAATTAATGGGGCACGTATTTATGTATTAATATTTTTAATATCAATACTGGCAATAATTTTCATGTCTGTATATAATACAGATAACAAGATAAAAAGAGTAATATCTTATGTACTTAGTTTTGCGATAATACTTTCGTCTGTTTTTTCAGTATTTGCAATAAATTTAAATGCTAATAGTGATAAAAAGAGTTTTATTGCAAATAAGATAATTACTGTATCAAAGCAAGAATATGATATTCAAGCGAATATATCATATGCAGATAGTAATGATAATCAAGAAACAGACATTAGTCAAAGCGAAAAAACAGAAGAAAGCGAAAATAAAGAAATAGAAATAAAAGATTTTAAAGCCGATATCTTTGATATTCTAGTTGGAGAAGAAATAGAGACCACTTTTACAGCTAAAGTCTATTCAGATTTTGAATTGTCAGACAAAGATATCCTAATTTATGATACCGAAGGCAATACAATAGGATATTTAAATGACACGGGTACAGGGAATAAATTATTCGGATATAGAATTTTTACATATACTACTATATTATCATCCGATAAAAGAGAAAACATAAATTATTATGCAAAGTATAATAATTCTAAAAGCAACAATTTCGAAATTTGTTATTATGAGAAAATTTCAGAGGATAATTTTATATTATTTCAAAATATGATGTCAGATGTTCAAGCACTTGAAAAAAATATGAGGAACAGTAACTCAAGTGATGATGATATAATGAATAGTGTGTATGATTATTTACAAGCAGTTGATTTTGTAACAGTTGCCTTAATTGATAAAGAAACGAAATCTATATCTATTAAAACATCATTTGGTATAAGCGGAGTATGGGAACTGAAAGGAAAAGATACCATAGGTTCAACAAATACTTTTTCACGGTCAAATTATGAAAGCCAAGAATTATCATTAAAAGAGATAAATTTGACTTTACAGGGGGAAAGTGTTTCTAAAATAAATGAAATCGTTATAATATGTCCATATGAAAACATAGACGAAAATTTTTGGATTGATAGTTACAACTTCGTTGCAGGAGTCATTGCAGAATACACAGGAGCAAATTTAACGACTGTCTATAATGAAAATGTATCTTTAGAGTTTTTAAAAACTTTAAATAATTATGACTTAATATTATTTTATTCTCATGGTATTTTAAGTAGTGCTCTTGATTTTACAGGACCATTACCATATAAAAATCCATATACTATGACAGGTGAATTTGCTGAATTTAAAGATATATTAGCGTCAGCCGATTTTCAAAATGAAAGAATAATTATAGATATTTCTGATGAGAGGTTAGGAATAGGCAGTAAATTTTATGATAAATATTATTCCGAGAATAGTTTAAAAGACTCTTTCTTTCATTTTGGTTCTTGCCATAGTATGAAAAACTATACAATTGCTGATTCACTTATTGATAAAGGGGCGAGTTGGGTAGAAGGTTATAGCGGTTCGGTTCATTTTTCTAATGATTATGCACATTTGCAATATATAATGGCATATCTTTCAGAAGGGTTTACAATTCAAGAGAGTATACAAGAAGCACTCAAATTGGATGAAGTTCAAAAACATCATCAAGATGATTGTGAATTAAGGTATAGAGGAGATATAAATTATATAATAATTGAAAAAAATCACAAAATGGTAGAATTTGCAGGTGGTAACGGAACAGAAGAAAATCCATATCAAGTGGCTACCGCAGAACAGTTAAACGCTGTCAGATATGATTTATCAGCACATTATATACAAATAAATGATATAGATTTATCTGGCTATAGTAGTTGGGAGCCTATAGGAAATGCAAATGATGTATTTTCGGGTTCATATAATGGACAAAACTATGAGATAAATAATATGTCCATTATTGTAGAAAATAATGCTGACAACATGATTTATAATGACAGACTAAGTTTGGGGCTATTCGGCGAATTAGATAGACATTGCAGAATAGAAAATATTAAATTGAAAAATGTTTTGATTGACGTTCATATTGAAGGCAGTGAAAACATGGGTATCTATGTAGGTGGTATAGCTGGATATAGTGAGCATAGTGGCACTAGTTTTACGACAAAGGTTGAACATTGCTCGGTTGATGGCTCAATTAATATAAAAGTTTCAGATATTAGTGATGGTTGCGTGTATACTGGCGGAATTGTAGTCAGTGGTAATGTTGAAAACTGTATTAATAAAGTGGATATATCAATAGAGTCATCCACAAGTGTATATGCAGGTGGTATAAATGTGTTTGGAAATGTGACTAAGTCAATAAATCATGGGGATATAAACGTAATAACGACAAATGCGGGGATAAATGCAGGGGGCATAAATGGTTGTTTTTACAGTGGTTATATTATAGAGCATTGTGTAAATTATGGGAATATAAACGGAAAAATAATGGAAAATAGGTGGAATGGAAGCTTTCTTTGTGAGGTTGGAGGAATTAAGAGCAGTAATGGCACAATTTCAAATTGTATAAACTACGGCAATGTAACTGGAATTTACCACAATGCTATAATAGTATATTATACTGGTAGTTGTGCAGGAGGTATAGTTGGCAAAACAGCTAGTGTTAAAAACTGTTATAATTTAGGCTATAATATATTATCTGGCGAAGAAAGCCAATCGGGAGTTTTAACTTATAAAAATGCAGGGAGAATTTCTGGATATAATGGTGGTATTATTGATTCATACTCCATCGATAATGCGTTAGTAAATGATAAAATACCAACAGAAAATATTGGAGAAAACAAAATTAACGGTGTATCAATGACAGAAACAGAAATACAGCAGGCTATCCAATATATTCTTGATGAACTTAGTCCCCTTATGTAATTTTTAATATTCATAATTAAATTTGTAATATAAAAATCAATGAATAAAAGCTATGCATAAATTAGGATAACAAGTCCTAATTATGCATAGCTTTTATATATTTCCCCCCTTAAATTAATTAAAAAATAAATATTACCTGTTCCAATACCCATTAAAAAAGTGTTCTAACTAATCAAGACACTGCATAAAAATTAATAAAAATAACCGTCTCCCCCCAAAACCCCCAGCCACGCCAATTTAACTACTCTCTAACCATATTGTTTGTGTGTGGTCTCGGCTTATACAACCCGAGACCACACACAAACAACATGGTTAGAATCGTAGTTTATATATAAATATATAAATAAATTGGCGTGGCTGGGGGTTTTGGGGTAGGTAGTGTGTAGTGTGAGTGTGAGTTGAGGTGTAGTGTGTGTGAGGTTAGTTGAGAGAGATTATGAGATTATGAAGGAGGTGAGCAGGTGGCGAGCTTGCTTGGGCAGACATATAAGGCTTTTAGCGGGCTTTTCTGGACAGCGAGCAACAGACAGGCGACTGAAGCTATTGTTAGAAGCAGGCTACTTGGAAAGAAAGCGAGTTATTTACGGGATACCAGGAATGTACTTTTTGACTTATGCAGGCAAAAAGTTAATGGGCTATTCTGTAAAGCAGGAGAAAATCAAGCTTGAACAGATAATACATGATATCCATGTATTAGATACAGTAATATATTTTGTACACAAGCATAATATAGCATTGAAGGACATCCAGTCAGAAAAAGAGTTGCACCAGAATGACGGTTTTTCCAACAGAAAACACAGACCAGATTTTATATATACAAAAGAGAGCAAGAAGTATTGTGTAGAAATCGAACTGACATTAAAAGCAAAAGCAAGGTTTGAAAAAAATATCAAGGACAATTTTATGAATTACGATTATCAAACATGGATTATTCCCAATTCTAAAGTCAAAATCAGACAGGTACTTGAAGATCAGTCAGTCAAATTTCCCTTAGAAATAATAGAATTACAGGAGGTTACGGAGTATGTTAAATCAATTTAATTTAATGAGTTTTTCCAATCGGAATCAATCAATATAAGTATACTATACTTGGTATCTGCATTAGTATTGCACTGTTAGTCATCATTATTAAAAATAGAGAACAAGTTAAATTGAACAAACTATTTAATTTTAGGAAGGAGGTTAAAAACATAACAAACAGGAAAGTAAAGCCTTATATACCAGATGATATGTATAATTCTACTTTGATAGGTACAACAAGCGGAAGGAAAAAAGTATTTACAGAAGATGACATGAAACATGCCTTTATTTGCGGTACTACAGGTTCAGGAAAAACAGTAGCCATATCTAACTATATAAAGTCAGCCATAGACAAAGATTATCCACTTTTAATAGTTGATGGCAAGGGCGATATCGGTAAGGATTCCATACTTGACATTGTACAAAAGATGAATGAGGAACACGGGAACAGAAAGAAAGTGTATGTTATTGATTTAAACAATCCAGAGCATTCAGCAAAATACAACCCTTTCAAAAATGCAAGCCCGACAACGGCGAAAGACATGTTAATTAATTTGACCGAATGGAGCGAGGAACATTACAAGCTAAATACCGAAAGATATCTGCAAAGGCTTGTGAAGATGTTAAACGCCTTAAATACACCGTTATCGTTTGAAAGGGTACTAAAGTATATCCCATCGAAGAAATTCACCGAATTAAGCGGATTACTGCTAAAAACAGAAATGATTACCAAAGAAGAACATATATCAAATATTGAACTGGTAGAAACAGCAGGAACAATTGCAGAAAATGCCAGTGCCAGATTTTCAACTATTTTTGAAAGTGAAGTCGGTGAAGTTTTTGACGATAACGGTATTGACATATATACCGCATTAGAAGAAAAGGCAATTATCATATTTATATTAAATCCTTTAATATATCCAGAGATAAGTCCACTTATGGGAAGGTTGGTACTAACAGACTCAAAAAAGGCAGTAAGTAAGTTGTTTACAAAAAATAACGGTAGAACATTCTTCATATTTGATGAAATCAACGTATATGCATGCCCCACCTTCTTGGATTTAATCAATAAGTCAAGGTCAGCGAATGTCACCTGTATTCTTGCCACACAGAGTTTATCTGACTTAGATTATGCGGTAGGTGCAGCCTTTAAGGAACAGGTTATTGAAAATTGTAATAATTACATTGTACTAAGACAGAACAGTTCCGTAAATGCGGAGCACTGGGCTAAAATACTTGGAACAAAAAGCACGTTAGATGTAACCTATCAGTTACAGCAAAAAGGATTAAATACATCTGAAACAGGGTTCGGCTCTGCAAGGCGAGTAAGAGAGTTTTTCTATCACCCAGACGATATAAAAGCATTAAAGACTGGAAAAGGAATCTTCTTGTCAAAAGATACAGGGTATCATACTAAGCTTAACATATACAAAGCATTTTAGTAAAAGAAATACCCTTTAAAGTTCCAAGTAGTGGAAGCTGACCGCCACCATTGACAGCCGTATAAAACAATGCTTTGGCGTCAGTACCGACGGTGAGAAACTCAAAAACAAATATATCATTCATTACCGTCTTGGAACGGTATTGTAGCATTGTTTTATACGGCAGTAAATGGCAAGCCAAAATAAAAAAACAAAAAGCCCGTTTTTTTATTTTGGTGGCTGGGTTTATTTCCCTCTGGTTCAAAATCTAAAAACAAATGGTGCAGACGGTACTGTATCTATATATCTTCCTGCCTTTGGAGAGGGGCAGTTTTTGAAAAAAGAGTAGAAAGCTTTATAATTTGAGAGATTAATTAAGAAATGGAGATATTACATGAAATTTATAAAAAGTAACTGGGTATATGTATTATGGTTTATCGTGTATTTTTTAGTTGCACTGGTTTTACTGGGAGTAAATGTAGAAAATCTAATATTTATTCTGGCATTCTATGCCATTTCAATTACAATTGCCCTATCCCCTATAGGTGAATGGCTGCTAAGAAATTTTGAAGGAGCCAGAAGACTGGAAACCAGAGAGGAAAGGGAATATTTAGAGCCACTTTTTGAGGAAGTATGCCAAAATGCAAAAGCAGAGAATCCTAAATTAAGTGACAATATAGGGTTATTTATTATAGACGCCATGTTTGTAAATGCATTTGCCATGGGGCGGAACACTATAGCAGTAACAACAGGAGCAATAGAGTCCTTTACCGAGGATGAATTAAAGGGTGTTCTAGCCCATGAATTAGGTCATATTACATATGGTCATACAAAAGCCTTGTTACTCTCTGTAATTGGCAATATGCTCTTTTCAGTGCTTATATTAATCCTACGGCTTATCATTTTTGCGGTTGACCTTTTAAATGCTATATTTGCCCAGACGTCAATCGGGTACATTATAATGAAGATTATGACTATAATCGTGAATATGGTATTCAATGCATCTATCTTCCTGTTTATGTATTTGGGGCAGATTCTTTTATCACTTAACAGTAGATTCAATGAGTTTGAAGCAGACGAGTTCGCATATAAGATTAATTTTGGTGATGAACTTATATCAGCCCTGTATTTACTTAAAAAAATCAGTGGTTCGCAAAAAATGACATTAAAAGAGAAAATGACGGCAAGCCATCCTCATATAGCTGTGCGTATTGGAAGGCTCGAACGTATGCAGGAAGAAAACGAGAATCAGTAATAAGCTAAATAAAAGGAGATGTTAAGGCTTGTCTTTAACATCTCTTTTTATTTAGCTTATATATCTATTTGGAAATATTGTTATTTTCCTTTTAGTGAAAACAGGTGTAAAAAATAGAGAGAAATTAATAAACGAAGAAAATGAGAGATGATAATTTCTAGTGATTTTATATAATTTTATTTGATTTTATATGAATTTATTTGACTTAAATTTTTATTTTTAAACTTGTACATGGTACTAAACTATTATAAACCGAATATATTGAAGTAAAATATTCTATAAATATATCAAAAAAAATCGTGAAGTTTATAGTTTCACGATTCCCAAATATGATATATTTCCCTCTTATATTACATGAAATAAGTGTATATGTCAATACAACTTTCTGAAATTAACACAATTTATATATGCTTACTGTATTTAATCAGTTAAATTCCTGCTTTTCATGTAATAAAAGTGGTCAAAGGTGTGGTCAAAATTGCGAAAAGGTGAAAATATTAGAAAAAGAAATGACGGTCGCTGGGAAGGGCGTTATTATACAATAGATACGTTTGGAAATGCAAAACTTAAATCTGTATATGCGAAAAGCTATAGGGAAGTTAAGGAGAAATTAAAAGCCGTAACATGCATAAAACAATATGATACTGCTATAACCTCTCTAACGGTTGAACAGGCTATTATATTATGGCTTGATACCATTAAGCCAACTGTCAAGAAGTCAACTTATTCAAAGTACTATGATTTGTGCCATAAGCATATCATAAATTCCATTGGCAGATATAAGCTAAGTCATATTACTCAGTCCTTAATTGACAACTTTATAAGCGATAAGTTAAAACATGGTCGCATTGATGGCAAGGGCGGTTTATCACCTAAAACCGTTAAGAATATAACCCATATATTAAAGCAATGCTTAGGTAAATATGGGCTTGTCTTTGAATACAAGGTTGCAAATATGAATTATGATGAAATGCCATGCTTATCAGAATTTGAGCAAAAAACTTTTGAAAGTTTTTTATTGCTTGATACCGACTATGAAAAACTGGGGCTTCTATTTGCGTTAAAGTGCGGCTTGCGACTGGGTGAGTTATGTGCATTAAGATTTAAGGATATTGATATAGACAGCATGACACTTTCTGTTAATAAGACTTTACAAAGAATTAAAAATACTGATTATTTGGCAGAAACAAAAACAAAGATTATTATAGATACGCCTAAAAGTCAAAAGTCAATCAGGGTCATTCCCCTGCCTTCTAACCTCTGTAAGATAATCAGAAGATTGTATATAGAAAATGCTTATATCTTAACGGGTAACTCTTCATTTGTAGAACCTCGTACCATGCAATATAAATTCAAGGGATATCTTGCACAATGTAATATTTCTGATTATAATTTCCATGCATTGAGACATAGTTTTGCTACAAAATGCGTACAACTGGGATTTGATTTAAAGAGCCTGTCAGAAATATTAGGGCATTCAAGTGTGAAATTTACAATAGATAGATATGTACATTCAGATATTGAACAAAAAAGAATTCAAATGGAAAAGTTATCAAATTAAAAGGGGTCAGAAAAATGGTCAGTGAACGTTTAAATCCGCTTAGCTGTTGTGTTTATAACTGCAATACCGTAAAACTATAAACTTAACGAAAAGAAATCTTTTCTTTTCACATTTCCTATAGTTATCATTATTTCTGGATTTTGATATATTTATACATAGGTTTGATATTAATATTTATATATTATTAAAAATATAAACAATAGTCGGCAGTTATTGGTATAAATATGAATCATTCCTATAAGAGAAAGCAAAAGGCGGTCAGGCTTATGGAACATTTCCTGTCTGCTTTTTTGCATGTTAAAGTTGTGAATGAGATATTTAAAAATTTCATAAATTAATTGTTGAAATTTCCGAAAGAATATGCTATAATAATTTCATAAATTAATAAATGAAAGGGAGAATATCAAAATGCCTAGAGAAACTCAAAAGGAAAAAATTGAACGTTTGGAAAAAGTAATTGACGATTATAAAAAACAACTTGATACAGCATTAAGAAAACTGTATCACTGCCAAGAGGAAATCAAAGTTAAAAAAAGTGATTTAGAAGATGTTGAAATGAGAGAAAGAGCAAAAGATGAAATAATCCGAGAATTATACGCAGAGATTCATAAATTAAAAAATGAAAACGAAAAATTGAGAACTAAAAATGTACGTGGGGCAGGTAGGCTACCTAAATTTACCGAATGGGAAGTACATGAAATTCTGGAATTACGAGAAAAAGGAAGAACCATAACCAGTTTGGCACAAGAATTTAAATGTTCTGTTGGTCTTATTCATAAATTAATTAATGAAGATAAAGAAGGTATTTTATAGTTTTTCAGAAATAATAAAAAATGTATCTATTTGGAAATAATCTCATTTCCATTAATGAAAACACGTGTAAAAAATAGGAAAAAATTAATAAACGAAGAAAACGGAAGTTAATAATTTCTAATGATTTTATATGAATTTATTTGATTTTAAAAAAATTAATTTAGTTTTATTTTATTTATTAAATATAAAAAAATTCACGAATTAATTAATGAATATATTAAAGAAATTTGTTGACAGCATAACCGCATAATTCCATAACCCTCTTAATGAAAATAAAATGTATAAAAAGGTATTTCGTGACTATTGAATAATAGTCACGAAATACCTTTTTATACGTATACTGGGCGTTAAGGGTTATGGAATAGCATAGTTATAGGTTGAAGGTTTTAAACAATTATTTTAGCATACAATAATTTTCCATGCATAGGATGGCTGATAACCGTGATAAGTGATTATCCGTTAAAACAACAACTTAAAGCATTTACACTACCTAGTTCTTGCCCTCGATAATTTTGTTTTGCTATAAAGATTGTCTTTTATTTTTCCTATTGGTGTAAATTCTTCAAAATCATCTATTAAATCATTTGCACACATATGAACGTATTTATCTACGATTACAGAACTCTTTTGTCCTAATGCTTTTTGTAGTTTTTTAGGAGACCCCCCTGATACAATCCATGTAGTGGCAAATGTATGTCTTATTAAATGCAAGCTTGTTTTTTTCACACCTCTATTTTTATGATATTTATACATGGATGTTCTAAGCCCATCCGCTGTAAACTGACTTCCAAATTGATTACAAAATAAATAATCATCTTCTTGTGCTCCTTGGCATAAGCGTTCATCTAAATATTCTTTTAAAATAGGAAAGTAAGAACTACTAATTGGAATTTCATAGCTGTCATTGTTTTTTGTTTTTTCAAGAAAAATAACTCTCCTGCTTAGATAAACATTTTTAATTTTAATTTCACGCATTGTCTTTGTACGATTTCCAGTAGAAAATAAATGAACCAGCATAACCCAGTTTCGATATTCTGTAAAATCTGCTTTTGTATCTGGTCTTTTTAATAGTTTTATTTGTTCCTCCTCGGTGTAAATTTCTTTTTCTTCTAATCGTTCTTTGACTTGACTAATTTGAAAACCCTCTGTATAGCCATTTTCCATAAAATAATATAGAACTGCTCTTATAGAACGTAACCTGTTATTAACTGTAGCATCACTGATTTGTGGGTTCTTTTTTCTTATATACAATATGTACTCAATGGGTATTTCTCTTTGCATTTCAGAAGTATATTGTATGGTGACACCTTCTTTTTCAGCCTTTTCTGATAGAAAGGCAAGGAAGAAATTCCATCCTCTTTGGTAAGTCTTAATTGTATCTTCTGCTAGGTTTTTCACTTCACATTCTTTTATAAAAGTTTCAAACCCTTTCTGTAGTTTTACATTTTCCTTTAATACATTTGTTTTTCTGGTTAATTTTTTTGCCATATCGTATCACTCCTTATCAGCTTTTCAGCTTGTTAATTTATATTCGCTGACAAGAAAAATTAGACACGGGGATTCGTAAAAAAACAGCTTGTTTTTTTGAAAAAATCCCTGTGTCTGAAAGCATAAAATACTGAAAACATAAAATGGACAAGCCCTTATTTTATAAAGGATTTGTCCAAATACAATCTTATCTGGTGGCTTCACCTGGAATCGAACCAGGGACACAGGGATTTTCAGTCCTCTGCTCTACCAACTGAGCTAACCAGGCACAAATTTGTGAGGACAGGATTCGAACATTCGAACTTCGGGTTTTAAAACCCTGCCACTCTTATTAAGTTTTACCAACGTGA
>Ga0153948_1000953_pt1 | contig 15419 bp, 11 predicted proteins | sample TSNJ032MetaG_FD_104696 | JGI IMG/M metagenome (GOLD analysis project Ga0153948, IMG submission 104696) | Attine ant fungus gardens microbial communities from New Jersey, USA - TSNJ032 MetaG | ecosystem: Host-associated > Fungi > Mycelium > Unclassified | place: USA: New Jersey, Wharton State...
ACGCGAGGGCGCCAATCTGCTGATGGTCGACTGCTTCGCCCACGCTACCGGACTCCTCCTGTTGCTTCACACGGGGCGCATCCGCATGTTCGGCGCCTCGGCGCCAAGACTGATGGAGGCGTTCGTCAACGACAGGATCGCTCAACTCGTCGGCAAGGGCAGCGCTGGATCGTAGCGGCCGAACTGAAGGTGCGGCGATCGCGCTTCCGGAAACCGCGACGCTCGGGTCAGTCCGACCGCCCAAATCGTCGCGAGGATCCAGCCCATCAGAGTGATCTGCAGAACGCGGCAGTTGACCTCGGCGACAGGTCGCCGAATGGATAAAAAGGTCAGCCAGGCAGAATAAAAGCAAAAAGCAGACGTATTCTTTCCTCTCCTTCATGGACTTTCTTCGACTCTATTGCACAAGCTTAACCTCTGGTTTCGTTGATTGGAAATGCTGACATGCTCCGTTCTCGCTGGCACCTGAGACACGCCATCATCGTCGCATTCGTCACTTGCGCGCCTATTCTGCTGGGCTTGCCCCTGGCAATCTGGGCCGCGCACAATGCCCTCGACGCCTTATCTCGAGAGCACAATCGCGAGGTTATTGAACGCGTCGATGCCATCTTCGAGGACGCAGATCAAGCGATGGCGTCAGCCGTTGGCCTGCTCGGCGATGAATGCCAGCAGATTATCGATGAGTTGCGGCGGCGGGCGGCGGAAACCACCTTCGTGCGCTCAATGCAGCTGCTCGATGATAGAAACGTCTATTGCTGGACAGTCGCGGGTCCGGTCGCCAATACGCCTTCGGCGCGATCTTTTGTCGACGGCCGACTCGGCCTGTTTGTCAGCAATATAGTCAGCCCGGGAAAAGCTGTGCTGGGAGTTCGTCTCGCCTCAGGCCAGCGTTCGATAGTTTCCTACATCGACGAGCTTCACGTTTCGCGCCTTCTGGAGCTAGGCGAGTTTTCCGAGCATTCCGTCTTGTCGATCGGGTCGAAATGGATCGATGCGAGAGGGGAGTTGCACGAAAGCGAGTTCTCGCCCCCGCCGGCCGGATTTGTAGCAACGAGCTCCGAAAAATATCCCTATTCGATCAAGACCGGTTTCGCTGCCGATGCAGCCTGGACCTATTTATGGAGCCGCTTCTGGCCGTTTCTGACCTTGATCGCCTGCCTTGGAGCCGCAGCAGGCTACGGTACTCACAGACTGCTCATGCAGGCGAGGTGCCTTCGCGCAGAGCTGGCACGGGGCCTGAAAAACGGGGAACTGCTGCCCTTTTACCAGCCGCTCGCCAGCGGAGATGCAACGAAGTGGATAGGGGTTGAGATCCTGGTTCGCTGGCAGCATCCACTTGAAGGCCTGATATCACCTCACGTCTTCATCCCCTTCATGGAACGCACCGACCTGATCGTGCCAATGACCGCGCATCTCATGGAACGCGTTGCCGATGAGTTGAGCCCGGTGGTCGACCGGTTGCCGAAGCCGTTCCATGTCGGGGTCAATATCTCGATGGCCCATCTGGCCGCTCCCCAGTTCGTCGACGATTGCCGCCGCTTCCTGGCGCGATTTCCCCCATCAAGCATTGTGCTTTTCCTGGAGCTTACAGAACGCGAGGAGATCGTTGCGACGGAGGACGTCCTTGAGCGGTTGCAACAGCTTCGCGCAATCGGCGTGCGCCTCGCCATCGATGACTTCGGCGTCGGCTACTCGAGCCTGAAAAGCCTGATGGAGTTCGAGACGGACATGTTGAAGATCGATCAGACATTCGTCACCGGCGTGCCCGCAAACAGCCGTGCGCGGCAAATTCTCGACAGCATTGTCGATATCGCAAAAAAGCTCAAGATGGACACCGTCGCCGAGGGGATCGAAAATCAGTCAGAGTTCGACTACCTGAAAACCAGGGGCGTCAATGTTCTGCAGGGCTATTTCTTCGCCCGACCGATGCAGGTCAAGGATCTGCTCGCCGTTCTGGCGAGCCCGCCGCCAACAGGCGGAACCCCGTGCAAGCGCGGCGAAGCGAGCGCCTCCTGACGCTGCGCAGCAATGGATTTATCAGGCAGGGCTGGCGCAGACTGGATCATCCGCTGGCATGAGGCCCGCAAACAGCGGCAGTTCCTGCTCTGGCGAAAGGGCCGATGTGGCAAGACGGAAACTGTTCTTGCCATCACGCTTGACGGCATACATGAGGCGGTCAACCCTGCGCATCACGTCGTCCAATGTTGGGGCGTCATCCGGCAGGATGATCAGAGCACCCATGCTGCAGGTGACGTCATAGCCAGTGGTGGCCAGCGCTGCCGTGAAGCGTTCATGCAGCGTTTCCGCCAGCTTGCGGCCGGCTTTGCTGGATACAAGCGGCATCAGTACGGCGAATTCATCTCCGCCCACGCGCCCGAAACAATCTTCGCTCCGAAGCATTGCCCGTCCCTCGGCTCCAAAGCCTTCCAGGACCCGGTCGCCGGCCTCATGTCCATAGCGATCATTGATGCTCTTGAAGCCATCGAGGTCGAGATAGGCTAGCAGCAAGGCGCGTTCCTGAATGGCAGCGGCTGTCATCATGACGCTCGCCTGCTGCCTGAATACCGAGCGGATCAATGCCCCGGTCATTCCGTCGCGTCGAGTGAAAGCCGATTTGCGCTCGAAGCGATATTGAACAAAACAGAACACACTGACGAGAGCGGCAAATGCAGTGATATACAAAACCAGTTCATTGGCCACCATGCCAAGCGACGGCACGTCGGACAAAATGATAAAGTTCGTTCCGACCGTTAGAGCCGCCATCATGACAGCCAGGAACAACGCGAGACGGGGCGTCAGGCGACAGCTGGCAAAGCAGATGGGGAGTACGTAGAGCGGACCAAAATGAATATTCGCCTGCGTAAGGTAGTCAGCGATCGCGATCACGCTCACACTGATGATTAGAATTCGCCAGACTTCAGCGTGCGACAAGCCTTCAAGCCACCGCTCCAAAAACTGAAAGAGCGGTAGAGAAATCCTGCTCCACGCTTTTCGTCGAGTGCCTTCCAACACCTATAGCCTCCTCCTCAATTTTGTCTTGCCTCACAAATCCTATAAGATCGGGCTTGCAATATCCTTCATAAAAAGCCTCGGTTCTTCATAAAAAGCCTAGTCTGGTGATCGGTTACACGGCGACCCGGCACAAAGATGATACTCTATTCCAGGGGGCCAGTAACCTGCTGGATCTCCCATCCATGCTCTCAGCAATCCATGAATGGTCCGGATCAGAATCTGACCCTGAGACCGGCAGTTCCAGAGAAAGCGTAGCTATTGCCGCAACTCCCGAGGCTGGTGTTGGTGGTGACCTCACCATAGAGCAAGAACTTGTCGTCCTTCCAGTTGAACGAGCCGCCAAGTCCGAGGCCGCCCCACAGGCGATCATTGCGGCTGGCGAAACCGGTGCCGGCGACGTCGACACGGGTGCCGTTGCCGAATTCCCTGTGGAGATTGGCGATGCCGTAGACGTGCGACCTTGATTTCGTGCCATCTTGCGACCGCCATGCCTGCTCGTAGTCGAGAGCAAGACCAAGGCGACCGCGCAGGCTGTCGGCATGGTCGAGCGACACACGTGCATCAAATGGGTCGGTAAAGCTGTCGAAGGAGATCTTCGAGTGGATGAGCTGCGCCTGCGGGGTGAGCGTCCAGTTCGGGTTCAGGGCGATGCGCTGGCCGGTCTCGACGGAAAGCGCATAGCCGAAGCCGTCGTTGCCGGAGACGAGCCTGCGTCCGGCCAGCCGTGAATTGAGCCCGCTGTCATACCAGGTCGTCTGCGCCTGGCCGTCAACGTAGAAGCCGTTGGCGCCATACCAGGTCAGCGTGCCGCCGAAGCCGTAGCCGTCGGTGTTGATGCGGCCATCGCCGAACAGCGAGCGCACATTGGCCGAGGCGCTGCCATAATGCAGCGTGAGCCCGCCGATCAGTCTGCCCGTGGCGCTTTCGTAAAGCTGGCCGTCCAGACCGGCCTGAAGCTTGAAGGTATCGACATCGTAGCTGGTCGAACTGGTCGAGAAGGCCGGCGTCATCCGGGATTGAACGCCTTCGACACGGCCCCAGAAGCCAGTGCCCGAGGTCTGGCCTGCGCGGTTCGATGCGAAGCCCGCTGCTGCCCTATCGACGCCGGAGCCGTTCCAGTATCGGTTGCCGACCCGCTGTTGCAGCGTCGGCAGGCCGTTCAGGGCCTGCAGCACCTGTGGATAGGCTTCGTAGAGTGGCACGCCCGGTTGATAGAGTTCCGGCTGTGCCGGCTTGACAGGCTCGCCCGGGTCAACGGGCTTGGTTGGAATGAGCTGAGAGCGCAGATACCAGTTGCCGTCGGTCGGATCGGCAATGCCGTTCTTCTCCAGTGTATAAGCATAGGCGCCGGCGACAACCGCCGGCCTGCTGTCCTTGGTCACGTAGTCGCCGAGCAGGCTGAACCGACCGTTCGACGCGCCATCGACCTGAATGAGCCGGATGCCGTTGACCGTGTAGGCGCCGATGCCTCCGGCATTGCGCACGACCGCCGTCGTCTGGCCGGAGGTGTCGCCCATCACATGCAGCCGGTCGGATGGCGAATTGTCGTCGCCAAGCGCCGTGTTGAACACGATCGTTCCACCGTTGCCGATGTAGTTGCCGGAGACTACCAGGGTCTTGAAATCGCCGGACGTTGGCGCCGCAAACGCAAGCGTGCTGCCGTTCAGCGTCAGATCATCGACCCTCGATACGGTCAATGGCAGTGCGGCCGCGGGGGCAATCTCGTCTGCCGCGGCCGTGGTGATGGTCCATTGCGCGCCGCCGTTCAGCGTCACGTTCAAGGTCGAGGCATCGTCCGGACGAGCCGCACCTACAAAATGTCCGCCGGTCGCAACGACGGTCAGGCGCGCCGGATTGGCATCATCGGGCGTGGCGGGATCGCTCCCCGGCACGAGACGGCGGCGGATATCGAACAGCGTGCCGTTGAGACCAAGTATATCAGTCTGCTCGAGTTGCAGCATATTGTCCGCGCCGCGCACCAGCACGCCGGGACCGTCGGCGGCCGTGATCGACGAATTGGCGATCGTCAATTCGTGGGTATCGGTCGTAGCCCCCAGAAGATAGAGCCCGGCGGCATTGGCGCCCGTCGTTGCGATCGTCGTTCCGCTAATCGACGCGGCGCCGCCAAATCCGACCACGACACCGTGGGCACCGGCGCCTTCGGTGAGGATGCTGTCATTGTCCAGAACGACGTTGGAGCCATAGCCCGCGCTGTTGTCGACACGCACGCCGAAAGCATTGTCACCGCTGGTAAGGATGCCGGCATTGCTGATGGACATCGATCCGCCCGGCGCATAGGCGCCGGCGGCATTGAGATTGCGGGTGGTGATCGAACCGCCATTCATCGTTATGCCGGCAAGCTGGCCGGTATAGATTCCGTAGGCTGAGACACCACCTGTCTCGATAGTAACATTGGCAGCATCGACCCGGCTTTGCTCGAAGGCGGCTATTCCGACGCCCACGTTGCCGGCCGTGACAATGTGCGTTCCGGTAATGGCCACCCTGGCGCCAAGCAAGGCACCTGAATCTACGCCCTGTGTCTGGAGGCCATAGGCATTTGCACCATAGGTGCGGATCTCGCCGCCGGTCAAGGCGATACTCAATGCGTCAGGGCCCGCCGATGCATCACGCCAGATGGCGAGGACACCACGTGCGCCGTCGCCATGGGTGGTGATAGTGCTGTCGGTGATCGTCGACCCCGTCAGCTTCGTTGCAAACCAGATGCCGTGCTGATTGTTGGTTTCGTTTTCGACGGAACTGTTGGACAGCCTCAGAATGGCATTGTCGTTCACATCGATACCGTAGCCGCCCTGGCCGGCTGCATTTGTCCTGGCCAGCAGCGTCGACCCGGAAATATCGGCGGTCGCGGGATTGTTCGTAGCACCAAGCAACCGCATCGTCGACATGCCCACAGCCGTTGCCTGACTGTTGGTCAGCGTCAGCGAAGCGTGACCGGAGACGCTGATCGCCATGCTATTTCCACTGAGGACATCGACATCGGTGAGCGAGGCCGTGCTGTTGGAGATATTCACGCCGAACGACGAGCCACTTTGGGTTTTGATACTCCCGCCGGTCTTGGACAGGACGGCTCCGTGCTCGACCGAGAGGCCGTAGCCGCCTGCGGCCGTCGTCAGGATCGACACATCGTTCAGGGTGACAGAAGTGGTTGCTCCCGTGGCCAGGATGCCAAAAGCGGATGAGCCATGGGTGGCGATATCGAGCCCGCTTGCCGTGATGAAGGAGTTCGAGGCCAGAATCCCGTAGGCTTGCGTACCGGATGTTTCGATCGTCGAGGTATTGCTGGTCCCGGGCGCTCCGACCGTCACAGTGCCTCGATCAGCATAAATGCCTCTGGAATTAACGCCACTCGTCGAAAGGCTCATCGATCCCTGGCTGAGATCGACAACACCGCCAGGCTGCACCCAGAGCGCATCCGTACTCGGGCTATTGGTTGTTACAGCCACTGGTGTACCGCCGTTGTCGAAAGGCGAGCCGGGACCGACAACAATCTGCTGGGCGTATGCTGCCACGGTGGGCGCCACGAGCGCCGTCGAGGCGAGTGTGATCGTGGAGACAAAACGCAAGCGTTTCGGCAGGTTCTCTGTGCGGTGACCAGAGACAAGTCGTCCTGGCTGATCCAGTTTGCGGGTACCTGAAGACATCCGCTGAAAGCTCGGCAACGTCCGAGCGCGCTCCAAGAATCCCATCGCCCCCTCCTGCCCCCTGGCAACGACGCCGCTGTGCGTCTACGGGTTTTCTATTTGTTCATTCGAGTCAATATGACGAAAGTATCAATATGACAGATTTGACCGGTAAATCGATGCCGCTGTTACATTTTCGTTAGATTATTGTGCGTTTCTGCGTCGCACGTGACACAGGCGGCAGGCAGGAAGCGTGGAAAGCAAAGGCAATGCAGTCAAACAGGGAGAACGAGCCGACAAGACCGACCATCGGGTACGCACGGGCGCAATCCGGCGCGAACGGACCCGACTGAAACTGCTGACGACGGCACTTGTCGTGTTTGCAGAGAAGGGGCTCGATGCGCCGTCAATCGATGATTTCGTGGCCGCTGCCGGCGTATCACGCGGCACTTTCTACAATCATTTCCAAACCACCAAGGAACTCTTCGCTGCCGTCACGGCCCAGATGTCCGATGAGGCGATCGCCGCCATCGATGCTATTGTCCTCACCGTCGACGATCCGCTCGAGCGCATCGCCCATGGCTGTCTCATGTTTATGCATATGGCCATCGAGCAGCCAGCCTGGGGGCAGTTCTTCGTCCGTGTTGGTCTGAGTGTTGATGCCGCCGATCTCAAGGTCGTACTCACCGCATAAGTACGCGAGAGGACTGAGCCATGGCATCGCCTGAAACCGCCGATAACGCCCTTCAGCATCTGGCAGAGGTGGGCCAGGAGGTAGAGCCGGCAGCATCCCCTCCCCTGCCGACCCATCTCGAGCGCCTCGCGGACCGCGCCCGAGGTTATGTCGAGGCCGCGAGCTCCGCCAACACCCGTCGCGCCTATGCCTCGGACTGGAAACATTTCACCGGCTGGTGCCGGCGCCAGGGTCTCGACGTCCTGCCGCCCTCCCCCCAGACCGTTGGCCTCTACATCACCGCCTGCGCTTCCGGCGCGGCGACGGCCGATCGCAAGCCGAATTCCGTGACGACGATCGAGCGGCGGTTGTCGGCGCTGACCTGGAATTATGCGCAGCGCGGAACCCCGCTCGACCGCAAGGATCGGCATATCGCGACCGTACTCGCCGGCATCCGCAACACCCACGCCTCCCCGCCCCGGCAGAAGGAGGCGGTGCTGCCGGAGGATCTGATCGCCATGCTGGAAACACTCGACCGCGGCACGCTCAGGGGTCTGCGCGACCGGGCCATGCTGCTGCTCGGCTTTGCCGGCGGCCTGCGGCGTTCGGAAGTTGTCGGCCTGGATCTCGATCGCGACCAAACGGAGGACGGCCGCGGCTGGATCGAGATCCTCGACAAAGGCATGATCGTCAACCTACGCGGCAAGACCGGCTGGCGCGAGATCGAGATCGGTCGGGGTTCTTCGGATGCGACCTGTCCGATCGTCGCGCTGCAGATCTGGCTCAAGCTGGCCAAGATCGGCCACGGTCCCCTCTTCCGTCGCGTGACCGGCCAGGGTAAGACCGTCGGGCCGGATCGGCTCAACGACAGGCAGGTCGCCCGCCTCGTCAAACAGACCGCTGTTCGGGCCGGCGTTCGCGGCGATCTCTCCGAGCTCGAGCGCGCGGACAGGTATTCCGGTCACTCGCTGCGCGCCGGCCTCGCCTCCTCGGCCGAGGTCGACGAGCGCTATGTCCAGAAGCAGCTCGGTCACGCCAGCGCCGAGATGACCCGCAAGTATCAGCGCCGCCGCGATCGGTTCCGGGTCAATCTGACCAAGGCGGCAGGACTCTAGCAAAGCTCCCTCCCCGGCCCTGTTGCAGCCGTATGACCGTTCCCATATAGTCAACATAGTCAGAATAGTCATGGAGGCTGCAATGCTGTCCGCACCCACGGAGGATACCAACTGGACCGTCGCCCGAGCCAAAGCCCGGCTGTCGGAGATCATCGAGCGCGCGCAGTCGGCGCCTCAGACGATCACGCGAAACGGCAAGCCGAGCGTCGTTGTCGTCTCGGCGGAGGAATGGCAACGGAAGACCGCGCGCAAAGGCACGCTTGCGGAGTTCCTGCTGGCGTCACCGTTGCGCGGCGCCGAGCTCGACCTTGAGCGTGGGCACGATGAACCGCGTGATCTGCCGCTGTGAGGCTCCTGCTCGATACGAATATTCTGTCCGAAGTGACGCGACCGGCTCCCGACCCGAGGGTTTTGGAGTGGCTGGACAAGCTCGATGAGGATCGCTCGTTCATCAGCGTGATTTCGATCGCCGAAATTCGGCGCGGCGTTGCCCTCATGGACGAAGGCCGCAAACGCGATGCGCTGGCCGAGTGGCTGGCGCGGGATTTGCCGCAGCGTTTTGAGGAAAGGGTCGTTCACGTTGACGAACCGATTGCCTTGACCTGGGGTGACCTGATGGGGCTCGCAAAGCGCCGAGGTCGGGGCCTGTCATCCATGGACGGGCTGATTGCCGCGACAGCGGCCGCGAAAAACCTCACGCTAGCGACACGCAACACGAAAGATTTCGAGGGATTCGGGATTGAGCTTCTCAACCCATGGATCGGATGAGCTCACAAAACGCTGCGGTCTGATGCCCATTAGGGGTCGGAACAAGATCTGTTCCCTCAGACACGCTAAGGCAGAACGGAGTGGCAACGATCATTTACACGTCCTGAATCGCGATTGAGGTCTCGAAAGAACAGATTTTCCAGCATGAGAGCAGAATTCGATCAACCGAGAGGCTCTAATGCTGAAGTTTTCCTTTCTGACTGCCGGATTGTGGCTGTCCATCATCACGCTTGCTCATTCTGCCGAAACCGTGGGATTTCGAGAGGTTGAACTGGACAAAGAGAGTCCCCGTCCGCTCCATGTTGCAATCTGGTATCCCACCGAAGAACAAGCTAGTACCGTAACAGTTGGCGAGAACCGCGTCTTTTACGGCATTTCCGCTGTAAAAGAAGCAACTCCCGACGCTGGCGCTCACGCTCTGGTGGTTCTCTCACATGGTTACGGGGGTAGTTGGCGCAACTTGAACTGGCTTGCGAATGAGCTTACCCAGCAGGGTTATATCGTGGCCGCGCCGGATCACCCTGGGACAACGACATTCAACAAGGACGCGGATCAGGCAGCGAAGCTGTGGGAACGACCACATGACTTGAGCCGTGTCATTGATGCCCTGACAGCAGATCCTGAACTTGCCGGAAAAGTTGATGCACAACGGATTGCCGTTATCGGCCATTCGTTGGGCGGGTGGACGGTTACCGCACTTGCTGGCGCGCGGTTCGATACGGCCCGTTTCAAAAAGGATTGCCAGATACATACAAGCCCTCGTGCCTGCAGCCTTTCGGCAGAACTCGGCCTTGGAAACCATGAGCTTGAGAAAGAAATGGGCGATCCGCGTATAGGAGCCTTCGTTTCGCTCGATTTGGGATTGGCGCGGGGCTTTTCGCCAGAAAGCCTGGCAGGAATTCATATTCCGTCACTTATTATCAGTGCTGGCACCGATATCGGCGATATGCCGGCGAGACTTGAAAGCGGCTACCTTGCGGAGCATTTGCCGAAGTCTTCTTCAACTTATGTTGAAATCCCGGACGCGATGCATTTCAGCTTCATGCAGCTTTGCAAACCCGGCGCTTCTGCATTAATCGAAGAGGACACACCGGGTGATGGGATTGTTTGCAAAGATGGAGGAACACGCGGTCGTGAAGAAATCCACCGGGAAATTACGTTTCTTGTGATCGGCTTTCTCTCCAAAGCCCTTCCGGGCAAGCCTTAGAGTTGCAGTCGATGTCAGTATGATTTGCGCTCAAGCGGCGATAGTCGCTTGGCGTCGCGCCAGTTACTCTCGCAAATTCCCGATTGAAGTTTGACTTCGTTTGGAAGCCACATTCAAACATCACGGCTGTAATTGGCAGGTCAGTTGCTTTCAGCAGACGTTTGGCATCCTGGATGCGGTATTCATTGACAATTTGTGACACGTTGCGTCCGAGAACGCGGTTGATTACCATCGATATGTGCCGGGAAGGAACGCCAAGCCGGCGCGACAAACGGCTCAGCGTGAGATCAGGATCGCGATAAAGTTTCTTCGAATGCATCGCATCGTCGACTACACCCATGATCTTACGATCTTGCTCTGTGATAGAAGGGATCTCTGTCTCAGGCGGTGAATAAGCTTCCTGAGAATTGCTTGTTGGTTTGCTGTATGGCTCGGCCTCGCGGCTCTCATTGTCCGGCACACTTCCACCAATGATGGCAATTGCATAAGCCACAATTGGAAGCGTGAGGGCATTAGCGACCGCAACGATCACAGCTGCGTGGCTTCCGCGATAGAAATCGAAATCTCCGGCTATCATGAGATCAATGATGCCGGAGAAAAGCAGAAGACTGCCCACCGTGGAAACGGCCTTGCGCGCACTTTCAGTATCGGTCAGTCGTACACGTTCAAGAGAGTCAGATTCCCTGGACACACTACGAAGGAGGGCCGCACCATAACCGAAATAGAGAACGGCGAGAATGAGATCGATTGGTGGATGCCATCGATACCATAAAGCCGAAAGGACCAGCACCGCTGCCGGAAAAAGAAAATGCGGCCATGCCCGCGTTGATGGTGTCTGCAGCAGCCTTGAAAAACAAAGCCACGCGACAGGCGGCAAGAGTGCAGCAATGACAGGCTGAATGAATCGAATCCATGGAAGATCAACGGTCCAGCGCAACCCGACTGTGATCATCAGAAGGATACAAGCGCTGATGAAGAGCGGGACCGGTTTGAAAAGCGCTCTGTTTTCAACAAGCACTCGAATAAGCAGGATGCCCAGTAGCAAGGCGACAACAAAGGGCAATGGTATCGAGGGCATCAGGCAATCCTACTGCTAACAGGGCTATTTCCAGAAGGATTTTCGTTCCGGACTCGCATAATGGTCTGCCGGCTTGTTGTGAATTTCCTGGCGATGGCTGAAATGCTCATCCCTCTCGCGAGATCGCCGCACACCTCCTGTTTTTGTTTCTCATTGAGCGTTGAAGGGCGTCCAAGGACCTTTCCTTCCGATTTGGCACGCTTGAGGCCGGATTGCGTCCGCTCGATCAGTAGGTCGCGCTCAAACTGTGCGACCGCGTTGAGCACATTCATGGTCATCGTGCCAGCCGAACTGGTGAGATCGGCACCACCAAGTGCGAGACAATAGACTTTCACTCCCATTTCCGTGAGCGCTCTGACGGTAGTGCTGACATCAATTGCATCACGACCGAGGCGGTCGAGTTTGGTCACGATTAGAATATCTCCGGACTCCAGCTTATCCATCAGACGGGAAAAGCCGCGGCGCTGCGCAATCGCGGTACTGCCAGAAACCGTCTCGGTGATTATCCGGCGCGGCTCGACCTGGAAGCCGGCAGCTTCGATTTCCTGAATCTGGTTCTCTGTGGTCTGCCCGGTCGTGGAGACGCGGACATAGGCAAATGTACGAGGCATGGAATAAAACCGTCCGAATAAGCTGTCCGAAATATCTCCACTGTTCGAAAAACTGTCAAGATAATTTGTGGACAGGTGATTTTAATCCTGTACGCAATCCCTCGTTTTCGGACAGGAGACTCACCCTGTTCATGGGGCGTAGACGTGTAGGAGTAACAAGTGGGCCGACGAAAACTGATTAATGCGGTGGAGGCCGAGAATCTTCTCGGTCTGGCGATAGACGAGGACAGCCTGATCCGCCATTATACGCTTAATGCTGCTGATCGCCTCGAATGCGAGTTGCGCCGACGTCCGCACAACAAGTTAGGCTTTGCTATCCAGCTCTGTGTCATGCGACAGACAGGCCGCCTTCTGGGCGAAGATGAACAATTGCCTTCCGCCATAGTTGATTATGTAGCAGATCAACTCAGCGTCGATCCGCGCTCTTATTCTATCTATGCTCATCGCATGCAAACACGTTTCGAGCATAGTCGGCACTTGGCGGTTTACCTTGGTCTACATCCTGCGAACCGTTATGATCGTCGGGCGGCACTATTGGCCGCAACCGAGGCGGCCGCTTCTGGAGACAAGAGGCTATCCATCGCCAGGGCGGTGGTAGCTGCCCTTCGGGAACGCAAGGCGCTACTGCCTTCTAGACATTCCATTGAGAAGATCGGTATTGGCGCCCGTGCGCTCGCTCGTCGGCGCGCAGAGAGTGCGCTCATTGCTGATCTCAGTGATGAAAAGCTGGAAGCTCTTGATATCCTCTTGGAGGTTGACCCGGCGATCCGTCAGACGCGTTTCAATTGGTTGCGGTCCGCTCCTGACGCCCCGGGAGCAGGAAATCTGATCGGAATGACCGAGCGCATAGCGTTCCTACGCAATCTTGAGATCGATCCCCGGCTGCAACTTCGCATTCCCGCCGGTCGGTGGGATCAGATGATCCGCGAGGGCGATGCCACTCCGGCATGGCTTGCCAGTGAATTCAGTTCCAGTCGTCGTCGCGCTACAATTGTGGCTCAGCTTATCAAGCTCGGCCAGAAGCTCACCGACGATGCGGTAACGATGTTCATCAAGCTGATCGGTCGGCTGTTATCAAAAGCCAATAACAGGAAAAAGCAGCGGCATATGAATGCTCGGATGGAAACATCCAGAGCGCTCAAATTATTCCTCGACACAATTGTCGCCTTGCAGAACGCCAACGATGCTGATGAAGATGCATTAAGAGTGATAAACAGGGAGGTTGGCTGGCATAAGCTGCTCCAGATCAAGCCTAACCTTGAAGCCATGGTTGAGAACTCGGACACATCGCCTTTGGCGACGGCGGCAGAACAGTACGCGAATGTTCGAAAGTTCGCAGGCGTGTTCCTTCAGACGTTTACGTTTCACTCACACCGAAAGCATGATCCGCTTCTGGCAGCGATCTCAACCCTGAAAGGGCTTTATACGGAAGGGAGGCGTGTTCTACCGGATCGCATGCCGGTCGGCCATCTTGGGTCATCTGAGAAAAAGCTGATATTCGTGGACGGAAAGCCGGATCGGCGGCTTTACGAGATTGCAACTCTGGCCCATTTGCGCGATCGGCTACGTTCGGGGGATGTCTGGGTTGATGGGAGCCGATCATTTCGGCCGATTGACGAGCATCTCATGCCTAAGCCTGCTTTCGTCGCCATGAAAGATGAAGGCAAACTTGGCCTCGGTGTTCAAGGGGACGGCGCAGGCTGGCTCACGGAAGTCCGGCAGATAATGGACTTTAATCTCAAGCGCTTGGCTTATCGCGCTCGCAATGGAAAGCTCGATGGCGTCAAGCTGGAAGCCGGAACCCTGATCGTGACGCCGCGTGTGAGCGATATTCCTGCCGCAGCAGATAAACTGAACGTCGAAATCAGCGACATGTACCCGTTGATCGAAGTACCCGACCTTCTGAGGGAAGTGCATGACTGGACCGGGTTCGCCGACCAGTTCACGCATGTCCGGACGGGAGATACGCCGCAAAACATCTCCGCAATGCTCGCCGGCGTTCTGGCGGACGGCACGAACCTCGGACCCAAACGCATGGCAGGAGCGTCGAAAGGGATCAGCGCTCACCAGATCGGGTGGATGCGCACCTTTCACGCTCGATCTGAAACTTACAGGGCGGCGCAGGCCTGTGTGGCGGATGCTCACGCGTGTCATCCGCATTCGCTGCTCTGGGGAGACGGAACAACCGCATCATCCGATGGGCAATTCTTCCGTGCCAGTGATCGGGCCGCCAAGCGTGGCGACATCAATTTGCACTATGGCAGTGAACCGGGTTCGAAATTCTACAGCCATCTCTCTGACCAGTACGGATATTTTGGCATATTGCCAATCAGCCCGACTGAAAGCGAGGCCGTCTATGTCCTCGACGGCCTGTTTGATCACGACACGGTTCTGGAAATCGAGGAGCATTTTACCGATACCGGCGGCGCGAGCGATCATGTTTTTGCGATCTTCGCCCTGATTGGCAAGCGTTTTGCGCCGCGACTTCGAAACATCAAGGACCGGAAATTCCACACATTCGAGAAGGCCGATGCCTATCCTGCGCTGGAAAGCCATATCGGCGCACCGATCAACTGCGCCCTCATTCTCGAACATTGGGATGACCTGCTACGTTTGGCAGCATCGATCACAACACGCACGGTCGCGCCGTCAACGATCCTGAAAAGGTTCTCTGCTTCCCCGAAATCCAGCGAACTTGCAAAAGCTTTGCGTGAGCTTGGTCGCATTGAGCGCACGCTGTTCATGATCGAGTGGTATTCAAATCCGGCGCTGCGCCGGCGTTGTCAAGCTGGTCTCAACAAGGGCGAAGCCGCCCACAAGCTGAAACGCGCTGTCTTTTTCCATGAGCGCGGAGAAATTCGTGATCGATCCTACGACAGCCAGGCATTCCGAGCATCCGGCCTCAATCTGGTAGTGAGCGCAATTGTTTACTGGAATACGGTCTATCTCAGTCGCGCTGCCGCACATTTGCGACAACAGGGTCGGAATATTCCAGACGAACTGCTGAAGCACATCTCGCCGCTTAGTTGGGAGCACATCAATCTCACCGGCATCTATTCCTGGGATGCAGAACAACAGATGACAGATGGCTTCAGGCCTTTGCGCCGCTCCAGTCAATTGTTGCGCGCTGCATGAAGTTCATCGTTTGTTTGGCTTAGCGTGTCTCGGGGAACAAATCTTGTTCCGCCCCCAAGAAGCGCAAATATCGCGGCTATCACTTTTGGGCGCGAGGATACTTCGTTTCGACCATCGGTTACGATGAACAGGTCGTTAGACGTTATATCCGAAATCAGGAAAAGGCCGACAAGGCTTCA